>Ga0307516_10001008_pt1 | contig 39014 bp, 42 predicted proteins | sample 19_EM_MG_FD_203310 | JGI IMG/M metagenome (GOLD analysis project Ga0307516, IMG submission 203310) | Populus trichocarpa ectomycorrhiza microbial communities from riparian zone in the Pacific Northwest, United States - 19_EM | ecosystem: Host-associated > Plants > Roots > Unclassified | place... | reverse complement strand
GGGGTTTGGCCTTCCACGGGGAGTGGGAGGCATTATTACCTGTAGTCGATATCCGCGAAGTTGGTCGCCGCCATCATCAGAAGACATCCAGGTGGTTTGTATGTAGTACTCGGGAGATATCTATAAGTGGACACTACTGTACCACACACGGCCGCGTGTTTTGCTTGCCGCACGTGTTTTTCCGGAGTGCTCGAGCATTGGATTGGGTGTCCGACACATCGCCATGTATCCATATGTAGGACCCGCCCAGCCGAGACGACCAATTCAGACGCACATAGTGTATGTAGATACACAGCCAGCCCTAGCCTACATGCTGTCTGCGTGTCAGGACAGCGATCACGCCCGACAGCGGTTGCTTGCGGGCGGATGCACCACGGCGGCGCATGCCTAGCGCGTATTATAGTATATACTACATATGTAGATACATAGATACTCTTTTGGGCTGGACTGGTTCCTCTTTCCGCTTTTTCTTTCCACTTTTCGGCCGTCTTGTGGTCTGGGCCCGGGGGGTATGTGCATATGTAGGTGAAGTGCATGTGAGCCTGGGAAGATATGTATGCAGATTCCCTTACGGTGGTTGCGCAGGAGCGCACGACGCACTCCAGATCGATTCGATCCCCCCCCCTCCCCCGTGGATACATGCCCTACCTACGCGCCTACTCTATCCGCATCACCACAGTCTCGTTGACACGGCTGCTGAAGTCTCTCTCTGGTTCCTACACACATGTTATGGCCTCCGAGTTTGCTGTGTGTCCGTCTTTCAACTCGGCAGCGTACTTGCCGTGCTCTCCAGTGCGTGCTCTTGGCTTTTTGCGAGAGAACAAAGGATGCACAACCTCACACCCGCGTGCCTACGATTCCGAGCCACTACCATAGCGCATCCGGACACCTTTGAGGCCCGCAAGTTTGTAGAGTACCTATGCGATCCACTCCATCCACCTATTCCACCCTAGCTGCGTATCTACTAGTGTGCATATATATGTAGTTCGCTGACTGTTGCTATGTATAGAATCCTCCCGAGTGATCTACGTAGGAAGTATGTATATAAAGTACTTGTGTACATATACGTGTCGGAGGAAATTCCGTCCGATTATTTTGCCTTTTTTTTTCTTTTTTTCCTCTTTTTTCTCCTCTCTTTTTTTCTTCTTTTTCTTTTTTCCTCTTTTTTTTCCTCTCTTTTTTTCTTCTTTTTCTTTTTTTCCTCTCTTTTTTTCTTCTTTTTCTTTTTCTTCTTTCCTTTTCTCTCTCGATGATGTCACCCATGCGCCCACCGATTGGGGAATTCCCAAAGGCTTGGTAACGAACGCTCCGCCCGTGCTGACACCCACGTCTTGGCTCCTGCGAGTGGAGCCCGATTTTTCCTTTTCGCATCGACACGCAACTACACACGCACATATGTAGACGGACATCTGGATATCTGGATGTTCTACACACTGGGTAGATACGTTACTTACTCTACGTACGTGGAGTACATACTTTGTATAGTTATATATGGGGAAGAGGTTGTGAAACAGCAGCTTTGAACGCCCTAAATTAGGGCCGGCGTTAGCGTCACGGACAACAAACACCAACACCGCACCACACCACCGCTCCGCTGCCACCGCCACTACCACCAGCTCTACTTCGGCCCGACACAGCAGAGAGAGAAGAGGGGAGAGGGAGGGAGGGAGCCGAGAAGAAGGGAGAGCTGTGGGGAGGGAGCTGTGCGAATAGATACAGTCACCCCCGTTGCCGGCAGGCTCATACACACTCTGGGCGATAACTACCTAGTGATGGTTCGGTAGGTTTTCTAAAACCGCCTTTTTCACTGCGCGTTCGTTGGGATCCGTTCGATCCGGGGCGCAGCAGTCGGGCGGTTCGTATTCGTCCGTTGGGTGGAAGGGCTAGAGCGCAAGTAGCGCGGTTGTCGCGGTTAGCGGACGGCTTTGGCGGCGTCTGTCGCAGTGGCCCGGCCTCCGGAGCAATCCCGATCCTCGGCACGGGCTTCCGTGGAGATGCTCCGGTTCCGCGCGGCTACTCTGCCGGTGCATACGGCTGGGCCGGCGGGAAGTCGAGTTGTGCTGGGCGCGTGGTCTCGTGCGATGGACTGCGGTTGTTACGGCGGTCGATGCTTAGTAAGTCCGCCAACAAAAATCCAAGAGCAGCACGGCACACAACAATCCGTGTTGACGAGCTCTTTGATTTGTCGTGATAGATACATACAACCAGCACCGCCGCCGCGGCGATTCTTGCCAAGCTTGCCAAGCACGCATGCCCCCAGACCCATTGCCCTCGAGATATACAAATATACCCACTCCGATTTTCCGTAGATACGCCCAGCCAGCCTTCCGTTTATATATCCTCCGGAGCTGCAGGTCGCCCATCAATGGTTCCGCTGCCCTTTGCTGCACCTGCTGTTCCGTATGTGTGTGCTTGTTTTTTATTATGTACATACATACAGTCCGTTTCCCGTCCGCTGTCCGCGCGGAGTGTGTGTGTGCTTGTATCGGAGTGAGCAAGTCGGCGCACGGTGTGAGAGCGAACATGTGCATTTCTATTGTCTGAGAATGAATGGAAACGCCCCTCCGCCCTCGTCCGGAGACCTGCCCCCAGCCCTCATCTGCAAACCTTTGTCCTTTGGACAGATATCCGACCACAGCTCCCCCCTCCGCTGCCTTCATCCTCTCAGCCGTTACGCAGGCTGCGAGCTCCGACCACACCCAACACGCAGCGCTCCGGTGTTTCGCCTCCACCCTCACCAGTTCTCTCCGCCTCCGTCGGCGATCCGCTAACCCCGGAGAACGAGAATTCCCCGCCTGTTCAACAACCCCCCGCTGTCTATCTGCTTCTATATCGGTCCCCTTCCCTTTGAAGAATACATACATAGCAGAGGCTCATCACCGCCTCCCGCGGTTGGTCACTGCGCAACTTCCGCAGCTGTGCCGCGCGTCGTCGAGCCGGACCATCCTTGCACGCTGAGGTATATCAACCATATCAACTCCCTCCCTAGCTCGTTTGCCCGAACACCCCCAGGCACAACCACCCCAGCAGGCAAACGTTCCACCCCTTCGTTGCCACCGCTACCGTACCCACCAACAAAGCCTCCGCTACCCCCCGGCTCAAATCCCTTCCGCGAAACGTCATCTCTCTGATCCGAGTCAACGATCCCCCCCCCTCCCCCGGACTACTTATAGTCGACGCTCGCCGCTCTCGACGCTGCATCTATGGGACTGTTCGGAAGATCAAAAAACAGCAAGGAACGGAAGGAAGCGCGCAAAACGCTGAAGCGTTTCGAGAAATCAAGAGCCGCAAAAATGACCAGCACATCGGATCCGTCGAAGGCAATTCACGAGCTGCAACCTTGTGAGTACCGCTCCGCTCAGAGTCGTTCTCGTTGTCTTAGTGTCGCGGGGTGCGAGATTGCGATCCCTCTGCACCGAGATTCGGTGGTGGTGTCTCGCTTCTGCGTCATAGCATCCCCTAGGCCGTGCATACGCTCAGCCCGTGCACACAGGACTGATGAAACCGTTTCGAATCGTAGGGCAGGTCAATCAAGAGAAACCACAGCTGGGACTGTCTGCGCTCTCGCACAAGGACGTCTGGGGGCGCGAAATCGGTACGCATTCCACCGCATCCGCGCGAAACGGGAGTATCGCCAGGTCGCGCGAGCTTGTGTGCGCCGAATTCTGACTGGTGTTGGTTGCAGCCGAACCGGATCTCACGAACCCGACGAGGAGCAGATGGGAACGTCCGCTGGACACGATCAGATCCTTCCAGGAGGCGGTCGATAGAGGTTACGGGCGCTCCTACTACGGTTCTGAAGGTGGGAGCCTGCGCACCCGTATCGGGCGCAGTCGGCTGACGAGGGTCGCCTACAGATTTCCCGGTTTCGAGCCCACCGTCGCAGACCGCACGTAGTGTGCGGAACGACTATCAAAGGAATGGAGGAGGTGGCGGAGGCGGATACTACGACCACCCACCGATGCCCAATCGCATGGGAGGCTCCGGCACACCCATAACCAATGCGTACGATGCCCCCCCCCTTCGGTGCCGGATCGGAATATTTCTCGGGTATTGATGCGCTCTGCAGCTCCCACGAGGAACTGGCTTCCTTCGGTGCGATGTCTGGCCGGGCCACTCTCAGCGATAGTATGGTTGCGGGCAGCATGGCGATGCCGGGACCCAATCGGACACGAGGACACTCTGGCGGCTCAGGCGGTGGAGGGTACGCCGACACCGGATACGGCGAGTCGGTGAACCAACTCTCGCGGGGCGGTTCAGCAGGAAACCCAGATCTGGGAGCGCCGTGGAAAGATAACGACAACTTCTGGCCACTAACGAACGGCAACGGATATCCTGTCTCTCTCGGCGGAGCTCCGAACCAAAGCGCCAATCCGTACGCCCCGTATCTACCACCGCAGCAGCAGCAGCAGCAGCAGCAGCAGCAACAATACTCACAGCCCCCAGTTGCGAAGCCTGTGATCAGGATGTCGGCTTCAAACCCGCCACCAGCCGTGGTAGAGGACAAAAAAAAAAAGAGCTGGCTCGGGAGGCGCTTGAGCAAAAAATAGTCTCATACCGCCCCTCCTTTTGTTTATTGTCTGCGACGGCCAGGGGGGCAACTTTGCGGTAATGGGTCCACATAATTGGGGATTCCATAGATTTCTGGGTGCTTTTCGACTGGGGGTTTTTTTTTCCGGCTTTCTTTCTTTCTTTTTTTTTTTTTAACGCAATACCATCGAACTCCGGTCGTATCTGTTGGAACATCTGCTTGCTTCAGACTTCTCTCTATCTCTCCCCCTTTTCTCATCGTTTCCTCTGTTACTCTAGGGAGCGGGTATGGTTTTCGGCTTTGTTTTGATTTGGGTTCGTGATTTGGGGTGAAGGGTGGAGTTTTGTTGGGTTTCTTGTTCGCTCCATTTGGATGGATTTCGCGGTGGCAATGTCTTTTCTGTGTACGATTTGAAGTGGGAAAACTGTGTGTGTATGCGAGTGTGTTCAGAAGCATCTGACCTTTTTCATTCCGTGGGATGTTGGGGGAGGAATGGATTGTAGAACTACCTACTTCTCTATCAGCACTAGTATCTACTTGGTTATGTGGAGAATGGAATTCCTGCCGCAATCCGTAACATCTACATAATATTCTAGGACCTGCATCGGTGTACCATCCCTTCATGTAGGTATGCGGTATGTATGTCGGCGCATGGCAGTTACAACATGCTATGTTGCATGCAATCGGGTCGAGGGGGGTGCGTGTGGGCGGGCGCGTCCGTAAAACCGACGTGAAACCGCGACTTTCGCGCGGAGGGCACCACAGGGTGGACGTCGGCCAGTGGCAGCGGCGCAGCTGCTGCGGAGAGGCGGAGATGTGCATTGGGGAGGGGGGTGGAGATTCGGCCGGAGGGGGGTAAATATGGCGGTCCTGATCGAGCGGATGGGATTCGTATTGGGATGCGGCACATCCTTCATCACTCGTTCACGACGCACGAGATCGCCCCCAGTTCGAGTTGACTGCGAGCGGGTCCCTCTTCCACTCTACACTGGAGCCAGAGCCTTGCGCAGGGGAGGGGGGGGCGGCCATTGCGGACCAGACAACTAACTAATCGTACGGTTCTGTCTGTCGTTGCGCAGGCTACCTGTGCGCATGTGCTCGGCGACATGAAAGGTCACTCGGACGTGTATGTGCTGGGTATGTGAATGTACTGTACATGGGTAGCCACAACTCGGATGGGGACGAACGGCTCCGGCGAATACACAGTAGTGGTGGCCGCGGCGAATGCTTGAACTAAGTGGACGAGCATGCATGCACGTTCTCCGACCCTCCTCTCGAGATCTCTCCGCTCATAGCCGATACCGCTGCCGTCCACCTCCACTTACATACGTGCTCTGCGGTCACCACAGATTGGGCGTACAGATGTACGCTCGCGGTTGGCGTCGTCCTCGAATCTCGATCCTTGGCAAGGGCGTTGCTTATTTCGACGCCCTTAGTTACCGTGCGTTGCCGCTGCTGCTTGGGGCTGCCCGAATAAGCTCCCAATCCCTTTGCTTTGCTGGTTTCTTGCCGCCCCCACCCGCAGCTTCAGTCTGCGGTTGTCCAGGACATAATCTACGTGAAATGGAAGCCGGAGAGGGAAGACCCTCTGCAAACGGTTGTCCGCAGAAGCGATGATCCACGAGGCAAATAATAATAACAAGAGCATTGGCAATTGGAAGGAAAAGGTGCCACAATTCTGCATATCGCGCGACACTACTGTAATCTTCTCGCTCTTGCTGGCTTTGCCCCTCCCGAAGGTCGATCGCCCCGGCCCTGGCAAGAACACACGCACACGAAAAACCTCTGGATGAAAGAAGAAAAGGTGGGGCTGAACCGTTGCCCCTCCAGTCTTGGCACACCCACAAAGCGAATTTTTTCCACAACCCACGCCCACGCACAAAAGCCTGGCTCCTGGCTTCCTTTCCCTTCGAAGAGAAATCTCCCTCCTCACCTCCCTTCAACCCATCTCTTACCACTCCTCCACCTTCTGTGTTTCATCCTCCCTTTATCAAAAAAAAAACAACACACATCTGCAAATATGTCCGAGGGAACCTACGAGGGTGCGATCGGTATCGATCTTGGTATGTCCTTTTTTTCCCACCCCCCCCCCCCCGCAGAATTGCCCCGCCGAGATTGACCTCCCCACAATCTCGCAACGAACTCTTGAACACAATTGCTAACCCTGCGTCAACAGGTACCACCTACTCCTGTGTTGCCGTCTATGAGGGCAACGGTGTCGAGATCAGTATGTTACCCCCGACCACTACAGCAGCAATGCATCCCACAATACAACCATATATGTTGCTCTTCTCCTTCAGCAGGATACTGACATGGAGTGATCTGCAGTTGCCAACGAGCAGGGTAACCGTGTTACTCCTTCTTTCGTTGCCTTCTCCGAGAAGGAGCGTTTGATCGGTGATGCCGCAAAGAACCAAGCTGCTCTCAATCCCCGGAATACCGTCTTCGACGCTAAGTATGTTTCCGCTATCACTGACCACGAGGAGCCTGTCCCGTGGAAACCTTCGAGTCGGTGCTGATTGGCTTTTTCAGGCGTTTGATCGGACGGAAATTCGATGACCCCTCGGTCACCAAGGACATTCAGAGCTGGCCTTTCAAGGTTGTCGAGACTGCCGATGGTAACCCCAAGATTGAGGTGGAATACCTCGGTGAGACCAAGCAGTTCACTGCTCAGGAGATCTCGTCCATGGTCTTGATTAAGGTTTGTGCCCGGATCTACAGAGGCCTTGTTCTGGAATAGTGAGCTGACGTGGCTCCCCCACCAAACAGATGAAGGAGGTTGCCGAAGCAAAGTTGGCTCAGTCCGTTGAGAAGGCCGTCATCACTGTTCCTGCCTACTTCAACGACAACCAGCGTCAGGCCACCAAGGATGCCGGCGCCATCGCTGGATTGAATGTCCTTCGTATCATCAATGAGCCCACTGCCGCTGCTATTGCTTACGGACTTGGTGCCGGAAAGTCGAACAAGGAGCGCCACGTCCTGATCTTCGATTTGGGTGGTGGTACTTTCGATGTCTCCCTTCTGCACATCCAGGGTCAGTCCCCCCCCCAATCGCATGAAATTCCAACCCGTGTTTTCGGTGCACTGACGTCTTTTCAGGTGGTGTCTTCACCGTCAAGGCTACCGCTGGTGACACCCACTTGGGTGGTCAGGACTTCGACACTGCGCTGTTGGAGCACTTCCAGGCCGAGTTCAAGAGGAAAAACAAGCAGGACATCTCTGATGACCCCCGTGCTCTCCGTCGTCTGCGATCTGCTTGCGAGCGTGCCAAGCGTACCCTCTCCTCGGTCACCGCCACCACTGTCGAGATCGACTCTCTGTACGGTGGTGAGGACTTCAACGCCTCCATCACCCGTGCTCGTTTCGAGGACATCAACGCATCCCTCTTCAAGAATACCATTGCTCCCGTTGAGCAGGTTCTCAAGGACTCTGGCATTCCCAAAGATAAGGTTGACGAGGTTGTGTTGGTTGGAGGATCCACCCGTATTCCCAAGATCCAGAAGATGTTGAGCGATCTCTTCGACGGCAAGAAGCTCGAGAAGAGCATCAACCCCGACGAGGCTGTTGCCTACGGTGCCGCCGTCCAGGCCGGTATCTTGTCCGGAAAGGCTACCTCTGACGAGACCGCCGACCTTCTTCTGCTTGATGTCTGTCCTCTCTCCCTCGGTGTCGCCATGGAGGGTAACATCTTTGCCCCTGTCGTTCCCCGTGGTACGACCGTGCCCACCCTCAAGAAGCGCACTTTTACCACTGTGGCCGACAACCAGACTACTGTGCAGTTCCCCGTTTTCCAGGGTGAGCGTGTCAACTGCGAGGACAACACTTCTCTGGGAGAGTTCACCCTTGCTCCTATCCCCCCCATGAAGGCTGGAGAGGCTGTCCTGGAGGTCATCTTCGAGGTCGATGCCAACGGTATTCTCAAGGTCACCGCCACCGAGAAGTCTACGGGCCGCACTGCCAACATCACCATCTCCAACTCGGTTGGAAAGCTCTCGACGACCGACATTGAGAAGGCTATTGCCGATGCTGAAAAGTTCAAGTCTACTGACGACGCTTTCTCCAAGAAGCATGAGGCACGGCAACAGCTCGAGTCGTACATCTCGAGGGTTGAGGAGATCGTCAGCGACCCCTCCATGAGCTTGAAGCTCAAGCGTGGTACTCGCGAGAAGATTGAGTCCACTCTTAGTGATGCCATGGCTCAGCTCGAGATCGAGGACTCCACCCACGAGGACCTCAAGAAGAAGGAGCTTGCACTTAAGCGTGTTGTCACAAAGGGTATGTTTTTCTCGCTTTGAATCTATTCACGTTCCGCTTGCTGACTTATCGTCCAGCCATGTCCACTCGTTAAGCAATGAACCAATCTCTTTCGTAATCTTCGTACTCTTTCTGTGTAATTTTCTTGCGGTTTTTCATTGGGTGTTTCTTCAAAAGTTGTTCCTTTCTGTCCGGTGCCGGGTGAATCGTTCACTTTTTTTTTTTTTTTTTTTTTTTTTTTTTGGCTGCTGGGTTCGGAAGTTACGAGGCGATGACCAGTGGGGACAATTGGGGTTTGGTGTTCTTCGAATACGTTTCTATGATTCCGGGCCCAAGGAAGGGGAAAGGATATCTAAAACGGTACAGATTTTCTTGGGCTCCAAAATAGAGTTGACTAGCAGCTACTGTATCGTGTGCATCCATGAAGAGTCGTGCTTCCGTGTGTGCTGAAAACACTTATGCTTGTGGCCATGTTTTCAGAGTCTGAACGTATGAATGTTGCCATGTGTCTCGACAGCGGCGATTCCCATATTTATTCCCATATTGCTTGGCGGATTGATGAGGCTGTGAACGAATGAATGGAACGGGAGTATGACGTTAGTCCCGTCTTGGCATTAGCATGAAAGAGATGTGCTCTCTCTCTTACCTACAAAAGCTTGTTTTGGCTTCCCCTTCTTCCATCACACATCACCACACCATCGTCATGCCGATCGCCATTTTTGGCGAGGTCTACTACAATGGCCTTCAGGCGGTTCCGTGGCTTTACACCGCTCTGAAGTTTGCACCGTGGCTGGTCGCGCTGTACATCCTCAAACTTTACTTCAATGGCACCTACAACGAGAACGTACGCGTTATGCACAGCAAGGTTGCCATCGTCACTGTACGTCTTCCTTTCCCAACCTCCGGACGATGCTGTAGGTGGAACGCGTGCTAACGGAGAGGTGAGATAGGGCGGGACATCGGGCATCGGCCGTGAAGTGGTCGAAGACCTTGCCTCACGTGGCACTCAACTGATCCTCCTCGTCAAGGACACTGCGGACATCTTCACCGTGGACTACATCGATGACCTCCGCCAGCGACACGACAACCAGCTGATCTACGCCGAGCAATGCGACCTTTCGGACCTCTACTCCGTGCGCCAGTTCGCTACAAAGTTCATCGATAACTCTCCGCCCCGACGTCTCGACATGGTTGTTTGCTGCGCCGGACTGATGGCGCCGCCATACACCCCCCGCACCACCACGAAGGACGGGGTGGAGGCGCATCTCGGCGTCAACTATCTCGCGCATTTCCATCTCCTGAATCTACTCAGCCCGCTGATCAGAGTGCAGCCCCCAGATAGGGATGTCCGGGTCATCATGGCGACGTGCTCCTCGTATGTCCTTGGCGATCTGGACCTCAGCGATCTACAGTTCCTGCGCAGGAAGTACCCCTCTTCCAGTCCCTGGAGGTGCTATGGCGCGGCGAAGATGGCGGTGATGATCTTCGGGATCGAGTTGCAGCGACGGATGGTCGGCTATAAGCGTCCCGACGGCGAGAAGACGAACGTTAAGGTTTACAATGTCGATCCCGGAATGGCGAGGACGCCTGGCGCGAGGAGATGGTTGACGCTGGGGTCGCTTTGGGGATTGGCACTGTACCTCGTTATGTGGCCTTTCTGGTGGCTCGTGCTCAAGAGTGGCGATGCCGCTGCGCAGTCGTTTCTGGCCGCTGCGATGAGTAGGGACTATGGCGGCGGTGGCGACGGTGGGAAGTTGATCAAGGAGTGCAAAGTCCAAGAGTACAGCGCTCTCTCTAACCACCCCCCTCCCTCAAATGACCTGCCGCTAACATCCCGTAGATACCGGAAACCCGAAATCGCCGACCCCGAAGTCGGTAAGCAGCTCTGGGAAGTAACGGAGAAGCTGATCGAAGGACTCGAGAAGGAATCCGCCAAGAAGCGCGCACTGGCAAAGAAGTCTTCGGGCTCGGCCGAGGAAGTCGTCGACGAGACGGAACAGGACAAGGAACTGAAGGAGAAACTTCGGAAGCGAGCGGTCGAACAGACGCGTAAGAAGAAGCTGCTGGACGAACTCATCAAGGAGGAGGAGGCGAGGGGTGCGATGTTGGACCTACCGCCGAGGGTGGTGCCGAAGCCGCCCACACCCCCACCTGCTCCGGGACCAGTGGTGCCGGACACGCCTGCGAGGAATACGAGGAGTAGGAGTAAGACACCTGCTGTAGTTGCCCGCCAGGAGGGGGCGAGTCCAATCAGAGGTCCGGAGACGCTGGAGATGGCCACGAAGAGACGGACGAGAAAGGCGTAGACGACTTTCGTTTCTCTCTGGGTTCTTCTCTGTTGGATAGCCGGCTGGCTGGCTGGTTGGATAGGCGAGGGTGCATGGGACGGCGTACAATGTTTTTGTGTTGGGTGTGCTTGTTTGTAATATATTACCGCGGGTACTGCTATTCATCCTGATGAATAGATGACTTGCATGGGCTTCAGAGCCCAGAATCTACATACAAGACAGATGGGGGGGACGGGTACATAATGCTTATTTTTGAGCTGCATTTTGCGTTACCCCACATGTTCGTGGCGGGAGTGTGAGCTCGCGTGCATTCGCCTACTCTACTCAACAAATTTATCTACTTGACTGCATGCGTGCATCAGCGAGGGACCTTGCCGGCGTTGATTATTGGGCCTCCCCCCCGGAGACTGTTCTCACTCTTTCCCACCCCTTCCCATCGTCCCTCACTCAATTGATTATTATTCCCTATCCATTATCCCCCCTCCCTTGAGCACTGCGGTATATCTACAAAACTACAGTGCACCCCTCCCCCAGGCCGGACACTCCCGAAATGCTATCAATGAGTCCTCCCGACAATGTCGACTGGTCTTGCATCTTTGTCCACGCGGGAGCGGGATATCACTCGCAAGCAAATGAGCCGCAGCATCTCAAAGCGTGTGCTCTGTGAGGCCTCTTGTCTATCCTTTTCTGCCTAGGGGAAATGAACGAATGAATGGCTGACGGCTACCTATCTCCCGCAGGGCATGCAAAGCGGCCATGGCACTCCTTCGAAACGGCGGCTCGGCAGTGGACGGCGTCGAGATGGCTCTTCGAAGCATGGAGGACAACGAGATCACAAACTCGGGCTTCGGCAGCAACCTCTCCCTGGACGGAACGGTCGAGTGTGACGCTTCGATCATGGAGGAGAGCGGACGGTCCGGTGCTGTCGGGGCGGTGGACAGTCGGTTTCCTTCCCCCCCTCAACAAATCACACCGTACGATGTTGGCTGATAGCCCATATGTGTGTGCGTGTGCGTGTGCGCAGGCTTCAAGAATCCCTCCGCCATGGCGCGTCTCATCCTCGACAACAGCCGTCGTCCCATGTCGTTGAAACGGGTCCCTCCCATCCTCCTCGCCGGGCCCGGTGCAAAGCTCTACGCTAGCCAATTCCACTTCCCGATCGTCTCCAACGATGAGCTGGTAAGCCACAGCGCACACCAGCGGTGGTTGAAATGGAAGCGGGAGCTCGACGGTCCGCGTAGTGGCGGCACTTCCTCCTCACGCTCCCGCAGATCGAGGTCTAGGTCGAGGGGCATCGCGAGACGGGACTCGACGGATACCCAGAGATCCTCGGCGTCGAACAACACCGCGAAGGCGGAGCCCAGGGAGGCGGATGCCGTGCCCGAAGATGATGACCTGGTCACGGATACGGTGGGTGCGATCTGTGTCGACCGTTGGGGAAAAGTCGCTGCCGGGAGTAGTTCGGGCGGGATTGGGATGAAGTTTCGTGGGAGGGTCGGACCAGCGGCATTGATTGGTGTAGGCACTTGGATCAGATCCGATAACGACGGCACGGTGGTGGCTACTACTTGCTCCGGTACGCAGATATATCTCGACGGGATCCTATCCCCTTGTTGATGGTTGGGAATGGTTACTGTAGGTACCGGAGAACAGATGGCGCACACGATGATTGCCTCGAAAGCGGTGGAGCGCATGTTCGAGTCCGACGACGAATTCAACGGCCTCAAGATCGCAATCGAGCATGACTTTATGGGTTCGTGCTCTCATCCTCTAGCCGTTTCCTTCACTTATCCCCGCTGACGGTGCTTTCCATTTTTAGGTTCCAACGTCGTTCAAGAATCCAATATGTCGTCCGCGGTTGGCATCATGGCTATCAAATTCGACAAGATGGCCCAGAACAGACGTATCCACTTCAGCTACGGACATACCACTGACAGCATGGTAATCCACCCAACTCTGCCAAACGACCCCGTCACGCTAATAGAGCGATTGTCGTGAAAGGCTCTGGCGTATCAGGGAGTCACGATGAAAGATCCACAGAGCATCATGTCACGCAACAAGCGGAATCCCAAGGCCTGCATGGGCGGAGTCCTAGTTCCGATCCAACCGACTTAAACCACTGGACGAGAAGATGAGGGTTGTTCCCCCCCCCTCCTCCCTGCTACCAATATCCGCAAACAAGCGTGCCGTGTCAACAGGTAGATTCCCCTCCCTATTTCGTGTGGTTGTCACTGGTAAACCCGATAGGATGGCTAGTGGCCGCATAAGGCTGGGCCCTCGTTTTTCTGGTTTGGGTGGTTTGCATGCTCTTGGAGTGAGGTTTTTTTTGTTGTTTGGGGGGCTGCTTGTATGGTTGGATGGGCCTTGTAAATCAATTGCGGCAGCTGGCAGAGTGGGAGAGAACGGAATCGTTAAGGCCCTTCGTCTTCACCCTTTTGCATTGAGCTGTATTGGAGTGATGTACATTATTATGAGAGAACATACGAGTCCATCACCAGCTTAACTCGTTCAATTCGTAAGTATCAAACAACCCCCATCAGCGCTTTCAACGTCTCCACACCCAACCCCAGCACCTCGGGCTGCCGGGTACTCTTCAGCGCCTCCCTCAGCACCTCCACGCCGCCCTCGTTCTTGACCACCTCCACATACGCTCCCGGCCCACAGACCAGATTTCTGAGCACCACGACGCCCCGGTGCCTCATCTCCTCCCCTTCCTCGCTCACCATCCCCAGCACGATCTTCACGCCCCTCTCCCGCTTCACCACGGCCTCACACGCTTTATCCCACTCCGTCAGCATCGCCAGCGCACCGCCGGCAGCCCTCCTCGTCGCCAGATCCTCCGCATCCGCGAGCGCGAGAAGAATGTGCAGTCTGTTGCTCGCAGCCTCCGATCCGTCGGCGAATTTCGCCACCGCTGTGGGGGAGGCCATGAGGTTGCACATCAACTCGACAGTGGCGCGCTGTATCATGGTGTTGTCGTTCAGCAGCAGCTCCTCGATCCTTGTCCACGCGAGGCGGATGATATGCTCCCTCGTGGTGTCCTCGGTCGAGGCAAGGTTGGTGAGTGCGAGCAGTGCCTCGAAGAGAGGCATCAGGTCTTTGTGTTCCTCGCTATCCTCGAGGAGGCTGCACAGTGGCCGGATGGCCGAGGAAATGGCGAGCTGCGAGGAGAAGACGTGGGAAGGGTTGACGGAGACGAGGATCCGCGCAAGAGCGTGCGCCGCGGCGTGACGGATTGCGGACTGCTGAGCGGCGTCGCTGCCATTGGAGCCGGCGGCAGTGGAATAGAACTGGAGGGAGAGCTTGACGCCACCCTGGGAGGCGATGAGGCCGCGGTGCTTTTGGTGCTTGGACAGCGAAAGGAGGACGTGCGAGATTATGCCGATCGCGTTGGGCGTGAGCTTTTTGCTGCATACAACGAGAGCGGGGACGATGCCAGCGCTGAGCAGGGTCTTGCAGCGGGGAGTTACTCGCTCGTCCTTGTCTTCGGGGTCGGGTCCGGCTCTGGCGTGCGGTTTGGTTTCGGCGTAGTTCTTGAGCTGGGCCACTTTTCGCTGCTCTACGGAGAGGGTGGGAGCGTACACCGTGAGGTTGTTGACCACGGTCAGGGCGCCAAACATCACCGTTGGTTTTCCGGACGAAGATTTGAGCGTTTCGATCAAGCCAACGACGAAATTCTTGTCGCGGATCAACATCTCCTTCACCGAGCCCTTCAATGAAGTATATGCCAGCCCCTCCACCGACGAATCCCGCACCTCTGCGTCGGGTGTCAACATCATGCCCTTGAACACGGCCGCAAGCTTGTCCGTATCCTTCTGCTGGGCATCTTTTCCTTCTCCGGGAGTGTATTTGACCTTCGCCAGGATCACGGCAGCCGTAGACTTTCCCTTATCTCCACTCGTCACCAGGGCCTCCAGGTAGCCATTGCAATGCGTGGCGATGGCAGTCCGACAGGCCTTATCCACGCATGCGGCACTAAGCATATCCAGCGCTGCAGCCTCAACATCTTCCGGCCGGGTCTGCAAACTCGGCACAACCCCCTCGACGAATCCCTCGGTCAGAAACAACGTCGCTGCGAACTGCGGCACAAGCGGAAATATTGCAGCGGCGACCGAATACGCCAGTCTCAAATCTTCATCCCCGTCCGCCGCCAGGCGGGACGCAACAAACTTGCCGATCATACTCTGTCCGACATCGCCGGCGGCATCAGCGAATTTGGCGGTCGCAAGCGTGGAGTGAGACCGTAGTTCCGCTGGCGAAGTAGAGTCGAGGTTGTATAGTAGCCGCTCGAGTCTAGATTGTGATACGAAAGGATGTAACTCATCGGCTTTACTCGCCAGTAGCCGTGCGACAGAGCGCGCAATACATAGGCGACGGTCCGTTGCCGCCCCGCTGAGTCGTGATAAGAGCCACTTAAAGCATTCACGAAGACACTTGCTGTGAGCACTGCTGTCTTTTCCCCACGCCATGCCATCCAGCAGAACCGCCACCACACCATCGATCGCCTCATCCCCCAGGGTATCAAGCGCCTTCATCACACCCTCGCTCCCACCAGCCAGCTTCAGCGCAACATGTACCCGCGCGCCATGTGAGGCTCGGAGAAGTTCCCCCAACAACTTTGCGGCCAGCGGCGCGGTAGGCGTGGCCATAAGTAGCTCCAGACATTCGGCCGCCGTGTCATTGCGTAGCGAGGAGGCATTGGGATCGCGGAGTAATCGGAGTGCCTCGTGGCCCGCCGGCTCATCGCAATTGACCACGCATTTATGGATAAGTTTAGACGCCGGTGGGGTATTGGCGTCTTCCTGGAGGACGGCGAAAGTAGAGAGGACGATTGGGTTCTGCGGGGACAGGCTCAAGGCTTCGCGGAGGAGCCGCACTGCATCCTACTACCCGTGAGTAAGTGACTGAAAGGGGGAGCAGGGGAAATGGGGGGAAGCGATCGATACCTCTCGCCGGTTGGCTTGGAAGTGCTCGAGTGATGTTGTGGCTAGTGATGCAGCACGAGCGTCTTCGGGAGTCATTTGGGGTGGATCGGGAAGTGGGATGTCTGCTGGGTTCCACAGCTGGCCGGGGAGGGATTTGCGGGCACATCTACGTAAATCGCCGCTTATGTACCCCGTCTTTTGTGACAGCCAAGCCCTCGTCCTTAGTCTTGATAATTTCTGCCGTTGCGTCGTCCCAGGTTCAGGTGCATCACAGGTCTTCAAGCAGCAAAAGCTTCTACCCAAGTACATAGCTATTTCCTTTTTTTTTTTCGCATGCGAGTAATGATTAAACAAAACCTATGCTAAATTTGTAAGCACTCTTGCCCTAGCGTCCATTCCGGATAGTTTGTAACTAAGTATTATCTATCACACTTGGCCCCCGCGACTTGGAATTGCAAGAGGCTCATTCAATTCGCCGCCGTTCTCTCAACCTCTATTGTCGGTTTGGGGGCTGGTAGCAGATTAAGACAGCATCGACAAATCGATCCACAACCGGAATGGCGGTACTCTAGCGGATTGGGATGCGCCCTCTCCAGGATAGATGAGGAAAAGCGTTAGCATGGTGAGGCTTAAAACTTTCTCAGTATGTACATATATAGGCAATAATAGTATGTAGCGAACATCACAAGCGAGTAGCAATCCTCTAGAATCTAAGGAGATGTTCTTCCTCCTCCGCAACTACCGACAACCGTAAAACAATATGGAGACGGTTGATGCCAGCGCCCATTACCAAGGCGTTGCTGGTACTTTTTACCCCCTTCTGTCATCACCCTGATCTCGCTGACAATTCCTCCGCACACCCAGAGGACAAGCCTTCCCTTCTCGTGGTAATTCTTGACACCAACCCCTTCGCGTGGTCGACATTACACGACGAGCTACCACTCCAGACCGCGCTCTCGCACATCCTCCTCCTGCTGAATGCGCACCTCAGCTTCTCGTACGGAAACCAAGTAGCAGCGATCGCCTCGCACACCAAAACCGCGTCTTTCCTCTACCCGGTACCTCCCTCGCCGGCCACCGCGCCCGTCTCCAGCGCATCCAGCGCCGCCGACCCTCTACGCGATGCGAACAAATACCGTCTCTTTGCGCAGATCGAGGACACCGTACAGACATCCCTGCGCTCGCTCCTCTCTACGACCGCGGCCGCAACAATCGAGGGAACCAGTGAAACAATGATGTCCGGGGCGCTGTCGCTGGCACTATCCTACATTCACCGGACCACAACCGACCTCTCGCCCACCACCGGTGCCACCACTACCGCGTCGGCGCCGCGGGCGGGGGATATAGGATCGGCGGGGCCATTGATGACCGCTAGGATACTTGTCGTCTCTGTCTCCGGTGATTTGGCGAATCAGTATGTCGCGGTAATGAACAGCATTTTTGCCGCGCAGCGATTACGGGTGCCGATCGATATCTGTAAGATCGCCGGAGACACAGTATTCCTGCAACAGGCGTCGGATTCAACCGGTGGGATTTACATGCAGTTGCAGCATCCTAGGGCGTTGTTGCAATACCTTATGGTAAGCGGAGGCCACACTCTCCTCCATGCTGCTTTCGGACGACTGACAAATGCGGACAGTCCTGCTTCATCTCTGATCCGGCGACTCGCCGTCATTTGATCCCCCCAAGCCAGATCAATGTCGACTTCCGCGCCGCGTGTTTCTGTCACAAGCGGGTGGTGGATATCGGATTCGTGTGCTCAATATGCCTGTCTAGTTGGTCCCCCTTCGTTACCCTCCTCCCCCAGTTCCGTGATATTACACCCTGTTCGTACAGAGACGAAACGGCGGTTACGACCACTCAACTTGAACGATCCCCACCCATACGACACCCATCACTGCACTATCTTTGTTTAAGCTCGAGTCACTGACCACAAAACAGTATTTTGCTCTCCTCCGGCTGGTGCGGTATGTACCACTTGCAGCAATAAACTGGATGTTACTGCGCTTGGTAATTACGGTGGTAAACCGGCGGTGGTTCTCATGAAGAAAAAGAAGACCAAGAAGGTGAAGAAAGGGCTGAGTGAAGCGGGCTCTCCGGTTTGTACTTGACATAGGGGATTCCAAGATAGGAAACTTGTGACCCATGCAGCGGTCACTAGGCGTGTACTAATACTTCGGCCTCAAAATGGGCGATTGAGATTGATGTTCACAGTGCTTCACTCGTAACGCTGCCAGCTCTGCAGAACGGTATGGAAAGAAAAAGTTGTATGGCAATAACAGTAATTCGGTATCGCCATCAATGGTTTGCTTGTACTGAACTCAATTACTCCCATCCCACTGTAATCAACATTAGAGCAACAGTCGAGTCTAGCGGTTCCTCCATCCACCTCACCAGTTCATCCGACACTTCTTCTCGAGCTCAGTATGGAAGTCAGGCAGTTCGTAGACATTGTCGTTGCCTACCGGGTTCTCACAGCGTTAGCAACCCGTCCCAATCCCACCACCCTCGCCATCCCATAGCGCACTTACCAGTAAAAACATCCTCCCAGGTGATATCACAATCCCTATTCTCGAGGATGTCCTTGTGGAGATTACTCGGGCCACCGAGCTGGGCGGGTTTGTAGTCGTTGCAGAAACCGATCTCCATGCCCCTCCTGATGGGCTCCGCGGCGCCGTAGAGTCGTCGCAAGCCCTCCATCTTGAGTGACATCTGCGTGGCGTCCCAATTCTTGAGACGCGCTTCAAGCGGGTGCTGGTTGTTCAGGTCTGCGGCAATGCGGTGCGGACCATTAGTTCGGATACTGTCGCGGACCGAGGGTGCGCTGGGTGCGGCGGTGCCGTCGGCGATGGTGCTGACTTTGGAGGCGTGCGGGGCCGCAGGGATGATACGGAGGGACTCAAGAGGATTAGCTGAGAGGATTGGTAAGTAGAGCGGGAGAAAGAGATACCATGGCGGGGGGTCGATATGGTGATGGAGTTGATGGAATTTTGGTGCTTGAAGTGTGGGCGTCGTGGGTGAGTTGATGGGAGAGGCAAACAAGCAAGCTGAAGCTTAAGGTTGAAGGCCTGCTAGTCTTAGCCCATGGTCACGTGCGAATATCAACTAAGTATGTAGTCGAGCTCCACTAAGCTAAAATGGCTAGCGTGGCTATTTGATCTCTTGAGGGCATTGATATTTTTAGGCCAAGCTGCAGGAGCAAGAGTGCTCGCTGCTGCAGCATTACTACTTACCAGCACTGCCAACGAAACACGATTCCCCAATGACGATCACCCAAATCCATTTCCCAAAGGGGTAGTACGAGAATTTGTTAATGCGTTTGAGATGTACAACGACGAAATAATTACTGCAAAGAAGAGAAATGAAGGTGTCTACTTTCAAGCGTTGGACCTGTGGGCGGCGTTCAGCTACAGAGTGTGGGAAAGAGTGTGGGAAGGCTTGACGGCTACTGTTAGATGAAGAGGAGGTCCCGACATGAATTCCCAAAACCCGCTGTAGAGACGGATCATGACATTTTGGAGTGCAGCAACGCCGAAGCGGTCACACGTGGTCGGCACAGACTATGTTTGAGCATCATTTCCGGCCCTTACTCAACTTGTAAAATCTTGCTGTTTGATGAGTTTATGCGTATAAGCAATGTAAGTATCCATAAGTACGTATACAAGGCCCCACCAACTGTTTAGCTTAGCCGGGCTCGACTACTTAGTGGAAGGAGATTACGTGGTGGGGAGAGCAGCTTTGATCCGATCCACTACTTTCTATCATACAGCCCACGTCCGTTGTCTCTAGGAGTAAAACCTGTATGTACGAACTAGGGTCAACAAAATACGCAGCCAAGAAATCCCCTTTCGCCCCAGTCATCATGTACACATGGGAAAACACGCATATCACAGATTATCGCCAATCTACTACTCGTCCATCGTTTCCTCCTCTTCGTCCTCATCCATACCCTCAGCAACATCTACCTCAAACTTTTGCTCCTGATCGACACCCACATAGCTGTCGCTCATCAAGGACAGTGTCAACTTCTTTTTGCCAGGTGTGGGTACAGTGTACTCCAAGCGAACCTCAAGACGTCTCTGGATAGTAACCTTCTTGATGGCGAGCAGGCTCTTCGTCTCCTCTTCTCCAACGACGAGCCACCAAGTCTCCATTTTCGTGCCAGGGTAGAAGGGTGCGTGAACGGTCGTATCCACCTCTTGGTCCTCTTCGACATCTCGCTCGATCTTGACCTTGATGTAACTGGAAGCACCAGCAGTGACTTCTTCGTCTTCAAGCTCATGCTCCATCTCAATGTTGGGGTACTTGTTATTGGTAAAGTTGGCGATGTCGGCGAGCTGGCGCTGGTTGAAGTTGAGAGTCTTGAGAAGGCTGTCACGTGTATCTTCCTCCGCCATGGCATCCATGAACTCGAGGATATCATTAACTCTATATTCACGGAACATATTAGCTTTTTGTGTCAGTGGAGACATGCTGGAATAACATACCCTGCGTTATTGACTGCTTTGACAACGTCGGGGCCAAAGTACGGGATCTGCTTGAGAGGACTGTCCCTATCCCACATAGCCTGAACGATCATCTGACTTAACTCCATGGAGTTAATGGCGTTGAGATGACCCTCAGAACTCAACACATCTACGCAGCCACTCAGCAGGTTCAGGATCCGGCTGATAACCATCTCCTGATCCTTTGCGAGATCCGCTGGCAGCTGCATCCTCGAGAAGTGTGCTTGGACCAAAACGAAAGCCTTGAAGTGTGGGCTTTCATAGTTGGACTCCGCCAACTTGACTGGCACATTGTCGTAGATGCGCTGCAAGATTCGATCCTCATGTCTCCGCACCGGGACGAGTTCAAACTCAGTGGCAGAAGTGACGATTTCAAGAAGGCCTTTGAGCTTCGTGCGACCAGTCAAAGATAGCAAGAACGTCTGCATGGTGATGAACGAGATATTGTAGTACGCGGCGATTGTGGCCGGGTTGAGCGGTGCTACCGTATCGTCCTCCTCATCCACGTCCACAATCTTCGCCTCTGCGAGATCCTTCAACGTGTTTTCAACCATCTCCGAAAGGTGCGCACTTAGACCGTCGTGGGACGTGTCGGTCAGACTGTAGAAGCTGGGGTTGGCCAACAGCCTACGATAGAAGTACGTGTACGTCGACCAATCGACAGCGTCCTGCGTCGAGGCAATTGTTGTGGTGCTGATTTCGGTGACAAAGGCATCGTGGAGGTACGCGGGTAAATGGCTCTCAATCGGAAGTGCTTCGTTCAAAAACTTGCGGTAGTAGTCCTTCTTGACCGCTGGTGTCATTAAAATCGCTTTACCAAATCTGTCCTCGCCAGGTCGCGATGCTTTTCCGAACATCTTCAAGATCTCGCTAAGAGGATAGTCGACGTAGCGATGCTCGCGTCCCTCAAAGAATGAGGTGCCCATAACGATTACAAGATGGACAGGTGTGTCCAGCTCCCAGCAAACATCCCTCGAAGCCAGCAGGACCTTGATGGCACCGGACTCAAACAATCCTTTAACAATCCGCTTGTCGGTCTTGCTCAGAGCTTCGTGGTAGTATCCAATACCGTGCGACAAGCCCTCGGCCAAAGCCCTCTCCTGGATGCGATTCAGGTGTGGATCTATATCCTCGAGTGCCACATTTCTGAACCTGTTCTCTTGGTCATCCGCAACGCAAAATGAGATGAGGTCCAGAGCTGTGGACCGGCATTGCTTTCGGCTCGGAAGGAAGACAATGACAGGCTTGTCAGCTGCCGTGCCGCAGATCGCGACATATGCCGGTTTAGCCATGGCCATCATTAGAGACGGGAAATGGGGGATGGTAAATGACTGAATGTGGATCTCCAGCGGGACCGGCCGAGATGCTGGCGAGAAGTTGAAGATAGTGTGTTTGTCAGCGCCAATCCATTCTCCCAGGTCCCGAGGATTGGATAATGAAACACTGAGCGCCACAATCCGCAGGGCGTTCTCGGTTTGTACGGCCATGTAGTGCATCCTCGAGAGAACGATCTCGTATATATATCCATTTTGACCGCCCAGCATGTGGATATCATCTGCAATGAAAAGCTCCACCGTCTGAACGTTCTTGCGCCGTTGCCATTGCCTGGAGAGAACATCCCACTGCGAGGGTGTGGCCATGATCAAATCCCCGCGTTCCAGCAGCTTAAGGTCTGCACTCGTCTCACCCGTCAACTTGGTGATCTCCTTGCCTCCAGCCAACCCACTCAACCTTTCCTTCCAATCTTCGTATCGCCGATCAACTAGCTCTTGAAAAGGTGCGATGTACACAGCTCTTCCTGTCTCTTCCTGAGACCAGTGGCGGAGCAGTGCAAATTCTGCACACACCGTCTTCCCACTTCCTGAAGGTGCACCAATAAACACATTGTCATCTCCATCGAACAGGCTCTTGAACACCTGGGTTTGGATCTTGTTGAATTTGCTCCAGTCTGGATAAAGCTTGACAAATTCCTTCCTTTTGAGGGCTTCCACAGGAAGTGGCACAAGGTCCAGCAACGGCGTGGGAGGGGGAAACTTCTCGGGCAGAATTAGTTTTCTGAACGAAACGGCCAGCTTCGCCTCAGAGTGCATCCATCGGTCGGAAACAACCGTAATGAAGTAGTTAGGCGGCATCGGCTCGGTCATGGGTACGGTGAACTCGACCAGATGCTCGTTGTTTTCCGAAGTGGCGTAATTCTTGCGGAGGACGAATAGGTCATGGAACAGGATCTGTTCGCCATCACAGTCTTCCGCCAGAATCCAGAATTGTTCAGCGGTGCCGTGGTATGCGTCTTCCCATATAAACTCCGGAGTGATGGTGAGCTCCACTCGCAGCATACTCCGAGTTATCGGTTGGAACTGTGCTTGCACACTCAACCTGGGGAACTTCTCCACAAGGCTGTGCACAAGCTTTCCTGCACGAGCGTTGCCGTTGAACAGCTCCGTCAAATGAGGAACGTCCATGGTAAAGTACTTGTTCCATGTAAATTCGGCTGCCTTCTCCGCTTTGGTGACAATTGGCTTGAGCTGGGTAGGGGCGACCGGGAACTGGCGAAGAGGAGACATAGTACGCCACATCCTTTTTTCTGTCATTTTGCAGAGCTCCAGGGCCGTCTTTGCAACCGATGCCCAGCCGCGTTTGAGGCAGATTTCGAAGATCGCGCGGAGGATACGGCCGGCTGACTGGGTGATGTAGACCATGTCGGCAACCATCGCCAAACCGTTGAGGCCAAGTCGCGATATGTAGGCTTGTAAAAGCACATTGATCTTGGCCTGGGGCTCCTCGATACCTTCCTTCACTGGCACCGGCACCTTTGCGAGCAGTTCAGCGAGCTCAAGTTTCTCCTCGGACCGCACGGGAATGTACTTGAACTCCTCGCTCAACGCAAAGACGCGGAAAAGTTCAATCGTTGACAGTTGTGGTTGAAGGTGAGTATTGTAGGTCAACATAGAGCTGTGAGAGATATAGTAGTGACTGGATATTCGCCCGAGCTCCGTTGTCTGCAGCTTTCCTGTTTTGCGATCGTATTTGATGAGGTTGCACTTCTCTAATATGGTAGCCGCGCAATGGGCTAGATCGACACGCATCTGCTCCAAGGACACATCATCGGAGTAATCCGTGCCAACGCCGTACAGGCCAGGCGAGCGAAGCATGCGAACATACAAGTAAGTATAACCCAACCAATCGACCGCATCGTCCCTTGTCCGGACCGTTCCCAAGACTATTTCGGCATTTAGGTTGTCTGCCATCTTGCGCATAAATTGAGATTCGATCGGCAGCTGTTGGTTGAGCAAACTGAGGTAATACTGTATCTCCGACTGGGTCGTAATGATGATACCTTCTCCGTAGGTATCAAACTGCGGTCTACCGGCACGACCAAGCATCTGCAAAACATCTTGAGGGCTCAGCTCAACCCAATTACCCTTCTCAGGGGAGTAAATCTGAGTGCCCTTTATGATGACTGTGTGTGCGGGAAGATTGACACCCCATGCCAGGGTTGCCGTGCAGACCAACACCTGAATCGCCTTGTCGCTGAATAAATCCTCCACTGTAGCTCTGTCGGCCCTGCTCATACCGGCATGATGGATGGCAAATCCATATGGCAAAAGATCCTTGAGATTGCCGTCAGCCACCTGATCGGCTTCATGCTGCAAAAGCTCTCTGGTACCCGCGTCGCTCTTCAGAATTTGTTGGATCGTTTCCATTTCAACCGCCCGGTCACGGATAAATTTGGCGGTTTTGGCGGTTTCTTTTCGAGAATGAACGAAGATGAGCATTTGGTTAGCGGCGGCTTGCTCAATAACCTTCGTATAGCAAACTTCGTTCATCTTCTGCATCTGTTTGATCGCTTTCTTATCCGTAACACCGATGAATTCCTGTCTGAGGGGGCACGGCCGGAACGTGGCGTCGAAGTGGAAAAGCCCCTTTACCGGATCCACCTGGAGGAAGCTGGCCACATCACGGTAGTTGGGGAGGGTTGCCGAGAGTCCTACTAGCCGTACAGGTTCCAAAGTTGTCTCCATTTTCCGGATGGTTCTTGAAACAATGGATTCGATGACAGGTCCACGCTCATCGTGAAGAAGATGGATCTCATCAATGATGATCAATCTGACAAGGTTGGTGTAGCTTAGATCGGTAGCCTTTCGAGTGATGACATCCCATTTCTCGGGGGTAGTGACGATGATTTGCGTCTCGGCAATTTGCTGCTTGGTGAGCTGCCTGTCACCAGTGAGCTCGGAAACTGTAATGCCGTACGGCTTTAATCTCGCCCCGAAGTTGCCGACTTGCTCCTGGACCAAGGCCTTCAACGGCGCAACATAGACGATCTTGAAATCTTCCAAGTGGATGACACCAGTGACAGGATCCCTGTGCTTGCCAATTTCTCGCAGGATGGCTAGCATGGAGACATTAGTCTTTCCAGATCCCGTAGGCGCACAGACCAGCATGTTCCCATCGTCTTCGAATGCAGTGGGGAAACAACGTGTCTGGATCCTGTTGAGGGTGGGGTTGCTTTTGAACGGCCCCTGAGCCCACTCTGGCATGGAGGACACTTGCATCAATTTTGGTTCGTTGGGATCATTCTTTCTTTTCGGTGCCGGGACATGGATCTCTTCGTATCCCTTGAACGTCCGTTTGGTTGAGCCTTGGGGTAATTTGACACTAGGATTGGTCATGAGGCGGTTCCCTTGCTCAAAGACCAAGTTCTCCAAATCGATGGTCTTCCGAGGCTCCAAGCCACCAGTGAGGCCTCCCTCCTTCTGGGTGGATTTTCCAGGTGCTGAGGTGGGTATATCAATGTCCATCAGGTCCGCCTTGATCTTAGGTTTACGACCGGGCGCTTCGGATGCTCCTCGTAGCTCTTCTAAAATACTGCCGTGACCTTGTTGGATCATTTCCTTCTCAACAGCCAGTCTATCCTCACCTTCTCCGGCTCGCGCAAGCTTGGTGCACCACACTATCTTGGCTTGGTTCTTCATCAAAACTTTGACCGTATCGAAATGATCATAATCGAAGAGCTCTATCAGATCGTTTTCCACCTGTCTGAGGGGTTTCTCGGCCTCCGGTGCAGACAAGATGTCAAAAGCGGATGCAGTCTTGATAGATGCGAGATGAGGGTCTGGGTTTAATGAGGATATTTGTCGCTGTAGCCAAAACGCGTCGATATCGGTTGCGGGCACAATGTCTTTGTCCACCATCTGTTTCCGATCCTTCTTTTCCCGACTGTCGCCGCCGATCACCAGACCATCTTCATTTTCACCCTCCTCGCCATCGGCGGTTGCCTTCGCAACTTTCTCCTCATTATCCTCGGAGGCATCGGCATCGTCATCGGTCTCGTCGTCCCGGACTTCAAACTGGCCGACATCATCCTCTTCATCGCTTTCGTCCTCAAAGACAACCGCCACACCCTCTCGGTCATCTATGTCCTCATCACCACCGGCACCATCCGTCTTGCCATCCATGTCCTCATCTTCGTCCCCGGCGTTGTAATCAGTAATCTTCTTGGATAAAGTGACGAGATCCGAGAATGTTTTGGTCTCCATTTTGTCACCCAAGATGTCCTCAATGTCCCTTTTCTTGTCGAAATCCTTCTTCGATCCGTCGGGGTCTTTTAGGATCTCTAGGGCTGCATCCGCTGCAGACCGAACGACTGAGTGCGGTACATCACCAAGAATTCCGGCCGTCAGTGTCAGGATTAAGGAATAGGTCTCCCGCGTCGCAGCCGTACGAGGATGGTAGATCAGATCCAACACATCATCGGTAGCTGACAATATGCTCTCGCCGAAGCCTGGTACGGCACCCCTTCTCCGCCTCCGCTTCTCACGGTCGAGAATCTCTCGTCCTTCGTCCATAGCATCGAGATTGATTGTCCCCGCTTCCCGCTTCTTCTTCTTCGCCTTATCCTTAGGCGCGATATCGCGCAACACACGACTACCCATCTCTTTGATGTCGACCTTCCCTGCAAGTGTCTCCGGATCACCAGTCGGTTCATCTGTACGGCGGCTGGTAAATCGCTTGTCCGGCTGGAGAACCAAGTTGGACATAGCGGCATATTTGTACTGCGATTGGTCGGCCATGGTGCGCGAATGGAGCCTGCCGGAGGTCTTGGAAGAGCCTTAAAACGGCAGTCGATGGAAGGCGGGCGGACGGGTTGGCGATTGCTCCAGGATTTCGAGCGGAAGCTCGATGAGGTGACTACTAAGGGTCAGAGACCCCAGACGAGTCTACAGAGCAGAGTACATCGGATGGATATACCTTCAATAACTAATCCTTTCGTGATAGAGGTTGAATCGATCCTTTTGTTGAAGGGGTTGTAATGGTTACGGTTGGGGCGGTGAGTTTGTGTCGCGTTTTGGGGGCAATCCACTAGTGAGCAATTGTATGTGACGCGACGGGAATTTTTTGAGTAACATCCACGCTTACCCTACACCCTAAGTTGCTCTGTACTTTCGCCGCATTCAAATCACCACCCAAGCAATCGTCATTGAAACTTCTCTGAATCCCTTTGTCTTCTCTTGTCTCTTCTATCGCTGGAGCTTGCTCCCACCACCACCTCCCCCCAACCACACAACCCACAAACCCTGCCGCCAACACTTTCCGTGTCCAACTCTCTTCATTCACTTGATAGAGAACTCCGCGTCAGAGCACATCATAGCGCGACTCCTCACGTGCCACATCACAACGCGACTACAACCACCAAATTCACCACTGCCAGTATGGACGCCAAAGAAGTCATGACACATGTTGTCAATATCGAAAAGGCGGTAAAGGACAAGTTGCCGCCAACGCAAATCGTCGACCTGTTGAAGTCGTTGAAGAAGGGTGTTGTGGCCACCGAGAAACTCCTTCGGGTGAGTCCGCCTTCGGGCATTCACATCAACTGTCTTGAAAACTCACGTTGCTCCATGTGTGCATGTCTCTCTAATGGTTCGCTTTCACAGGAAACTCGTGTTGGAATGTCAGTAAATAAGTTGCGCATGTACAACGACAAGACCGTATCCGATCTGGCCAAGGAAATTGTCGCGAAATGGAAGCAAGATGTCCATCAGAAGTCTAGGCCACAGGGACGTCCACAGGACAAATCCAGGTCCACGGCATCTCCAACCATCACCTCGCCGAAGCCGAAGATGGACCCGAGTAAACGGAGCAAGATCGCAGACGGCATCGACTACAAGGTTACCGGTGACAAGGCTCGAGATAACTGTGTCGGAATCCTTTACGATGGTCTCTGTGCCGGATCAGATGCTAGTAAGCCCAATGCCTATTCCCATCCTTCAAGCGATTCATACTAATGCCATTGTAACTGATTAGCACCCGATCAAATTCTCTCAATCGCTAAATCCATTGAGAATGAGGTCTTCATTAACCACAAGAAGAAGATCGAAGTACAGTACAAGCGGCGGATACAGATGCTTTTCTTGTCTCTCAAGGACAAGAAGAACCCCAGCCTTCGCGCACGTGTTATTCGCGGCGAGCTTTCGCCGTCACGACTGTCGACCATGGAATCACACGAGATGGCGTCAGACGAGCGGAAGGCGGAGGACCAAGAGATCCAAAAGGAGAATACAAGAAAAGCTATGGTTGCGAAGCCCGAAAAGAGCATCAGCGACCAGCTGCAGTGCGGCAAATGCGGTCAGAAAAAGGTCTCCTATACCCAAGCCCAGACCCGGTCTGCCGATGAACCGATGACTACTGTATGCTACCTTCTACCACCCGTCAGCGTTGCCAATAACTAACGTGTCCAGTTCTGCACATGCGAAAACTGCGGCAATCTGTGGAAATTCTCATAGCTCAGGAACGCATTACCAATTGGCCTCATCAAAACGAAAGATGACACTTGGCTAGTTTGATAATAAACCTATCTCTCGCACAGCTGTGGTTTACCGTCTGGTATGGCCAACGGTTCCTGCGAACTTACGCTAGTGAGAAGCCACCACTTTAATGTACCATAAAGATTCGCTCGCTTTTTTGTATTCCATCTGTTCGCCGTGAATGTTGGTTTCTTCACGGCCGACTCGCCGCCGGCCACTACGATTTTCGTTTCTCATTTTTCTCAGAAAGTTTTCCTCATGGCTTTTCGAGGGCGTTAGTATCTTTTGCTTAACCATTAGTGGAATCTAAATTTCTTCCTTTATTCGCGAAAAAAAAGAGTATGGTAGAATGTTTCTGAGGGATTGAGTATGCCAATTCTCGAACTGCGCCGTTGTATACTAGTAATACATATCCGCGATTACAATTGACACGACGTTTCTCGTCAAGCGACCACCACGGCCCAGATCCCGCCTCCTGAAAAAACACGGGAAGGTGAGCGGCCATGGGCCGTTGACAGTGTCTTGGAAGGTAATGACCAGGTTGACGAGGTGGAATCCTCTGGTGAAAGGTAACTAGTAAGCACCACGCCACGAATTCTAATTTCCACGACTTTACGAACCTTATGCATCTCCAGTTCCACTGCGTGATATTTTATGGCTGTAGTCCTTTCTTCGTGTCGGTTTCGGTCCGATGGCCCTTTGCTCTTTGCACGAAGTCGAAATGCAGGTCAAGCTCTGGGGTTAGGGTTGCTATCTTGTTTGATGCGTCGTGGCGTGTAATAAACCTTGCAACTTTACTGACTGTACCCCTCAAGCTTTGACATCTAGCGGGAAGCTCACCAATTCACCCCGTAGGACTTCTCGCGACTGTTAATACCACTGCCATACTTCATCATCGAACCCTCCCTTTGAGCTTTGCGGCTCCCACAATAGCACCATTCACAGCCAGATTATCGCATTCGAACGAGCTCTGGTGCTACACATAACCTTCAAACGATCATGGCGGCCGTCGCTGAAATACACGACCGAGACACTATAGCAGACCTTTACGACGCAGCAAAGCTTTCCGTCACTTCTGTCGCGATAGATCCAGTTGCATTAGTTACCTCAGAATGCATCACTGTCACCTCAGCGATGCGCAAGAATGCGCGATGGGCTCACTCGTCAGTAGCTGCGATTCTGGGTAGCGGCGGCGGTTCGGGCTACGGTGGTGCCAGCAGCGGAGAATACGCTCCGGTTCCTGCAAACAATACCCCGGGATTGACACGCAAAGGAGCGGCTGGGTTTCCACAGGTGGAGGGTGATGTAGGGTTGGCTGGAAGGTGGGGCTTGCGCGGGAAGAAAGGGAAGAGCATACAGGATAATCCTCTTATGGCAGCGTTCGCTAAATTGAGGGGCGATTTGCAAGAGTGCAAAGGTCAGCCATCCTCTTCCCTTGGTTGCTGGTTTTTTCGTGCGACGGAGGTGCTGATTTACGAGATGGAGCGCTAGATATTACGAATTTTGACACCCCGAGCTTGCTACACCCATTTCTTCAGGTTATTCGGTCTTCCTCAACGAGCGGCCCCATTACATCCCTAGCGCTCATCGCAATTACCAAGTTCTTCTCTTACAATCTGATCAACCGAGCATCTCCTCGGCTCGCGGCGGCCATGCAGCTCCTATCGTCGGCGATCACACACTGCCGGTTCGAAGCGTCGGATTCCGCCCAGGATGAGGTGGTACTGCTACGGATTTTGAAGTTGATGGAAATGATGATTTCTGGCCCTGGCGGCGAGCTGCTGGGCGACGAGAGCGTCTGCGAAATGATGGAAACTGGATTGAGCATGTGTTGTCAAATGCGCCTCTCGGAGGTGCTCCGAAGGTCCGCCGAGATGACTATGGTTTCCATGTGCCAAGTCGTCTTTGAGAGGCTAAAACATCTCGAGCTGGAGGCGGATGCCGCGGGGGAGAATTTGGAGGAAGAATCTAAAGCCGAAATGGAGAGCGTCAAAATGGCGCCGTCGGCAGAGGGTGAGCATGTGGTTACGACATCCGAAAGAGAACGAACGTCAGACGACAAGGCGGCAGTAGATGGAATGACCATAGCACCAGCGGGTGGTAGCGGCGGCGGAGAAGGAGCCGCCGGAGAAGAGGAGACAGAGGAGGCCCCAATAAAGCCTTACTCACTACCATCTATCCGGGAGCTCCTCCGAGTATTGGTCGAGCTCTTGGACCCGGATGATAAGACGCATACGGATACCATGCGAGTGATGGCGCTGAGGATAATTGATGTAGCATTCGAGGTTGCCGGGCCGTCCATCGCCAAACACCCCAGCCTTGCGGACCTAGCCAGAGACAACCTTTGCCGGTATCTCTTCCAACTTGTAAGGTCGGACACTATGACAATACTACAGGAATCACTGAGAGTCATTGGAACATTACTGGCGACAACACGAGGAGTTTTAAAACTGCAGCAGGAGTTGTTCTTGGCTTATTTAATTGCTTGCCTGCACCCTCGGGTCGAAATACCAAGAGAACCAGGCGTTAACCCATTGCTGTACGAAGGCGTGCCACAAGCACCAAAGGTGTCCAAGCCTCCTCCAACACAGAACGGTAGTGGGCGTTCGACTCCAGTGCCGGTGAAGGAAAGACAGAAGCTTGGGCTGGAGGGCGGGTCGAGGAAACCTGATGCACGGGAAGCCATGGTGGAGTGTGTGGGTGCCTTATCACGGATTCCGAGCTTCATGGTGGAACTCTACGTCAATTATGATTGCGATGTGGACCGTGCAGATCTCTGTGAAGATATAGTCGGACTTCTATCACGGGTAATGGATCCTGCCTGCCATAGACATACTATGCTAATTCGCTGTTCTCCAGAACGCATTTCCTGATTCGGCGACGTGGAGTACTACTAATGTGCCGCCGCTTTGCCTGGATGCCCTGCTGGGATATGTGAATTTTATCTACGAACGACTTAGCAACGCTCCGCGCGCAGAAGGATTCCCGCCGCCCGACGAGCTCCAAAACCAAAGACAGCTCAAACAAGTGATTATTCAGGGCACCAAGAAGTTCAACGAGGATCCTAAGAAGGGCATCAATTTCCTAGCCCAACAAAGCGTCATTGAAGGGGTTGACAATCCGGAGTCGATCGCACGATTCTTGAAAGGCACGTCTCGGGCGGACAAGAAGCTCCTCGGAGAATACATCTCCAAAAAAGATAACATTGCGATTCTTCGGTCGTTTATAGGAATGTTTGACTTTAGTGGCAAGCGAGTAGACGAGGCGTTGCGGGAGATGCTCGAGACCTTCCGGCTACCAGGTGAATCTCAGTTGATTGAACGTATTGTCCTGGAGTTTTCGGAGAAGTACTGCGAGACCGAGGCGAATCTGAAAGATGTCGCGGATAAAGATGCCGTTTACATTTTGTCATATGCTATCATCATGTTGAATACCGACCAACACAATCCGAATATGAAGGTAATAACTGCTTTCCAAGCGCAAAGTCATAGCTGCTATTGCTGTATCAGTATTAACGATAACCCTCAGAATTCCAATCGGATGACATTCGAGCAATTCGGCAACAACCTGAGAGGCGTAAACAACGGCAAGGATTTTGCTCCAGAATACCTGCAGCTCATCTATGAAACGATCAAGCACAACGAGATCATCCTGCCCACCGAACACGACAACAAGCATGCCTTTGACTATGCCTGGAAAGAGTTGCTCCACAAAGCTGGCTCGGCAGGAGAGCTGTCTATCTGCAACACTAACATTTACGACCCACTGATGTTCGCAGCCACTTGGAAACCAGTCGTTGCGACACTGAGCTACGTCTTCATGTCGGCCACTGATGATGCGGTCTTCGCAAGGGTGATCACAGGTTTCGATCAGTGCGCCAGGATCGCGGCAAAATACAGGATCACTGAGGCACTCGACCACATCGTACAATGTCTGAGTACCATCAGCACACTAGGCACCGAGAACCCACCAAGTACCGCATTGAACACGGAGATCCAGGTCAATGGCAATAGCGTTATGGTCAGCGAGCTCGCCGTTAAGTTCGGTCGAGACTTCAAGGCGCAGTTGGGTACTGTCGTTCTTTTCCGGGTGATCACTGGGAATGAAGGTGTCTTGCTTAATGGCTGGAATCATGTGTGCATCCCCTCTCCATTACACTCATCCCTGCGCTTACGTTCAGTAGATTGTTCGAACATGGCTCAACTTATTTGTGAATTCTTTGATTCCGCCGTTCTTTTCGCCCTCTCAAAATGGACTGGACATTCCACCCATCCAACTGCAGACAACTTCCGTAGTGATAGATAGAAACCAGTCGTCGAAAGACGTTGGTCTGTTCTCTACTCTGTCCTCGTATCTGTCGAGTTACGCCAGCGACGAGCCGCCAGAGCCCTCGGACGAGGAACTCGACAGTACACTGTGCGCCGTGGACTGTGTGAATGCATGCTTTCTAGGTGATGTCTTTGCCAACATCATGTGAGTTACTTGAGACCATCCTATCAGATGATTACTGAGGTTTTTTTTTCTCAGGGAACTGGACTCTGCATCTCTGAAGCCTCTCATCGACTCCCTTCTCCGACAGATTCCGGACCTGGATGACGAGGACCCCGGGGTTGTCATCACCAAGCCCGAGCATCCCTCCTCACCACTGCTCAACAATGGAAACACTATGTGGAAAGGTCCCAAGTACGACCCGGCTTTGGTATACGTTCTGGAGTTTACGACGTGCCTAGTTCTGCGAGATGCCGAGACCACGCTCGCGCACGGCAAAGTACTGGCCGAAGCCCTCACGACTATCGTCCGAAATGCTGCTAGGCTGCATCCTCTCGTGGTCTCGCGGTCGATATATTACATGTTCTCTCTTCTCGAGCACAGCCACGAGCACTCTTTCCTCCGTGCTCCATTAGCTCTCCACTCCGTTGCCGCTCTGGACAAAACGCTACTAGACAAATCCGCTCTCCCAGTAGCCAAGAGTCTTTCCAAGTGCATCAAGCGTACCTCTGCCCTCCGAAGCGAAATAATCAACTCTCCCGATCTGTGGATAGTCCTCCGTTGTCTACTCCACAATCGCGATGCCGTCACCGATGTCTTCGGGATCCTGGGGGCCATCACCTCGGAACCGATAACCAACGTGACTGCCGATAACTACGTTGCCGTTGTCTCGCTACTGAACGAGTTCGCTTCGGAAGCCAACATCGGCGCCGCCTACGAGCAGCGACAGGATATATCGGCGCGTAGGGGCAAACTCCAGAAGAAATCCGCCGACTACCCCGGCGTCGAAGTCGTCTCCCGCGGAACAAAGGCATTGACAATGATCTATTCCCTTCACACACGGGTACCCGATCTCATCACGCAATCGCACCTCGAAAAGAACGAGGCGTGGACGGCATACTGGCTGCCCATATTCCAAAGCCTCAGTACGCAGTGCACAAACCCGTGCCGCGAGATCCGTAATTCCTCGCTTGGCCTCCTCCGACAGAGTCTGCTTGGCCCAGAAGTGACCAGCGACTCCTCCCACGGCGAATGGACCGCGATATTTGGCGATGTCCTGTTTCCGCTGATCGGAAGACTCCTCAAGCCAGAGGTATTCCAGGCGGATCTGAGAGGGATGAGCGACACCCGTGTGCAGGCAGCCACGTTGCTTTGCAAGATCTTCCTCCATTACCTCGTCATGCTCAGTGAGTGGGCTGGAATGCTGGATCTGTGGTTGCGCATCTTGGATATCATGGATAGACTCATGAACAGCGGTCAAGGCGACCATCTGGTATTTCCCACTCCCCTCCCCCCCCCTTTCCCGCCCTTTCCGTCGCTAATACTCAAAAAAAAAAAAACAGGAAGAAGCCGTTCCGGAATCCCTCAAGAATATCCTCCTGGTCATGGCGAGCGGTGGGTTCCTGGAACGGCCCTCGTCTGCCACACCGGAGGGCAAGTCGCAGCTGTGGGAGCAGACGTGGAAACGGCTGGAACGATTCCTGCCGGATCTCAAGGAGGAGCTGTTTCCGGCGTTGCCCGAACCAGAAGTTGTAGCGGAGGTGAAACCGGCAGAAAAGTCGGAAAGGACGGAGGTGGAAAGAACGGAGGAAAGGACGGAGGTGGAAAGGACGGAGGAAAAGACGGAGGATGCGCCATCGGCGGATGTAGATTGATTGTTGCTTGATTTGATGCCTGAGGATGCAGGCGGTCATTTAAGTAGGTATGTCGTTGTCGTGCTACATAATGGGTGGTGCTTGGAAGAGTAATACCCTTGGAGTTTGTGAGATCGTGGTTTGATGTTGGCATTAAAGCATGCCGGGGGTTTTTTTTCGGCCCCGGCAGAAAGTGTCTGGAATTACTGGCCACTCGCGCCCAACCAACCCAATACCTTCAGTCACGAAAAGGCCCATCCCAATTCAATCGATCAATCACTCAAGGACTCGTAGACTGCGTTGACAAGCATAAACCCAACCCAATCCCCGACCCATCCACTCACCCCATCCCCTCAAGCGGACCCTACAAACCACACCAAACCCCGGACACGAAAAAGAAAAAAAAAACACAAACGGGAAAGACAAAAAAAAATAATAGCCCCGTCGCCGCCTCAAATTAAAGTCTGCCACAAAGGTTGTTTTGTTTTTACCGAAGAAAGGAGGAAAAAGAACGCCCCGCAACCAACCAAAAAAACAATCACCACCTGTTTCTTCCTCTACATGATGATGGCAGGGACTGTTGGAGGGCGGTTAAGTTAGCAGGTGATGACAAGTGGGGGGGGAGGGAGAGATAAAGATAGGAAGCCCTACTATCAATGTTTGCCTTGATTGTCTTGTGCGGCAACACGCATCCTCCGTTCACGTACACCTCGTCGGCCACCGTTACGTCGTCGCCGAGAACGGTGACATTCTCGAGGCGGGCCCACTTTCCAACGGTGCTGTTCCAGCCCACGATCGTGCTTTTGATCCACGCGTGTTCCTTGATCCTGCAGCCTTGGAGGACTACGCACCGCTGGAGCCTTACACCGTCGCCGACCACGACGCCGGGACCGATGGTCACGTTCGGACCGATTCGACAGTTCTTGCCGATCTTCGCCGACGGGTCGATCAGTACGTTTCCGCCATGCACGTACGACTCGGACGACGGCGTGAGGAGCTTGGAGTTCTTCTTTGCCAGCGAGGAAAGGTAGAGGCAAGTTCCGGTCAGGAAATCCTTGGGTTGACCAACGTCCATCCAGAAGCCCTCGAGATCGAACGAGTGCAGTTGACCATCCTGTACGATGGCGGGGAAAGTCTCCTGCTCGATCGAGGTCGGGCGGAGCTCGATACGGTTGAGAACGCTGGGGTTGAGGATGTAAATACCGGCGTTGATACGGTTTCCGACGAACTCGACCGGCTTTTCAACGAAGCGGTCGATGCGAGATGCGTGTCCGGGCTTATGCACCACGACTCCGTACTTGGACGGCTCGTCGACTTTGGTAACAACGATAGTACCCTCCTGTCCGTGCGTGCTGTGGAATGCCGCCAGCTCCTGGAACGGGTATTCGCAGATTACGTCCGAGTTGAGGACGAAGAATGGCGTGTCGTCCTTTCCAAGGATCTCTTCGGCGAGCTTGAGTGGTCCTGCGGTGCCTAGTGGCTCGGTCTCGACGGAGAAGGTAATCTTGACGCCGTATCGCTCTTCGTACTGTATTCGCCGATGCCATCAGCTCAGCCCCCGCCCAATCGATCTTCCCCATAATAGCTCCTCCGAATAGAGTGGAAGCTTGGCGGACAGGACGTACCTTTTGCAATACGTTGATCATGACCTCCGGTCTGTAGTTGACGGCGAGCACAATGTCCTTGACACCGGCAGCGGCCAGCGCCTCGACCTGATGCAGGATCATAGGGCGGTTGCCGAACTCGACCAATGGTTTGGGCAGGGTGAGGGTCTATCGAAGTGATGTTCAGCGCCGAGTTTCATTTTGGGGGGGGGGGGGGGTAGGGCGGGATCCCGCAGATCGTGGCCGCAAGTTTGCGTAGAGCTGCGGCCGGGTCCGGAAGGGATGGGGAGGATGGAGGGACGGAAGGGTTCGCATACAAGAGGCCTCAGACGGGTTCCGAACCCACCGACGAGAATAAGAGCTATAGTTCATCGTGCCAGACGTCAGCCCGAGCTCCCATCGATCCGTCGCACCCGATCGGCAACAGAGGGAGCAGCAATTGTGGCCGAGGGATGGAGGAGAAAAGGATCCATACCCTTCATTTCTATCGAGGTATTAAGGGACGAGTAGGTGGGTTGTCGTTTGGCTGACGAGGAGGCGGATGGAAGGGTTGTTGTTGCTGTTGTTGCGGCGGGAGGGATTCGGCTCAAACGAGAGGATTACGAATTGTCAGGTACGACTGCGAAGGGAGCACTGACAAGCACGTGGGGGGAACTAATAGGGGATGGAGATGATGACTGAAGGGCAGGCAGTGCCAAACGATGGGAAACGGTTGAGAAACGGGGTGAGAATAACTTTCAGAGAGGGCCGGAGAAGGGGGCTCGGTGGTACTTGTATTCTGGCTCGAGTGTGCGTTTTCTCTCCCCTTGTACGGGTAATAACAACCACGCGGACGGGACCAGACAGATATGTTGCTAGAGTAGAGTATCTGCATGCCGCGTGCGGTTGCTGCTGCCAAATATTGCTGCTATCTACATGCACCGTATTACTGCAGACTGTTCTGCTGCTGCTCCGCATTGGCTGCCGCTACCCACGTAATCCGATGGAAAAAGGAGGTACATACCGGCACCTCCGCCCACGAACCGCCCTACCTCCGCCGGAGAGGTGGACTCAGTCCCGTGGCCAACTGCACCTCCACCTCCACCACGACCACCGCCACGACCAATTGTGTGTCCGCTCCAAGTCCATGTTCCTCAGCCCATCCCCGTTCACATCTCTCGCCAATCCCGGCTAGTGTCGCCGTCGGCACTCGACTGCAGGGACGTGGGTAGTGCTGCCTGTCTTCTCCTCGCCCCGGCCCTCTCTCTCCGTTCCTCAGGGCTGCAGCCGGACAGAACGCCTTGACTGCCTGCGGACAGCTTCGTTCTCGTGCGCGCAAGCGTCGCTCCTTGGCACGCCCCGCCCGTTCCTTTTCCTTCTTCCTTTCCGTTTCGCCAAACCAAAATGAACCAAGCGCACGAATGCAAGTAAGTGGTACTCTGGTAAGGCACGAGGCGTGGGTCACGTGGATGCTTACCCGTAGACAACTTTCGTTGAGGGCCAGGAAGGCAAATTAAGGGAGGGAGCGGGGGGGAAATCTCTTCGTCTTTAACCCGATCGAGACGGATAGTCCCTATTCCCACGCTCCCGACGTTGCGTTTACGGGGGAATAAGGGGAACCCTCATCTGGCAGCGTTTGAAACGCGTCCACCTATACACACTTACTTGGGAAAAAGAAAGGGGATAACGGAAACAGACGGATATCTAATCTCACCGGCATCCATCGCGCGTCAATTGCCGCGCTTACCGCGTCCAGTCAGCCTCCTCCGCCGTCTAGACGACCGCCTGCCGCAGAGCTCCCTCCCCACCAGCCCTACAAAGTCCTCACCGTCCCGGACGAATTGGACCGCGAAGCTTGGCCGGGACAGCTATCTGCACACCCACACACATACACACTTGCCACGCACTACCCATTTGTACACCATGTACCTACCTGTCACTGGAATGTTACGTGGGTACTGCAACGCCGTCTAACGTCGCCGCTGGCGGAGAATTGGCTTTCCGCCCAGATATGTGTGCTTCGGCTCTGCTCTGGAATCTGCACTTTGTTTGACCATTGACGTATAAATGTAACCAGCTGCCTTCAACTATTGCTCCCCCCGACTGCAAAGTGTAGGTACCCTTTGCGTGCGTCCGTCTCTTCGCTCCCACCCGCCGGAACCGAGGGTGTCCTTGTGCTCCCCGACGACGATCTCGCCGCCGTCCGACCGCCTATCTACTCGGTTCCGGGCCCGCCGCTCTTCGAAGAGAGTGCCGTACATTGGAGCCTGCAGTTGCCCGAAGAAACGGACGAGAACCACCCACACACACTGTGGCGGCTTCTGGTCGTTATTTCTTCGCCGGCCAGAAGCGCACGCGCAGTCCTCGCGGAGACGTCGAAGCTCTGGTCTCGACGTCATGCATACCTACTCCGCATGCACAGTCGAGGGAGGCTAATTCCCAGTCGATGTACTCTGCGTCTGGTTCACCGGGCCCCGTCAGACTCAGAGGACACAGCCCAACCCCGCGAGGGGGGCGTGGACGGATGATGTGACCAGAGATGTCGTCCCTCGGGTCTGGTGCCGTTCACAGACTTGGCCTCGCCAGACCATCCAGCATGGACGGCGGGGGAGGGTTAGAGTATGTATGTATTATCCACAAAAAATAAAAAGCTGGATATGTAGATACGATCTGAGCTGTACTCTAGAGTAGAGTAGAGTGCTCGAACGATTCCACTTGCGGCAAAGTCAACCCTCCAACCCTCGAGTGAAAACATGAGTTTGGAAATTCCTCAAACTATCTACATATGTAATAGGAAGTGGCCGAATCGCGCAGCCAGCCAACCAAGCAAGCGTAGAAAACCAAAAAAAACAACCAAAAAAAAACCAAAAAAAAACTGTTGGGTTTATTTATGCATATGAAGCAGCTAGCGGGACCCTGCGGGTGTGTGCACGAGGTGGGGGGGGGGGGCCCCCCCCCCCCCCCCCCGCCCCCCCCCGAGGCGGGGGGGGGGGGAGAG
>Ga0307516_10001007_pt1 | contig 39018 bp, 56 predicted proteins | sample 19_EM_MG_FD_203310 | JGI IMG/M metagenome (GOLD analysis project Ga0307516, IMG submission 203310) | Populus trichocarpa ectomycorrhiza microbial communities from riparian zone in the Pacific Northwest, United States - 19_EM | ecosystem: Host-associated > Plants > Roots > Unclassified | place... | reverse complement strand
AATACTATCTCATTCCACTCCTTTATGGTTTGATTCTATGTGTGAGCCCACAATGCTAGTGCTCTGGTCACTGTTGAGTGTGCCATTGAGCTTGCTGGTTTTGGTGTTGCTCTAACACCCGCTATACAGTTGGTCACTTGTTCTGCTTGCACCCTGCTATACGGATGGTCACAAGTATCATCAGAGCTCTGCTATATGGTAGTCACTGATATCGGTTCTGCTGAGCTAAGTCTCTTTGCAAGAGTACTTAGTTTGAGAGTGGATCAATAGGCAAGGAATAGATTATTAGCCCAGGTCAAAGCTAAAGAATACAGTTTGTACAGAAAGTTTATATACTAATGGGTCTGGCGCACAGACCAAGTCAATCTGGGATAAGATGTCATAGGAAATGGGTCAGAATGAGTAATCATGAGAGAAATAGTCTATAAAGGGAAAGTCTGCAGTCGAGCTGACTGAGAGCACAGTAAGTGTGTCATATGAGGTGAGTCAAGAGCAATCAGGTCAGAGTGATGAGTAAAAGAGATATCATAATAGTTCAGAGTAAGGAAAAGTCGTAACATTATGGCTGATCTATGGAATGTCAAAAATGGATTTGACAGGATATGCAGATGCAGATGGGAGCATGGCCGAAGATCAGCATGCTATTTTGGAGTACACCTTTCTGATACATGGCAGAGCTATTTTGTGAAGCACTAAATGATAGGAAATCATTGCCTTGTCGACAACCAAAGCAGAATATGTTGCCATAACCCATGGCACAAAAGAAGCCCTTTGGCTTTACTTCCTTCTTTCCCAGCTCTTCAACATTATCCTTGACTCAACGACTCTGTTTTCCAACAACCAATCTGCCATTCAACTCACAAAAGACCACCAGTACCATGTGTGTACAAAACACATCAACATACACTTTCATTTCATCCAATACATTGTTGAAGGCAGTTCCATTCGACTCATCTACTGTCCTACCAATGACATGACCACCAACACCCTTATGAAAGCTTTACCCTCAACAAAAGCAAAGCATTTTACATCTCAGCTCGGACTCTCGCCAGCTTGAGGGGAAGTGTTGGATTAGCAAGCTGATGTGACACCCGACAGATCATTGTGCAAGATACATTGTCTCGCGCACCACCGTCTCTGTCTCTTCTCATTTTCGGTATAGCTCATATACTCTCCATTATGTACTAACTACTTATGTACTTCCTTTTGTTCTCTACTCATTATTATTGAGTCTTTTATTCATTCATTGTTACCAACTACTTACAGTAGTCTACAGAATTCTATGTACTTAAACGAATGCATTCGTAGTTGTTCTCTCAGTCCTTCGTACACGAGTGAAGACTGAGGTAAGATCTTATTGACTCATCCACAAAACCTTTTACTTATTAAATACCTAGTTCTATTGTCTAGGTGAATAAATATAGTCCTTCGTACATGAGTGAAGACTGAGTTCTATTGTCTAGAATCTTACACTTTCATCATGTGTGACAAGGATCCCATAGAGTTGTTGGGGGTGTTGACAAGGGACAGAACACCAGAAGCAAGAAATTCAGATGAGACTCTAATTGCAGCAAGGATGGCAGTATAGGCAGTAGAAGAAGCACGGAGTGGTGTCATATGTACTCTATAATTAATATTTGGAGGATCTTGAGGCATGCCGAATGCAGAAACCAATTTACAGCCTACGGATTCCTGCATCAACGAGCTTGACACGCTCAGACGCGTCACATGCCCATTCGTGGGAATAAATGGGTGGGAAAAACTTTTACTACGGTAAAGTGGGCGCGTCTAAGGTAGACGGCATCCAAAACCCGCTAACATCACGTGGTCAGTGTGACAACGTCCTACTAACGGGTGCATCTGGACAAAATTGCTCGTTATGTGAGATTGTAGTACTTTGTTACCAATCGGAGACCAACATTTTGTCCATATGCCATAATAATATGTTTTGGCTGTATCTGATTATGGAAATCACGCATCACAACAGAACCTATAGACTTTCTGTCCCGATACGCATCAAAAACGCGTCGCGTCGCGTCATAGCATGCCCAAACGTTCAAGACACATCCTTGCGCGCCTCCAAAATCTCTCTAAGGGTGCTAAAAACCTTTTAGTCCAGCTTTCCCCACGGAAAAAACGCCGGACATCGGATAATCAGGAAAACATTCCAGTGCGTCATCTTCCAACCCTGTCCCCTGTCAATATTCTCATGTAACAAAATTTCCTGCTCGCCTATGCGACAGGCCTGACTGGTTCCCAGGCTGCCTGGGCTGCAAGGGTGTATCAAGGCCACCATGTATTCCCCAACACCATCTTTCAAGAGGCTGAGGCTGCCGGTGTCCATTAACCTGCAGTCTCTTTCACTACTTCTCTATCTCCTCTTTCATTTCTCCATAAATTTGTTATCGGCTTTAAATCTAGCTAGCTACACTATACTACTACAATATTTTGGTCACTGATTTAATGTAATTTTGCTGGATTCACTTTGATCTCGTTCGCACCACCTCTCGAATGCCTCTGTTCCCGTTTTGGTCGAGATGTCACACAAAAAATAACGCCACGTGACGTTAGTGGGTTTTGGATGTCGTCTATCTTAGTAGCAGACCTTATATTGAGGTGATCGATTGTCATCACTAATAAGGAAGGTCTGCCTACGGGAGACTAGGTGCAGCGACGACGAGCTCTCAAAGCTGCAAAATAGTCCTTATATTATTATGTAACCGCTATGATCCTTACGTCCTCGATATCGACCGCTCTCTTTTCGCTTCTTTCCCCGTCCCGACCCCAAGGCCCGCAAGCGCCCACCCAACCTCGATGCCGCTTCTAATACCCCATAGCCACGTCAGCCCAAACACCGGCGTGGCGATGAGAACATTCAGTAGAGGAAACAGATACGGGTAGCTTGCCGGCGGATTGATCAGCAGTTCGGCAACGTGTACGGTGACGAAAGCCGTGTAAATAGCCTACGTATACTTGCCTTTAATAACGCAAACCGGGAATCAAAGAGGGACTGACGATAGCAAGCACAGCGTGCTTGAAAGGCAGTCGGAAAGGATTATATCCGATTAACCTGTTCCACAGGACAAGCATTACAACTGTTTGCAAGCCTAACCCGTCCCGTTGCAAAAGAGGCCACATGCTACATTTTCTCAGCCAGTATCCACAGAAAGAAAATCGAGACGAATTACCTCAACACGGCTGTATTGTTCACCAGCACACCCAAACAGAAAACAGAAGAGTTGACTGGGGCTCCAGAGAGAATCAAAGTGAGCGGTAGCAGTGGTACCAGGATGGTCTTTTCGTGGACATGGAACGAAAAGAGGAAGAAAGCCATGGACGAAGTAAGGAGTGCGTATGGCAACAATGAAAGGAAAGGTGGTGCCGTTGACTTGTGAACCGCCGGAGGCAGTGGTTCCTCCGAACGACGAGCATCTGCGCCCCGGAAGCTGTAACCAGCTCGAATCAGGTTCAAGACGCCAGGAAGGAAGCCAAGTGCCGTTAAGCCGGTCGAGAGTTTGAGCAAGACATTTAATGACGCCCATTTCTTCCACTTGAACAAAACATTCGAAGCACACCAGAAGGTGGCAACCTTGTCTTCGAAAATGCCCCGCGAAAATGGGAATATTCGCTTAATAGGATCGAGAATTGCAGCCAGCGGCGCAAAAGGGGGGAGGAATGGTAAAAACAGTAACAGGAATGTGAGGGTAGTGGCAGTGGCCAGACGAATAAAAAGAGCGGTGCTGATGAGTGTAAGATCAATAGACTGGGGAAGAACGATGATAGAGTGCCCACCCGCGATTTGGTCCGAGATAAATACATTTCGCAAGGAGATATGACCCGATAGCAGGTGCGTAGTATAGTGACATCTGCTTGAAACAAAGACTGAAAACGAAAAACACAGCGCCCCAAACATCCTGGCCCCTAGAGAAGAAATCCAGAGCAAGCGTCGTAAAACCTGCGAGATACACGTCTCAGACAAGCACGAGGAAAGCGCTACGACGCACCTAGCATGACTGAATTGTATTGAAAGTGCCCATTGTCGATTAACAAAAGTGCTGGTTGAAACAAGAGAGTTAGGAGGGCAACACCCTGAAAAAGGAACTAAATTCGAAGAACGAATCAAAGCCAAGAGCACAACTTGCCTGTGTCCGCTTCGAACGAGTTCCATGGAAGGTTCTGATAAACAATATCAACGCAGGGATATATACCAATGTATCCAGTGCGATCACGGTAGACCGCATGAAGAGCTTGCTGCCTTCTGTTTCTATACCCCGAGATGTATCCAATGACATCCATGACGGGTCTATCCAATGTCCACTTTGTTGCGAAAGAACCCAAATTAAACGCGAAGCATAAAAGAAGATTGGCAAGACTCACATGATCCCACAAAGCCACGAAACATACGCCGTCAATGGGGGATAATCAAGCCCCCAGTACGTAGGATCGTATGTGTACCACTGCCTCAACGGTAGATGGATTGTCAACTCCATCCAGTGCCGCTGAGCTTCGTAGTCCCCATATGAAGGTGGTGTTCCCTTCCCTGTAACAAAACGCAAGAGAAAGTCAGATGGAACCACCGCTTCATAAGACGCGAACCCGACCAGAGTAAGAGCCGATTCCTATGCAGAATTTGACGAGTATGGAAGCCATGATAGCCCCTGGAATGACCAGCGACTTCAACCCATTATTGTGCATCCAATGGATCCACCGCCTGCCCAACCCAGCGTCACCGTGCCGCCGTTCTAGATGCCTTGGACGTATGTTGGAGGGCCTTAATACGGCTCCTGGAGAGGAATCTTCATAGTGGTGGTGGAGTGCGCTAAAGCTGGTCGTCGAACTATGGAAACGGTGTCCATGCAGAGATGAGGATGCAGAGACGGGAGAAGTCGCGCGCGAGGAAGTGGGGGAAGGTGGGGGTGGAGTGTGTAGCCAAAGCTGGCTAGCTGAGTTGTCGAGAAGATGGCGTTGGGGCTTTGGTGCGAGGATTTCACGGGGGTTAGATGGGAGGGCGGTGCCCAAGACACGATGGCGGAGGGGAGAATCGGGGCGGGCTGACGACGGGGAAGGAAAGCGATGGGGGATGTCAAGAGATATGGTCCTGATGCGATTGTTAGGCTTTCGGGCGGGCAAGGCAGATAGCTCTTCCATGACAAGACGTGGTCAAGACTCGGTCATTATTGGGAATGCCGGGGCAAGCACTACAACGTGTCTACGTATCGATAACATCCTCGCCATTTTCTGTAAACTTGACGTTCTCCTTTGGAATAACATGATATTGGAGTATGGCGAAACAGAATGAGCTTACAGGATGCGAGGAAGACTTTCCAACATACTTCGTGTGGTCTGCACATGATAAAATGGTCGGTGTTCAAGCTTAGCTTGACAAGGGACATATCCTACATCCATATGCAACCAACTCTCCGGCAGGGTTTGTAAAATCGACCCGCGTGTAAGCCAATGATTTGCCTACGGAATCAATAAATCGCGATGAAGGCAAGAGGATTTGGTTTTACCCATCGCCGTCAGGGAAGCTTTGGCATGCAAGGTGTCGCCCACTCGCCCGGCAGGTCGTACAAACGAGGTCCCGATGTCAGTGGAGACGCCTGTCATGTACTGACCCTCGGTAGCAACGGCAAGGGATCCAAGGGTATCAGTGAGAGAGAGTATGAGACCGCCGTGCACTACAGCAAGCCATAAATAACCCCAAGGCCTAGGGGCGGAGAAAGTAGTGCACCTGTCTTTGGGGGCTCTTAGTGCTCATCGGGAACTAGAGGTGGCTTTTACGCACTCCGACCCGGTTCACTAAGAATGCGATTGAGAAGTACAGATTGTTCCGTCAGAGTAGAACAACATACAGTTGGAGTGCTCAACCTTCAATGACGCTTCTACTACACCCGGTCGAGCACTGTGGATGACAAGCTGTCCATTGTCAGTTTGTGAATCGCATGCACACCGTTCGAGAAATATATCACATTGGGAAAACATTGCGCATCATGGCCTGGTCAGAAAGATGAGTAATTCGAGAACGGAGGAGGTTGTGACGACGCACCCTTGTTTTCGAGAAATGATTGCCAGACCTGGTAGAAAGTTAGCCACGACTGATCCGTAGAGAGGCAGCCGCCATTACCCTACGAGTGAAGCGTAAACACGCCGTCATGGTGGTATGGTTTGGTAAGCGCGATGTTGATGAACCACACCGTCACTATCCTATCCTATCCTATACTCGCGACGGATACAACAGCAGCTCGCTCGATCGTAAAGATGAAGGTGGACGAGGACAAAATCAAAACGCTCGAGTCAGTCCTCATCTGCTCATGGCTTATTCTGGCGAACCTGGTTTGCGCGCTCTTCTTCAGAGGGACTCAACCTGATCTATGTACCCAGGCGATACGGTACAATTCGCAGAATATATCGAACGCAACATCCGCCTCTACCAGATTCGCAATCTCTACCCTCTTTGCCCGTCCGCAGCCGCGTCGTGGATCTGTCGGTCTATCGCCCAATCCCTCCGTTCCCGAAAACCTTATTCCGTCAACCTTCTCCTCGGCGGTTACGACACTGGACTTCATACACCACATCTATATTGGATAGATTATTTCGGAACAATGACAAAAGTACCATTTGGTGCACACGGATATGGGAGCTACTTTGCGTTGAGTTTACTTGACCGGTGCATATCCTCTCGACTACGATTGGCTACTGCTGATATGTACTTGCATCAGATATCATAATCCGGAAGCGTCCTTGGAGGAAGGCCTGGCCACATTGAAACGATGAATCGACGAGGTTTCAAAGAGACTAGTCGTCAGCCCAGGAGCATACAAAGTCAAAGTGGTGGACAAGAATGGTGTCCGCGAAGTCGAGTTGTAGTCGAGGTAGACGTTCTGTGACCAGCTTGTACAACAACTTCAGGCGCTTCCACCATACCGTCATGGGTGGCATAAACCTCGAGGTGTTCAAGTTCGCTCTCTATCGTTTTGTCCCTATCGCCTCTCTCATCTATTCATCGGATGTGGACTTTGCGCACCAGAATGACGTGCTGTCTATACTATTCGATATAAACTCCGTCCAACTTTTCAACTGTCATCTCATCGTGATTTGCCCCAATCTTCAACCATGCACTTCGTCCGCACTCTCCTCTTCTGCACCACCGCCCTCGGCATTTATGCCACTGCCTCTGCGTCTACACTCCTCGACCTACCACGTGCCGAATCGGAGGCGGAGAACTTGAACGTAGACTGCACCAGCATTGGCGTGTCCTGTCTTCTCGGCTCCGACTGCTGTAGTGGTATCTGCCTGTTGGGATTATGTGTGTGCATCCCAGTCGGCCTGCCCTGTGTGATCAGCTCCCTCTGCTGTAGTGGAGTGTGCTTGGGGTTATTATGTTCATAGAACGTCCGTGCTTTGAGTGGACTGGTAGCCGGTGCTGGTGAGCCGAGATCAATCTATCATCGAAGGTGCCCCAGCTCATCTTCACGAGTTCTCGACGGGTGTTCCGCATGACTCGTATACGTAGCTACAACGTCCTTTGAAATTGTTATTGCTAAAATAACAGTATCGAGACAAACTCTTCCCTCAAGTGCGCATCATGTCATACATTCCCAGTAGTTGGAAATCCTACAAACGTCACTAGAGGCTACCAACGGACCAGAGCAGTCTCCGGGAGGAGCTGAACAGGATCACGACATGCACAGAAAGTAGCATCTTTGATAACCTTCCACGTGCATCCATGCACCCATATTTTACCCTAATGCCCGCTGCGAGCGTTCCAGATGCGACGGAATCTGGGGACGACAGGGCGAGTTGAGGACCTGTCACGCAGCATCAAATTGATAAGTTTACGATGATCAATACAAGCAGCGAGAGATATAGCAAGGAAAATACAGCTATGGGGTACGAGTGTGCATTCGAAACATTGGATTATTCTGAACTTCCTACATCGTATTCATGTTGAGTTGAAAGCACCCCGGATTTCGGGAATTGCTATTTCCATTTCATCCAACCCTGGATACAGGTCAAGGTATATGTGAAGCATCGCTGGGTTTAGGTAGGGGCGAATCAAGGTGAACGGATGGGTTTCGTGGTAGCTCTTGTGGCGGCTCTTAATGATTCCTTCGAAATCCAGCTTGTAGTGATTTGCTCTCGCCAAATCTTCGAAGTATTCTAACCCATACGCGATGCGCAGCGATAGCGCCTTCAAGGCGTGAACGGCCTCCCGTAGCCCTCGCGGATTGGTGCCATCTTTGAGCGCGAAAGACCTATACAACTTGCGCTCCACCAGAATCATTTCAATCCAGATGAGGTCCCGCAACTCCAACCCGACTTGGTACTCCTTTGCAAGCGCTGCAGGAGAATTGACCACGCATGGCAACTAGAAGCGAATGGTGAAGATCGGTATTGCGCATTCCAGCTCGGAGCCTCACCAATGGACGCCAGACAGGATGAGGTATCTTGCATGCCATTTCCTGGATTCCCCGCAGATGTTTTACGGGAAGTACAGAGACAATGCGGACTTCAATGTCGCGTGGAATAGGCATATGCAAAAAATTGATAGGTCCACGGTAGTTCATGTGGAACATTAAAAGGCTTGCGGTCTTACTCAGATAAGGTTCGGACAGGCGTTAGTATTGAATGGGAATCAATGGAGGGAAGGGCTTCAAACCGATTCGCAGGCCATAGGTTGAAGTCGGCGGGGTGTTCGGCTTGACTCTCTGTGCACTGGGCCCATAAAATGATGTCCTCGCAACGCTGGTGCCAAGCTGAGGGGGATTGGTCACAATAACTGACTTGGTCCCGTTTCCTTGGATTGTGTTCAGTCGCCCAAGTATCAGATGACATGAGGGCTAGTTAAGCGTTAAGCGTTTGGGAGGGAGAACGGTCAGCTGTAGTAGACTCGGGATGAGGACCAGAGCAGTCTCCGATAGCAGGATCAAGGCAGAAAGGCTAGCGAGGAAGGCAGCGCGTGAAACCCCCGCTAATTGAGAAGTAGATTAGCAGACTGGCGATAAACCAGGAAAAAGATTATCAGAGGAGAATCCAACCCATATTTGTCAGCGATGACCTTGCATCTGAAATGCGGGTCGAGGACGGCTTCCAACCCGTATGCGTTGAGCTTTCAAGTTATTGCTTGCCTGGCATTCAACGTAACCTTTCTCGCAGATCCCTTATGTAGAAGAGAACCCCTACACCTCCGATCCCGTTCTACGCTCGCTCTTGAGGCGCATCATCCCTCCAAGGTCTCAATATCTTTAATCTAATGTCGTGTCCTAATATCTCGTCCAGTGTGCTAAACGAGATTGAACCAGACCTCATTCGTATGGGAAGAGATGTCCTGACAAGTATGTCGACCTTCTTCCCGTCTGCTACCCCGCTGATTTGCCTCAGCTATGCGCTCCATGGGAAGTGGGCACCGGGTTTCTCCTCCCCAGCTCATCCAGTATGATCAATGGGGTCGACGCGTCGACGAGCTACACACCAGCGAGGGATGGAGAGATCTCAAGGCAGTGGCGCAGAAAGAGGGATTACCCGCCATTTTTTATGAACGAAGATATGGCGAACACAGCCGTGTTTATGGTTTTGCCAAAATGATGCTGATGGTTGGCGATTCACATATGGTGCGACTTACCTACTTCTCCTTTCCTCTAATGCCGACTCCCGTCTTCGTTCTCCCAAGGTTTTCTGCCCGCTGAGCATGACGGATGGTACCGCCCGAGTTATAGAACTTCTCGGTTCCGATGAGATGAAAACACAGATATTGCCAAGACTCGTCAGGTAACGGGCATCATAGATATGCACAACGCACTTTTCAAACACATTTGTAGCCGTGACCCGTCATTTGCTTTCACATCCGGTCAATGGATGACAGAGGTATGTCTGATTTAAATGTTTTTCTATCTTTCCGACCAACCTTTCAAAGCGACCCGGTGGTTCAGATGTTTCACAAACAGAAACCATTGCCGTACCCGCAGGCAAGAACGCTGCCCTGGGACCTCATTATACATTGAACGGGTTTAAATGGTTCTCTAGCGCTACCGACAGCGATGTCTCGGTCGTCCTGGCCCGAACGGGATCAGCCAAGGACGGTTCTCGAGGGCTTTCACTTTTCTTGGTCCCGTTGAGGATCCCCCTTTTTCGAAGTCCTTCTCAACCTCTGCCATCTGCGACGAGCAACAACATATATATCCATCGCCTCAAGAACAAGATTGGAACCCACACATTACCCACAGCAGAATTGTCTTTGGAGTCCTCAGAAGGCTACCCCATCGGCGCTTTAAACGAAGGCGTCAAAACCATCTCTCCCGTGCTCAACATAACGCGACTTTGGTCTGCCATCGCTTCCGTCGGCGGTTTACGCAAATGTCTTTCAATAGCAACCGCATTTGCAAAAGTGCGGACCATCGACGGCGGATCTCGGCTGCTGCAGGACTCTCCCTTGCACGTCTCGCATTTGGCATCGATCAACTTGGTTTACCGGGCTTTAACGCATCTCACCTTTGGAACGATCAGGCTTCTGGGAAAATCTGAATGTGGTACGGCCTCTTTGGATGAAGAGAGGCGATTGAGGGTGTTGACTCCGGTTGCAAAGGCGTTCGCAGCGGAGAAGACGTGCACTGCAATGGAAGATGCTATGACGGCTCTCGGCGGCGCCGGTTACATGGAAGAAAACGGGTTTGGACGCCAGATTAGAGACTCCCTGGTTGAGAAGTATGTCTTGTTCTCTTTACCCGTCGATGGTTCAATTTAGATGGATTTCTCTAGAATCTGGGAAGGGACCACAACCGTTCTCGCGTTAGACTTGGCCAGAGCCTCCCGAGATATATCCACTCTATTTTCTTTCACTTCTGTAAGTGACGAACATCATGGGTACATCTTGCTCGGTGATATTCACCAACGCATTTACTTATATTTAGTGGATAACATATGCGATTTCTTCCTGCCCTCTGAATCTTCAAGCCCTGCTTCGGCAACCCCTCGACATTTTGAACAAGGCTTTATCTGAACTTGGCCAACAGCCTGCCTCTGTCTTGGCACCGAGACCTGTTCTCATGCTAGCGGGTTTCTTGGCATCTAGCACTTTCTTGTTGGAGCACGCAATTTGGGCTTCTGCATCCGGAGAGCCGACTTGTGAAGGCGATATCGAAGTATTTCGAAGATGGGTCGTTGAGGGAGGAATGTTAGCCGCAATTGATGATGTGAGGCGAGCGAAACAGGATGCGGAGGTGCGAGTAACAAATGATTTGAGGATGGTATTCGGAGAATCCTCGAGAGCTAAACTATGATATTTGCATTGTACACTATCACCACATACCCTCTGAGTAAATTAGGGTGATCCATCATCATCTACCATTCGCTCATGATTTTGGAGGATAAGGCACAATGTGGCAACTAGTCCATCAGTCAATAAGAGTGGTATGCGACGTAACAAGACGCTCACCCAAGCAAGCCACGCCCTCCCCATCCCTTTCTTGGTGTAAGAGTCAGAAAAACGATCTGGTCGTTCCTCGAGACCTGAATGATAATGTGATCCTGTATTCGGATCAGGAGACGTTTGTGTGAGCTCATTCGAGAATTACAATGCATGAATTTACGTTTTCTTTCTGGGAAACCAAGTTAGCTAGAGGCTGCAAGGACGAGGTGGGAAACGACGTGTGGTCCAGGTGACCGAACTTCAACACCAGGTCCCCTGATTGAAGTCCCTTGTGGCATTTTCAGCGAAAAGACCAAGGTCAAAGGAGGCGAATACGTACGGCCTCTTTGGCGGGACTCCCTGGTGCCACCTCATCTACCTTTGCAAAAGGCGTGCGGTCCGTACCGGGCTGAGTCGTCTCGTCAGATGAAGCTTGAGATCCGGAATCGTAGATCCGCTCCAAGGCTTTGCCGATCGCGTCTGTAACGTCCTTCAGGTCGTTTCTGAGCTCGATGATTCGGACGCGGGCTCCCCGGACTGCATATATGTTGATATCTGCGCGTGGAAATCCGTCGCTGTCGACGAGAGGGGTCTGCATGGTTGATGAGTTGGCCTTGAGGATGGAGATCTGTGCCTCGATCTGCTCCTCGATGGTCTTTTTCTGATCCATCAAGAGGCGTGTCTGTTCCATTGGACTTGTTGATGAAGGCAAAGTGAAGCCCATTGTCGGAAAGATTGTACAAATGATGTTGAGAGTAACTTGAAAGTTGAGACGACGTCGTGACGCGTCATCTGTTTACTTGATGCGCCACACCAGAAAGCCACAATATAACGATACATTGCGGCACATAAGTAGAACACAAAGCCGATAGATAATAGACACAAGGGGGGAGGAAGCACTCTTTACTGTTCCTTCCTTTTTTTACTTGTCAAGCCATACTACGTCTTCACACGGACGACCTTACCCCGAACGATCTCCGACGACTGCAAAATTCCCGCTGCCACATGGGCAGCTTTAATACCACTAGCGATCATTCCGCCAAAAGTCGGACCCATCCGATTGCAGCCATAATATTCAGAAAGTTCCATACCTGCCCGGCATGATGACCCGAGGTCGCGAACTGATGATAGATATGCTCACCTGCAAAGACGAGTCCTGGAACGACTTCGCTCGTGTTGTTCACAATGGCTGGCTCCGCGCGGCCCATATCGAGTCCGCGCATGTTGCCCAATGCCATCGCCAGTCCGGCACTCACGAGTCTCTTGGCCGAGAAGGCGCCCATCGGTCCATCATGACCCGTGGCCGAAACCACAACCGGTGCAGTTATAGTGTTGGGGTCCATGCAAGACTGGGTGTCGTGATTGAGAGCCACCAACGTCCAGTTAGTTACTACCCCGGTTACCCGTTCCTGTCCTTGGAAATCTTTTTGAATGATGAGATCCTCGACCGCGGTCGCGTTCATCATGACGACGTTGGGTTGCGCCAGTACTTGTGACAGTAGAGTCGCCGTGAACAATCCGGCATGTTTGACTACGACAAAGGGGCCATCATCTTCATACTCCACCCCGAGTTTGCGTAGAAAGCCATCGGCGGGCTTGCGTATAACCTGTTATGACAGGTCGGTACCGGCATCGAGCCGCTAAAACCAAAATCGTACCATAGGTGACATTAGCTGTCCTCCCAACCATGCGCCACCTCCTGGAGCGACGTTCGCTTCGATGATGGTTATCTTCAACTTTGGAGAGATGTCATCAGAAATATGCTCAAGATATGATCATAAAGCTTACCTCTGGGTGAGTGGTGGCAAGCTGCCATGCACAAGACAGCCCAGCGCTTCCAGCGCCGACGATAACCACGTCAGAAATGGCCCTCTCATACATGGTGTTGAAGTACCTGCGACCTGGTCGTATTTTGCGTTGAAATAATATTTACCCAAGATCACTCACCGACCAATCATTGCCCGCGAAACCTGGGCTTCCTCCACAGGGGCAAAGCGATAAAAGCCTTCGTAATTTTCAGATACATCATATTTTGCTTGAGTGATTTGCGTGTCATCAGTGCGTACGGGAGACATGATGAGAGCTAGGAGAAAGAGGGAGGTTTCGTAGGGTCGGACGAGGGTATGACGCACATGTTTGCACCGCTTGAGCTGTCTCAACCGCGACAAACGAAAAAATGCACGCTGTTTGTGTTCTTTTTAAACAAGTCGGGTGCCTCCATAGTCCATCTGTACCGTCGAGAAATGTGGAGAACGCTCCACACACCAGGTTACAAAGCGTGCCTATGAGCGAGCGATCGTCTTCGTCCAATGCCCGGGGTGTCAAAACAAGCAGACCAAACCCTCTCACTCAATCGACGTGTCGACTCATGAGCTTTCTCAAGATTGATCGCCGACTATCTTGGCTTAGGGACAGCACAAACGGCGGCCAACTGCGGACTGTGGAGGATATTCTTCGAGGGAGGGGAGAAAAAGACGGGGAAGAATAGACGCCAACGGTGATGCTGACGCATGAGGTGTTGTGATACATCCAATATACCAAGAACGTGGGGTCCAGAGGCCCCTCGGCTCTGAATGCGTACTGACAAGCTCCTCGTCCAACAGGGAATGCCGATACCCCATAAAATTAAGGAGACCTAGTGGTTTCGACGTCATAACGAAGGTGTTTTTAATATCTCTTCGGGAAGCTCTCCAGGGATGATTTTACTGTCAACAAGAAGTTTCTCAAGATCTCCGGATTGGTGCACTAGAACAGAGGAATCAACGAGTCAGTCATATATGCGTAGCACATTTTGATAATAACATAGATAGACCACCACTCACTCCCCAAAAGAATGTCGCAACCTCCAACGAATTCTCCATTTACATACCCCTGCGGAATGGTCGGCCATTCCCTTCCATCCCACTTTAGTCCAACACAGCTCAGAACGGCAAAAAAGTAGGGTGCTCACGAGAACTCCTTGATCCCAGCCCTAAGCTCAGAATTCGCCAACACATTAAACGTCTTCATCTTTTCCTCCGGAACTCCATGCAAATCCAGCACCTGTACCACCGCCCGTGAAAAGCCACACTCCGGCAGCTGTGGGGTGCCCTTCATGTGCAGCACAATAGGCGAGGATTCGATGGCCTTCTGAATTGTGGACCGCGCCTCTTGCGAGAGAAAGCGGTAGCCAACGAGCTGGCTCGAGAGGAGCGTTCTAGGCGCTTGTGACCGAAGGAGGAGGGGCGGGCGAAGCGCTGGTCGGAACATTCTTGGCAGACAGCTAGGATGCCTTGATGACGTTTCCAATAACCCGTACTAGCGTCTCTCACATCTCATCTTGCACTCGTTATCTTATCTTTCCTTTTCCTCATTCCTGGATAAAGATCATTCCAGAGTCGAGAGGCATATCGTTTATCGTTGACATGACAGCCATCCATACATCTTTTTGACCGCGATTCCTTTACTGGCGGGTAACTCTATGAGGAGAGCCGCTTTCTCGAATCTCCCAGTGTGACCCGTGAATTTGATATTTCACTGGACGAATGGTCGGTATTGCCGCAAATCCTTAAGACCCTCTTCTGTTCGCCTTCTACGGTTCTCCCTCCTTGACTCGCATTACAGTCACAACCGAGTTAAGCACCGTTCGTCCTAGGGACACATCTTCAGTGGTTGCGTTTGTCGGAGTTGATAGAAAAAAATCAGTGGCGCATGGTTGCGATGATGATGAATGGCGAAACCCATTTCACGGACCTGGGTTTGAGGTGACAGCATGACACCCTTCACAACGCCGGGACTGACGGACAACCTGTCTCATCTCACCACCACGCTGTCGTCCTTGAACCGGGCCGTTCCCTATACAGGTGCGATGAAACCTTTGGTTGCCAATGCAGATGGCGTCCTGAACGCGGGCATTTTTGGGTAGATGCAGTCCCAGAATTTCACGCTCGTTGAAGATCCTCTTTCTTTGGAAAGGATCAGATCAGTGCTGACGAGGTTGGAAGACACCATCATTTTTGGTCTGATCGAAAGGGCCCAATTTGCGCACAATCCACGCATTTATCAGCGCAACGGCTTCGCGGAATTGAAAGATCTGGGGTTTGAAGGGAGCTGGTTGCAATGGTTTCTGAAAGAGATCGAAACCTTCCATGGTGCGTGCTCCCTCGCTGCGTTATCTCGGTGTCCATCTAACACTGCAGCATCTTCAAAAGCAAAAGCACGACGCTATAAGAGGCAGGTTCTGAGTCCTCCTTCTCACATAATTGATGCGAATATTTGGGAACTCTCTAGTCCAGACGAATACCCTTTCACGCAAGAGTCAGACCTCCCTGACCCAGTCCTTCCGCGATTATCGTTTCCCAAGATTCTATACCCGAACAAAATCAATTCAAACCCGTCGATTTTGTCATTCTACACAAACTCAATCGTTCCTCGAATTACTCGACGTGCAACGTTGGCTTTGGCAGCGTTGAAGCGAGCAAAGGGCATCTCGGGCGATCAAGAGTTTGAAGATGATGGAAATTACGGCAGTGCTGCTACGATTGATGTGGAGGTTCTTCAAGCGATTAGCAAACGAGTGCATTATGGTGAGATAGCATCCTAGATCAATCGGAACACCATCCTCATTGTGTCACCAGGTAAATTTGTCTCCGAGTCGAAGTTTATGGAAAACCCTGCAGCCTTCATCCCGCACATCGTAAACCCTAATAGGCAGGCATTGGATGCATTGATCACAAAGCCCGAGGTAGAGCGGCAATTGCTCCTGCGGCTCCAGAAAAAGGCAACAACATACGCACAAGAGATAGGCATAGAGGCAGACAAGGGAGGAGGCAACAACAAAATCGACGTCGACGGGGTGGTGGATTTATATGAGAGTTACATCATTCCGCTTACGAAGGAGGTGGAAGTACGTCGGTGACCTCTCTTGTCGAGATTTCTTTCATTGATCCGTAACTCAACAGGTGGAGTATCTTCTGCGTCGCTTAGATGGACTTTCCAAAGAAGAAATTGACGAGTTATCAAAGAAAAAGAATGTCTTTTAGAGCCTATATATAATGGATGTTTTTATTACAGGAAATTTAGAGGGGTATGTGTTATTTTCGACGAAGCTGCAAGCTTCATGGTAATGAAAAGAAGTTCCGCCGAGGGTAGTCAGGCTGCATGAAATCAGTAATGCTAATCTGGTAGCCAGATCGAAGAAAAATAAATAGATCCATGGGACCGGTAAAATCACAATCCTAGATCTGAGCAAGACTCAGTAGAATTCAATTGTCTGAAGCCAATAGTTGAACAACATACCTTCCAACAAACGCTGTCTATCATCCTCCGAAATGTTCTGTGTTGCGCGCCGGGCGAGAAGTTTTTCGGTCCTGTATTTCTCATACAGAACCTCCTTGGTATGAGTCTTTAGGAGCTTTTCACGGTGTATAAGGCGCAAAGCTCTAGCAAGACATTCTTGGAGAGGCTTACCTTTAAGTGAGTAGATAAGATGGCAGTTCGGAGAGCCGCAAAGTCGCAATGGTCGGGGTCGAGTACATCAATGACACCCCATCTGAATTTCCTAGTAAAGATTCCTTTCAGGTCATCTGGTGGGCCACTGGGATAGGGAAGACGTGTGCTGCGGAGGGATGCAGGAGTTTGGGGAGGGAGGTCATCTTCCTGGGGTGGTACTGGAGAAGAAGGAACTGTGTCGAGCAGGTCACTGTCTGAAGAAACAGGCCTCTGCCTCCTTCGGTGGCCTTCAGGTGCAATAAGAGCGAAAGGCAGAAGCTGGCTGAGATCGGCTTTGGCCAGGGTATGTGCAGAAAATCGGACGTTGGCGAGGCTGTCATGATCTGCAGAATCAGGAGAGACGGGTCGAGAGTCCTCGTCAGCCGCGACAAGCGTCAAGTCACGTCGTGAGCGTGAGCGTGAGCGCACTACGCCAATATGCCGCGAGGAGCGAAGCTTAATCACATTCCGCGACGGGCGTTCTTCCGGTTCCTCTGTCCCCGAAACGTGATCATTTGGTCCACTACATTCTTCGGTATCGAGGTCGTTCGCAGCTCCATCCGGGGTGGCAAAGTGGGTCTGCCTGTGACGTGGTTGCTGGGTTGTAACCTTGGAGGGGACAAACACGCTAAAGTCAAGCCCTGAATCAGTCATAGCCGTGCGGACTGCCAGAATTTTTAGCTGAAACGCGACAATGACCAACGAAGGGGCTTACTCGCATGCTTCACCGCCTGCAATTTCTCGTCTGTGAGGGAATCTGCATGTCCGATCACTGGGAGGACATTACAACGAGCAGAGAGACGACGAATGACCCGAATCTCCGCTGGTGACATCGTTAAACTCCCGTTCTCGTTATCAGATTCGTCTGCAGACGATGTATCCGGGACCAGGTCTGGTGGTTTTGATATGGTTGCCTCAGAGCGAGACTTGAAGGGAAGCGGGGACAACGCTCCTCTCGCAGCAGCAGTCATGATGGACGACGGGTCAATGACGTAGACGCATCTAGATTTTCAGCGTGAGTTCCTCTTTCACGATACGGAAACAAAGACTCGTACAGGTGGATATGCTGATCTCCCTTGCTCTTCCGAACAACTTTGGATTCCTGAAGCAATGAATATGGAGAATTTCTGCCTTTGTCGAAAGAACCTTACCTCATTCATGGTATCAGCATATTGAGCGTCAACGTACTTGATTATCCCATTGACCTGCCGCTCAAGCTTTAGCTCTCGTCCTTCCAGAAAGTCCAGACCGGGAGTATCGACGACAGAGAATAGAACTCGGTCAAACTTCGACTCGCAGATCTCCAGGCACACGGTCTGGATAGATTGAGTGGCTTTTGTGGGACCTCTGAGAAATCTATCAAGGACAGCTCTTTGGTCTATTGAGGCGCTCGGTGAAATGTCGGCGCTCTCTAGAAGCAACCGCAAAAGTGATGTTTTTCCGGTCCCTTTCCCACCCACAACCTTTCCGATGCGTCAAAAAAACAAAGGACCACAGCTAGTAGGGAGCGCTCACCATCAGGTTGAATGTAGGAGGAATGCGAGCCCGACGTTGGCTATAGCGGCCCACGGGAGTGGCGTTGTTCGTTTGTCGGTTCGGAAACGCCGACGGCGGATTTGACATGTACAATGCAGAGATAGGTCCTTGATCCTTGAAGGCTCCTGGAGAGTCGCGGAACGGTTTGTGGAATGGCACCGCATGGGACGATGATCCTTGGAAAGAGACTTTGGCCGCACCTTGTTGAAGATGCTCAGACTGAGCCGACTGCGCCTCCTGTATGGCGGCAATGTCGACCAGGTTTTCCGGCCATGGGATTCCTTGGCTGTTGAGTTCGGGAAGGGACGGCGAGGTGCGGATTCGAGGAACCTCCTGCTGCTTGGGTTTTCGCCGGAAGGAAAACATGATGAAGTACAAAGATATAAGACACAGAAAAGAACGTGGAGGTAGTAGAGCAACAAAGCAATCGTTTTTGGCGACTCAGGGTCCATCATGCATCAAGAATGGTGGTATATATGGTGTGGGAAAAAAAACATACGATAGTCGGCAAAATACAAAATACAATCCCATGCTATATGTACAGAACGCGTAACCCAAACTGGATAGGAAGAAAGGAAAGCATGGGTAGGGAATAAGAAATCTACGGGCAGAAAGGGTCTATGTATACAAGAAAACAACTTAGGGTATGCCGACGGGAATCTCCGTTCTCAACTTCTTTGGTGGCCGCTGGATGTCGGCGTATTCTATACCCCTTTTCAGCTCGAGTTCACCTTGCAGATGAATGTCAGCCTCCCGTGGCTCGTACCCGCTTCCTGCAGTTGACGGTGTAGGCACCATGCGAGAAGACGGGGGCGACGTTGAGTGCGGCGACTCGACGGGAGGTTTGGGACTCGACCCCCGCCTGCCTTTCTTTTGATTCGACCCGCCAGCGTTGCTAGTATCATGCACATAGTTGCACGGCAAAGATCGACGGGCACAGCTCGCGCACGCTGGATGAGCGCCGTCACATTTAGTCTTCCGAGCTAAACGAGAGATGGAACCAAATCAGCAGTGGCGAATGAATGTATAAGAGTACGAACCCCTGCAAAAATTACAAGCGACAACCTTGGGGCCAGAACTCAAGGACGGTCGTGGACCTTTTCCTGGAACCGTAGCCGCGCGTTTTCTCTGGGCAGCCTGTTGTTCCGAGGCTGGGCGGATGAGAGGCAGTGTCGGAGCGGACATGGGGACTGGAGTCGTCGGTGAACGTTCAGGTAATGTGAGTGTAGCGATGCGAGGCAATTCGTTGTCTGGGAACAGGCTACGCGTTTCAGGTAGATGATGGGGGGGTTTGGCCCGAGAAGAGGAGGAGGGCCCGGGAAGAAGCTCGTCCCTTCGTTCTCGTTCCATGATAATACCAATTTGTGGTAATGGGCCAAAACCATCGCGGTTGAGCTTGTCGACGTTGGAACTTCTTCTCGACAAGGGAGGTTGAGATGGGGCTTTCGTCGAAGAAACAGATCGCTCATCCTGTTCGATGGATCCGTCTTCACCGCTGTCGCTGTCACTTTCGTCGTCTTTGCGTTGCCTCAAAATCCCTCGCCGTTTGTTTTGTGGCATGTAGTCACAAGGGTTTGAGCGCTTCAAACATTGACCGCAGGCAGGGCGTCCGCCGTCACATTTCAGTTTTCTCGCTAAGGAACAGAACCATCAGACGGCAAACAGTATCCTCGGTGAAGTGGTCACTCACACCGACAAAAATTGCACGCAACGGTGATTTTTTTGGAACGCTGCCTTGTCGAGCCTGAGTAAGGATTTTCAGTGGACATTCTAAATATGCGGACTGCCTGAGACCCACGCGACGATGCCCGACCAGATGTACTCGACATAGGTTCGTGCAACGGCCGAATGCCTGCGCCAGAGCGGAGGTCACTTGCTAGCACATCGCGTGACCCCGACATAGACGGGTGGCGATGTAAAACTGGATGAGGGGCAGTGTCGATCGCTAAAATGGGTCTAGTACCATGGGGAATCGGACCCCCGTGGGGAATACTTTGAGAGAGGTGGTGAAGGTGGTGGCGGGGTGACGGACGCTGCTGGCGAAGATATTCCACTCGAAACTTATCAAACAGATAGTCGCTTGTATATTTTTGGAGTGTCTAGAGTGCACTGGCTGATGAACATTACAAGTGAAGATAGCTGCAGAAAACTAACCTCCATGTGGTGAAAGATAGCGGTGCGTAAAGTCAAAAAATCGCTGTGATTTGGATCCAAGACGTCAAGGGCGCCCCAGCGATAACTTCGTGTATATCTGGCCCGCGGGATTTTAGATATAGGGGGATAGTGCGGCGAAGGAGTGTATTGCTGAACGAGTTCATGTCGCGCGGGAGTCATCCTAGCGACGCCATCGCTGTGCGAATAAATGTCCGGCGAAATCAGGGCATAGGGGAGCCTAAGATGGACAGGTGTGGCAGGAGACGTGGGCGGGCAATTGTCGGTAGAAGATGCTGCACCGTTGGGAGGACCGCCGTAAGCACTCAACGTTTCTCCGTTGTTGTTTGATGGAAGATCGTCCTGTGGGTGCGGTTGATAAGGGTGGTCCATGTCAAAGATACCGAAGCCAATCCCGGCTTCGGCCAAGTCCCGACGAACGGCGACTTTTACAGCGGCGAGTCGGTCATTGGAAAGGATGTCAGCACGAGAAATGACGGGCAGAACATTTACTCGAGAAGAGAGCCTGCGGATGGTCTCAATCTCCACTGGCGGGAGAGTGGGTCGAAGTAGGAGGGGATTGGTGGTCAAGGGAGGTTCCAGGATCACGGGTTCCTTCTCGGTGTGGGAGAAACTGTTAGTGTGGGCCCTAGAAACCAAAGGTGCAGATGGCGCGGGAACGGGTGGAACGATTTGGTCAGGATCGAGGAAGTATATACACCTGGAGCTCGTGGTAAGCTCGTGGAGAGAAAGTTGGGCTGCGGACCTACAGATGGACGAAGCGGTCGTTCTTCTGTGGAGTCCACTCCTGTGTGTAAACTAAGCGTGTGTAAAACGCCTGGGTATGAGCGCTCACCATTTCGGCGCCTTCTACGAACCGAGAATCAATATGCCTCAGTGCCTCTGACACCCGCCAATCCGCGGTCTTTTCATCCTTGTTGAACTCTAAGGAGGGCGTGTCGATAAGATGTAGGCCTATCTGCTGTGCGGCGCCACTCCCGTCGATGTCGAGGTTGATGTCAATCGATGTTGACCTAATGCCAGAGGTATGGCCATTGCAGCCTTGCACGAATTTAGCTACGGAGGCAAGTTGGTCCTGGGTGGCTGTTTGGGAGATAGAACTGGTATCCAGGAGGAGTCGGAGGAAGGAGGTTTTGCCTGGTGCGCAGGGGTTCACAAAGGGCCACGACTACTGCGGCATGGTCAAGGGGACGCTCACCTCCTCTACAACCCGCGACCAGCAAGGTAAAGTCGGTCCGAGGCTTGTCTGCAATGAAGGGTCAGTGGTTGCAGCCAGCGATGGGAATTGAAGATGGTGTACCAGGGGGATCATGAACGGTTCCGGGGTGAGGTTTATGTAGGGTGTATTGGGGAACACGCTCATCCTCGTCGTGGCGCTGGCGTTGGTCGGACGGGATCATGAAGGGAGATCGCCAGAAAGAGCGAACGCCAGAGCGGAAGAAGGCAAGGTTGCCCGCACACACGGCAAGCGCGGTGACTTCGAACACAGGAACCGACACCCAACTCCCACCGAACCAATCGGAACAATTCAAGGTCCAAATATTTCAGACGTCATTTTTCGGACCTATACCTAGCGTTTCGGAATCTAATGCCCAACAAAATATGGCGGTTTAGATTATAAGACCCGTTGTATGTACTAAAGTGGTGTAAATGTGTAGAATTAGATGTATCCGGTGCAGCTGGGTGCAGGGACACCTGGATTAGGGTAAGAATGTCGTGGGAGCCGTAGGGAGGCGCCGAACGCGTACACGTTGGCACGGAGTAAGTGAGCTGGATAGCAACGGTACGTAAGGGGAAGCTTGGGAGGATCTGTCTGTCACTGTCAGAACATCAGGAAATGAATGTGGGGAAAATACATAGGAAGGCACACCACCAAAAGCGGTAAGTGCGTTGACCCCATCAACAGTAAAGTTACGCGTCAGGTGGCTGTTTCAGGTTTCCTTTCCGTCCGAGCCAGTTTCTGGACTAGGCGACGACCGGTGCCTCCGCCGCCGGTGGGAAGACGGCGCGGATGACATGTCTGATTGGAACGCCACGAATGTCGACATTTGATAGTCATTGGGCGATGTAGAGGGCAGCGACCCCGGCGCAGACTCGCCGTGCGGCTGCGACCCGAGAGGTTTCAACCCAGCAGACGTTTCAGGAAAATGGTAGGCCGTTTTCTTTGATTTAGTTCCTTTGGGAGCCTTCCCAGGACCTCGGCGCCGCTGAACCGGAACATATTCACATCGGAAATTCCGCACGAGGCAATTCGAACAAGAGGGCTTGGCGCCGTTACAACGAAGCTTTCGACCTGTCCATGCACTGTAAGGAGTCTGTTCCCAGCCACAGGTTAGGATCGTACCGCGACAAAAGTTGCAAGCAACCGCTGTCTTTCTTGGATTTCTGGTTTTTCCGGTCGAATCTTCGGCTTCGTTTAGACCCAGGCGTCGCCTCTTGCCTTTCTGGGAGCCAGCATTGTCATCTTCACCGTTGGCCTCGCTTGACGCATCGGACGTAGAACTAGGAGAATGACCCGCCTGAGGATCGCTGATTGAGGGACTTGCTGACCATGTATGTGGCTGGTGGACTGGTAGAAGCGGGAACGTGGTGCGTTCTGCCGAGAGGCGAGAGAAATGCCTTTCGGATTCCAATTGTGACATTTGGATGGGAGGTGCATATATCGAATAAGGCGCCGTGTCTAAAAAATAATATGAGCATCATAGAGTTGACGAGAATCAGGTGGTGCGCACATGGAGTGGGACGTTGTCGGGCCTCGGGATAGCTTTCCAAACGGGGCCGGTGGTATGCCCTGGTTTCGTCTTCGGACTGACTGACTGGAACGGACGCGTGTAAATGTCGTGTAGATGTTGGCTGGCTAGCACCCCGCCGGAGGTTCCTCTCAGTGTGAACGAGAGAGGAAGGACCGGCCTCCCCTTCTTGCCAAGACGCGCGAGGCAAAGTGGGGACTGGCGCGGGAAGGGTATAGGGAGTATGGACTGTATGAACGTAGTTGGACCGGCTGACATGATAAAGTGGGTCGCTGTATATTGCGTGTTGCCGAGGATGTGAGGGTGGAGGACGGAGAGGACCCGATGCGGGCATGTCGCCGGGGCTCAGCGTGCGCAAGTTTGGGGCGAGCTCGTTCGGCCTCGGTTCGTGCCTGCGAGGCTGGCCACGTGTGTCGGTAAGGGGAGGGAGAGAGGACCCGACAGGGGGGAGGGACAACGAATCACGGACGGAGGGGAGACCGGTGGGTGTCCGGGACGGGGGGAAGGGCGGGGGAAGGGCGGGGGGGAACGGGGACGGGCCAAGGGGGTCTGGGTGGTGTGGCCGGGAGTAGAGATGGGGAATTAGACTGTGGGGGAGCGAGCTCTGGCGGGGGTGGTCGTTTGGACGGTCCATGAGACAGGTAGTTGGGGAAGAAGACCCTAGAAAATGCAGAGTCCATCCTCCCGTCTTAAAGAGATGGGCGGATGATCGAGCAGGCGGAGGAAATTTCGAATACGCCGTGGGGTCCATATGTCTGGCGGATTACTTCCGCGCTCCTCCCCGTCCGGTCCCGCTATGCCTGGCCTGCCTCGGCTACAGAGACGTGCTGTTCAAGACCACAAAACGTTACCCAACTCGACCCAAAAATTGGCGGAGGTGAAACACGATCTGAGGGCCAATTTCCGTTGTGTGACCATATCTGGACATACCGACCCGGGGTGCCGGTACCCCTATTGACAACTCTAAATTCTTAACACCCATGGCCCAGCGACGAGGAACATTGAAAACTGATGAATTGATCCATACATTGATACCACATGCACTCCCGCTTTCCGTTCGGCCGAACGGTGCGTCCGGCTGACTCAGCATTCGCGCTTTTCTTCCGTCATGTCCTGTCGTCGCGTCCTCGCAAGGTCGTTCTCCACCTGCAGCGATGGCATCAACAGATACAGCAGAGTCGTCACTCAACCCAAGGACCAAGGCGCCAGCCAGGTCAGTGCACCCCGTCCACTTTTTCGCATGCCTTCATCGCCAACAACCAGGCCATGCTGTACGCCACCGAAGGTATCAAGTCAGACGCTGACTTCAACAAAGCCATGGTGGGCGTAGCAAGCGTCTGGTGAGTCATTGAATCGTCCTTCTCGCTGCCATCACTCAGCCCGGAAGGACAGGTATGAAGGGAACCCGTCAGTTTGTGCTCCATCTTTTCTCCCGCGTCTTAACGCCCACCTTTCACATTCAGATGTAACAAACATCTTCTCGGCCTAGGCCAGGAAATAAAAGCCTCCCTCTACAAGTCAGACCTTATCGGCTATCAGTTTGGTACAGTCGGCGTCAGCGACGGGATCAGCATGGGGACCCGCGGCATGTCCTACTCCCTTCAATCGCGCGATTTAATCGCAGACCAGGTCGAGACTGCGGCCGGCGGCCACCATTTAGACGGGATGGTCGTCGTCCCTGGTTGCGACAAGAATATGCCAGGCGTTCTGATGGCGTGTCAGGCTCTCCCCTCTCTTGTTCCGCTAGCCCCGCTGAACGTCCTCTACATACAGTGGGTCGTTTGAATCGCCCTGGTATCATGGTCTATGGCGGTACCATCCGCGCAGGTTCGTGTGAAGGGGCTCCACAACTCGATATTGTTTCCGCCTTCCAATCTTACGGCAAATACCTTCAAGATGGAAAAACACCCGAGGCTGAGAAAGAGCGTTACGACACCATCAGGCACGCCTGCCCGGGTCCCGGAGCGTGTGGAGGAGTGAGTTCCGATATCTTCACCCACGGGTTGATAAATGACAAATTCGGAAGATGTACACTGCGAATACCATGGCTAGTGCTGCCGAGGCGTTGGGTATGACTCTTCCCGGCTCATCATCGTTCCCAGCGGAATCTAGTGAGAAGCACGAAGAATGCGCGTCTCTAGGAGCAGCTATGCGCAACCTTCTAGAGAAGAACATTCTTCCTCGTGATATCATGACTCGTTCGGCTTTCGAAAATGCCATGGTAGGGTGGCCCTGTTGTCCGTATCTCGGAGGATGGTCTTCATTCCGTTTCTCCAGGTTCTGACGATGGTCCTTGGTGGATCCACAAATGCTGTCTTGCATCTTATCGCAATGGCCCATTCAGTCGGCATCAAGTTAGATATCGACGATTTCCAATCGGTGTCTGATAGGACGCCGTTCCTAGCGGACATCAAGCCCAGCGGGAAATATGTCATGGAAGACGTTTACAAGATCGGCGGAATTCCCAGTGAGTCCCGACGTTGCAAGCCCCGTGATTTTCTAAATAGAGGACCAGAGGTCCTCGCATTTCTTCTCAAGAACAAAATGATTGATGGCAACAACATGACCGTAACTGGTCTCACGTTGGGTGAAAATCTGGACAGATGGACCCATCAACATGGAGAACTGGATGGCACCCAGGACGTCATTCGTCCGTTCGATAGACCTATCAAGTCAACTGGACATATCAGGTACCGTTTCTTAGGTCCGAATAATTGACGTGACATTGACCTTCGTTCCTGAAGGATACTCAAGGGTAACCTCGCTCCCGGTGGGGCTGTGGCAAAGATCACAGGGAAAGAGGGCCTCGGGTTCACCGGCAAGGCACGGGCTTTTGATACAGAGAGCGATTTTGTTGCGGCAGTGGAGAGTGGTTCCATCAAGAAAGGAGAGAAGACGGTCGTCATCCTCCGTTACTTGGGACCCAAAGGGGGTCCAGGTGCGTGCCTTTTTGACCTCATGTATATGTGATATCGGACTGAATCATGTCGTTTGAATAGGCATGCCCGAGATGTTAAAGCCGACCAGTCTAATTATGGGTGCAGGCCTGGGTCTGGACGTCGCCTGTTTGACCGATGGTCGTTTCAGTGGAGGGTTCGTTGGCTTCTTTGCTCTTCACATCAAATGGCTCATGGTCACCCCACCCTTAGCTCCCACGGATTTTGTATAGGTCATGTGGTGCCCGAAGCTCAGGTCGGTGGTCCGATAGCTCTCGTGCGAGATGGCGACACCATCTCCGTGGATGCTGTTAAAAATACCATCGAACTCCATGTTTCGGCGGAAGAGCTTGAAAAGCGCCGATCACAGTGGGCAGCCCCTCCGTTGAAGGTTTCGCAAGGCACCCTTTTCAAATACATAAAAACGGTGACTGATGCAAGCCATGGATGCATTACCGATGCATGACCCCTCTTTCTGGTCCACGTTATGTTCGAAAAAAGTACTCATATATCTAGTAGGTTTTAGATCGTTTGTGAATTGGAAAAAAATGATTAATCAACCCCTGGTCTTCTTCATAATCCGTTTCTTCTCTGCCTTGGGCATTTTCTGCTTCCTCTTCTCTCTCGTTTCTGCCTTCACCGCTTGTTTACGTGCCTGGTGGGTCATATTTCAGTGACGATGCTCAGCACTTTTCCGCAGAATTTTACCTTCTTGGCATCTTTGTCTTCATGACGGTGTCCCCTAGGCATGCGTTCGGTAAAACCTTCCTTGGACACATCTTCTCCCTCCGTCTCCTCCTCGTTGTCCTCATCCCCAACATCGTCACTCCCATCGGAGCCTGAACAAGACCCCTCGTCCTCGGTAATGGGTTTGACACCATTGGTGTCGGACGTCGGGACAACACCGATCGTCTGCGCGTAGATCAGAGATCGACCCTCCCCACGTTTAAGTTTTTCGACGTCACTTTCCGGGTCGTACACCTCGTTAAGCGTTCGCGGAATGAACGATTTGAGGAACACGGAATCTTCATGCAGGGAAGAACGTTCAGGTCGAGCATCCTGGTGGGCCCAAGCATCGTCGTCAAGAGAAGAAGACTCTCCCTTCTCCAACCAGCCCTTCAACACGTCCATGTCATCAGGGCCCTCTTCCTGAGAGAATCTATCCCGAGTGACGAATTCGAAACATCTCCTCAGTCCCAGGCATCTAACGCCCAATCTTCCGAAAAAGTCCTCTACATTTTTTATATCGTTCCGGAGAAAGTCAAATGCGGAAGGATGATCGTGCTCCACACTCTGGGAAACGTCGATTATCCACAGATTACCCTGATGATAAATGATGTTGTATTCTGAAAGATCCGCGTGCACGAGCTTGCAGATCTGGAACATGGTACGGACGACGAGGACGAGCTGCTTGTAGAGGCCAGTACATTCTGCGCTGGACAGCTGGGCATCTTTGAGCTGGGGGGAGGCCCTGGAGCAGCAATTGAGAAATACCCATCCGCAGGCTGGCCTATGAAAACCTTACCAGCCTTGCTCATCGCCCAGGAACGTCATGACTAAAACGTTCTCTCGCACTTCGATCGGTTCAGGACAGTGGACACCGGCAGACACCAGCCGTTTCAAGTTGCGCATCTCTTTTTCGGCCCAGAGCCGGACCATCTTGCGAGGATTATGGCGGTTGTACCCCTTCCTGAAGCGATACTCGCCTGTCACGTACTTGTCGCGATCTTTGAACACGAGGATAGAGGTCTTGTAGATCTTGAGGGCGAGATGTGCGCCTTGTCGGGTTACAGCATGATACACGTTGGCCTGCAAAAAAAGGTCAAACGTGACTCAAAGAATATTAAGGCATCTCCGAGTTTAAGAAACATATGGAGAGCAGCAGACGACACAAACCTCTTTACCAGTGCTCACGCACCCGTTGACTTCGTGGATGAGTCCACGCCCGATCATTTTGAACAAGATGATTCGTGTTCTTGGGTCCAGCACCTGCTCGGTAGTCGCGCGATCTGCCTTGTCCTTCATATTGGCATGTGCACTTGGACCCTTCCTGTTGACGCTGACACCCATGACGTATGGTACATCGATTTTAGCGATGCGAGAGGTGTACTTGGCTAGGGCAGCGAGCTGGTCGGTCGTTTTGTCTTTGGCGTGTGCATTCTGTATCGTCTCTACGGTTGTGCTGCGTGGATGGTTGACCGCGGGGAGCACGGCGATGGAAGCGGATTGGTTAATGGAAGAGGTCGAGCCTTGAGCGTTCCCCGTGCGCACCGCGACGTGCTGTCGGAGGCGGTTGTACTGTTTCGTGAAGTCTGTTGGAAGCCTCAGATGGGCTAGTTTTCAGAGAGATGGAAACACGCGAACCTCGTTCAGCGGCTTCCCAGTCTTCGTCTTCGACGCGGTTTTCATCGTATGCTTCATCTATTTCGTCTTCTTCGTCGGACTCGCCTGTCGAGGGGAACTCGTCCGAGTCATAAGTCGATGTGTCTATGTAAGGCAAGCCCGAGCGAGAATCTTGGGTCGGATCCTCGGCATCGTCGAACTGGCCGACCTCGGGCATGGTGGATCTAATCATTTGTTGACTATCACCCCCGAGACCAAACAGAACCTCCTTTGCACTTCAACACCTGGAGTGGCCACAGTCTTCCCATGGAGGCGGTCAATGGATAATTTACGGCAACGTGTCCCTTACCGGTTCCTCGACTTGGACGACAACGACAGTCGAATTCTTGACGAACAAGGTCGGACCGTCTTATACTCCAGCAATTAGGACTGAACCTGCCGCTGCAGAGCAGGAAGCTGTGATCAACACGCTCAGAGCGACGAACCATGCCTCGAGTCAGCAGCACATCAATGCATTGCGGACCATCCTAGTCCTCTCTCTCTTTCTGTGAGCGGTGACCGAGTTTTTCGACTGGTCAAAACATCTAATGTATAAGTACAGCCAATCCATATCCTTCTCCTACAACCCACTGCTAGTGATCATCCCGCCACCCGTCACCAAAACACCCTCGTCCATCCCCCTCCCTGGCCTATTCACCGTCTTGTCCATCATCCTGCACATCAACCTTGCCCTTCTCGCTTCCCTCGATCACATCAAACTGCGATTTCGTATCTCACATGTCCAGCTGCATCCTCTATCGTATCAGCTCTCGTATGCTCTCTCGGCCGTCGCCCCAACGTTGTCGCTACTCTTGCAACGGCCGTGGCAGTCCACCGTATGGTGGAGCATGACGGGTGCCGTGGTTTTCGCAACCCATTCAGTCATGTCGGCGATCGAGGAAGGAAATAAGAATGTTTCTGAGCTCGAGTCCATGAAATATGTCGCACCGGGCGCGTAGTTTTGTATATCGAGATCTTTCAAGTTCAGAATCCGGACACGACAATAAAGTATTATTTAGATCGACACCACAAGCGACGCAGTGTGACGGACCACGACGAAAACAAAGACACAACGGGTCATGATCAGTAGGAATCTACGTCAACGTTGACTATCTTGATATCCTCGTATGGTTTGTCCATCTTATTCGTCTTGACATTTTCGATCCCGTGCACGACCTCAAGACCGGATATGACCCGGCCAAAGATAGTGTGTTTCTTGTCCAACCACGGGGTTGCTGTCGTCGTGATGAAAAATTGAGATCCGTTCGTGCCTGGACCAGCATTTGCCATGCTAACGGTATACGGTCTAAAAACCACAAAAGGTAAGTTGAGAGAAAATATCTGCGAAACTTTAGGAAACGTACCTATCATGCTTCAAATCATCCGAAAACTCGTCCTCGAACTCTCTGCCCCAGATAGACGTCCCTCCGGTCCCATCACCCAACGGATCTCCGGTTTGAATCATAAACTTCGGAATAACCCGGTGGAACACGATACCCTCAAAAAATCCACTCCGAGCGTGACCGACGAAGTTTTCGACCGCTTTCGGTGCTTGAACAGGGAACAATCGCATGTGCATGTCGCCCACCGTTGTGTGTATCGTCGCGGAGTCAGCCAGGGGGGAAGGTCCGTTCTTGCCAGTGATGGGAGTGGCCGTAGCGACATTTTGCTCCTCGCGCGTCGGCTTTTCGTTGAAGACGTCTCGTTCTCCTAGTTTGCTATCCCTGTTAAATATCCTGGGTTAAAAAGGTGGGGTGTGACGAAGAAAAAACTCTTGCATACTCAGGTTCTGAGCGGGTGAAAAGGTAGAACCGTTGTCGCTTATAGCCTGTGCAGAACAAGGTCGGATCTCTCTGCGCCTTATTTGAAAGAATCGGGTTGGATGAAGCTGCCATGGCCTAGAAACAACAGCCATCAATATATCGGAGCGTAGACTTGACCAAGAGACTCGCGAACCATTGTCGTAACTCCCTTTTTCGCCGGGGCTCCCTGGTACAGACCGAGATTCAACCAGCGTATAACCTCATCTTTTCCCAACAGGCGGACGACACGATTTGTGATGATGTTGAGCACTACAACGCAGTTGACAGGTTATGAAGGTGCAGTTGACTTTCATCCTTACCTTTGATCCCCAAAAGGGTCGGATATAGAATGAAAGAGCCAGTTTCATCCCATATCGCATTGCTCCATCTCCCAGGAATACGTCCGTCGGGGCCGGGGATTTCTAATTCCCTCTCAGCTGCGAGCCGACGCCCAAACTCCATGTCTTCTACTTTGTACGCTGACGTACCCGCCTGCTGCATCTGTTGGATGGCTTCCAGCGACTCGTCATACTTGCGCGTCATCTTCCCAGTCAAGAAATTGAATACACGGACTTGCCGATCTGGCAGCGAGAAGGTGACAAAGGACGAAAGGTCTGGGGACAAGGTGATACAGGTGGGGGTTGACTTTGACTATTTGGGTCTTCATGTGAGGAGGTGAAATTACTTCTTTTGGGGTTTATGACATACTTTTTTGAACTCGTAGAGATCGGTCTCGCTCTTGAAAGACCACAATCCAGAGACGTTTTTGGGCAGAACAAACGGTTCGATCGGTTGCCAATACTCAACGAAACCCCCCTCGTCGGCCGAGATGACAGTATCATATTTGTCATTATACTGGGGGGGTCATCAGAACAGAACATAACATCACAGCGGACAAGAGACTAGGCTTACCGTAATGACATGAACTGGGAAGCGATGTAGGCTCGGGATGGACTCGAGAGGCGTGTCGCTACCGCGACCATCATAGATACGTATTGTTCCAGATTTCGAATCAGATCTGTACACAAAAATGAGGGGATGCAAGGAAAGCAGTGGTAGGACAGGTACGGACATGGCTAGAAGACCTTGCTGCACCTGGCCACGCCTATGAACCCAGCAGCATGCATGGGGTACATATCCAAGCTTAATGATATTGATCATATCTGGAAAACGAGTTTCAGGAAGTGAAGAATTTAAAAAAGCAGAATCACGGGTCCTCACCAAAATTTATGACGTCGAAGACTTTGGCGGTCCCGTCTTCTGAAATAGTCGCGAAAAGTTGTCCATCGGCGCTAGCTGATACACCGATTACAGGGGTGATGTGCGCCCGGTAATGTTTGACGAACTCGATCCCGGAATCCTGCTTCTTCCACAGCTTGAGGTGGCCGTCTACCGACGTCGTGATTAAGAAATCAGTTCTGCGAAGGACCGTAGGTGAATGGTTCTATATCGTCGAAAGACGAAGGGGCTACTTTGTGACGACGGAAAAGTTGACGTTGTCCCGGTGCATGAAGCTCTTGTAGTATTGGTCAGTATTCGGGAGATGCTCTAGGTACAAGCGTTCGTGGGGCAGAACTGGAAACAATGGTCTGTATTTCTTGAGGTTCTAAAAGAGCAGAAGGTGGGGTTGGACACACCTTTGCGCTTTTTCTTGGCGCCTGGCACGGGCATAGGCCCAACGTCCTCGTCGTCATCGTCGTCGTTTTCGGACGGCTCTGCTGGCCTGATGTCACGAGGATCCAAATCTTCGAGACGCGCGCGCTTCCCCAAGGTAGTTGCGTCTTGCTCATCGTCGGCCATGATTGCAAAGCGGAAGCTTACGTGAGCACTTATGTTCCCCTCTTAAGAGGACGCGTCATCTGGGCGACGTACTCTATTCGTAACCCCCATGTCTGCCCCCTCCCAGCTTCTGAGCGTCGGAAAGCAATGCTCCCATCCCTCATGCAACCTCATCGACTTCTTGCCCTTCAAATGCCACCACTGCGAGGACCACTTTTGCCAAGAGCATTTCAAAGTGGCTGCTCATGCTTGTCCCAAGTACGACGAGACGAAGCACAATCGCGTGGCTCCAGATTGTACCGTTTCCTACCCTCTTCACTGCTCAAGCTTTCCTGAATGTATCTCCAGGTCCTCTATGTAACACTCCAGTCGCCGTTCGCCCCGGACAAGACCCAAACATCCGGATGAGTGAACACATTGACAACGAGTGTGCAGTCACCACTGGCAAGGACGGTCGGGCCAGGACCATGCCAGTTTGTGCAAGACCCAACTGCAAGAAAGTCTTATTCGCTCCCATCCGCTGTGACGTATGTCCTCGCGTGCCCTTTCATCCCTCATGCAAAGCCTTATATTTTTCAGAAATGCAAAGATCAATTCTGTCCTTCACACCGGTTTCCCAGCGATCACAGTTGTTCGCCTCCGCTTCGACCTCTCCCTCCAGCTAGGCCGGGGTTGGCGCATTTGTTCAACAACATCAACGTCAATACGAAGAATGTCAACGCAAAGGTTACCGCTGCTGGTACAGCTACCCTAGGCGCCGCCAAGAAAGCTGCAACATCTGCCCCACCACCCAAACCTGCCCCAACCGTTGCGAAACCGGCAGTGCAACCGCCGACTCCCTCGTCGTCTCATACGAATCCATTTTCCAAAGCTGATAGGTGTGTTCGCTTTTCCCTCGTGCTTCCCCGTTACAACTCATAAATCATCAGTCCCTCTTCCTCGTTTCCCGCTATCTCTCCTCACGACCATTTATCACCATCTAACGACGAACGTCACGTCAACGATTCATCTACCATCCCATTTTTTCTCAACCCCAACTCATTTGTACCACGATCCGTCTTCGTCAACGCATGAAACCACCTGACACCGGCAACAATGTATCGATATTCCACATCTTGTATCTTTAATATTAGACGGGCGAAGGCAGAGCGGGAAAGCAGACTCAAGGCAATGCGGGCGCGGGCTCAGCGAGGGGCAAGTGTATGTCAATTATATTCGTTTTCCTGACTGACTGGGTGAATACAGTTGCTGAGTGAGGAAGAGAAGGCGATCCTGGCTGCTGAGGAGGCGGAAAGCACGAAGGACTGTGTTGTAATGTAACTCAGGAATGGAATACCTTATATTTATTGTGAACAAGGATGTCTCGAGCCACCGCGCATAATTCATGTGCATGGTTTTGGACTTCAAACTGCTGTATGAAGACGACCTAGCCACATCCCCGGCAAACCAGGGGCAGAGAGCCTCGTCCACATCTGACCCTGGTCGGACAGCGACAGGATTGAATAATCCCACACGGCAAATTAACAACGACACCTGTCAGCTTGAGAAAATGGATTCGTGTGAGAAAACGAGGGAGCAGGCGGTTGGATTGAGGAGGAAGGGTGAAGATGAACAACATACTGTTTGATCCACATATTGGGAAAACATCGGAGGACGGGGGTATATACCACTGTACCAGAGGCATGTTCGAGTGGGTTGCAAGTGGTCCGGAGGTCATCTGAGGTGTTTGGAAGGTGGGAGATGCAATATGGTGTTCAGAACATCACCGAGAGTTGCATTGTACAAACAATTGCCATACACCATCAGCAATCCTGTGTGAGTCTGAAGACACTACATACTAGCTCTGCAGACCTTCACAAACCTTTTTTGTTTTTAGCTGCAGTTGGCTGCACAGGTCTGTGAAGACATCTGAAGCCAACTGAAGAAAGAGTATACTGACTGTGTAGACCTATGTGGCAGACCTGTGCAGCCACTGAAGACACCTGAAGTTCACAAGATTTGCTAATGCTCCACAGACCTCCATTCTTTGGTCTTCAGAATGGAGGTCTGTAAAGGTCTGTGAAGGTCTGCAGAGCTAGTATATAGTGTCTTCAGACTCACACAGGATTTGCTGATGACCACTGGCAGGAGATGTTACAAGTCAGACTTGTAAGGTAGACGCCATCCATAACCCCAGTGATGTACAAGTCAGGCTGACTGTGGGTCAACGCAGTCACATCAGGATAGTCACATTGCTGTGACTGACTAGTCATGACTAGTCAAGAGACCCTGGTAGTGTTGTGGAGAAAACTGCTAGTTTTTGACTGGACCCCTTTTTTACTGGTTAAAAACATCACGTGACTGGTAAATTACAAGGAAGGCCAGATGATGGGGTCAATAATCCAGGTCATGTGGGGGGCTGCGCAAAATTTTGATGCAACATATACTGTAGGTAGAATAGAGTCCTCAACTGTATTCTCCACTCACTATGGCTACCGCTATCCCTGTCACAGACTACCTCATCAGCCTTGCAAAGAAGGAGGTCTATCATAGGCACAAATCAGAACTCACTATCTGGAAAGATAATGGTACAGGCTTCAAACGTCAACTCCTCGCAGAACTTGATACATACACTTGTGGACTCCCTCCATACAACCAGCGAGTTATGGAAGCTCATGATGTGTTACTATTGGAAGTTGCTTGTTGGCAGGAAATCAGCAACAATATTGCCTGTGAGTCGCAGTTATGTACCCCAGGCTTATGAAAACCTGTTCATTGCCACAAAACTCTTTGCTATACACATGAACTCTATGGCCGAAGAACAGACTGTGTCAACTTTCATCTGAATATCACCACCTCTCCGAGTTCACCTTTTTGTTGCATCAATGACTGCCATGACGCAGATTTGGCAATACCACCACAGCCAGGCAAAGGTGCATTTGGATCTCAACTCAGAAAGTGATTGAATACTTATGTTCATTAGGCCTGTAGTACTCCAGCATGCAAAAAACTGGTTTGTTACTGTGATATCAAGAAAATGATTGAACAGATAGACGAAGATGAAGCAAGTGACAATTCATGGCTGGACACCAAGTCCAAAAAGCATGGGTCATGGATCCTTCTCAATGCCAAAATAGATTCAGTCGTCAACTTTGAATCAGTTTTTTTGATGCATGTTCTGGCTGAGGAGAAGCTTGAAATGGTTGGATGAGGGCTGCATGTGGGTGGTACAGAGCCTGTAGTGCTAGGCAAGAGAAACAACAATGATTTTTTGGCTGTCTTCAGGGTGTAGGGTACCAGAAAAATTAGGTCACGTGCTGTTCAAAATCAGTAAATAACCGATCAAAAACCAACCCATTTGGTGGGCAGATTTGTATAGAGTTACTTACCCCTCTAGGGGGTATTCTCCACAACACTAGACCCCGGGCCGCGTCAGGTTACATTTTGGGTAGAGCAGTCATCTGAGTCATCCAACTATCTGTCTCCATCTTTACCATATGTTAATGTTGATTCATCCTTATTTAAAAGGCATGTACTTTGACTCATTACTAGTTATATAGAGATGTGTTGGGATAAGCGACACAATTTGATGGAGGATGACAAAAACAAAGAATGAGATTATCGTTTGGCCTTGGTGAGCTCAAGAGGCAAACAGATGAGGTACGACTCTGTAGCTAGGCTAGTTATATATGTACAAAACAATAGGGATATTAAATATGTACCTAGACTAGTACTAGAATGTAGATGACAAAGGAAAGACTAAAAAAGGAAAGGTGCAGGCAATGCATCGCGCATGCTCATATACATCCTGAATTCCAACAAGATGTTGTTGGAGAGTTCTCTCCTCTTCTGAAATACTCATGAGCCATCACTGGACTTGGGAGTTTTTTGCTGACTGTGAACATGTCTTCAGCCACATGAGGCTTGTCCAATCAATATTTGCAGCTCTATGCAAAAGCTTCCCTTTCTGCACAGCTCAAGTAGGCCAGCTGATGCATATGGCGATGGCAAGCAGAATGGACAAACATTACCAGCAGTAACTTCAATCACTGATCTCTGTATATAACAAGTAATATCCTGCAAACACTTGAAACTAGTGTTTACAGGTCAGGTTGGGTCGGGTCATTTGCCCAAATTGGCCGTGACTGTGACTGGTCAAATAACTGCTGACTCCAAAAAGCTATGACTGCAACTAGTCATGACTAATCAAAACTGCAACTGATCGTGACCGGTCATTTGATAGTAAATATAATTCCCTTCAAAACAAGCTCTAGAACATCCAAAACGGTCAAGAATTGACTGAGATACAAGCAAAACAATAAATTGAGTACATGTTGGCTCATTTTCAGCATTTCAAAACTTGTTGTCATCATGTGGGTTATACAAACTTGATACACATACTATCTAATAGGTAATTAATTGTGTATAATTATAAAATATCTTGTTACTAGCCATTGCCATGCACAAGAAATCAAGAAATCTTATCAAGACTTGAGCAAAATGTTATGAATTAATGTTTTTGGTCATATCTTTGTCAAATCTTGGCCATTTTGAATGTTCTATACCTCGTTTTGAAGGGTTTCACATGGTATATCAAATGACTGGTCATCATCGGTCACAGGCCTCAGGAATTGCCATAACTGTGACTGCAACTGCTCATAACCAGCCATGACTGTGACCGCAAATGACTGCGACTGCAAATGACTCCAGTTATTTACCAGTCATGACTGGTCATGTGACCTGACCTGTAAACACTACTTGAAACCCTTGATCAGTCAGACTATAGTCAAGAGTCAGATGTCCTGACTCAAGTCACATCATTACCCAGTCAGACTACAGTCATGACAATGCTGCATAACCCCCAGTGAAAATCAACTCTGAACATGTCCCATCTGATCAGACATTATCTAATGAAAAATGCGTGTTTCACACATCTCACAATTCAATTGAGGTTGAGTGCATCCAGTTGAAATGTGCGTTGCACAAGCCTCAGTTGTGCCATGTCAAACCTGTGGTGCATACCCTAAAAAGGTAATATTACCTTGCATGATGCTATTCATCAGCAAATCCTGGGTACACTTTGAAGTGCTGTGGAGTGCTCCATAGCAGTGTAGCACTGTAGCAAAGAGTATTTGATCTATAGTGCTACATAGTACCACCCATTTGCTACACAGTCCCACCTATTCACTACCATGCACTACAGAGTCACAGCCCATGCTACAGAGCACTTCATAGCATCTTGTAGCAAAGACAAAAAATTAGCACTCAATACTAATTTCCTTCAAAAAATGACAAAGAAAATACAAGACATTTTGTTCTCATTGCCAGGTATTTAATACATCTATTTAGGCCATACTACTACTGGATGGCTTGAGGGCAGAAACCTCACTATCTCTCCACTGTTCTTTTCTCCCTTGCCATTCTCTTCCTCCCCACTGTCTTTTTCACATCCTCATCTGGTTGTGTTCTGTGGCATGTCTCTGCAGGATTCATTAGTGTGAGGGTAGAAGAAGGGAGGAGTTGTCTCGCCTTGGTGAAGAGTACATCACTTGAGACGGTGTCAGCGCATTCTTGTCAGCTTTGCCTCTGGACCCATGCCACCCCTGCTGCTTCATACTGCAGCTGTTTCATGTCATTCCCTGTGCCCTCAAGTTTTTGTTAGCATGATATTAACGTGGGAGGAAGGACCTGCCTCTGGAACTGTGTGTGCAGCCAGGCTCATAGTGAGAGTGGAAACGTCTGGAAGGTGGAGGGAGAACCGCGTGGGGGAAAGGTGAGAGGGAGAAGTGAAGAGAATGGAACAACAGCCACGTCATGACTCACAGCTGTTAACAACTGGCAGATGCTGAAGCCTGGCAATTGCTGATTGTTGACACATCACACCACTTGTTGTGTTTTGTTTTTACAAGCCCTATTTCTCGCCTCCTTCTGGCTGCTATCTGCAGCCAGGGCCCACATCCTGTATCCCACACCACTGTTGACAGTGTCCACACACCACACCGTGCCCTCATCCAAACCCTGCCCACTGTCAACATCTCAACCTGCTGCATCATACCCTCACCACTCATGCATGCCTTTCGTGTCAACCCACCACATCACACTCTCACCACCCATACATGCCCCCATCCACACCCCACCTATTGTTGACGTCTCCCCAATCCACCCCATCACACCCTCACCCATGCTCACCCACAAGGTGAGCAATCAAGTTGTGGTACACAGGTAGCTGTTAGAGCAACACCAAAACCAGCAAGCTCAATGACACACTCAACAGTGACCAGAGCACTGGCATTGTGGGCTCACACATAGAATCAAACAATAAAGGAGTGGAATGAGATAGTATTGACATTAGAGTCACACACTGGTTAGATGGGGATTCCAAGTATATTTGAAAGTAAAGATATAATAATGCTAGTACTCTATACTAGCTGGTTGAGCCCTTCTAATCATAAAACGAAGACCTGTACTCTCGACGTCCATGATGCCGTTGCTTAGTACTCACTATGTATCTGACACCGGAGCCATACTCAGTCAGACTTGTCACAACCCTTGTCCTAGAGCCACTGCTACATGATCAAGTGGAGGGCAAGAGGGGGGAAGCTAGAGTCCAAGAGAATACAACTAGAGTTACAGGTTTTGTGCTACTCTATATATACTATACTAGCCAAGACTTATCAATCAATAGGATATGGTCCAGATATCCTCCAATAGGATATGAGCCAGAGATAAGAAGATAAGGAGATAAGAGATAAGAGATAGCCAAATAAGGACAAACAAAGATAAAATGAAATGAAGTCAGATTTATG
>Ga0307516_10001006_pt1 | contig 39039 bp, 47 predicted proteins | sample 19_EM_MG_FD_203310 | JGI IMG/M metagenome (GOLD analysis project Ga0307516, IMG submission 203310) | Populus trichocarpa ectomycorrhiza microbial communities from riparian zone in the Pacific Northwest, United States - 19_EM | ecosystem: Host-associated > Plants > Roots > Unclassified | place... | reverse complement strand
AAGGTTACCAAAGGGAAAGGGGATGAGTGGCAGCCTCAGACGGGGGTCTGGTCACATCCCTGGGAGGTGTCAAGGTTATCCTCCGCGAGACCCATACTAAAAGCTACTAGTTGCCGTATACCAGCAAGAATGTCAACTTTTTCTGGGTACAATATAACTCACGAACGGTCGTGCAGGACGCGCGAGGCAGAACGGGTCCGGTGGGTATATGAGGGGAGCCAGACCATCTGTCAGTTGTTTGAAGAAGATCAGACCTTAACTTGTTAAGTTACAGAGACATATTCTTCAGTTAACTGCGATTGCTGCGGCACTTGTACCGACGTCACCAGACATTCCTGGAAGCATCTAGACTCATAGATTGCGACCACGGATGCACCTGAGAAGCATTTAGCCAGTAAGGACTGCGATCAGGAGCACAAGGGTGACAACGCCTACAAGGGGGTGCAAACGAAGATTGTTCGCAAGTGCTCAGATTGAAGATCTTCTGGGTCCATACCTATCAATCAGTGCCACGTCCCAATCAACCATATCTCCCTCGGACGAGGAGAGACGCAGCTACGTAACACCGAGGTATTGCACTTCCCGAGTCAGCCCGAGGGAGGACGGCAAAAGAGTCGGTGCGACATTTAAAGAGCGCCAGTTTCCTACGTAGAGAGGCATGAGCAACGATCAGTCGGAAGTTGATCCTTAACAATAATACATTGTTTCTGGGATCAACTCTCTAGTGATATATCGAACGCGAATCTCTTAGTGAATTTTCCCACCCGCTCCTGTGCGAATCCTTTGGAACTACACAGTCGCTCCACTGCCATCATACAAGTGTTGCCCGCTCAAGGGTGATAGACTGTTGGTGACCACCTGGGCGATTGTGCTGTTGGTGAAACATCCGAGTGTTACAGTAAAGTATTCCAAGTTCTGATGGTCTGAATAGACCTGGACCTGGTGGGTTGCGCCTTCACAGTATCGTCGCCACTGTTTGAAGGCGTCCACTACCGCCAGGAGTTCCTTGTCGTAGATCTCATAGTTAATTTCTGCAGGTTGGAACATCCTGGAGTGGAATGCCACTGGGTGTAGGCGTCTCTCCTCGTCCCGCTGCGATAGTATTACTCCTATCACAAAGTCTGATGCGTCGGTTTCGATGATTACTTCTTTTGCGGGGTCGAAGTGTGCTAGAATTGGGGCCGTAGTGAATCGTCGTTTTAGTTCTGAGAAGGCTGCATTTGCTTCCGCATTCCAGGACCACTCTTTGTCTTTCTTGGTCAGCTCTGTAAGTGGTCTCGCCACTCGGGAGTAGTCCTGGATAAAACGTCTGTAGAAGTTGGCAAACCCCAAAAACGATTACGTCTCTGCTAGTGATTCCGACGTTTTCCAGCTGAGTATTGCCTCCACCTTTTCTTCCAACATTCTTATCCCTTTCCTTCCGATAATGTAGCCCAGAAATTCCACTTCCTGGGCTTTCCATACGCACTTTTCAGCCGAGACGGCCAGACCATTGTCTTGCAGGCATTTCAGGACTTCTCTGACCATTTCGTCATGCTTTTCCTCCGTGTCGGCGTCGACCAGTATGTCGCCCATATATGCCAATGTTCCCATGTTGAGCATGTCGGAAAAGATATGGTTCATTATATCTTGGAAGGTGGAGGGGGCATTGGTAAGACCGAAAGGCATAACCTGAAATTCGAAAAGCCCATATCGGGTTCTGAATGCTGTTTTCCATTCGTCCCCTTCGCGGATTCGGATTAGGTGAAATCCATTTTTAAGGTCCATCTTCGTGAACCATTGCGCCCCTTGGACTCAGTCTTGTAGTTCCTGCATGAGAGGTAGTAGGTACCAGTTCGGGATCGTGATCCGATTTAGGGCTCGGTAGTACACACATAGGCGTAATCCTCATCCGTGTGGTTTTGGCACGAAGAGGATTGGTGAGCTGGCTGGGGACGTGGAGCGCCTGATTTTCCCCGTTCTTTCCATTTCTGACAGCCATTCTCTCAGGGTCCGGAGTTCTTCTCCTGCGAGAGGGTAGATGGGCCCCCATGGCGCGGTGCTTCGTTCCTGGAAATCGATCCTGCAATCATAGGGACGGTGTTTGGGGAGGGCCTCTGCTGCCTCTTTCCCCATAATTCTGAGGTATTGACAGAATTCCAGCGGGACGGCCTTTAACGGGTCTTCCTCCACTGCTGCCAACACGTACCTGATAACTCGAGCGCTGGGATCGGTTGCAATTGATTCGTCCCAGGTTTCGGAGAAGGGCCCTGTTTTGTACCAGGTGCATTTCCTCATGCATTCCATGCTGTTGAACCGTACTTCTTCATTCGTCCAAGCCCCCTGCGGTGGGTGCGTTGTTATCAAGTCGAAAGGGAGGAAGGCGTCGATATCTGCCTCCATTGGTGAGATCTCGAATTTCTCCTTTGAGTAGTGCTTTCGGTGCTGGAGGAGCATGGGCTCCATATAAAATTGGCCTGCCCACTGGACGCTTTCCCCCGTATAGCTTTCTATGCTATGGGCTCGTTTGTGTTCCTTATACGGGATTCTGAGCTTTTCCATGGTTTGGCTGTTAAGGAGTGTTATAGAGCACCCGGTGTCCAATAGCACTCGGATTTGGTGTTTCTTTCTGTCCAGGTGTAATAACATGGTGATGATTGGACGGGTGACGCGTGTTTCTCCCCTTGGTTTCTTTGACCAGGTTCTAGCACTTGGTTCCTGGTTTTTTCGTTTCCGCGATAGTCCACATATTGTCTTAGAGGTCTCAGGCTGCGGCGGTTCCTGACCCCTTAAAAATCTGAGTCGGATTCCTCCCACAACGGTACTTCCGCATCTATTTCCATGGCTTCCACTGCTGCCACCTTCTGTTGCTTGGTTGTGGGGGCCTTTTCGATTTCTTCGCCTTCCCTTCCTATCTTTTGCCTGACGGCCGCCGCCTTCCACGGGGCAGGGGGAAGTACGGTTCCTTTCACCGTGCTGAAGGAGAAGCATTCGTAGGTTCGATGTCCGCTTCTCCCGCACCTCCAGCAGTCGTCGCGCCGTTGCCCGTACTCCTCCTGTTCCTTCGCCAGGACTCCTTTCATTGCTTCATCCCTCGAAGCCCAGTGGTCTTTTCCTCCCCACCAGTGGCGTTTGTCTGGTTGGGGTCCCGTCCTGTCCTGGCGGGACTTGTCCGTCTCCTTTCCGCGCTTGTTGCCTGTGGAGTTCCCTTTGTCCTGTCCTTCTTTTCTTCGTTCATCAATTTTCCCACTTGTCCCTGAGGAACTGGTGCCCTTCATTTGTTCCCAGGCTTGCTTCAGTGCCTTTTTCTTTTCTACCTGCAGGCCGGCTTGATGGGTGGCTTGCAGGAAGCCCTCGTCATCCGCGAAGTCTTCCAGGTAGTGGGCGAACTGCATGTCGAGTACCGCGTCTGGCATGGCCAGATCAATTTTCTCTCGTAGTGCTTCTCCTGTAGCGCGGGCAAAGTTGTTCAGCGCTCGGAACTCTGTGAGGTATGCTCGGATGGACCCCTGATAGCAGAGCTAGCCGAGTTTAAGCTGGGCGTCGGCCGCTTCTCGTTCGTTGTGGTACTCCGCCCGGATGGCTGCCAAATAGTTGGCCCAGGTGTCATTTTCCCGCAACTCCCTGTATCGGTGCATGTGCCATACCAGAGCGGTGTCCGTTACGAGGGTTCTGACCCAGGCGATCTTCTGTCGGTCGATTGTCTCGGGGTAGAACCCCAGGTACATGGTGACAGACTCCTACCACTGGTTAAAGGTGGTCGAGCTTTTCCCATCGAATTTTTCGGGATTTTCCATTTTTAGCCTCGAGGTATGTGGCCGGGCTACGTTTGCGGGTTGCTCAACCTGTCGCGCTGCCACAATCCCAGCTCCTACTAGCCTAGCTATTTCTCCTGGTGTAAGCATGGTGGCTAGCTGAGGTTCTGTGGGCTCCGTTGTTCCTGGTGGGGGCCTCCCGGTTGGATGGTTTTACACGTATAAATCATCGTCTCCTTCGCTGGGAGGAGGCGAAGGTGAGGGTGATCCACCCAGCTGCCCAGGCCTTGGCGGCGATCCGTTCCCCCTTCATCCCGCGCCCCCGGCTGTTGGCATCGGTGGGAGTGGTGGTGGGGTGGACAGCGGGACTGCTGCTCGACTCGTTCTTCAGATAGGAGGAGCGGGGTTAAGTTGGACTGGACTTCGGAGCAGTGGCCGTGTCGGTAACGGTGGAGATGCCGCCAGTGCTGTTGCTACACTAGTAGTGGGTGGCCTGACCGGACTTCGCCAGAGTTGTAACGGTTCCGGGGTGACGGCCCTCATTCTTGGCGACCTTGTGAGGGGTATCCAGGTGGCTATCCAGCGGATTTCTTCCCTGGCTTGCCGGAGCTCTCCTTCAACTTCGTTCATCTTCCTTTGGTGGTCAGCCACCCAGAGTTCTACGTTACCTTAGAAGGTAGCCAGGTGCTGGCCTCGAACGATGTTGGCTTCGGCTAGGAAAGCGAGGGCATCGTTGACACGGGTGAGCTGGGTAGCTTGGCATATTTGCCGCTGGTTGCTTTCGGTACGTTCCAGAATGGCCTGCCAGATGTTTTGTACCAGCGTTTGGTATGCGTTCGCCAGCTCCGTTTGTACCCAGTTTTCTGCGATTTCCTCATTCGCGTTTACTCGGTCATATATGTACCTGGTTCCTTCAGCCAAGGTTTGATAGGCTTCCTCAATTCGGACCATCCGTTGATCGGTCCTATCGATCGTGTTACAGCACAGTTCTGTGAGCTGCCTTAGGTCCCTTTCTGCCTGCTTCTGTTGACGCACCATGGTTCGGACCCAGACCGCAGGGTTGGCTAGCTCCAGGGCTTGCTCTGGCGCGGTCGTTCCATCGGTGATCTGCAGCAGGTCCCTTGGGGTCTCGAGCCTGAGCATGTTGAAGTCGGAGGACGTCATTTTTCAATATTGATCGAGGAAGTCTCCGCTGTAGATGGTCAATTCATAGTCGAAGTGGTAATCGAATAAATCGAAGAGTTCGTCTTCATCAAAATCGGTGGGTTGGAACAGTAACGCACAGTTCCACCACTGCTGAGTATACCAATGGTATGGGGCACACTCGATTGTTTTGTGGATCGGCTTAGGTCCGTCGAAGAATTCTTCCCACTGTTCGTATTTTGAGATTTCGTCGTCGATTGACTGAAAGGTGTAGTCCAAAGAGTACTGAGATTTAGGCTCCAAGTAGGTAGACAGTTCGAGTAGGTAAAGGTGGTCTTCGAAGTAGGTGTCGTCGAAGTAAGTCATGAAAGTAGGGTGATTTTGAGATCAAGATTATAGTGTGACACTGGGGTTGTATCGCAACTGGAGTGTAAAGAGAATCAAAGGCAATCAGGCTACTATCGATAATTCACAACGGAATAATCTTAGATCTTGTGTGTGGGTTCGGTGGTAGTGTTTCGTGAGGATGTTTGTGTTGTCTTCCGTTGGGGCGGAAAGCCTTTGTCTTTTTATCTGAGTGAAGCCGTCGTGAGAAGTGGTGACTCGGACTTTGGATTCCTCTGAGGTGCATGACCCCGTGGGTGACTCATTGGCCCTGGCAGGGTGTAGATAAGGGGAGATGAGGTTTCATGCAAGCAGGCGGAGTGCTTTTCCTACTGGACTCTCTTGCGTACGCCATCAGTTGACGACGTGGCATCCTCTCCTTTCGGGGGAGGGGTCATAGCCCAAGTCCGGTAGATCGTGCGCCATCTGCAGGCGACATGGCATCCCCTCTGGAGGGGTCATAGCCAAGGCTCCCTGTCGTTTGCAATCTTCCCCTCACCTCCGGAGATATGTGTCTTAGGTCTGTCTTGACTGTAAGCTCATCTCCGGGCCTTATCTTCCTTCTAGACTCTCTGAGTGCACTCCGTCATCCTTCCGTATGCCTCCTTTCTAGCCTAGCTACGTACTCGAGATATTCAGGTATAACAAAGGTCAACCCGTCTTCTGATCACCTCTTCGGGGGAACCCTGTTGTTCCCTGGTTTCCTTTGCACCACTCCGAAAGTAGGATCTTGGACCGGTCGGAAGACCACCCAGATCCGAGGGCCGGTCGTCAGCCGAATTGGTGCCGAAGTTTTTTCCCGCTGGAGGGTTTTCTTCGGGCCAGGCGACCGGAGGGATGCAGGGGCTGGAGGACTGCATTCCGCTGATCACACAAAGAAAGAGGAGGAGTCAGAATAATTAGCTTCGGGCCGAAGCTAAGAAAGAGGGAGAGTAGTGTTACACCTGAGGGTAACAGCGGGGAAAAAGGTACAAGGAGAAAGGTAGCGAACGGTAAGTCACATGAACTAGGAATACCCGAAGAAATCTTGGGGCCTCGGAAAGCAGTTCGGCAAGGGAAAGCAGAGTAGGGGTAACCTCAGCAGGTGATGGATCTTAGACCAGCCTGTTGGGTAGACCCGACGCACTGCCGACTCTTGTAGCCGCTGCATACGAGAACGAGATAAGGGTAGTAACTAGCTTCCTGCAAGTCGTACGCCATAAGTGCGGCTCAGGTCAAAGGACAGGTCTGAGAGAGTCTAGACGGGAGATAAGACCCGGAGTTAGGACCTTACGGCCATCACGAACGGACATAAGAATAACTCCGGAGCGGGGCCAGTGGTAAACTACGAGGGACGGCGAACTCCGAAAAGAGTTACGACCGATCCGGACTAGGGCCTCGATAGCAATCCGGCATAGTCTGAAAGACTAGCGTCCAGTGGAATACGAGGTCGCCGACTGTTAGCCTCCACCCTTATCGCTAGGACCAATCAGGACCAATCACACCCACACACGGAACCCCTTGGGGCCTCGCGTCTGAAGACTGAATCCCCGGGGTATCGATGGAAAGAAAGAAAGCACGTGACGAAAGAAACATCGCATATATACTGCTCGAAACTCCATCAGAAAGAAGTCTGGATTCCCCATCCTCGGATACCACACTCAGGAAACACCCCGACACGACGAACCTAAGATTATTCCACTGTGAATAAAGACCAATCGAACCTGACTCTACGATATCTTTACCTCCACCTCCGTACCCGAGTACCCAGGTGTCACATCGGCGGTGTCTGTTTCGATGATCACAGGCTTGGTGACATCGATGTGGGCCAATATTGGTGCCATTGTGAATCGTCACTTCAGCTCTTGAAAGACTTCCTCTGCCCTTGGGTTGCACTCCCATTCCTTCTTATCCCCATTGGTCAGCTATGTCCGAGGTCTGGCGACTTGGTAGTAGTCTAGTATGAAGCGGCGATACATATTGGCGAATCCTAGGAAGGATTGTACAGTACCTCATCAAAAGTCTTCGTGATTGGCCAGATCGTGTCTCAGTTTAGCCCCATTGACAGGAGGGCCCCGAACCACTTTCTCCTCCTCCCGAGCTCTATAAAACAAGTACTGAAATGCAGAACATTAAAGTGAGACAGAAAAGGGAGTAGAAGAAATAGAGAGGAATGATTCCGCACAGTAACTAGTAGTGTGTGTACCATCCCTTCGCATCGATGACTGCCTGCACCCGCAAAGGATTCGACCTCCAGAGCGCCTCGAACTGCTTGGGTGGGATTTTCTCCCAGAGAGCGGAAGAACTTCTGCCAGCTTCGCCTTCACTTCATCGGGGCCTCCTGGGTAGTTGATAAGGTCAGGATAATCCACTCGGAGCTGTCGCTTGAGCAAGGTCCAGACAAGCTCGATCGGATTCAGGTCAGAGGAGTAGGCAGGATGGGACTTGAGTGGAACAGTGTAACATTCAAAGAACGATAGCATGAGTTTGGCAGTGTGTATCTTGGCATTATCCTGTGGGAAAACCGGATTTCCGAGGGCTGCCCGTACGTCCTTGAGAACTGGAAGCAGCCAGTGACAAAGTAGGTCTCGGTACGCATGTGCATTGATGGAGCCAGTCTTGAACGGTACTGGCGGGCCACACTGTTTGCCCCAGAAGCAACCCCACACAATCAACTTTACCTGACGATGCTTCACAGGATTGACACAGTCGACGTGCCACCTCTCCTCTCCTGGCGTGCTGAAGACCCATCTCTGCTGTCCTGCAGGCTGCTGCTCTACACTACACTCCTCGCTGTAGATCACCCACTGGAAGTCCTCTGCAGTCCAATCCTTGCGTACGATAGTGTCAAAAACCCTCAACCCAACTTCCGTTCTCTGTCTTTTGGGCTCGACAGGCAACGTAGCTCCTCCTCGCGCCTACTCAGTAGGTCTTTCGTTCGTTCGGCTCTCAGGCCGTGTTCATTCAGCTCACTGGCGCAGGTAAGTACTTCCCACTGTTTCAGGTGAAGTCTAAGGATGTCCCTCAGCATAGCCTTTAGTGCTGGTGAGGTGTCATGCTCCCAGCCTTCTGTGCGGCCTTCGAGGTCTTACGCGGTATTCATCTACTGCCACCCGGTGGTCTTTACAGTCGCATGATGTCATTCTTTCGGTGCTGGCGAGTCGTTGTGCTCCCAGTCTTCCTCATGCCTAGCAGCATCGTCGTTGTCGACTTCCTCACGCCCGTCGTGGTATCATCGCTTGTCGTCTTCCTCGTGCCCAGTGTGGCATCTCCATTGTTGTCTTCCTCATGCCCGTCGTGGCATCGTCATTGTTGTCTTCCTCATGCCTGTCGTGGCATCGTCGCTTGTCGTCTTCCTCATGCCCGGGGTGGCATCTCCATTGTCGTCTTCCTCACGCCTGTCGTGGCATCGTCGCTGGTCGACTTCCTCATGCCCAGCGTGGCGTACACGGCGTTCTTCGGTTCCGCTCACCGCGGCTGTCAGTGTGCGCGGTGGTGTTCCGTTCTGCCCAGCGCAGCCTTCGGTATGCGCAGTGGTCTTCCGTTCCGCTTCGGCGTGGCATACACAGTAGTGTTCTGCTCTGCCTGGCGTGGCCTTCGTTATGCGCGTCAGTCTTCCGTTCTGCTCGGTGCAGCATACGCGGCGGGGTTCCGTTCTGTCTGGCGCGGCTGTCGGTATACGTGGCGATCTTCCATTCCGCTCGCTGCAGCATACGTGGCATTGTTTCGTTCTGCCCGGCGCCGTATACACGGTGGTGTTCTGTTCTGTCTGGCGTGGCCTTCGATATGCGCGGCTGTCCTCTGTTCCGCTCGGCGTGGTATACGCGGCAGGGTTCCTTTCTATCTGGCGCAGCCATCGGTATGCGTAGCGGTCTTCGGTTCCGCTCGGCGCAGCATACACAGCGGTGTTCCGTTCTATCTGGCGCGGCCCGGTGTATGCGGCGGTGTTGCGGGTACGTCATAAGTGGTCCTGGGTTACTCGTCACGCTGCGGGATGACCCGGTGGTCATCGGCGCGATTGATCTGAGATCCCGGCGATGGTTTCTTTACGCCGCTAAGAGATATGGGAAGGTACCTAGATCCAGGTGTATCGATAATCGTATCTCGATGTCATTCGTCGTAGGCGATCCCGGATCACTTCGCCGTGCTGCTGGATGACCCGATGGTCATCGGCGCGAGTTATCCGAGATCCCGGCGCTGCTCTCGCCACGCCGCTCAGTGATGTGTGAAGGTAGGTCAAGGTAGATAGATAATATATTGCGTGGAGAAGAATCTCCAGACTAGCCACTGCACCCTTCCTTTATACTTTTCCTTCCCTCTGTGGAATCACAGCTTGCCCGCAAGACTGACACAGTTCCTCCTCATCATGACCCCATCGCTGCACCTAAGGGAAACACAAGATCGCACTTGGCCACCACACAGCCAACACTCTATCCGCGGCAACAGGAGAAAAGACACGCAAGCAGTAAGGAACAGAGAAAGGACGCACAAGCATAACCAAAGGGAAACAACATACGTAACGATGACAGGAGAAAGGACGCACAAGCAACCTAACGGTGACAACAGGAGAAAGGACGCGCAAGCAACATGACAGAGATAACAGGGTAAAGGACGTGCAAGCAAGCATACCCAAACGGAAACCAGGAGAAGGATCTAGACCGGCCGTCGGTCGGGTTTGAGGGATATCTCTACCAGAGCGATATGATCGAGCGAGGTGCCTAGGTGCGGAGGATGACCGTGGCTGCGGCAGTGGAGATGAGGAGGAGCCATAGGCTTGTGATGGTGATGGCAGCGCCTGCCGCGGCTCCCAGGAGCCTGTCACACCAGATTCGTGACAGTATGCCCCCTGTCCAGACCGAAGCTCCGGCGAGGTCAGGCCGGGTCTTGGTGGTGTGGTGGCGGATGGTTGTGCGGTAGATGCGGACAGGGCAGCTAGCCTGCTGCGGGGCTTGGATCTGTTTGTTCATTCGTTGCTGTTCAGTGGTGATGGTTCCGAGGGCGTGGGTCATGCTTTGGAGTTGCTGCTGGTCTGCATCATGAAAGTCGTTCATGCGCTGTGCGAGCGTTTGGTGTTCCACATGGTTGCAGCAGGCGTCCCGGATGGTTGTTTCATGTATCATGGTGACGATTTTACCCAGTAGGGTGATTTGCTCGTCCTGGAGCATGGCGGTTGGTGTGGCGGCTGGGGCTTCCTGGTCTTTCTCTGGTGGTGTGATGTCGGCCAGGGGTTCACGTGGGGCTGCTGCGCTGCAGCGAAGGTGGTGGTTTTCCATATTTACGAGGAACCGGCAGTTAGGGCAGACCCGCTTCCCCCAGTACCAGTCTGTGCAGGCTTTGGCGGGATTGAGGCGTCATTCACAGGTTACTTCAAGTAGTTCTTCGGGGTGTGGGAGCGGGCAGTCGCAGGTCTGTACCCGACGGCGACGGTGGTGGTTCTGGCGGGGGTAGTAATTGTTGTCTTTCATCTGGCGGTGGGTGTGGCAGTAGTCGTCATAGCAGGCCATCCAATGGAGGGAGGCACGGTCATCGCGGCGGGGCTGTCCTACATCGAACAATGGTGTCAGGATCCTATCTCCCTAGCCCGTGCTGCTCACCAGGTAACGTAGGCTGGGACGGTCTTCTCTTCCTTTCGATATTGGGCTTTGCGGTGGTGGTATTCGGCTTTGCCCTAATCTTCTTCACGCCCGGCATGGTATCGTTGCGGTATTTGGCTTCGCTGTGGCGGTATTTGGCTTTGCCCTAATCTTCTTCACGCCCGGCGTGGTATCGTTGCAGTATTCGGCTTCGCTGTGGAGGTATTCAGCTTCGCTGTGGCGGTATCCTGCTTCTCCCTCATCTCTTCACACCTGACGTGGTATCTTTGCGGTATTCGGCTTCGCTGTGGTGGTATCCTGCTTCGGCCTTATCTCTTCATGCCTGGTGTGGTATCTTTGCGGTATTCGGCTTCGCTGTGGTGGTATCCTGCTTCGCCCTTATCTCTTCACGTCTGGTGTGGTATCTTTGAGTTATTCGGCTTCGCTGTGGCGGTATCCTGCTTCGCCCTTATCTCTTCACACCTGGTATAGTATCTTTGCGGTATTCTGCTTCGCTGTGGCGGTATCCTGCTTCTCCCTTATCTCTTCATGCCCGGCATGGTATCGCTGCGGTATTCGGCTTCACTGTGGCGGTATCCTGCTTCACCCTTATCTCTTCACGCCTGGCGTGGTATCGTTGCGGTATTCGGCTTCGCTGTAGTGGTATTCTGCTTCGCCCTTATCTCTTCACACCTGGCATGGTATCTTTGCGGTATTCGGCTTCGCTCTGGCGGTATCCTGCTTCGCCCTTATCTCTTCATGCCTGGTATAGTATCTTTGCGGTATTCAGCTTCGCTGTGGCGGTATCCTGCTTCTCCCTTATCTCTTCACACCTGGCATGGTATCTTTGCGGTATTTGGCTTCGCTGTGGAGGTATCCTGCTTCGCCCTTATCTCTTCACACCTGGCATGGTATCTTTGCGGTATTCGGCTTCGCTGTGGTGGTATCCTGCTTCGCCCTTATCTCTTGACACCTGGCATGGTATCTTTGCGGTATTTGGCTTCGCTGTGGCGGTATTCGGCTTTGCCGTGGCGGTATCCTGCTTCGCCCTTATCTCTTCACGCCTGGCGTGGTATCGTTGCGGTATTTGGCTTCGCTGTGGCGCTATTCAGCTTCGCCCTAATCTTCTTCATGTCCAGCATGGTATCATTGCGGTATTTGGCTTCGCTGTGGCGGTATTTGGCTTCGCCCTAATCTCTTCACGCCTGGCGTGGTATCGTTGCGGTATTCTGTTCCTTCCAGATTTTCCGGCGTTTGCTAGTCATTTCGATGTGTCTGACGTTCTCGGTGTTTCTTGTATTTTCGACGTTTCTTGTGCTTTCATTGTTTCTGACGTTTTTTGTGAAAGCTTGCTGCTGACAGCAATACTCGGAACTGGTTTTGTCGAAGCTTCATATCCCTTTTCCAGGGAGAGTCTCCTGACTCTCTAGCAAGTACGTTTGTCTTGCTGGCCATTTTCTGGGTAATATTTGGCATCAACATCGCTGTTTGTGATTCCTCGGACGTCCTTTTCGTAATCCCTTCGGTAGCCGAAGCATAGCTACAAGCCCTCCTTTTCAACTCGTACTGGCGTGCCCATTGGTGACGTCCGTATGTAGGTCTTGCAGCTTTCGTGGGTTTTTCTTCTTCCCGTCTTCCTGTATCTTCCGGTGTTTTTCGGTGTGTTTCGGTATGTTTCGGTGTTTTTCTGGCTTCCCTTTGGTGTAGCTGGGCTCTCTGGCCCCGGTGCAGTGGTATTTCGGTGTCGGTGACCTCCTCAATTCGCTACTCATATTTTCTGGGTCCGGTGAATCCACGGTGGATTCCAGTTTCTCGAGGATTTCCCGCTACATCAGGTGTCGATTTGGAGACGCAATATAATGTCAAAAACCCTCACCCCAACTTCCGTTCTCTTTCTTTTGGGCTCGACAGGCAATATAGCTCCTCGTCGCGCCTACTAGATAGGTCTTTCGTTTGTTTGGCTCTCGGGCCGTGTTCGTTCAGCTCACTGGCGCAGGTAAGTACTTCCCACTGTTTCAGATGAAGTCTAAGGATGTCCCTCGGCATAGCCTTTAGTGCTGGTGAGGCGTCATGCTCCCAGCCTTCCGTGCGGCCTTCGAGGTCTTACGCGGTCTTCGTCTACTACCACCCGGTGGTCTTTACTGTAGCATGATGTCATTCTTTCGGTGCTGGCGAGTCGTCGTGCTCCCAGTCTTCCTCATGCCTGGCGGCATCGTCGTTGTCGTCTTCCTCACGCCCGTTGTGGCATCGTCGCTTGTCGTCTTCCTCATGCCCGGCGTGGCATCTCCATTGTCGTCTTCCTCATGCCCGGTGTGGGATCATCGTTGTTGTCTTCCTCATACCCGTCGTGGCATACTCGCTTGTCGTCTTCCTCATTCCCGGGGTGGTATCTCCGTTGTCGTCTTCCTCACGCCTGTCGTGGCATCATCGCTTGTCATCTTCCTCATGCCCGGCATGGCATCTCCGTTGACGTCTTCCTCATGCCTGGAGTGGCATCTCCATTGTCGTCTTCCTCACGCATGTCGTGGTATTGTCGCTTGTCGTCTTCCTCATGCCCGGCGTGGCATCTCCGTTGACGAGTGTCAAAATCCTGCCTCGACTACTCCATGCAGCTCGACAGCCAACGTAGACTTTGTTCTTCGGAGCTGGTGCTCCTACTCACACTTCCGGTGTACTCACACTTCCAGCTTACTCACATGCCTTGCGGGGGTTCGTTGTCCACGTGGTATCTGTCACGCCCGGCGTGCTCTCCGTCGTGTCTGTACTCACACGCTCTGCCTGGTCTTGTCGTCTTCTCACACACTCTGTATGGGCTCGTTGTTCCCGCGGTATCCGTCACGCCTGGTGTGCTCTTCGTCGCGTCTGTGTTCCCACGCTCTACGTGATCTTGTCATCTTCCTCTCGCCCATCGTGGTATCGTCGCTTGTTGTCTTCCTCATGCCCAGCGTGGTATCTCCGTTGACGTCTCCCTCTTGCCTGGGGTGGCATCGTCGTTGTCGTCTTCCTCCTGCCCAGTATGGCGTACAAGGCGTTCTTCCGTTCCGCTCACTGCGGCTGTCAGTGTGCGTGACGGTGTTCCATTCTGCCTGGCACGGCCTTCGGTATGCGCGGTGGTCTTCGGTTCCTCTTTGGCATGGCATACGCGGTGGTGTTCTGCTCTGCCTTGCGTGGCGTTCGGTATGCGTGGCGGTCTTCCGTTCCGCTCGGTGCAGCATACGTGGCAGGGTTCCATTATGGCTGGCGCAGCCATTGGTATGCGTGGTGGTCTTCCATTCCTCTCAGTGCAGCATACGCGGCGGTGTTTCGTTCTGCCCAGCGCCGCATACGCAGTGGTGTTCTGTTCTGTCTGGCGTGGCCTTCGATATGCGTGGCGGTCCTCTGTTCTGCTTGGCGCGGCATACATGGCAGGGTTCCTTTCTGTCTGGTGCAGCCGTCGGTATGTGTGGCAGTCTTCCGTTCTGCTCGGCGCAGCATACGCGGCGGTGTTCCATTCTGTCAGGTGCGGCCCGATGTGCGCTGCGGTGTTGCGGGTTCGTCATAAGTGGTCCCGGGTTACTCATCGCGGTGCCGGATGACCCGGTGGTCATCGGAGCGAGTGATCCGAGATCCCGCCGATGGTCTCGTTACGCCGCGCAGAGATGTGGGAAGGTACCTAGGACCAGGTGTATAGATAATCGTATCTCGATGTCGTTCGTCGTAGGCGATCCCGGATCACTTCGTCGCGCTGCCGGATTACCCGATGGTCATAGGCGTGAGTGATCCGAGATCCCAGCGCTGCTCTCGTCACGCTGCTCAGAGGTGTGTGAAGGTAGGTCAAGGTAGATAGATAATATATTGCATGGAGAAGAATCTCCAGACTATCTACCGCGCTCTTCCTTTATACTTTTCCTTCCCTCTGTGGAATCACAGCTTGCCCACAAGACTGACACAGATCCTCCTCATCATGACTCCATCGCTGCGCCCAAGGGACACACAGGATCGCACTCAGCCGCCACGCAGCGAACACTCTATCCGTGGCAACAGGAGAAAAGACACACAAGCAGTAGGGAACAGAGAAAGGACACGTAAGCATAACCAAAGGGAAACAACATACGTAATGATGACAGGAGAAATAATGCGCAAGCAACATAACGGCGACAACAGGGGAAAGGATGCGCAAGCAAGCATACCCAAACGGAAATAAGAAGAAGGATCTAGACCAGCCGTCGGTCGGGTTTGAGGGATATCACTAACAGAGCAATATGATTGAGTGAGGCGCCTAGGCGCGGCGCATGACCGCGGCTGCGGCAGCAGAGATGAGGAGGAGCCATAGGCTGGCGAGGGTGATGGCAGCGCCTGCTGCGGCTCCCAGGAGCCTGTTACGCCAGATTCGTGACAGATAGCCCATTGCAGCCGGGCCTTTACATGTTCCACCTTTAGCCTTGGTCGTTCTTTTGCTAGCCACTTCTCTATATTGTGCTGTCAAAGGAGGCAATCGAAGGTGGGAAGCGAAATATGGAGGGTGTAGATCCGACGAATTTGCTCACGTGTATATTGTTGGTGTTTCCGTATGGCACGTAGAATTGTTCGCTAGTTTCGTTTGCTAAGGACCTCAGGCCGACCGGATCGTCAGAGGTTATCCGTTGTACCGCGTTTATAGTACTGCTGGAGGAAACTCTTCACAGTTGACCAGGGACGGCCAAAAAAGAGGGATACTGTTGAGATGGTACTGTAGATGATGAAGAACGCAATAATCATACCCTTCTCGATGTTGCTCAACTCTCTTCATTTCCCGTCAGAATTCTTTCGATATTTCGGAACCTTCACCATCTGAGGCTTCAAATTTCCATGGGATTTCTTCGGAGTGTGAATCATGATGTTTGCTGTAGTGGTTGAGAGAAATCACAGTGGAAGACAAGGAGAAGGAGGGGTAGTATCCCAGCTCAATGCGGCTAAACTGAGACACGATCTGGCCAATCACGAAGACTTTTGATGAGGTACTGTACATCTGTTAGGGACGTAGGTGTCTTCCATTCCAGCACCGTCTCCACATTTCCTCTAGCCATCTTGATCCCTTCTTGTCCGATAACATATCTCAGGAATTCCACTTTCTGCGTCTTCCAGACGCATTTGTCTGGTGAGACTGCTAGTTGGTTTTCCTGCAGTCGTTTTAGTACCGCCTTGACTTTCCGATTGTGCTCTTCCTCAGTTTTCACATATATCCAAAAGTCATCCATGTACACCAAGAGGCCCAGGTCTATCATGTCAGAGAAGACATAGTTCATCATGGCTTGGAAGGTTGATGGGGCATTGGTTAATCCAAATGGCATAACTTGGAACTGGTATAGCCCATAGTGAGTTCTGAATGCCGTTTTCCACTTGTCTCCTTCCCGAATGTGGACAAGGTTGAAACTGTTTTTTAGATCCAGCTTAGTAAAGCACTTGGCCCCTTGGACCCAATCTTGCAATTTCTGCATCAAGGGAAGTGGGTATCGCTTGGGAATTGTTATTCAGTTAAGGGCTCTGTGGTTGACACAGAGTCGGAGTCCTCTTCTGTTTGGTTTCGGGACAAACAGAATTGGTGATCCCGCCGAGGAGGTGGATCTTTGGATTTTTCCCCATCTCAACATTTCCTTGAGCCATTCTCTGAAATTCTGCAGCTCGTTCTCAGAGAGGGGGTAAATTGGTCCCCAGGGGGTGATTTCTCCTTCTTGTAGGTCAATCTTGTAGTTATATGGCCGTTGGGCTGGTAGCACCTCCGCAGTCTTTTTGACCATGATGTGGAGGTATTCCCTAAATTCTTTGGGGACTTGATCGCAAGAATCTTCTTGGTCGACTGCTGAAACGTAGCCTATTATCCTTGCTTCCCGGTTCAGGCTCGCTGTTTCGCCCAGGGACAGGGAGAACTCATTGGTTTCGAATTGGGTGCATTTTTCCAAGCAGCTGGTAGTGCTGAAGTGGAGTTCGTCCGAATTCCATACGCCCTGCGGGGGGTGTTTGGCAATCCACCAGAAAGGGAGAAAGAGGTCAACCTCCAGTTCCAGTAGGGCGACTTCGAATACCCCCTGAGAATAGTGCTTCTGATGTTGGAGCAGAAGTGGCTCTGTGTATTCCATCCCTGTCCCTTTTACCTCTTCTCCTGACCAGTTTTGGAGTGGAGCCACCCTCTGTCAGTGGATCCGGGGAATGTTGTACTTCTCAATAATCCTCGTGTTAATGAGGGGCACCGAGCAGCCGGTGTCGAGTAGAACCCACACCGCGTATTGCGTGGGGCCTCGCGAAATGATCATGGGGGTGATCGGTCTTTTGCCACAATGTGGTTTGTTGGTAGACTTTTCGGGCGAGGCTGGATTGGGGTTCAATCTTCTTTGTTGTCTATCCTGCGAGGTTCCCATTTCCGGTTCCTCTGGACCCTTTTGTTTTCGGTCTGTTCCACAAATTATTGAGAAGGACTTGGGGTGCGGCATACCCCATCCTAGCAAAAACCTGGGTCGTCTTGCCATGCTCGCTGCAGTGTAACTCCTGCAGCTTCCCACATGTCCTCATTCTTGATTTTCATGTGAATCGTGTAACGGGGCAGGGTCAGGTTAGGCTCCCGGCAGTGGACTGGACAAGGGCAGCATGCAGAGAGAGGTCAGCACAAAATGAGGACAGAACAAGGGTGGTGCGCAGCGATGGGTCGGCGCGTAATGAGGACAGGACAAGGGCGGCGCGCAGCTAGGGCAGGACAAGGGCGGTGGCGAGCAGATGGCGCGCTGCAAGGACAGGACGAGGACAGCGGCGAGCTGACAGCGCGCAGCAAGTACAGGACAAGGAAGGCAGTGGGCGGAATGGCGCGCAGCAGGTAAGGCAAGATGGGAGGGTTGTGGAGAAAAAGGTGTGGTTCTTTATTCAGGAAAACAAGGAAACAAGTTGTTATGTGAGGAAGGAAAAAGAAAGGAAAGAAGTGGGCGATGGCTCCTTTTAAGGATATCCGTCGCCCACTTGGCATCACTCCACATTCCATCCTCCTGCTCGGCGTCACTCCACATTCCTTCCTTCCGTATTCCAGATGGCGCCAAGGGTCGAGGCCTAGCTGGCACGCGCCGTGACAGTAGCCCCCCCTCAGGCCCGAGTTCCCAGGAGGGCACACTGTACAGGTGCTGGCCGCTTTGGGTAGCGTCCGTGGTAAATGTTCACCGCTTCCACCTCGGTAAGGTTTTCCTCAGGTTCCCATGTTGGATCCGTAAACCCCCTCCACTTAACCAAATACTGCAACCGTCCTCTCGTCCTCCTACTGTTCAGAATCTCTTCTACCTCCCACTCCTCTTCGCCCTCAACGATTACTGGTAGGGGTTGTGGAACCACCTGGCCCGGGAGGGGGTCGTCGGCGGCAGCATGTAGGAGTGATACAGAGAAAGTTCGGTGTTTTTGTATGGTTGCCGGTATGTCCAACTCGTAGGCATGCGTTCCGATGGTGCGGGCAACGCAGTAGGGTCAATGGTGCTTGTTTTCCAGCTGTCGACTTCAGCGTACTGTTCTCCAGTTCCGGCCGTCCACCCACACGAGGTCACCGGGTCGGAAGGCTGGTACGTGAGTCCTGTGGGCATCTGCCCCCTCTTCCTGTTGTAGTTGGGCGTATCGCATCTCGGCTCGGGCTACTTCGTGAATAAGTTCCAGTCGTTCTGCTGCGGTTTGTGCTTCCCCTTCTTCCACAGCATCTACCCGGATGTCCAGTTCAAAATCATAATGGGGGTGGAAACCGCAATTGGCAAAGAACGGTGACATGGTCGTGGTGTCTGATACTTGGTTGTTGCACGCAAACTCCACCAGGAAGAGGTAATCTGCCCAATCGTTCTGGAGGTACGCGACATACGCCCGGAGGTGTTGCTCCACCACTGCATTCCCTCGCTTGGTCTGTCCGTCTGTTTGTGGGTGGAATGTGGTGGAGAGTCATACATCAATCTTCAGACACGAACATAGGTGTTTTCTAAAGTGGAAAGTGAATTGCGGTTCTCTGTCTGCACAATAGTCTCTGGTAGGCCGTGGTAGCGGAACACCCTGTCGCAGAAGAGAGTGTCCAGTTCTTCATGTGTAATTGTCGTCGTACAGGGAATGAGGTGCCTCTGCTTGGTCAGGCAATCCACCACCACACAGATAGTGTTGTAGCTCTTGGACCGGGGTAGGCCAGTCACGAAGTCAACGGATATGTGTTGCCATGGCCGATCCGGTACCGACAATGGTTTCAGGACTCCATATGGCGCATGTCGTGTGGACTTCGTTCAGCGGCAAACATGGCAGTTTCGTACGAATCGGTTGACATCCTTCCTCATTGATGGCCAGTAGTACTTCCTTGCGAGTAATTCCAGTGTTTTGGCATGTCCTGGGTGTTCCATGGCGGGAGGGTCATGGTGGTCCTGCAGCAGCCGGAGTTGAAGTGGTGTGTGCTCCGGTACAAAGATGCAATCCGGATATAAAAGCCTGCCGCTTCTTTCCTTGCAGTCGGCCAGTGATATCTCTTTGCACTGCCTAGTGCCATCACGCAGAAAACCCAGTATCGGTCCCGGGAATTGGTCTACTAGGTAGGCTTCGGCGAGTAGAGTGGCTATCTGTCAGGCGTCCGGCTGTCTGGCGTCCAGAACGTCATTGGCTAGCAACTGCAAGCTGTTCACGGCGTCCATCTGTCTGTCTCGGTGTAAGTCCAACAGGTTCTGAGGTTTTAAGACGGCATGCTGGTTGGCAAGCAGTCTTTCATCCCCCTCCTTAGGGAGATCTCCTGATCTCCAAGTCAAGGCGTCCAGTTTTCCTCCCGTCTTTCCTGGCCAATACGTGATCCTGAAGTCAAAACGGGAAATGAATTCAGACCATCGGGCCTGTCGAACGTTCAACAGTTTTGTGCTCATGAAGTATTCCAGGTTCTTATGGTCGCTCAAAACCTGGATTGGATGGCACGAACTCTCCATGTGAGGCCTCCATTCCTGAAAAGCCCAGACGATTACCATGAGTTCCTTATCGTAGATTTCATAATTGCATTCCATAGGGCTGCGTTTCTTGGAGTAAAAGGCCACCGGGTGTAGAACACCCTAGTTGTTGTACTGGGAGAGAATGCCAGCCGAGACATAGTCCTAAGTGTCGGTTTCGACTATCATTTCTCGGTCATAGTCAAAGTGGCGAAGAATGGGGGCCGTCATGAACGCTTTTTTGAGGAGATCGAAGGCTGCTTGCTGCTCCGGTCCCCACACAAATGGAACGTATTTGCCTCCCTCTTTTTTCGTCAATCTGGTCAATGGCGTCACCACTTTGGAGTAATCTTTTATGAACCGTCTGTAGAAGTTGGCGAACCCAAGGAAGCACTGGACATCTGTACCATTTTTCGGGGTTTCCCAACCTAAGATGCAGGACACCTTCTCCGGATCCATCCGGATTCCCTTGGTGGTGATGATGAATCTCAGATATTTCACTTCCTGCTTGTGAAAATGACATTTCTCTGGCTTCAGGTGCAGTCCCGCCTGTGACAAGGCTTTCAACACCTTATACACCTGTTCCTTGGGTTCCTTCAAGGTATCACTGTATATGAAGATGTTGTCGAGGAATGTGGTACAGAAGTCATCAAGGTAGGTGCGGAGTACATCGTTTATAAGCGCCTGGAAATCGGACCGTGTATTCGTCAACCCAAATGGCATACCCAAGGATTCCAATAACCCGTAACACGCCCAGAAAGCCGTCTTCCATTCTTCACCTTCTGCCATTCGTACCAAGTTGTATGCACCGCGAATGTCCAGAGTCGTGAAGGATGTGGCCGTCCACAACCGCATCAATGTTTCTTGCAGCAACGGCAGTGGGTAACGATTCTTGATCGTTCCTGCATTCAGCCCACGGTAATCAACACACAACCGTAGGCTGCCGTCGGTCTTTTTGACAAAAAGGATTGGTGAGGCCGCAGGGGAGGATGAAGCCCTAATGAATCCCTTGCTCAAATTCTCCTCTAACCAATCCTTTAATGTCCGCAACTCGGTTCTGAACATCGAATATAGTGGGCCGAAGGGAGGCGTGAATCCCTCACGCAAGGGAATCTTGTGGTCATAAGGCCGGTGGGGTGGTAGATTCTTTGCCAAAGTTTCCGAAAAGAGTGGTAGGAACTCATGGTATTCCGCTGGTACATAATCCTTCAGATCCAGCTCCTTCGGTTTTCTTGCTTGCTCGCCCACACCGAGCACTTGATTGATCTCATACAGATAAGTTGAAAAAATCGTCAATTTTTGCTTATAAGCCAATCGTCGGAATGGCTGTCCACCGATAGCTGAAATCTGAATCGGACGCTCTGTTGTCAGAAACGTCCATCCGTCACTTGTTTTCGGTGCAGCACTCATTTCATCGAAAACGCTTATTTCCGGCACGGTGCTTATTTCGTCGAAAACGCTCATTTCCGGTGATCTGGCACGCCAGTTCGACGATAGGGCGTCCATTCCCGAATTGCAGTCGTTGCCATGGTCAACTTGGTTTTGAAAAAATGATTTGAGAGACGTAAATGACTGGGCCTCGAATTCGCCGGCCCCCGCGCTTACCACTGGCTCGTCATGAGCTATTTTTGATGCAAGAGAATAGGCGTGAACCACGGTCGGTGTCCGGTTACAGTGCGAGGCACAATATTGTGATCCAAAGGTGAGGGTACAGGAGCTGAACCGAATGGCCACATCGTGGAGCTTCAACCACGGGATGCCCAGTACAATAGGATAGTGACCAAGCTTTGTGACGAACATCGGCAAGGCCTCTTGGTGTTCGAGTATTGAGAGATGGGTGTTGGTGACATGGGTAATGTCCCCCGAGGATATAGGGTGGCCATCAATGACCTCGAGGCTTCTGGGGTACTGGAGGGGTGTGAGTGGGAGTTGGTGATGGCGGGCGAAATCTTCGTCGACAAAAGTGATTCCCGTAGCTCGGCAGTCAATGAGGGCATGGATGGCAACAGTCCTGTTGCTGAAGGAGATATTGCATAGCACAACAAGATGTTTTCCTTCCATTACTCCCTTGCCGACTGACAAACTAGACAAACAAAACACAGACAATGACTTCTTTTGAGTACGACCAACAACAGTGCCATCATGCAGCTGTTGGTCTAGGCATTTCCCGACTGGTTTTGGCCCCCAGTTCCACCACCACCCCTATTTCCTCCTCCGCCACCGCCACTGAAAGGGTTGGCAAACGCATTCGTGTTCAGGTTCGCAAACGTGTTCGTGTTCGGGTTTGCAAACTCGTTTGGGTTCGGGTCCCCCTCCATGTGAGCGGAAGCGGCACGGAATGGGTTTCTAGATTTGTGGGGGCAATTGCGTGCCATGTGTCCCACCAAACCACAGTAGAGGCTATGGCCTTCGCGGAGCCTGGCCACTTTTTCTTGTTCGTAGATTTTCGCATGACCCGCACCACTGGCACTGAGGTCCATTGGTTCAGGTCCGCCAATAGCTGGTGCCACAGTTGACGGTTGGGTACGGGGCTGGCTCTGGTTGATGCGCTGAGCATGACTGACGTTGTGCTTGCCCTCCCGCTGATGGAGGGCCTGAAGTCCAACATCAAGCTCTTGGCAGAGTGCCACGAACTGCTTGTAGTTCAACCCCATCTCCTGCCCCAGTAGCTAACGATGCAGCTTGATTGATAGTCCTTCCCGTAGAGCATTGTGACGTGCACGTTCGTCCCAGCTAAGCTTTGCCACAAGGCTCTGGAACTCTGCATAGTAGACAGCGAATTCGCGCTTTCCTTGTCTGAGGTTGTAAAGCTTGGAACAGGCGGTGGCTGCCGGGTCAGGGTCGCCGAAGGTGTTTTTGAGGATCTGAATGATATCTTCCGTATCTGTGAGGTTAATCTGGTTATTCTGTACGTAGGGGAGGACTTGCTCCTGGGCGCGTCCTTCCAGCCTGTTAAACGTATAGGCCATACGTAGGCTGGGAGTGGGGAAACAGGATTCGTCACTGAAGAGCTTTAGATGAAGTTGGGCCAGAAATCCATCCAGTTCATCACGGGTTCCACTAAACTTGGGAGGGTCCGGTATCTTGTCTCCTCGAGTGGGGTTAGATGTGCCTTGAAGGGTCGAAAGAGCATTCACGGTGCGTCTGGAGGCGGCCAGTTGTTTTTGAAGGTTGTCGACTTGCCAGGAGGGGGAGGCAGATGGGGCATCGACAATAGCCTGTAGCAATTTCTTGATTTGTGCAAATGCAGCTGAATCTGCAATGACAGCTTCACTGTGGAGGAGGAGGTTAATTTTGGATTGGAGGTCGGCAGAGATCTCGCGGTAGACTGGGGGAGCGGAGGTCTCATTGCTGAGAGACATCTTCCGAGGGGTCGAGAAATCGGATTGTCGGGAGAGATATTGGTGACGCAACAAAGTGTAACGGGGCAGGGTCAGGTTAGGCTCCCGGCAGTGGACTGGAAGAGGGCGGCGCGCAGAGAGAGGTCGGCGCGCAACAAGGACAGAACAAGGGCGGCACGCAGCGATGGGTCGGCACGCAACGAGGACAGGACAAGGGCGGCGCGCAGCCAGGGCAGGACAAGGGCGGTGGCAAACAGACGGCGCGCAGCAAGGACAGGACAAGGACAGCGGCGAGCTGACAGCGCGCAGCAAAGACAGGACAAGGATGGCAGCGGGCGGAACATTGCGCAGCGGGTAAGGCAAGACAGGAGGGTTGTGGAGAAAATGGTGTGGTTCTTTATTCAGGGAAACAAGGAAACAAGTTGTTGCGTGAGGAAGGAAAAAGAAAGGAAAGAAGTGGGCAATGGCTCCTTTTAAGGATATCCGTCACCAGCTCGGCGTCACTCCACATTCCATCCTCCCGCTCAGCGTCACTCCACATTCCTTCCTCCCGCATTGCAGACGGCGCCAAGGGTCGAGGCCTAGCTGGCACACGCTGTGACAAATCGCTTTCATGTGTTTGGCCGCCGGTGCCTCCACGGTTTCTTCCTCCCTCTTCCTTTTCCCTTGGAGTGAGCTTATGGGCTTCGGAGCCTAGGGTAGCTCAGCTTCCTTGGTCATCGTACGGACGTAGCAATCCTGGATAGTGTGGCTGTCTCGGCCACATCGCCAGCAGTTGGCTGTGCTCTTTTTGTGGGAGTCGATCTCATTTTGTGGGACTCCTTTGTAGGCATTACTGCTGCTTCCCCAGTGGCTCTCCACCCATGTTTTCCTTGGCATTTCAGCCTTGCCCCCCGAGTCAGACCTCCCAGCCTGCTTGGGGCCTGCCACCTCATTGCCCTTTTGGGCGTTGCCTGGTCCTTTCCCGTCTGGGCCATCCTTCTGGCTTCTGCCGTTCCCCATCTGTGCTTCCCGGGTCACCTTCAGGGCCTTCCTTCGTTCCACATGGAGGCCTACATTGTAGGTGGCCATGAGGAAGTGTTCATCATCCAGGAATTCCTCTATGTAGTGGGCGAACCGCATGTCCAGGATGTTGTTGGGCTTGGCTTGGTCGATTTTCTCGCGGAGTCCTTTGCCTACACCGAAGGGCAGATACGCCTAATCGCCGCAAGCGGGACGACAGTTGACTGGGAAGGTGACGGAAGGATACGCAAGGGGCTCGAGAGTCTAAAGGGAGATAGGAAGGGGTCTGATGGGCAACAGGTCGGTCAGCACAGATAGGACCCCCGTTGAGGGTATAATCCCCGAGGCCATAGCCAAGGGCTGACGTAGGGTCGTGACTTGAACCCAGCTATAAGCTGAGGGAATGGTGTGGTCTGTGACACCATTAGGCAGAATCTTATTGTTAGACCAACCAGGACGAGTAGCTTTAGGCTCCAGCCCGCACCCAGGAGGGCCAGGTGTGTGAGCGCATTCCTTACCATATCTTACCCGTGAGGCAGTTGTCAAGCAATCTGCCAAGCAATCCATCTTGAGCCGCCAAACTGAACGATCCACCAAAGCACAGATACGCCTAGGCGTCGCATGCGGGACGACAGTTGATCGGGAAGGAGACGGAAGGATACGTAAGGGGCTCGAGAGTCTAGGTGGGAGATAGGAAGGGGTCTGATGGGCAACACGTCGGTCGGCACGGATAGGACCCCCGTTGAGGGTATAATCCCCGAGGCCGTAGCCAAGGGCAGACATGGGGTCGTGACTTGAACCCAGCTATAAGCTGAGGGAATGGTGCAGTCCGTGACACCATTGGGCGGAATCCTATCCTTAGACCGACCAGGACGAGTAGCTTCGGGCTCCGGCCCGCACCCAGGGGGTCTGGTGTGAGAGAGTATTCCTTACCTTATCTTACCAGTGAGGCAGTTGACGCGTGAGCCGTTTGGCAGTCACCGAATGCGTCGAACAATCTGCCGAACCGAACTGATGCGGGTAAGACGCCGGACCCGCCTCGAACCATCCGTCGAAGCGATACACGAACGAGCTGTCAGGCAAGTTGCCGTACCCGTCTCAATCCGAACGATCTACCAAAGCACCACGAGTGAGCCGTCGAGCGAGCCGTCGAGCAACATGCCGGGCCCATCTCAATCCAAACAATCCGCCGAAGCGCCACGAGCGAGCCATCAGGCAATACGTCGGGCCCGTCTCGATCCGAACCATCCACCGAAGCAATACACTAGCGAGCGGTGGGGCAAGCTGCCAGGCCCGCCTCGAACCATCCACCGAAGTGATACACGAGCCTTCCATCGAGCAAGCCGTTGCCGTGGAGCCGTGTGCGATCCGGCGCTCAAACCGCAGCCAGCAGAAGCCACAGATATTGAACCAAACCCCTTAGATTATTCACTGTGAATCCCCTAACAGTGGGCAAACTTAGAAGGAGGGTCATTGGGGAAGTTATTCTTGTATAATAATTGAATGCTGGCAAAGACCATATGTGCCCCATCTCCTTCATAACTATCGAGAAACCTGACTGGTTTGATATTACCATTACTCTGACGTTGACTGGACATCCCAGTGTCACAGTCAAGGCAAATGTCCTCCAGACGTCACGCGCCACAGTATCTGCCTTCCGGACGAGGAGTGTCAGGGCATTATTCCTTCCGGATGCAGAGTGTCAATGCAAATGTCGTCTGGACGGCGTGTGCCATGGCATCTACCTTCCGGACGAGGAGTGTCAGGGCATTTGACATCCGGATGCAGCGCGTGTCTTACAGATGCAGAGTGTCAAGGCAAATGTTGTCTCGACGGAGTGTGCCATGGCATCTGCCTTCCGGACGATGAGTGTCCGGGTATTATTCCTTCCAGACGCAGAGTGTCAAGGCAAATGTCCTCCGGATGACACGTGCCATGGCATCTACCTCCCAGCCGCTGCGCGCCACGGCATCTGCCTTCCGGACGAGGAGTGTCAGGGCATTATTGCTTCCGGACACAGAGTATCAAGGCAAATGTCCTCCGGAGGATGCGTGCTAGGGCATCTGCCTTCCGGACGAGGAGTGTCCGCGTATTATTCCTTCTGGACGCCAAGTGTCAAGGCAAATGTCGTCCAGACGAGGCAAGCCAAGGCATGTGCCTCGTGGACGATGCGTGCGACGGCATCTGCCTTCGGGACGAAGAGTGTCAGTGCATTATTCCTTCCGGACACAGAGTGTCAAGGCAAATGTAGTCCGGAGGGCATGTGCCACGGCATCTGCCTTCCGAAGGAGGAGTGTTAGGGCATTATTCCTTCCAGATGCCAAGTGTCAAGGCAAATGTCCTCCGGATGACACGTGCCACGGCATCTGCCATCCGGACGAGGAGTGTCAGGGCATTATTCCTTCCTAACACCGAGTGTCAAGGCAAATGTCATCCAGATGACACAAGCCACGGCATCTGCCTTCCAGACGAGCAGTGTCAGGACATTCTGCTTCAGGACTCAGCGTGTCTCTTACAGATGCAGAGTGTCAAGGCAAATTTTTTCCAGACGTAGAGTGTGAAGGCAAACGTCGTCCAGATGGCGTGTGCCACTGCATCTGCCTTGCGGATGAGGAGTGTCAGGGCATTTGACATCCGGACGCAGCACGTGTCTGACAGACGCAAAGTGTCAAGGCAAATTTCTTCCAGACACAGAGTGTCAAGACAAATGTCGTCCGGATGGCGTGTGCCACGGCATCTGCCTTCTGGACGAGGAGTGTCAGAGCATTATTCCTTCCGGATGCCGAGTGTCAAGGTAAATGTCGTCCGGAGAACACAAGCCATGGCAACTGCCTTCCGGACAACATGCGCCACGGCATCTGCCTTCCGGACGAGGAGTGTCAGGGCATTATTCCTTCCAGACGCAGAGTGTCAAGGCAAATGTGGTCCAGACAACACAAGAAATGGCATCTGCCCTCCGGACGAGGAGTGTCAGGGTGTTATTTTTTCTAGACGCAGACACAGAGTGTCAAGGCAAATGTCCTCCGGACGATGCGTGCCACGGCATCTGCCTTCCGGACGAGGAGTTGTGCGGGCATTATTCCTTCTGTATGCCGAGTGTCAAGGTAAATGTCGTCCGGACGACACAAGCCACAACATCTGCCTCATAGACGAGGAGTGTCAGAGCATTCCACTTCGGGACACAGCGTGTCTCTTACAGATGCAGAGTGTCAAGGCAAATGTCCTCCGGATGATGCATGCTACAGCATCTGCCTTCCAGACGACGTGTGCCACCGCGTCTGCCTTCTGGACGCGGAGTGTCAGGGCATTTTTCCTTCCAGACGCAGCGCGCACCGTACGGACGTAGAGCGTTACGGCAATTTTCTTCCAGACTGAACGCATCAAGGCAAATGCCTAGATGATACCTACGATGGCGCCCGACACCTAGGTAACAGAGCGGTCACGGTAGTTGCATCGATTCTCTTGTCGATTCTCTCACTGATTCTTTTGCTGATTTTCTCACTGGATTATCTCACTGATTCTCTTGCCCGATCCACTCCCTGAATTCTCTGACTAGATTCTGTCGCCGATCCTCGCGCCGATTCTCGCTCTGTTTCTCTCACTGTTTCTCTCGTTGATTCTCTTGCCGATTCTTTCACCGAATTCTCTTGCTGGATTTGCTCACCGGATTTGCTCACTGTTTCGCTCATTGATTCTATTGCAGATTCTCTTGTTGATTGTCTCGCAGATGTCATGGCTCGCCCAACGACAGCATTGCATGAGAGAAGTGTACGGCCTGACTCTCGGTTCCAGCGTTGCAGGTTGCGTGGTGATATGATGTGGGCGTGGTGTGTGAGTCATGCGGAAGTGTGATGTGTGAGTTGTGTGTGGGTTGCGTGTGAGTTGCATGTGAATTATGTGTGAGTTGCGTGTGAGTTGCGTGTGAGTTACATGTGAGTTGCATGTGAGTTGTGTGGGAGTTGCGCAGGAGCCCGACGTGTGAGTTACGTGGGTATGACTACCAGGGTGAATACGTATGTATATAAGGAGGGTTCTTCGGCGTGTTGTCTGCTCTTCTTCTTTTCTCTCTCATGCAACCTCTTGTTATCTTACCTTGTATATCGTTTTCGGTCAATAAACCTCCGCGCTGTTTCCCACATTTCCTCCATTTTCTCCGTTTCCTCTGATACCTCTGATTCTTCCGTTTTCTCCTGCAACCGGCAGCACTCACCCAGCATCACTCGTCCTGTTCGGCACTCGTCCTGTCGAGGTCTGCTCGCCCTATCCGGTACTCGTCCCGTCAACGCGTACTCGTCCCGTCCCTGTTCCCGCTCCTGCTCCAGTTTTCCGCTCCCGTTCCCGCTCCTGCTCACATTCCCCGCTCCTACTCCCGTTCCTATTTCCATCCTCAAACCCATCCGAGTACCTTCGAAACTGTCTGCCGCCGTTACACTAGGTTGCATCCTCTTCATCTAACCTATTCATGATGACTTCGAATCCAATGGATATGGACCCAGAAACCCCGGCACCCACCTTGCAGCAGCAGGTAAACTAGCTTCAGGCGCAGCTCACTGCCCTCGCTACGGCTAGAGACAATTCCAACTGTTCGGGGAAGGGATTTCGGGACGCACCCGTTTTTGACGGAGGTAAGGCCGAGGAGTTGCGGACATGGATGATCCAACTCGGAAACAAGCTGGCTGCGCAGCCCAGCTGCTTTCCCAATGACCAGACATGCCTTCGGTATGCCGTCAACCGCCTTTCCGGACCTGCCCTGAATATGATTAGTTCGTACGTTTCCAAAAACACAGGCCGCATCAGGTTTGATAGCTTGAACAGTCTCCTTGAGTTACTTCGACAAGCATACGATGATCCCAACAGGACGCATACGGCAAACCGTGACATCAGTAAGGTTGTCAGAAAAACGGCATGTTTTCAGCCTACCTCGCCGAATTTGGCCGTATCATGGGAGATTTGGGCTGCAATGAAGAGGCCCAACGCGAGCAGCTATACGAGGGGCTATCGGACGAGATCAAGGATGCTTTGGTCACCTCTTGTCCGCGTTCGGATAGTATGGGCCACCTAATCCAAATCTGCCGTGAGCTGGATAATCGGATCCGCGCTCGTACCGCAGAACGCTCTGCCGGCCCCAGCAATCAACGGTCCCCTCGCTCCGGAACTGCTGGACCAACCGCACCAGTCCCCGCTCCTCCAAACCCAACTGGCACTAACAGTGGCCACTATGGAGCGGCCCCGATGGATCTGTCCACCACCCAGAGGACGGCCGAGAGAAACCACATTAAGCAAGAACATATTGCCCGAGGCGAATGCATCTATTGCGGTACTGCTGGCCACTTCCTCCGCAAGTGCTCCGAACGCGCCGCCACTCGAGCCCGCCGCTCGGCGATGGCCGCCACAACTGTCACCACCGAACTGTCCCGAGATACTGCAGGAGTTTCTTCGACTGAGCAGTCGGAAAACTAGCTGTCCCATACCAAATGGTTGGCACTGGTATGAGACAACACCCATTGTTTTCATCGTTTCCTTATTGTATGCAGTTGCCAACAGTAGTTGCCTGAGAAGTGGAGGAGAATGAATTGGAAGGAAATCAGCTCATCATTATCTCCACCCTTTGTGATGGTGAAAACTCCGTTCAAACCCCTTCGCTAATCGACACCGGTGCTACTGGATTTGCTTTTATCGACGAAAACTTTGCCCACCAACACCACTTCCCCATATATGACTTACAGGTTCCTCGGGATCTCGAAGTAATCGACAGACGACAAATCGAATCCCGCCAGATTACCCACATCACCAAAATATCCTGCCAAATCGGACACCATCACGAGCTCTTATCCGCAATCACCACCAAGTTGGGACATTTCTCACTTGTCCTCGGAATCTCTTGGTTACGACACCACAATGTGACGATTCAATTCTCAAAAAATAAGATATCCTTCGACTCCCCGCGGTGTAAGGATCACCTGGGCATGCCAAACCCTCCCCAAATATCAGCAACGGCACCCAAAATGCCCAGAACGCCCGAAAAGCCCAGAACGCCTGAAACACCCAGAACGCCCGAAACGCCCAGCCGCCCAGAACGCCCGGAATTCCCGAAACGCCCGGAACACCCAGAAAACCCAGAATGCCCACGACGGTACCCAAAATGCCCCCCGAAACGTCCAGAATGGCTGCAACTGCACCCAAAATACCCCCCGAAACGTCCAGAATGCCCGCAATGGCACCTAAAATGCCACCTGAAATGTCCAGAATGCCCGCAATGGCACCCAAAATACCACCCAAAATATCCGGAAGTGCACCGAAGACGCCAAATCCACCAATACTCGGATTGCCCCCAGTGTAGTCCCCCAACATTTTCGTTATATCATCTGCATCCCTACGAACACTGATTCAAAAGGAAGAACCACTTCAGATGTTCGCCATGAGTCTATATGATATTAACCAGGCCCTTAATCACGACGGCAGAGGCTGGGACGCCATGGAACCACAGAAGGCTGCCATGCGACCACGGAACAAAAGCAAAGAAACGACGCTGAAATCCTTGATCCCGTCGGAATATCACGATTTCCTCCCGTTATTCACAGAATCGACTGCAAACAAGTTACCACCACACCGACTGTATGACCACCACAATCCTTTGAAGGACGGATTCGACCCACGCTTCGGCCCACTGTATTCCCTCCCCTAAGAATTAGAGGCCTGCAAGACTTGGATAGGGGAGAACCTGGATAAGGGATTCATCCGAGCCTCTTCCTCACCGGCAGGCGCGCCAATCTTGTTCGTCAAAAAGGGGGACAGAACACTGACGCTGGTGGTGGATTACCGCGGTATCAACGAGGGAACCATTAAGAACCGCTATCCGCTCCCGCTCATTCAAGAGACCTTGATGCGAATATCAAAAGCATGATTCTTTAGAAAACTCGACATCCGGGGAGCCTACAATCTGATCAGAATGGCAGAGGAAGAAGAATGGAAAACGGCCTTCTGGAGCCGATACGGACTTTTCGAGTCACTGGTAATGCCATTTGGTCTGACCAACGCACCTGCGGATTTCCAATGATTTATCAACGACACACTGGCTTCGTTCCTGGACCAGTTCGCTTCCGTTTACCTGGACGATATACTGATTTATTCGGATACCATGGAGGAACATACCCGACATGTTCGCCGAGTACTGGAACGGTTGACGGATGCCGGTCTCTATCTGAAACCCGAGAAATGTGAATTCCACAACACTGAAGTCAAGGATCTGGGACTCATCATTGGTGCGGACGGCATCAAGATGGACCCTTCCAAGGTGGAAACGGTGAAGGTGTGGCCCCCGCCCGAAAATGTACGAGACGTGCGATCCTTCCTCGGGTTCGCAAATTTTTACCGCAGATTCATCAAGGGATATTCAAAGGTAGTTGAACCCCTGACATGGTTAACCAGGAAAGGCCAGCCATTCCGTTGGGAAACTGAGCACCAAGTATCGTTTGACGGCTTGAAAACCCACTTTACAATGTCCCCCATACTGCGTCGCTTCGACCATGACCGCGACATCGTAGTGGATACCGATGCCTCCGACTTTGTTTCTGCCGCGATCCTATTGCAATACGACGATGATGGAATCCTGCACCCTGTGGCATTTCTCTCAAAGAAACATTCCCCTGCCGAATGTAATTATGAGATTTATGACAAAGAACTAATGGCAATTGTCTGGGCATTCGAGGAATGGCATGCTGAGTTGCAATCGGTGGAGAATCCGATATCGGTTTTAATGGACCATAAGAATTTGGAATATTTTACAACCACCAAGCTGCTTAACCGCCAGCAAGCACGGTGGGCACAATTCCTATCCCAATTCAACTTCCAGATAGTTTACAGGCCAGGAAAATCGGGAGCGAAACTGGATTCCCTAACACGCAGATTGGGTGATCTGCCAAAGGAAGGGGATGAACGCCTGACCGGAAATTTCCATGCTGTCATAAAACCACACCAAATCCTGCACCTGGACGCCGGACCCGGAGTCGACAAGGAACACGGCGCCGGACTCGACGAGGAACTCGACGCCGGACTCGAACTTGGACTCAAGGAGCGCGGCGCCGGACTTGGACTCGGATGCGAGGAACAGGGCACCGGACTCGACGAGGAACGCGGCGCCAGACTCGGACTCTGACTTGAGGAATGCGGCACCGGACTTGGACTCGGACGCGAGGAACGTGGCACCGGATTCGACGAGGAATGCGGCGTCAGACTCGGACTCGGACTCGAGGAACACGGCATCAGACGCAGACTTGGACGTGAGGAGCACGGTGCCAGACTTGGACTCGCCAACACCAAGATCACAGTGCTATTCGCGGAAGCCTACAACTGGGACCCGTTCCCGAAACAGGTATTGGAAATGCTACAAGGACGAGTCCGCGATTGCAAGGACATCACACTAGCTGAATGTACTGAGGATTCTGGAAGGTTACTATACCGAGGGAAGTTTTACGTCCCAGCCCACGGCCCCCTGAGACTGTATCTGATTCAAACGCACCACGAAGCACCGGCAGTGGGTCACCCAGGATGGTTAAAGACCCTCGAACTGCTCTCAAGGAAATATTATTGGCCAAAAATGCATCACAATGTGGAGAGGTTTGTAAGGAACTGCCACACCTGCCAGCGATCCAAAACAAGTCATCACGCGCCCTTTGGAACACTGCGACCACTTCCGATTCCACAACAGCCATGGCAGGATATCTCGATGGACTTCGTCACTGGGCTGCCTTGGTCAAAGGGTCACGATGCCATTTGGGTGGTTGTGAACCGACTCACGAAACAACGGCATTTGGTCCCCTGCCGCACGACCGTGGACGCTCGAGACCTAGCAGATTTGTTCTTACAGAATGTCTTCCGGTTACATGGCCTTCCATTGATGATTACCTCTGATCGAGGACCACAGTTTGCCTCGGCATTTTGGCACCGCCTCTGCATGTGTTTGGCACTGGAACCTCGGCTCTCCACCGCCTTCCACCCGCAGATGGACGGACAAACCGAACAAATGAACGCGGTAATGGAACAGTACCTGCGGGCTTATGTGAACTACCTCCAGGATGACTGGTCCGAATGGTTACCTCTTGCCAAGTTAGCATCGAATAACAATACGTCGGAAACAACTGCAACATCACTGTTTTTCGCCAACCTTGGATACGACCCCCGCTGGCAATTCGACCTCACCTCCGTGGCGCCCCATCAACCAGATGACCAGCATGCCTGTTCTGCTGTAGAAGCATTGTCCACAATTCACAACCACCTGAGGGCTGAAATGCACTGGGTCCAACTACGTCACCAGGAAAATTCCGACAAGCATCACCGACTGGCCCCGGACTATCAGGTAGGAGACCTCGTGTGGCTTGATGCTCGGAATTGGAAAACACGACAACCATTGGCAAAACTGGAACACTGACATCATGGGCCCTTCCGAATCGAAAGAAAGATTTCTCCACACGCTTACCGATTGGAACTTCACAGTTCAATGCAAGTACACCTGGTCTTCCACATCTCGTTGCTTGAACCTGCCGCGGAAGACCCCCTCCCTGGACAACAACAACCAGTGCTGCCTCCGGTAGAGATCGATGGTGAGCAAGAATGGTTTGTGGACTGCATCCTCAACTCCCGAATGTACCGACGACGACTGCAGTACCTTGTTAAATGGACCGGCTTTGATCAACCCGACTGGGAGCCGGCAGAAAATGTCAACGAACTGGAAGCGGTCACCCTATTCCACCAGCAATACCCAGACAAGCCCGGGCCCCTGGACTTCGCGGGAGCTCAGCGGTAGGCAGGGGATACTGTCATGGCTCGCCCGACGACAGCGTTGCATGAGAGAAGTACACGGCCTAACTCTCGGTTTCGGCGTTGTGGGTTGCGTGGGGATATGATGTGGGCATGGCATATGATTCGCGCAGAAGTGTGACATGTGAGTTACGTGTGGGTTTCATGTGAGTTGCATGTGAGTTATATGTGAGTTGCATGTGAGTTGCATGTGAGTTACATGAGAGTTGCGTGTGAGTTGCGTGGGAGTTGTGCTGGAGCCCGATGTGTGAATTACGTGGGTATGAGTATGGGGGTGAATACGCATGTATATAAGGAGGGCTCTTCGGCGTGTTGTCTGCTCTTCTTCTTTTCTCTCTCATGCAACCTGTTGTTATCTTACCTTGTATATCGTTTTCGGTCAATAAACCTCCGTGCCGTTTCCCACATTTCCTCCGTTTTCTCCGTTTCCTCTGATTTCTCTAATTCTTCCGTTTTCTCCTGCAACCGGCGGCACGCACCCAGCGTCACTCGTCCTGTTCGGCACTCGTCCCGTCGACCTCTGCTCGTCCTGTTTGGCACTCGTCCCGTCGACATCTGCTTGCCCTGTCCAGTACTCGTCCCGTCAACACGTACTCGTCCTGTCCCCGTTCCCGCTCCCGCTCCCGTTTTCCGCTCCCGTTCCCGCTCCCACTCCCATTCCCCACTCCTACTCCCGTTCCCGTTTCCATCCTCGAACCCATCCGAGTACCTTAGAAACTGCCCACCGCTGTTACAGCAGATTCTCTCACCAGATTCTCTTACCGGATTCGCTCTCCAGTTTCACTCACTGGTTCTCTCGTTGATTCTCTTGTCCATTCTCTCACTGATTCGCTCAATGCATTCACTCGCAGATTCTCTTGCCAATTCTCTCGCAGATTTTCTCACCAATTCTCTTGCCGGATTCGCCACCAGATTCACTCGCTGCATTCGCTAGCTGGATTCGCTTGGGGGATTCTCTCACTGCATTCGCTTGCAGGATTCTTGGGTCAGTGTTTCATTCTCGATCTTGTCGCCGAATGCTGTCTTTGCTCCCAATTCATTTCTCACTTGTTGCAAATTTCAAATGTATTCTTTGCATGCTGTCACTTGATGGTGTTATGTCGTTTTGTGTGTGAAGTTTGTTGTTCCTGAATTGTGTAAACAGATATATTTCACCCTCTATGGTGAACCTGAGACTTCATGAATAGTACATGCCACACCATTTGTAGCATCTGTACAGAAAATGCAAACACACTCTGCCTGAATAGTTGACACCTCGCCTGTTAGACCTGAATATCTCGAGTACATAGCTGGCTAGAGAAACGGGGTACGTAAGAATGACGGAGCGCACTCAAAGAGCCTAGGAGGGAGATAAGATCTGAAGTTTAGCTTACGGCCAAGACGGGCATAAGACACATATCGCTGGAGATGAGGGAAAGATTAGCAAAACGAGCAGTGCTGTCGGACTTGGGCCGATTCCCCGAAAGATGAAGCCACGTCACCCGCGAACGGTGCACAGAAGAGAGTCTGGTTGTAAGCACCCTGCTCACTTGCATGAAACCTCATCTCCCCTTATCTACACCCTACCAGGACCAATGAGTTGACCACGGGGTCCATGCACCTCGGGGGAATCCAAGTCCGAGTCACCACTTCTCACAACGGCTCCTCTCAGATAAAAAGAAGGATTTCTTTGCCTCGATGAGAGGAATCAGCATGATCACCCTCACCAACACTACCACCAAACCCACACACAAGTTCTAAGATTATTCCGTTGTGAATTATCGAAAGTAGCCTGATTACCTTTGATTCTCCTGACACTCCGGTTACAAGACAACCCCAGTGTCACATTATAATCTTCAATCCAAAATCACCCTACTTTCACGCATGCCCTCATTCAAGTAAGATCACTTCTTCCTACTCGAACTGGCAAGTATCACCGAACCTCAGTTATGCTACCACTTTGACTACACCTACTCGGCAATCGACCAAATCGCTGACTTGAGTTATAGGGATGAATTCATCGACGGACCAATCCCGACTGAAGAGACAATTGACTGCCCGCCCCAAACCTGGTATACGCAGTACTGGTATTCCTGCGCAGCCAATAACCTCACTGCCGATCTTGACAGATACAAGTTCCGGGAAGTCTGCGACTATACATTCTACGATGACCAAACAATTTACACTGGACACTTTCTGGACCTCTACTAAAAATGTCGATGTCCTCTGACTTCAACATGCTCCGGCTAAAGGCCCCCTGGGATCTCCTCCAATCACCGACGGAACACCTAGGCCACAACAAGCTGTAGAATTAGCCAACCCAGCAGTCTGGGTTCGAACTATGGCCAAACAGCAACAACAAGCGGAGAACGACCTAAGGCAGCTCACCGAGCTGTGTGGAAATACCATCGACCGAATGGATTAGCGAATGCAGCGGATCGAGGAGGCGTATCACACGCTGGCAGAAGGCACTTGGTATGTATATGACTGGGTAAATGCAAATGAGGAAATTGCAGAATCCTGGGTCCGGAGCGAGCTAGCCGCTGTGGCAAACGCCTACCAGACCCTGACACAGAATGTCTGGCAGGCAATCATGGAACAGACCACCGAAGATGACTAGCGACAGATGTGCTAGGCCACCCAACTCGCCCGAGTCAACGCTGCACTGGCCTTTCTGGGGGAGGCAAACGCCGCTAGGTCATAACACCTAGCTACCTTTCAAGGAAATGTGGAATTATGGGCTGCCAACCACCAAAGAAAGTTGGCAAACGTTGAGACAGAGCTACGACGAGCCCGAGACAAAATCCGAAGAATAGCGACTCGGATACCCTTGTCAACTTCACCAAGGCCAGCACCACAAAAAACCCCAGAACCTCTCCAGCTTTGGCGCAGCCTGGTCTGACCTTCTAGCACCACTGCTCCGACTGTCACAAGCAGGCCTCCCCAGCTCCCAGAATGACCAATGCTACAAAGTCCCATCCAGCTGCCCCTTTCCCCACAGACAAGAAGACAGCGGCGGCGGGCCATCCTGCCAATCCCTCCAAATCAAGCCACGCCCCCTCCATGGAGAAACCTGTATGGAGCAGGAGCAGGAGAGCCACCCTCGAGCCCACCATCGGAACCCCCATTCCCACCATTGCTACCAACGCCATCGCCCGCACAGTACCCAGAAAAAAACCTGTCACCCATATTTACGCCGCAGCAACTGGTGCAACTAGTGGCGGAAGGGGTAGCCCGAGCTCAGCAGTATCCAGCGGCCCGACCAGAACAAGTTCGGACGTCTCGGCTAACAATGGAAAATCCGGAGAAGTTCGATGGAAAAAGTACAACAGCCTTCAACCAATGGTGGGAAGCAGTCACCATCTACCTTGGGTTCTACCCAGAAACTGTGGACCGCCAAAAAATCGCTTGGGTCAGAATACTCTTAACGGACACGGCTTTGGTCTGGCACCTACATCGGTACCGAGAGCTGTGGGACAACGACATCTGGGTCAACTATTCTGCGGCCATCAGGGCAGAATACCAGAATGAACGAGAAGCAGCCAACGCTCAGCTGAAGCTAGGACAGCTCCGATACCAAGGGTCTATTCGAACCTACCTAACGGAGTTCTAGCCCCTCAACATCTTCACTCAAGCAACAGGAGAAGCTTTGAGGGAAAAAGTCGATCTCACCATGACATCCGAGATCTTACGAATGCGTTTCGCCCACTACCTGGGTGATTTCGCGAACGACGAAGGATACCTACAGGCCACCTACCAAGCTGGGCTACAGGTCGAGAGGTTGAAAACGTTGGAAAAAGTTCGGGAACTGACCCGAATAACGAAACCAGATCACGAGAAAAAGGACAGTCAAAATAAAAAAGGCTCTGACAGCATCCGGGAAGGCAGGGAGACCGACAAAAGACCCCCCAAAATAGAACGGAGCGACCAGCAGAAAAACCCTGGGCCTTGTGGTGAGGAAAGAACCATTGGGACTCAAAAGAGGAAGCCTTGAAAGGAGTTCCAGCAAAGGAACAAGAAGAGTATGGCCAGAGTCGGGAGGACTGCTGGAGATGCGGACGAAACAGATACAGAACCTACGAATGTTTCTCCTTTAACACAAAGAAGGGAACAATCCTACCCTGTGCTCGGTGGAAAGCAGTGGCTGTATCAGAAGGAAAACGAAAGCGGTCGGAAGAACTGGAAGACTGACCCCTGGCAAAGCAGCAAAAGGTGGTGGCAGTAGAAACAATGGACACCAACGCTGTTGCCTCGCCATGGGAAGATTCGGATTCGGATTTTTAGAGGGCTGGACCAAGCTGCGATCCAAGACCCCTATAACTATTTGCGGAATATCCCGGAAATGAAAAAATGAGGAACCAAGTGCTAGAACCTCGCTCAAGAAAACCCAGACATCTGCTAGCAGCACGAGGCTGGTGATTACAATGCTACTCCACCAAGGCCAAAAAACCCATCAAATCCAAGTGCTACTGGACACCGGCTACTCCATAGCACTAATAAATGAACCGACCATCGAGAAGCTCCGCATAGAGATGCAGGAGCACAAGCAAGTGTACAACATAGAAAGCTATACCAGAGAAAGCGTCCCAGGAGCAGGCCAATTTTATACAAAGCCTATGCTCCTCCAGCACCAGAAGCACTACTCCATGGAAAAATTCGAAGTTTCACCCATGGATGCAGAAATCGATGTCTTTCTCCCCTTGGAATCGATATCGGCGCATCCGCCCCAGCCCACCTGGACGAACCAGGAAGTTCAGTTTAACAGCGCCCGATGTCTAACGAACTGCACCCGGTTCGAAACCGGCCAGTTCTCACTGACGTGGGATGATATGGTTGCCACTGACCCGACCACCTACCTCATAGGATGCACCTTGGCGGTGTCAGAGGAAGAACCGCTAAAAACAGTCCCGCTGGAATTCCACCAACACCTGGGGATTATGGGACAAGAAGCAGCGGATGCCCTCCCCAAACACCACAACTGTGACACTGGGGCTGTATCGTAGCCAGAGTGTAGGGAGAATCAGAGGTAATCAGGCTACTTTTGATAATTCACAACGGAATAATCTTAGATCTTGTGTGTGGGTTCGGTGGTAGTGTCGGTGAGGATGTTCGTGCTGATTTCTCTCCGTCGGGGCGAGAAACCATCCCTTATATCGAGGAGCGTGCGAGT
>Ga0307516_10001005_pt1 | contig 39061 bp, 44 predicted proteins | sample 19_EM_MG_FD_203310 | JGI IMG/M metagenome (GOLD analysis project Ga0307516, IMG submission 203310) | Populus trichocarpa ectomycorrhiza microbial communities from riparian zone in the Pacific Northwest, United States - 19_EM | ecosystem: Host-associated > Plants > Roots > Unclassified | place... | reverse complement strand
TTGTACTTGACGGAGCCCTCTCATGAAGGAGCGGAAAAGGTGCTTTCCAAACGGAGAGTGGAATTCCCTGCACATTCCCTCGGGGTTTGTAGATCCCGGGGAATAAGAAATGATCCAGTAGGGGTTGGAGTCGATGCTGTGGATGAGACTGTTGTAGGTCCACGGTAGTTAGGTTTGCAGCACGCATGGTTGAACAATGAAACTGATACATGATATTTACGAAGCAAGCGAAAATACAGTCAAGTCCATATCGATGGTACCCTAAATGTTATAACCATATCTTATCGCGACGGTACTCCATCCGAGTACACCAACACAATTGACGTGCAACGATTATGAAATGGTAATGCGATGGGGCTGCTGTTCAGCTGTGGCTCTGGGAAACGTAATACTCAGGAGGCCATCCTCCATCTTAGCATTTACATCCTCGGGCTGCATGGCCTTGTCAGTACAGGAACCCTCTCAGATAGCACCCGACCCTTACCTGTACACCCACAGGAAGCTGAATAGTTCGCGAGAACTTGCCGTGACGGCGCTCGCGAACAGCATACCCTCCTTCCTCTCGAGACTCCGTCTTATCGAACTCCCCAGAAACCGTCAGACGACCCTGGTGGACTTCAATAGAGACATCGTGCGACTTCAGCCCCGGCAGCTCAAAGGTTGCAGTGACAGTGTTCGCTTCATTGTTTTCATGGAGGTCCATCCTATAGATATATGTCAGAACAATTTCACTACTACCGCGAGCTGAGGACATACTTGGGACGGAGCAGCAATTGATGCTCATTGCCGGTGTCCTGACCTCGCTCGACTACAGCGCTCGAAGGATGGCAACGAGCGACGAATGCGTCATCGAAGAGACGGTCGAAGGCGGAGAAAGGATCATAGTAGAAGCGCACGGGAAAAGACATTGTAGAAAAGTAGTTGTGGTGATTGGAGAGCGATTGTTCTGGACGATTGTTGTAACTTCTTGGGATGACGACCGCAGGCCATTTTGGCCCTTATATACGTCCCAGATCTCCCCTCACTACCAAGAACTCGATGGTATGAGCGTAGCCTTCGAAAGCTGAGGACATTCTCCGAGGTTCAAGAAAGTTCCGCTAAAGGGGTAGCTTCCCGATTTGGAACACAACTTGAAACTGTTGTGATCTATTTGGTCTTTGCCAGGAAGGGGAATCCCCTGAGTCCTAAGGCCTGTGCCGGGTAGAACAGTAGAAATTTTACCTCCCGCGCATAGTGTTGCCGTCGAACCTAAGTGAGCTCGCTTCGATTCTCAGTTTGTTGCAGTTCGAGGACTCGATGTGAAACGAAGTACTCAAGCGAAGTGGAATGATTGGATGAGATACGTCCTTGCTGACACTAACACTTATAACTGCACACACTTCGAAGTGGCATTAACTCCCATTTCGACTCAGTGCTGTTCGAGGAAGCATTACCTGCGCATTGGCCAAAATCCATAAGATGCTGATGGTTTATTCATTACACAACACTGGAGTAGGCCGGCTTGATTCGCTGTCCCTTGAAGGTCACCCCCCCGAACACAAGTAAATCATCACCCACCTCGCATGGAAGAAATTCCGCCCTCTATGGACTTTGCTCGAGAGTCCCTCCAAGTGAATTAGAAACCTGCCAAGGATCAAGAAACATACCATATGAAAGACATGCATCCCACAGCGACTCACCAGTTTAGACAAGTGTATACGGGGGACGCCAAGGTAGCTAGAGAATGTAACCTAGTACATACCTTCCAGGCTTCCACAGCTTTACTAGTACATGGCGTTTAACAGCAGGGTCAACGCCGCAAATCAGCGCTCAGCAGTGGAACCGAGATGGAGAACGTGAGGGTAATACTTCGATCGGAGCATCATGCATCATGCACAAGGCCTGAGTCATTTGGCCATCGATGTGGGTCAAATTCAAATGGGCGAGTCAGAGTCACGACTCCCGTCAAACTGCCGGAACTCCCCGGCAGCGAGCGTCCAGCCAAGCGGAGTTCGGTGGCCTTTCTCTTCGAACGACAACAGTCGACGCCATCTCGTGCGCCCGCGCTGTTGCACGTCACTCCCTTGTACCCATCCGCCGCTCCCATTAATATACCACACTGCCATGTAGTATTTTACTTGCACCAGCCAGTAATGTCACTGTCGTGCGACCAGGTGGCCCGCCCACCCAGCGGCTCCACCTTGTCCCCGCCGAGCTATGATAACGCTCGGCCCAGCCCACCCCTGCGAGAGACGAGGCTGGAAGAAGCTGAAGAAAACAGGCACAAATAAAAGCAGAGTTTGCTCCACCGCCAACGCCAACTTGCTGTGGGACATGCCCAAAACCGACGGCGCAGGAGCTGGTATGAACATGAATGCGGCAGAGCTGTCCTTGATTTGATTCTTTCCTCAACCTACTCTCTCAACAGCCACCAGCGATGACTGATTCCCCTCTACTCGTTGCGTATGACAGCGATCTATCGTTGGGCGCAGACGGACTGTTTGACATGGATACTTTTGATGATGAAGACTCCCAGTCTAGCTCTTCAGAATACAGTACATTGAGCTGGTTCAGCAAGCATCATCCTCTCCGTCGTCCGGGACTCATAACAGATCCAATTCTTCTCGGTATCGAATGTCACCCTGACTTGGAGCCATCCGACATCGAGCGTCTTACGTTCGACATTCTCAACAAATACCTCCAGCCATCCAGCTGCACATCCCCTACGGATGCCGCTTGGCAGCTCCACAACGGCCTTCCTTTCAACCGTCCGCACGTTGACGGGGAGGAGTCTCCCGAGTGCCTATTGGAAGAATTTTGGGACCTCATGCTTAGACTAGCTCAGCAGATCCCCCACAACCACCCCTCTCAAGAGAGATTCGTGCAGTTCATTATCGCACTCAGTGATCTCCCTGTTGACACCAAGGTGCTCATTGGTAAAGACACCAGTCATCTCTGGCATGACCTGCCTATGCTTGGATTTGGTATGGAATCGTGGATGAACAGTACGTATTCATTCCCTCCGCCATATTTGGCACGCCTCATACCTCTTTGCCTTTAGGGATACCGATTGGTGACATCTTGATCGATGATAATACGCGCCAGCGGTGGCACAGCTACAATTCATTCGTCGCTCGTCTTCTTCGCGACGGCGTCTATGCAGGCCTTCATTCTGCAGCGCTCTCTTGCGTCTCTGTACTTTCCAGTGCTCTGGAAGATGAACCCGACCCCCGTTCTAAAGCATACAAGAATTATGGACCCGAACTGGACGTATTCGTTCCTATCGCTGCTGACTGGATTCTCCTTGCCGCAAAAGAGGTATATTCTCTTAGTCTGGCAAACTACTCTGTTGGATTTTATGGCAATCGGGGGAAGAATTTCAAGGGCCCGGTAGGATTTTCTGCGCCAAGGTGGGACTTTTGGAAGGGACGGTTCGAGACGATTTCGAATCATCACAACGTCAAGGATGAGACCAAGCTCCTCGCGAAACGAGCATTGGAAGCAATGCACACGACAGAACAGAGTAGCACTTCAGGTGATTTTACATGCGCTGTGATCCCTAAGTCCTTTACACCGAGTCTCGTTTCCACTCTTTGCTAATACTGTATGCTGCGGTTACATGTTTACCCGTACACTTAGCTGTACATTTGTGTGTACGAGTTCACTTACTTAGTAGATCCGCTCAAGCTCCTGCCTCAGATACCCTGGAACAACATGGAAACAATTTTGAGAGCTGGTAGTACGGCATGTTCTTCATTTCGGCAAAGCACCTCTACCAAATTTCGAATGCGTGGAGGACTTGATTTATACATTACATAAGCACCCGCACTTGACCATGAACTTACGAGTCAGACTGCTTGTTCAAACGAAGTGTCGGTCTCTCAGCCCAAATTCATATTAACTAATTGCTAAACAGGTAGCTAGTCTATGTGTGCACAGGACAGGGTCTTGGCCCGGGCAGCCCAATTTCTCTACAATAATGAAAACCCTGTAAGCGGGTGGGTATAATGGATGCCAGCCAACATTGAAAAACGCTTTGGGGTTGCAATCTGTTGAAGCTGCGCCCTGTATGTATATGGTTATTGTGAGTGACTACATGGTGATCTGATCGGGATTTTGCTGTGGCGACCATGAGTGGTACAGCAGTGGTCGCCAACAAGTTCAAACATGGCCAGCTGCTGTATCGTGTGTGATGGCTGGGGGTGCATGGGCTCATTCAAAATGCCGGGCATGAGGAAGCATCTACTTTCCCTCACCTTGGCCACCGACTACCATTTATTCCAGCTCTTCCAAACGGATTGTGCGTACTATTATTACATTGATATAACCCACAGACTTGGCTTAAAGTTTGGATTCCAGGTAATACCATGAGTTACAGACAAGGAAAGAAACCCACACAACCCAAGGCTCCCAGCGGGTCTGCAAAGCCAAATGTCGTTGTTCCTCACGCTTACCAAGACCCGATGTTTAAGTCCCCTACTAATGGCCGGCCCCCTTCGTTTCGAAGTTTTCCGCCAGGCACGGTATGCAGGTCACATCTTGTAGTACTTCAGTATGTGTGATTCACATCTACAATGCCAGACATTCTCCCAGACGGATTGTGCGTACTATCATTACATTGGTATAACCCACAGACTTGGCTTAAAGTTGGGACTCCAGATAATACCCCTACTAGCCCACAAACCATGAGCCACAGAAAAGGAAAGAAACCCACACAACCTGTGGCTTCCAGCGGGTCTGCAAAGCCAAATGTCGTTGTTCCTCACGTATACCAAGACCCGAAGCTTAAGCCCCCTACTAATGGCCGGCCCCCTTCGTTTCGAAGTTTTCCTCCAGGCACGGTATGCGGGTCACATCTTGTAGTACTTCAGTATGTGTGATTCACGTCTACAATGCCAGACATTCTCCCTCACGAACACCCGGCCTAATGGTGAAGATATAGTCATTAGTGCTGGCAAAGCGGAATGCGATGTCCGTGCCACCAACGGTGGATTTGACCCAGGCGCAAGTGGATACTCGCACCCATTTTATAACCACGGCAATCACCGGTGGTTGGTCAGAGTAGGCAAAGAGTCCAAAGCCCAGCTTCGGGAGGTACCAATCAGTAATGGTCCGCCTTACAATTGTAACCAGAAACGAACGCAACCCCCACCCTCCGCTCGTGCACTTTATACAGTTCCTGATAAAACCTTGATCCACGTAGTTTACCATACTCAGGGTTCCAAAGGTGAACTCGTGCCTGCAACCGCCATGCTAGGAAGGTACACTTTTCTTATTTCGTCTGCCAACTGACACCGGCTCAACCTACGTTTGAACATAAACAGGTCACCGAAGCCTCCTGCGCAGGCGAAGCAGAAAGGTTGCAAGTGAAGTGCAGCTAACCTCATTCTTCTTTGAACGAAGTTTGTCTATTTTTTCTGTCATCATCTGCACATTTTTGTAGTCGTGAATTTGGTCTGGAGAATGTTTTGTGCACCATCGCCAGTCGATTGTCCTATCGAGGAACCCTCAGCAGGAGTATGATTATATATCAATCAAATTGTGTTGCCATGGCCAACCTAATAGTTAGAAGTTGGTTAGAAGACCCTAGTAAATGACCTTCCATGTTGTAAGCACTGTTGATACACCCCAAGGCATCCTCTACCAATCACCAAGTTACTAAGAAAAAGTTATATGAGAACAGGGTCTTATGGAAACAAGTATAACCACAGTAAGCCTGTGACAGCAGCCCGGCCGTGGACTCTCGAAGAATGGAACATTGCTATACTACATGAGTGTCAAGTCGCCAGTCTTACATACAAAGTCCAATGACATGGGCTTCCATCAAAAGTAAATCATCACCAACCTTCCTCTCTCTCGCAGACTCGCAGGATGGACTAGGACGAAGAGACAAGTCCCATCACAGTAAGATGTGTACCCCATGCAGCTGCAGAGTAAGACCGAATCTCGAAGGAGGGAAATAACCATAGTACTAATATGCCGGCGGTGCAAGTGGGGCAAGTTCCCACAAAAATTACACCTGCATAAGTGACGTCTCAGAAGCTCACATCAATACATAGTGCGGAAACATCAAGGAGAATTCTAACCAAATTACACAGCGCGTCAACGTCTTGTCAACACTAGAAGCCTTGGAAACAAGATTTCAACACCATGTGGATAAATGTCAGTGAAACTTGAGTTAGGTGTTGGCCCAATGCACTCCACCGGCGTAAACATTTGGTATCCAGATGGTGGACCTATTATACTATCCACACGATGCACAATGCCACAACGGCATGCCAGCCTTTGTTCCAGCTTTCCCATCATGAATCCTCATAAGGCATGGATTGTATGCCAAGAACATATATGTGTCAATGAAACGTTTCATCGTCAACTAGAGGAGAAGAGTCGGCCACGACTGGTGCTGTTGTGGTGCTGGTGAGAGTACCAGTATTTAGGGGTTATTGGCTACCTAAACGGATGTACACAAACAAGGTCTCCACTTTTTGATCACGTACGGACCTGCCATGTTCTCGACATGTTTTGGGTCAGTTCGACGCTGCGCATCGAGGAAAACCCAAAAGTGCCATCGAAACCTCACAACTTCGTCCATAGAACGAACTCGAGACCAGCTTCGCCAGTTCTTACGCGAAACAGCCCAGTCAGTCGCTGTAGTCACAACACTAGTGCCACCTGAAGGGACCGACTCTGCGAGCGTACCCATACCGACCGGAAATGATGTTCAGAGCGTGTACCACGGAGCGACATTATCCTCGTTCACATCCATCGCGCTTGATCCATATCCCCTCGTCGCATTCTCCCTACGCATACCCTCTCGCATGGCGGCAGCTCTGAATTTCCATGTCGATCGCACACGAGCAGACGTCGAAACAATAAACACTCCACATATGGTCATCAATATCCTCTCGGCTTCACAACCTGAGCTTGCTGTCACGTTTTCCAGAGCAGATCTTCACCCGCGTCCGTTCGAGGAGTCTCATGTGCAGTGGACCAAGTCCGGAGACGGACTCCCTATTATCTCGGGTGCGCTGGGTGCACTTTCGTGTGCGTCGATATCCCGTTCGTTGCCACTCGGAGATTTGCGCTGGTTACCGAGATGCTCTCTTCCACAAGACAGGGAGGAGGTAGATATACGGCAGGTGGAAGGGTACGGTGGTTCCGCTTCGGAGCTGTTCATTGCGCGAGTCCTGCGTGTTGAGCATGTTCCCCGGATAGAGGGAGACGATGGAAATGATGAGAGATTGCGGACTTTGCCTCTTCTCTATCATCGGAGAAAGTACGTTACTGCGTCTGATATACCACCCAAGTCATAGCAACAGGAGAAAAAGTCGTCATATACCCTTGCATGGAAATGTCCAGATATGGCTGCGTCATTCCAAGACCTGGTGGCAGTCACGCAAGGCATTTTTCCCGCTTGAAATATCGTTGATTTCATCGGCGTCGTCTCCAGGGTATCAATGAACGTGGTCGAGTGTATTCACTTGGAACACAAACCATCAACTTCCAAGCAACGTCACAATTGCGATTAGGCGTTAGTACTACATTGCAAGATAGTTAGAGTTGCATGCCGCCAAAAAGCGCGCCGAGATCGACCCAGCGTCTTCCAGATTGTTCAAAATACCTATCTACAACACCTGCCATAGCCCCCAGGAACCCTCTACAGATTGGATTATCCACCATGCCATTAAAGTCATCTGCAAAGACATTGAAGAATGAAGCCAAACAGAGTGGAGAGAACGCACTATATTTCGGGCTTCCAATAGCAGCGTTTTTTGCTTTCTCTGAATCGAATAAACTCTGGAAGAATCGTAACTGGTTATAGAGATCCACGTCCGAGTATTCGAATCGTGCAGTCCCTCGACAACCAGGTCGGATGCAGCGACGACCATAGACGCCCATCGACCGGGTGCGATTCGCGCATGTTGAGTCGTCGCAAACAAGCCAGCCTTGGTAATACTGTGCAATTCGCGCCCGGATCTGTACTTCGAGTTGTACTGCAAGACTTGCGGTCGAAAACTTGCTTCCACACGCTAAGCACGCGGGACCATCGGGCCTGAGAACTGAAGACTGCGCCAGATCATTACTTCATCAGAAGGTATCACTCGGCGGTTGTGCTCACGTCTCGTTCCCAGATCGGTCTGAATTCCCCTTCCCCCTTACATCCTCTACACCGGATGAAGAAGGGCTGGCAATCCTTGAACCGTTCGGTATCTGACATCTGTGAATCAAGGGTAGCGAATGCCGGACTGTCTCCGCCGCCTGAAACTCGGAAGCGCCCAGGGTCAAGCCCTATTTCACCGTCAGACAATACACAGAATATCGACCAAATCACTCACCTAGGCACTCAGCCAGTCGTGCTCGATCAGTCCCTTCGATTGGTTCACACAAACGCTCGATGGGCGGTAATATCTGGTTCGCGAGGTAATATTCGTAGTCAATACTCAACTCTTCAGGTGCTGCTTTCTTGAACTCATCCGGATGCTTCGCGCGATCTGCTTGGACGCTCTTGGCAGCTTCCTCACCCTTGCTGATGCAGAACACGTAAGGAATAACATCTCCTGATTTGGCACTGCCACCTTTCGCCTTGATGCGCAGTGCTACTTGGACATGGGGCTGGCTTTTCGCATCAGGATAGTCTTCTGGATTTTTTCCCAGCCGCTGTGCAATGTCCAGTACAATATGTGATGATGCAGAAACTAATTACCTTGTGAATGATAAACTCGTCTAGCTTGATTTTGCCACACCGCACGTTCGAGCCGACGGTGACCAAGTATTCGTGGATATTTTCCACAACTACCTCGGTCGCCTCTCCTGACAAGATGTGGTCCAAGACATATCTGCCAGTAACTTGTATTTCAACCATGCACGACGACGGAAACAGGAGGTAACTTACTGCGAGACATTTTTAGACAGGGCACAGTATTCTCTGCGCTTCATGTCCAAACCCTTGACTTCCACCGAAGTCCGCGTACCATCTTCAACCTTGAGAGCCGCGTACTTCTTTTTCTGCAGAAGCAAGAGCCGAGCGAAAACTCCGTCGAGGTCAATTTCAAGGAGCTTGTAACGCTCGTTGACAGCTTTCTTGAACTCCGCAGAGATTTTGAGTGCATCCGCGAGTTCTGTCACGTTTGAGTTTACAAACACCGAGTCCGTGTCTCCATAGACGACCTAGGAAAGGCATCAGGACAAACTCAGTTTGGAGTAGGAGTACTCACATCGAGTTGCAGGCTTTCAGCCAACTCACGTGTGTGCGTAAGAATCTCTCGACCCTTGAATGTCGTCAACGCGGCGAGTGGACGAGCATAGAACCTTGAGTATTCAAAACCGAGACACCCGTACATACTATTCGCCGTCAGCTTTAAAGCCTGCTGCTTGATGTCGTACTGTGACACGATGAGAATTAACTTCAACGTTGAGAAATACGCATCCATACTTGAAGATGCTTTGCGTGGGCGATGGTGCGGTCTTTCATCAGAGACTTGACCTGCCGACGGCGTTGTACCAAGGTTGCAATGAGACGGGGTAGCACACCCTGCGTTACTTCTGCACCCGGTGGTTCTGGTATAGTATCATCTGCGTCCTGATGGGAAACATTAGCGCTTGGCAGAGCCATCGCTTGAGGCTGCGTACATTATCCGATCGGTCGACCGTCGTAAAGTCGATGTTCCATTCCTGGATAATGCTGGGGTATAGCGAGTTGAAATCCATGACGAGGATATACTTGTCCCATAGACCACGCTTTGGCTCGAACACCAGCCCACCCTTGTACTTGTCGCGCTTGCCTTTGCCTCCCTTCCCACCGCCATCGCCACCGTCCTCGTCAGCTTCTGGCTCCGGTTTGGGAGCTTTTTTACCAAAAGTCTTGTCAGGGCAAATGTACTTGAGTCTATGAAACTCGTGCAACAGAATGTATTCGTTGCGTTCTGCACGACCACCGTTCAAAGTTTTGTTCCTGCAAGGATAATGAGGTCAAACACGCCCATCCTGCCGCAAGAAATTCATGCACAAACCAGGCATTGCCAGCGAGGTTGGTGAGCTGCTTCGTCAACGGAAGGATCTGCACTTTGGAAGCTATGGCCATCTGGTAATGAGCGTCGAGCTCACAGTGCCGCACAAACGTCATGAGCATATCAGGATTTGAAACGCTTCCATCAAAATACATCGCAGTTTCGTCCGGATCAATATCCTGTCTGTCAGACTTCAAGTGTGACTTGCACATCTCAGTGAGAGACCACGTAATAGATGCGATCATGCTCTGTTCCCAGAAGTTGAAAATTCCAACTAAAAATGACGTGAATCAGGAGCGACGTACTCGTGCGCCATCACTTGCAAGATCACAAAGCATACGACCAGCCAAGAACTTGATGTTTGTGCCCTGCCTGCCGATGGGAATCCACTTGGCCCTCCTGAACCGACCGAGACGTGACCAGTGGTCGGCTTTGACATCTTTCATACGGCTAAGGAGAACATCCAATGACACCCCGAGGAAGTCGTGCCCAATGAGAATGTCCGGATCTGCTTTGTAGATCGTGACTAACAATCCGACCTTCTGTCAGGGCCGTAAGGGTTTCGCAGTGAAAAGATATTTACCCAGAAGGTTATTGAGGAGCGTGCGCTCGTTCTGCATCGGCGATAACACACTCCTGCCATTTGCTTTGGCCCGTGCCTCAAAGTTCGGAGGAAATCGGTCGAGAGGACGGACGAATGTATGCACGCTGCATTTCAACTGTTCAGGGGGTGTTGGATCATCCAGTTGTACTGCAAAGCCAAACCGATGATTGGAAGAATATCCGGGGGTCAACAGCACATACCATCACGCCATATCCGACCTGAAATACAAACAATTTCGCGCTTGTTTTCTTGATGATTCAGGACCGTGCGTAGGGCAAGGCTCATGACGGTAAGTGGTGGCGGCTCCTGAGCTCCATCAATGACGGGGCTCACGTCTTTCGGGCTCAAGACGCTAGCTTCAAGTTTGCACCATGAGATCTTGTATGAACGTCAGCTAGCCAAAAGACAAATCACGACCAAAATCACATACCCCCGAAGGATCGATGCTGACGTTCTTAATTACGAGCCAGCAGGGGCCCATGATTTTTCGCTTGAGCACGAAGAGTTCGAAGATGCTCGTGTTCGTTCCGAATATCTTATAGATATTTGGCGAACAGGCATCCATCGGAATCTGCGATTCTGCAGGAATCCGTTACGTTTAGTACTAATCTGGCCCCCACACCAAAACCTACCTTCATACGAGTACAGAACCTTCATCCAATCGGCCTCTTTTGGGACGTCCTTCATATCGAATGCATACTTCCGCTTAACCCAACGCGCTTTCCACGATTTGATGCACATCTTCCTGCGTATACGATCGAAGTCGTCGTATACGTCCTGCTTATCTGGAACCATATCCGTTTCCACAATCTCAGACTCGCCTGCCTCGTTCTCTTCTTGCACGACACGGAATTGACGTGGAAGGACAAATACATTACGCTGGATCCCCCCGATGGCGAGACAAGCCGAAACCCATGCACCTGAAGACTTGTCCTTGACCTTTCCGATAAGATATAGCTTGCCGCTATGCTCTAGATAATCGAGCCAGAACATGGAGAGGGATTCATCGTCATTGAGGGCGTCTACTGAGGCTTTGGATTTACTTGACGAGGAGCCAGACCCTAAATTATCTTCGGTCGTGACGGCGAGTGAGTCATATACAGAAAGCCAGGCAGGGGGGGCATCCTGTTTCGCGATGCTAGGGCCCTTAGTAACAGGCTTCAAGTCTAACTTCGGAGGGAAATGCTCCTTTTTGAGAGGATTAGGTTTCACGTCGATGTCATCGGTACTTAAGAATTCGTCGATGTCGATGTCTTCGAAGTCCATGGATGCATCCTCTGAACCACTGTGCACGGCGAGGTCATTCATACGCTTGATAGCGGGTGTCATCATAGTAGAACCCTGTTCCACTCGCGCCTTCTTCTTTGGGCTCATCATGGCTGCGTAGTCCTCGAAGTCACTGGATGGTGGGTTAGACGGGCCAGCATCCTCGGGAGGGCCATCCGACGAGTACGCATCGTAGCTGAAGTTGGTGGATGGCTTGCGTTCTCTGTATGGAATAGGCGAAGAGGAGCGGTCTGGTTTGGTATTATCATAGTCTGACAACGAGGACGGTTTCCGTTTCTTTGCCCGCTTCGGGGCTGCGATTGGGGCTGCTTCGATGCCACCGAGAAGGTTCGCCATGAAGTCTTCCTCCTGTTCTGCGGATACGGCGGGACGATATGCGCTTATCGATGGTTTCGCGACGGGTGGTGGCGCTTTAGGCTTGTTCTTTGGTTTCGCGACAGGATCTCCTGCTTTCTTCTTAGCTGCAGAATTGCTATCGATCAGAATGTGCAGATGTATCACACAGTGCTTGACTCACATTTCTTGCTGGAATAATACTTTTCCTCAGCACTTTCATCATCCGCGTCTTGCTGACCCCAATCATCCATACCATTGTCCATATATCCACTCACACCATCGTCGACGACAAAGTCATCCTTTTGCAACCGTCCCTTCACGATGCTCTTGTACTGCCCCTCTGTGACCTCGTCATATAACGCGACATCCTCCTCGACCTGCGCGACGCGTCATTTTGACATGAATTAAACAGCTGGCGATCATCTCGCACCTTCCAGTTTCGCGGGCCGCCTTCTCGTGCACGTTTGTATTCTGCAAGCTTGTCTAAGTTTTTGGCTCTGCGCGACCGTTCTGCCATCGATCCAATCTACTGTCAGTGAGGAAAAGCAATCAATGATCATTGCGTGCCACAAGCGCGGGCGCATTTTCGACCTCCGCCTCAAACCAATCACTGCTCCAAATTTGAAAGACGCAAACACCAGCATGTTACGCTCACAATTCCTCAAGAACATTTCGCGACGGGGTGCTTTATACTCCGTGGCTCGGCCCTTCACCGCCGCGCATACGAGACACCGACTTGCGAGTATCCGCGCAATCACTTCCAGTTCCACGGCAGACCGAAATCAACCCCCTTCACAACACAGCGAAGAGGTCACGAAGCCTTCAGCAGCAAACCAACCACTGGCTTCTTCAAAACAAGATCCGGTTGATCCTCCAGAACCACGGTTACTTATCGCATTCACTTGCACAGTAGAAAACTGCAACCACCGCTCGGCACATTCGTTCACCAAGCGTGCTTATGCTCATGGGATCGTCATCGTCCAATGTCCCAGCTGTAAGAATAGGTACGGGGGTCACTCCCTTTTTCTGCATCCAAGAGTTTTCACGAATACTGTGGACGAGGACAGACATTTGATCGCGGACAACCTTGGTTGGTTCAAAGATACAATGGAAAATGGGAAGCTCAAAAATATCGAGGATATTCTGCATGCACGGGGGGAGTGTGTTAGAAGAGCAAAGCTTCATTCAATAGATGGAGACATTGAGTTCTTCGATCATTAGCAGGTATGTACAAGTGCAGACAAACACTATTAGCCATGCTGATAAAAAGACTGTATTGCAGCCTTTATCGAAGAATGCGCTACGTATGATATGGGTGCCAATAATGGTTATTGTGACGAGTTGAGGGATATGCGCCGCTTGTTCGATGTCAACCTGATGTCATCCAAGTTTCCTCGATCCTAAACGTATCCGAATTCATCCGTACGTCCAGCATTCATCCTGAATTGAGAAAAATTGTGTTCATGTCCGTATTCAAGCAGGACAGACAAGGCCATGCATATACTTGAAGTATGTAACAACCCATTTCTTTGACACAGGTTTCTCGGGACTTTGCACTATCGTGTCTGCCGCAGCCTATGTACGTGTCCGGAATATACCGAGCTAGACTACGAATTCGTCTGCTTGCGTACATGTGAACAGGCCATGTTGCACCTCCAGCCGACGCGTGAGGATGGTGGCTCAACGTCGTAAGTGAACACTGGAAGCAATCTGCACACCAATCAATTTTCCCTGGCACATGCCCTTTTGATGGTGCAACAGCTTCTGTACAACCTTCGCATGATACTATGCTCTTATCATTCGGGTGTACCCTCTGCACGTGCAGACCCTCCACTAACGATCCATTGTCGTTGAAGATCTCGACCTACTGGCTGACGAGAGAAAGCATTCCGAATGACTTCAAGTTGTTTTCTTGATCGGCTTTAGGGTGAATTCGTACGAGGTATTTTCTTTCAGAACTGGAGACTATGCCAGTAACATCCACAAACTTAGTTATGTAAGTCATTTGCTCGAAGACGCCTTGCGGCCAGGGTTGCGTATTCACCCAGTGCACCCAGGGATACTCCTTCATACAGCCGCAATCGCTGATGCTATTGCGGGGATACGAGGCTGGAGAAGTAAGTGGACGAACACTTGAGTCCATAATTACCTAATTTGCAAAGTTGTCGGACACCGGAGGTGACTCGTCGAACCATCAACGGACATGTCATCATCGCCGTCTTGATCTATTGTATCCGCCATCTGTCCCAATGAAGGACAGTCCATCGGGACCTCGGGTATTTTATTTTCACTATGGGCGACACCCGCCGTAATGGCTAGAATTTCATCCTAAGCTCCCAGGGTTCCAGCTCCAGTTCTTCTCTTGATGTCTCTAACGCCATGCTTGGAGGTGCAAATTTCAAGAATGTCAGAGTGTATTGTAACTACTCTCCTTTAATGACTCTGCAGTTTCGTCTAACTATCAAATAGGGCTGGCATTCGTTGTATCCTTGGGAATGGTGATATTTGGATATAACGTGTAGGTCCATCGCGTTGATATTGTGACAAGTTGCTGGAGGTTGCCATGTGTTCAGTGATATTTCAGAAGGTGTGGTTTCCCAGCTGTTTTTTGAAACCCAATATGGTCTTGCCAAGCCAAATGGGCCCAATGACAGCAAAGATATAGTTTCATTTAAACTGGTCTCTGTCTTACAGGCTAGTGCAATTTTTGGTGCCCTAGGAAGTGCCCCTGTTTCGGGTATATCATTACATGTTTTAGAACAGGCTGAAGAGCTGATTACACCGATGATATAGATTGGCTTGGCCGCCGACGGACACTTATGGCTTTTATTATTATTTTTTCTGTTGGGGCTGTGAGCGCTTCCAAAATCTACGCAGCTTGGGAGTAACAGTAGTCCACAGATGCTTACTACAGTGGTGGTGGGGAGCCACGGGATTAACCATATCTATGCAACGCGCATCATATCTGGTATCGGTATAGGCGGAATTTCGGTAGTCTCTTCTGCCTACGTGTCAGAATGCTCTCCCAAAGATGTGCGGGGTCGTATAACCGGTCTATTGACGATCATGAGTGCCACTGGTGCCATGGTTTCATCCTTGGTCAATAGTAGGCCTACCTTGTTTCTCTGCTTGCATCTGACATCCCCCGTGTGCAGTTGGTGTTGTATTTCACCCTGCGTATAGCCAGAATGTTTGGAGGGTGTCATTTGGACTGCAGCTTGTACCTGCTAGTCTGATGTTCATGGGGTTGTTGACAGTCAAGGTACCTAATTTACGCAGGCTCCTGGGGTTAAGCTGATGAGGTCAGGAATCACCACGTTGGTTGGCTTCCATGGGACGTACACAAGAGGCTATGCTGAATCTCGCTTACTTCCGAAAAGAACCTCGTTACTCCCCAGAAGTTCGACGTGAGATGGCCGAAATTGAAGCGGCTGTTCAAGAGCACGCTGCTTGCAAAGGCCTTCACCTATGGGGAATGTTCTTTGGGAGCGGAAACTTTATTCGATTGGTCATAGCCTTTGCACTCTTTTTCTTTCAGCAGGGGAGCGGACAAACCTCTGTGGACTATTATACCCCTCAAATATTTAATTCGGTTAGTCATGTTTAAATGTTCAAGCAGGCTCCAAGGCTGACAAGAAGGATGTAGATCGGATACACGAGAACGAAGAATTCCCTTCTCCTCTCTGGTTTTTATGGTGTCTTCAGGATGATGTCTACGATGATCGCCGTTTTATTCTTTGTAGACACCCTGGGACGCAAATTATCCTTATTCATTTCGGCGGTAGGAATGGGCGTCGCGCTCTTCGTTGTGGGTGCAATTCTCAAGACACACCCCGTCCACACCACCTCATCTCACCATACTCCAATACATGCATTAGCATCGAGTACAATGGCCTCCATGCTTTATTTATTTGTATGTTTCTTTTCTCTGGGAGTGGGTCCAATCCCGTGGATATATGTATCGGATATCTTCCCTACACGTACAAGACACTATGGTTTGGCCGTCGCTTTTGCCACAAGATGTCTATTCAGTATGTGCTCAGTCATCCGAGAAAATTCCTACTGCCCATAGCATCTCGGCAGGCATTGTGGCGACAAAAATTACACCCTCCTTGTTTGTCAATCTCGACTACAAGTTTTTCTTTATGTTCGCAGCTATAAACATTGGTGGAATTGCTGTATTCTCCATGTAAGTCGGCCAAGTTGACAAATTTCTGATTGGTTTATATATTACGCTAGCTTTCTGCCTGAAACGAAAGGATGCAGCTTGGAAGAAGTGGATATCATATTTGGTGCCATCACTCACGAGGCACGTGAAGCCTTCATCAAGGTACAGGAGCGAAGACTCCGGTATGAGCACACAAATACCACTTTGAGGGTCCGACGGCAGTTTATGGATGACTTGATTGAACTTCCTTTGGTTTGATATTGGTGTATAGGATATTGTATATGCATTCGTGGTCACATGATAGTAGCCGTTCACAACTTAAGAAGTTGAAGATTTCCCATGGCCCGATCAGATTGTGATTTTTAAGATAGTACTAGACCAACGAACAGTCCATCATGGCTAGTACCCTTAAATCCTTCGCAAAGTACATCATCCGTCCCTTGCAGACTAACCACCCGCTTGGTGTTTCCAAGGAGGATTATTCCCGCCCCTGTCTAGGGCCAAGACCAGTCGTCTTCTTGTATCCTGCTACTGACCAGCCTCAGAAGGCACTGGGTACCGCCTTTCGCACGCTGGCTTGAGTTAATCGTTTCTTCCACAGTTCGAAGTTGTCGAGGTCGGGGAGAATACACATGAGATCACCTTCGATTCCATGGGTGTTGCGGATGAAGACGACCGTGTCTTCGCTCACCCACAGTTTCCCCCCGAAGAATACGTCATCCACTACAGGAAAATGCATCAAGCATCTACGCAAGTCATTAGAGATTTGACAAAGTAATGGCTGATAACATATTGAACCATAGCATCATGAAGAAAGGAACCAATCTTGCATGGAGTCATCCACTGGAACGTCAAACTGGGCAGCAGGTAAAGTCTGTTTTCATCCTTTTAGGGTATAGTCTTTATGGATGCTGCCATGTTTCAGGTTCACCTCTTTCCTCTCGAAGAGTCTTCTGGCATTGTTCCAGACTATCAATTGTTCAGATTCGAGTATGTATCCGAGGATCGGCAAAATGATTGATCATCCGCGTCCCAAGTGTAATATATGTACTTATCTGAACCGCCTCCAGATTGAATCGAGTTTCGCTCACGAGGGTGCTCCTTTACATAGTCTCCATAAGCCAGACCTTCTTTCTGGTCGTTTTTTTTTAGAAAAGAACTCCCACATGTCCAAAAAACATCGAAGGAGATACGGGACTCCATAATCGTCCAGATATTCCTTTAGCACTGTTGCCGAAGTCTGATCCTGAATGTGATTTAAAATAAGGTAAGAGAACACTACATCTCGGAAAATTACTGTGTATTGGCAGTGTGACATCGAAGGTTAGTTTACATTTCCGAAATCTCACTCATGATAGGCTTTGAGGGTTGTTGGAATACAGGTGATAAACACTATCGAATAAACACATCATTTACCCTCTGACAGCCATGTACAATTGAATCTAATTCTCAAGTGGAGGTATGTAGCACACATGGCGGTGCAAATGCGTAAGTTGTGGCAATGTTAAATTAAAGAACTTCAAGTTCGAAATGCATAATTGAAGAATGGAGTACGTGCAATAGTTTTCGTCCATGCCATAATCCGTCTTGTCCGAGAGCAAAATATTTAATAAACCATCAGAACCTCTTGAGGGTCAATAGTCGTCGGGGGAGGACGGTTCACCGAACAACCAAACATTCATTTCGTCGGCAGTCTCCCTCCGACTGCGGATAATTCGCCTCGAGCTCCGACTCTGACAAGACGCGTCAGATTGTTCACTGAGGTCGGCTGGCGTATTGGATCTCAGAAATGGACGCCACTGTGAACTGGAACCCCCAGAGAGTCCGTTGGCAGTGCTAACAAACAACTAAGCGGAGTGCTCTCGTATAGCGAGCGACCCACCTAGTCTGTGTCCTGCCTCTTGCTATCTGCAATGGACGCAAAGGAACACCAGAATGGCCAGACTGGCCAAGCCTCGTTGAAATATCAATTGCCGTCGAGCATGTGTATTTCTGCGGCCGAGGTGTACGTTCGTCCTCTCCGTCCATGCAGTATAAAGATGATGTTGAATCAACCACCTTTTTCAGTTTTTGGGGAGCTGTGTGCCTGGGCGTCGTGATGTCTATAACTTCCATTGCTTCCGCCTCGTCCAGCTCAATCGTCCGAGGTAGAGGGCGCGATCCCTGAACAGGGCCCTTCGGCTCCTTCACCGACGATCGTGTGGACCGTTCACTTGTCGAACCATCCACAGACATCGCGTCGCTCTCCTCGTCCTGAACTGTACTAACTGCAGCGCCCCGCTGTCTCGGTTTGGGTCTACGCTTCATCGTTCGGCTTCGGGTACTAGCTTTGGAGTGGGAAGAGCCGCTCTCAATGGCAGCGGCATCCTTATCGGCCTTCCGCGTATCCTTGGGACCTTTAGAAGGCCTTTCTTCTCTATTCGCTTTGCGGGCAGCTTCCTCGATCTTTTCTTTTTCCACTCTCTCCTCCTCCTCGAGCTCCCTCCGCCTTGCGCGTGCACGTTCCATGACGATTTGGTCCGCTACTCCCATCTCATCATCGTCATCAACAGCGGTGCGTTTACTGTCCGCATCGGGAAACATAGCAACACCGTACTGTGCACTCTCACGTAGTGTTATAGTGGCTTCCTCTATGGACTGATTGAGATCCTGCGCGATCAAGCGCGTCGCGGCCTCTGGGACGAGCACCCGTTGAATAAATTCTGCGGGAGTGAGAGGGGAAACAAGAGACACGTCGAATGAAGAAGGTGGAAAGAGGTTGAAAAGAGTCTGATGAATGATGACCGAGCCTTGCTCGCCGTAGCTGGATTCGCAAGGAAGTGAATTAACCAGGATCAGCACTGTGACACAGAAAGGTGTAGAGAAAGGAAGAACGTACTATCCTGGCTGGGTTTTTTCGAAGCTAGCAAATTGGCCCTTGACACCGACGACGGTCCTACTGCCCTGTTTCTTAACTTCTTTTTTAACCTCCCTCCAGAATACGCTTCGACTCTTCGGCTCCTTGGTGCCATCTTGATCATCACAGGCAAGTATGACAGCTTCCAGCTCAACCTTCATCCTCGCCACCCTCTTCGGCAGCTTTTGGAAGTTGATAATCTGCGGCCATCCACGTTCCAAGGCAATCGGCAATTGGTGCAACTCAAAGCGGTGACGTTGGCACACTGAGATGTAGATCGCCAAGGGAGCTTTGAGACCGCGTGGATTTCGGGGACGCGGATCTGCGTAAGATTTGCGGCGCGCTTTCGACATGAGACTTTGGAGAGACGGTGTTGGGTGAGGTGGGAGTTGTTCGTCGCAATAGGGGCATAACGTGGATGGATCCTTGGCGTACCCCACGTCAACTGCAGTAGGATAATTAGCGTTCCGTCGAAAACCCATAATAACATAGCACCCACTAGAATCATCCATGTGGAAATCGTCCAAATCTTCCACTCCATACTGTTTGCTACAAATTCCGTATTTACACAGGTTTCCTGCGCATATAACCAAGGACTCACCCAGATATTGTGTCCTTGAGCTTCTTCGATGCCCGACCATGTCCAGCGTCGCTGTCATCCGAGACACGCTTTACTTGACTGGCAATAGGAGAACAACGATTGATGCTCTCGAGCAACTGGGTACTCATTGGGAAGGGCCGCATACTAGCCTGAGCAGATGGTAGAGGACTATTATCGTTCTGGAGCTCTTCCGCGGGCGGGGCGCGACTCTTGCCTTTCAAAGACTTTTCCAAGCGGCACGAGGAAGATTTAAGAGGCGAGAGGGTAGGGAACGTGCTGTCTGGCTGAAGACGTTTTGCTGTGCCCGTAGATGACGCGGGTGCTTTCCCCTTTCCCTTATTCCTAATCCTAGTGCGCCCATGATCACTGCTTCCCCCATCCGAAGCATTTTCTTTAGCAGAAAGGGACATGGGAAATTCCTGTGGAACTCTACGCATCGATTCGGTGGGGCCAAGGGCCTGCTTAATCCGAGGTCTGGGTTTGGGCTTAACTGGGTTGCTCGTATTATTCTCGGATGGACCGGGGGACTTTGGTCGAAATGGGAGTTCGGTTCTGCGTGTAGAATTCGAAATTGTCATTGATGCGCGTGGTGTGGAGTCAGGACCTGCGGGCAGCCGGGGATTGCATATGACACGCGGTTTGGGGCGAGATTTAGGTGTCGGGATCGCTTCTTCAATTTGAGTTGACAAGGAATTACTGGGCAGCTGGGAGCGCGATCTCTTATTCTCTGTTTCTGAACACGCAGAGAAGTGAGTGAGAGAAGGACTCTTCTCCCGCCCTGACAACACTCGTGTGAGCACGGAAGGGGGATGCAACGAAGCAGTATTGCTAAGCCCAATCTCGTCATCAAGGAGGATATCATGCGAAATAGGCTTGAATATATCCTGACTTTGGTCAGCACTATTGCTGGGGAGGGATGACGACGCAGGAGGTTCCTCATCCACGACAACAACATCTAGTAGAACAGGCTTCTTCGTCTTGTTGAATTTGAGTTTCTTTATCGTGTCGTCCGGTTTATAGTACGGGTGCGAAGGCAAGTCCTGTATTGTTTCATTCACCTTGACGCGTACTGTCTGTTCAGCAGAAGTAGTTGGCTTGCCAGTGAGCTTTCGTATCGGGGAGGGCAACGCCGATGAATTTCCCGAAAGTAAGAGCTCGTCTTCACTGCTCTCTGAGAATTCTATATCCAATTTTGTGCGGGAGATGGACTGCTTAAACTTGCTCTTGTACGTCTTCGCAGGCCTCTGCGAGCCAGACGGACCACCTGCGCGAGCAAACGACGACCCGATATCCTGGAATCCTACACCTTCGCCAGCGTTCACCGCGAGCGAAATCGGACGCTGTCCCATCCTGTGTCTAGAGTCTGTGTGAATGGTCGTGTCGTTATCTTGCATTGACCCGCGCATGTTTTCCATGCTGACATCACTTGGCCAGCTGTACTAGTACGACGCGTCTAAATTTGATGGCGCGTTGTTTGGGTTTGTTAGGATCAGAAGACTTTGGGGACAACTGAATCCGCCGCATCAGTAACGTCTTCTCCAACCACAGATAAAACGTATTCTTCAGCGATGACCGACAATCGTTTATGCCAATTTACGTCGTTGTGCTTCATGTCTCATTTTACCCTGGACCGACAAATGCTTTTGGTTCTCTTTAACCGCGCCAATCCGTCGCTCAGCTATCCTTCAATCGATATGAATCAGGAATACGTCAATCTCGCTATGTAAATCTTCATTGATCCGCAGCAGATTCTGATCTGCCCAACATGTCCTTCTGCACTGTGGTCAGAGTTTTCACCTGGCTGAAAGCTAACGCGTTCATTCCATTAGGTCTAGACTCTAGTCATCCCCCAAAGTCTGGCACTGGGAGGTATTGATATTCTCCCACACCTTCACATTTACAGTTCTTTCAACGACATCGTCCTTCATAAATTCTAATCACACCGTCACATTTGTTATCACAAAGACATTTCTTCCAACCCACGAGACCGATGATCTTCCCGAAGGCTTATCGCTTCATTCCTGTTCCAGGTGATCCCAACAAGGATGACCACGTCCCAAACTGTTCCCATCCTTTTGTGTCCGGTGTTGGGATTGTGTCAGGACGTGCAGATGATACATACGCAAACGGTTATGAATGTCATTTGTGGATAAAGAACCCGCCCATCGTTCTCCTTCCCTGATGCTGATGCTGATCAAACGTAGGAGATATGCGCCCCTATTCATGTCCTGCATCGCGACTCCACACCGTCCACATCAGGGACACCGTTGGCGTCGAACCGCGGAACCGAATCCCTGCTTGGTATAAGCCCCCCATTGCATTTGTGAGTGATAATGACAACAAGTTTGAGCTTGCCGGCCCCGTGTGTCACATTTCTTGCTCTCGTTCATTGCTATCTTGTAAGTTCCTGGATACCTTGCACATTACTCTTTGTTAAAACTCCCCTTGTACCATTCTATAGATACATACTTCTTGTTTGCCGCATCATCGGTTTGGAAAGAAGAATGACGATGCAGGATGCTTTGTTTGAGTATTGATGAATGTATGTACCTACAGTTGTCAGACAGACACAGGCCTGTTCCATGCACGCCCGGGCTCAGGTGAGTAGAGCAAAATTACCAGGACTTCTGTGCTTGCGACATGTTCCATGACGACGGATCATGAAAAAAGAATAAACGCTGACTCCCAAATTCGTTGCACTGTTCGGCACCAACAGGACAACGAACCATGATGGATGTTGTAATCTTCCATTCTTCCATTTCGGTGTGTACCGCCCTCCTTGCAGTCCGCATATGTAACTTACGCATTGTACCCACCCATTCTCCCTATCACCCGCCCTATTGCAGTATCATATCCCCTCGCACAAGCCATTGTCCATGTATGTGAATGTGGTGATCCCAGAAGTGGCTATGCATCCCAGGTCCAATTCAGAAGCCCTCAAGTCAGCTTGTCAGAAAGAGGCTTGTACGAGCCGAAGAGCGATATCGAGATACGTATCACCTTGCACTTTATGTGGTTAGAAGGGTTGGTCACGATGTAGCATTGGTGTCTGCTTGAACCTTGTCAAGTAATTCTCAGGACCTGGTTTAGGCTCGGGTGCCACTGAATTCGGTCATGTGGCACAGGCGTTTATTTGAACTCAAGGTCATGTCCAAATCAGATTGGCTTATGTAGTACAAATGGAACTTCTCTTGCTCGGCCGACTATTCGACCTTCTGGTATTTATTTCGTAGGTCCTCTGATGCTGCTGAAATATCTGACCCTTAATCTTTAAGTTACAGCCGAGCAACTGGCATTGTCACTAAGGCAGTAATGTGGTGCTTATAATTTAGGAACCTCCTATGATAGCACCCAGTCGTAAATATTGACAAATCAGGCTCCGTGTTCTCGGCCCCAAGGTTTTTGTAAACAGATAGTTCCAACAACTTGGTACCTTCTATGATGCTGGCAGAAAGTTAAGTAATCCTCTTCAAATCATCGGCCGCCATGGATGTTACAAGTATGTAACTAATTTACTGATCTTTCCCCACAGCAGCTTCCATGAGTCACGTCTTCCTACATAAAGTTCAGACATCGAATGCCCATACTTAACGGGGCAATGATAAACAATATGCATGGTATACTATGTAAGAGATGATTCTATTGTTCATGTCATGGGCACTTACAGTTGATGGGCATGTCCTTAGCAGGCTAGTTCATTAATTCAGTAATTCCACTTTGAGAGCAACAAAACCGAGCTCAATCACCTGATCTACTAGTAGTATTTTCGGGGAGCTCCGAAACTGCTCTCTCTCGCAGGATAAAAGGAGATCGAGCAAGTTTATCGTTCTCTCTCAGAATCAACACTCACAACTGTCCATCATGGCCGATTACTACATTCAAACTGTTCTAGATGGCAGACACCTGAGCTTTGAATACCTTCCCCCTTCCAGGCCCCCTGAAAGCAAAATTGTAGCTGGCAAGAAGAAGGCTAAAGTAGGTTTCGCCTCACATTGTACTAATCTAGTGCTCCAAGCTGATACGAAATAAAATCTGTGCTTGTAACAGTTCTATATCAAGCAGAACGAAGACGGTACCTACACTGTTGATGCAACCCTGAACCTCAGCGGCCGTCTTATAAGTTACGGCCCAGGAACACAGAACTGGGACATTCGCTTTAGACCAACCCACGATGCATTCACGTAAGCCATGTATCCTTATGTTTGATGGAAATTGAATAGAAAACCCCATAGTATCGAAGAAGTGAACCTTAGCTATACATGGACCACTCCTGTAGAGGGTGCCGATCCCCAGGTAAAACATGCCAGTTATTGGTAACTCGAGAATGGTGGTCTTACATACTGCATTTGTAGATCCTTGTCCAAGCTTTCAGTGGTGGCTCTGAACCGGATTTACCGAAGAATGTATTGTTCAAGTTGGTTCCTGCCTAAGATTAAGTGCCATTTTCTGGCGACAAGTGTCGAGACAAGTTAGGCTGCTGGATCATGTGTAATTCTATGTGATTGATATTTGAGTTGTGTGGCAGTGTATACACAAGTTGCTTGTGCAAGTAATTGCGGACAGATAACTGGAATCATTTGAATGTGTTGGGACCAAAGGCCCAAATATATTGAGGGGTTCCGAAACATCATTGGCTGGCAGCCTTCCTTGCCGAGTTGGCAGCATTCTTCTTGCCTTAGTCTTCCATTACCATGTAGTCGTCCTCAGCTGCAGTACTCACTTTCGACTTCGTTGTTTCCAGCTCTCTGGCGAAGTTGAGAGTCCACGGACAATATTTGATGACGACGGACGACAGCCACGACCACGAACGACCACCAGCCTGCTACGGGCCGCCACGACTTACTATTTCAAGGGCCATCCCTGTAGTAGTTGTGGTAATGTGAACATTTTACTACTTCATCTACCACACTTTACCTTTACCAGACCGCTGACTAGGTAGCTACTACCTTCTTCGATGCTCGTCATCCACATTCTTCACCATGGACAGTTTCCCGGGGAAATACCCAAAATACCGAAATCTTGAAGGGTTGGAGGTGGATCTAAATTTTTGCTGTGTCACTGAGGGCCGATTCATCTGGAGCGACAGTGAAAAACCGTACAGAGCCCTCAGCATACCCTTTTTGAAGTCGGAGAGGGAACGATTGTTTTCCATCGAATCTTTGGTCTGCCTTGGGGAGACTACCCTTTTTGACATTGTGCGGGCCAGTGAGTGCACCATTTTTGCCAAGTTTCACGGTGCTATAGTAGTGGGTTTTCGTCATGTAGTATTGCACCCACTTCTATCACGTTGGATACGGATTGACGACTTATGTGCACGCAGAATGTTCTTTCATGAAATTCGGAGCAGATAGGTCGGCGAAGGCGAGGACAATCCAACACGGACATATTCAGGTTTGCCATCTCAGACATACTCGCTTCCACCGGAAATCACAGATGGGCTCTGTTTCATCGACTCTGAGGAGATGAAACTAAGGACCTCAATTTCGCGTTGTGTGGGTTTGAGGACTGTAGTCCGTCCTTCGACTTGAAGGAGGAAACCTATCCATGATGAAGGGATTGACGAGAACACTCCTGCTCCCGGGAGGCATCCAGGTAGCGGTATTGTGGTCGGTGATGGTCAGGAATCGGTCACTAACCACGAGGGGAACTTAACAGGCGTGTTGAACATGTTGAATATGGGCTCTGTACCGTATTCGTTCCAGTAGTGGGGAATCTGCCAAACAGGTGGGTTGATATTTTCGGCTTCGCTGCTCGGCTCACAGTGCCACTGCCGGAGGTCGCGAGTTAGGAGCACGACAGAGCACGACATCCTGTTCAAACAGGGCCAGTTCCTGATGCGGCGGCCCTTTCACTTCGTGTATGTCGTACCGCAGTGCCTTCCATTGACCTTGTCAGGCTATATTTAGAAAATCTATGCTGGCAAGTTCGCACCACAGGAGTAACCGCATTGGTTATGTGCAGTAAAGCGAGAATTATGGCCTTCTTTCTTGGTGGAGCTATTATGGTGTCTCATTTCGATTGGAAGCCCTGAAGACAGAGCATGCCACCCCACATCGCACTCTGCTGTCGTTGTAATGTCCAGCTAAGACGCCTGTGGCCTGTCTCTCCTCTGGGTGCATGAATGTCCCACTGGCCAGGACGTTACTCAGGCCCTTGGCAGTAGTCCGCATTGTTGCCGCCGCGCGTTTTAGTCTCGCCGTCCTGGCTTTAGTGTGGGGGAGCCTGATGGGCGTTGCATGGTTTGTTCGTTCTGTACTAACACAATCCCATGAAGACAAAGTTAACATCAGTGGGACTTATACAAACCAAAGAATAATAATATCGCTCTATGTACGCACCAAAGAGCATTCAGGGGTAACTACTGCTTGATGCTGATGCCGCTGGTGAACCTTATCAATCAGCGCTCAGCGCCAGGTCCAAACCAAACTGATTAACGACAATGGAACTCTTGCTCGGAGATTAGAAAGGGCCGACTCTTATGAATTAGCTCTACACAATTCCTACCGCCATTTCCGCGCTTGAAAACAGTATTCCGAATCGACCCATGGCTCATAGGAGCTATGTAGTGCAGAATGTGGAAGAATCTACTTGTTCGGCATCGATGGATGGTGAATGCGGGTGTAGCCGTTCATTCCTTTCTGTGAGTATGAACTTAGGCATTGCATCCCCATCGCTTACCAAACAACTACTCAATGATGCTGTGAATGCAGTTAGTGTTATTCCACATACATTCCTACTTGCCAGGCATCTTCGGATCAACCAGATTTCGGCACGATGACAGTCTATTCACGGTGTCAGGCACTCATGGATATTTTCCCTGAACTACTAGGTCCCAACCTCCCATGAGCTCTTCAAATGGGGAAAGAAAGGAAAGGGCGATTAAACAACACAAAGCAGTTATCGGGTGCGAGTGCCTCAGGGCGCATGTTTTTACATCACTGCTCACCGGTGAGGGCCTATTACACCATTCCTTTGATGTGATTCATGCTCAGCTTTTCGGCGAGCTCCGAAACCGACCAACCTTGAGGATAAAAGATGAGTGAACAGGCCTGTAATACTATCCCCAAGAGTAACATTCAATACTCCTCACAACTTTTTATCATGACCGAGTACCTGATTAAAACCGTACCAGATGGCAGGTATCTGGGCTACGCACCCGATAAACCCGGTAGTGGGATCCCACCCCCTCCTCAACCCATTGTCATTCTTCCGGCGGGCACTAGAGCTAGTAAAGTGGGTTATACTTCATATCACACATTTGGTGCCAAAAGCTGATACGAAATAAATCTTGCACTTGTAACAGTTTTCCATCGGGCAATATAACGACGGTACTTACGGAGTTGATAATGCTGTAAACAAGGACGGCCTTCTTGTCCACTGGATTGTATCTCCTCAGCACTGGAAACTCACCTTTAGGCCGACCCACGATGCATTCACGTGAGCCACTTCATCGCTATATTTTGATGGCAAATGATTAGAAATTCTCTACAGCATTGAAGCAGCTAACGGCAGTGGTGCATGGACCACACCTGCAAACAGAAATGGAAAGGTAAAAATTGTTAGCTGTCATTCTCGAGGGTGATAACCTTACACACTGCAGTTGCAGATTCATGTACAACACCTTCCCCATGTCAGTGAAGAGGACTTGCCGCAGAATGTGTTGTTCAGGTTGGTCACTGTCAATGCTTAATCACAATGACGAGAAGGATCGAGATAATCTTGTACAAGTTAGGCTTATGTATTAGTCGTAGTGCTATATGACTGATGTTGAGTCGTGCGATGATGACCCCATCGTTTGCATGAGTTAGGATCAAAGGTTTCTGGTCAACAGTACAAAATGTTGATTCAATAGTGAAACTTGCCAAGTGTTGCATAATTTTACTGTACCAGTTCCAGAGGCTAATTGATTTTGACTGATCCCCGTTCCTTCTGAACCTCATTCCCCCACCTTTTTACCTCTTCATGGCGCAGGTGAGGTAAACTGCTATCAAAGAATCCCTGTAAGTTTCTTGCGCTATGTGCCTTCTCGTACTCGCAAGCTGTTTGTTTTCCCTGATGTCAGCAGACAAGAGACAACGGGGAACTTTGACAGACCTTGTAACGCCATTTCAAGGCGGTCCAGATCTATGTTATGATTGGTTGGTTATGGAGTGCCGAAAGAAGGAAGGTGATACGCGTGATGTACCTTTTACGAATTTCGCTTCTTTCGTTTGTTGTTCTTCGTACTCCTACTCCGCATGTGTATCGAATAAGATGTATGACCTTCATGCTCTGAGGGATAAATACTTACCTTCCAAAGCGCCTCTACCCTTAGAGCAGCTTCACTTCCGTACAGCATACCATGCACGAAGTTATGCATTGCCTCCTGTTGGTATTGGTGGTTATCAAACCACCTCGGAAGAGGTTTGGGATGTCACAAACCGATTCAAGGTGTCGCTTCTTCTCCTTGGATATCCCTTCGCGGGGTGTAATATCGCCAACTATGTGCAGACATACCAGTCGGACCATAAGAATACGTTAGGAGTGTCAATCAAGTCAAATAGTAGAAACCATATAACCTTGTGCCTCTGCGAGGTCATGGACAACACACATCATCACACACCTACAAGTCAGACAAGCAGAATTCACAACGCCATGGAAACGAAGTGTCGAACTCACTTTGCGACATCGAGCCCTTCGTCGGATGTACACATCGCAAGAATGGCCATGCGGTACATGTGATCTGCGATGCTATGCGGAATTTGGTTAGTGAGAAAATTCTCTGTGCTTGCATACTCACCTCTCTGGATTAGGTATCTGTAGTTGTTCCATATGAAGTGGAATTAGTGTTCCCGGAAAAGTCAGTCACTCGGAATTCATTGATCAGTTAAATAGTTCACGTGCACTGTGGTCTATCCACCCGGTGCGTTTTTGCGTCTGGCATAGAATGAATCCTCTGGTCAGTGGGATGGGACCAACAAGTCAGCGCACCTTGAGCTTCTCGAGAATATGAAAGAACGCAAGTCTGTCGGTATCCACATTTCCTGTGGGCGTGTAGAGAGGGGGAAAGGTGCGTTTGCTTGGGGATTGTTCTGTCATGATGTTTCCAGGAGCGGAATGATTAAACCAATTGCGGAAAGATAAGATAAATACACAAAATTATGAGCCTATCTGTAGCGTAAGTCCTATGAAACCTTCGACGAAATGGCAGCGGCCCTTCTCCTCTTCGTACCCCTCCTGATCTCAAACAGGTCCGCCTCAATCTCAAGGTCTTTGCATGGACCCAGTATTGCCAGACTTTTGCCCAGGCCACCCACACCAACAGAAGTCTGACCCGGGCCTGCACCCTTGGCACGTCTCCTACCATTTCCGGTGCCACCTGCACCAGAAGCAAAGTGGTATCCATTCGTCAGTGTCACTGCCGTAAGTGGAAAGGGGAATGGCGAGGGAAGTTCGTCGACGGAAAGAGAATGGGGGTTGGTAAGAGGACCGGTAGTTATTGGGGTCATACTCCCGTTTCCGATGCTGAGTCCTACCAGAGGTGTAGGAGGTGGAGAGGTACCGACTTTATTTCGGAGTTTGCGGGTAATGTGAATACGGGATTGGATGTCTAGTGAGGGGTCTGTGCAAGGGAAAGGAGATCGATGAGTTTCCAGTAACACGTGGACGTGTCAGCGTACCGTTGACAGCACCTTCGCCCTCCTTCTCTTCTCGAGCTCTGCGTCTACGTTCTTCGATGCCTTCCAAAAGCCTCTCACGAACGCGGTCTCGGCCTTTCCGCCATTCCTCTTCTACGCGTTCGCGTTCCTCCTCGTAGGCTGTCTGGATAGCGTGTAAAGAGTTCTTTGCCTCGAATGATGCCTGTGCGAGGAGAGCGGAGCGCTCGAGAGACAGAGGGTACATGCGGAGGTTATAGAGTGAGTATGTTTCAGGACGGGATGCCAGTTGTATTGCTGTGCTATGCAAAGCTGATATATTTTCTGCAAAGTGCCTGCCCCTGCATGTATGAGTGAGTGCAGAGAGGAATGAAAGAGTCAATCAAATGCGCACTCGTCTCGTCGATCATTCATTTCTTTTCCAAGCTTGCCCGAGATATCCTTGCGTTTCTTTTCTCTTTTTGGGTCATCTGTCGAGAACCACACGCCAGACCCAAGATAAGATTTGGCTCGCCGCGTGAATGAACCCTGACGTACCGTGAGCCCTGGAGGGGCTGGGACCAGCGACGGATGTGTGGTGGTGAACGTGGTGAATGTGAGGGTTGGAAGTAGACTGAATCTGTGGCTGGGGCTGGGCCTGGAAATGCTGCTGGTGCTGATATGAGATCGTCATGGTCGTGTTGTCCGGCTGGATGACGTCGGCGCGAGCTTTGTGCGTGGATGCATATGGCAATGCGAACACCCCTGGTTTGGGAGCCATGGCTGTGGAATTCGGGTGTCTTTCAACGCTTTGGGTCTGTGGGGAAGAGAAAAGGAGAGAAGGGTAAGCTAGAAGAGCTGAGCGCTGGGTTGGCTGAGGGCAGAGCAAACGGGTTTGATTATCGCAAAAAAGGAAATCAAGACACACTGATTATGTTGTAACGGTCACGCGTGACACTGTCGATCGTCATACGTCACGCTCAAGGAAACATATTCCTTGGTCGTTGAATCTTTCTACTTCTATCTGGCCTACCATTCGTGTGAGTCATCTTGTTATTCTAACCACATTCTGAAGCGCTGATATCCTATTTCGACCATTCATTTCTCTTTTGGGTGTACTTCAGTCGAAAGTTAGACCTTTGGATAGAACGTCGGCCACCCATCAATTACTGTGACATTATCCGAATCGACTACAGGCGCCAACAATATGAAATGGGGTTATCTATTTCTCGGTCATCTCATTCTATACTACGAAATGAGGTGCATTCTCCCGAAGAGAGGTTAGTCCCGACATGTTCACCATCGTAGGCATTGCAAATGTATTACTCTGATCTAGCTGGGAACTGGCCACAGTGACACATGACGCCGTCATCCGAGTATCCAGTTGTGTGCTCCACCTGTCGTTCACGCCCGGTACTGAAGCCCTTAAATCTAGAAAGTGGCCATTCATTTGTTTGAAATGTTGTCACTCAGTGATCATTTGCTGTAACCACTTGAGGCTTTGCGCCGAAATATGAGCGCCAGAAATATGAAGTGGAGTGATCATCGATGTAATTATCTCGCCCTTTCAAGATTAAAATTTCCGTTTGATCTCCCCTTTTACTTCTGACCTTTATTCAAAGTGTCCCAATTTCAGCTATGGAAGAAGGATCGGCGCGCCTACTGGTATTTCAAACGTCCATTGCAGAAAATTAAGCCCCACAGTCCGAAGATAAAACCCCATCTCGTGCTCTTGCCTTTAGCAGCCACCCCCACTATTTCATTCTCATCATGCCTGACAACTTCAGACTTGGTCCGAACATTATATACTCATGCGCCGAAGGCAACGCTTATGTTGGTATAATGACTAACACCCACGTTCCCATTCCGGTCATCCTCACGAATGAAGAGCCCGGACTTCTACCATCACTGTTGTATTCACTTACATAACCTCATACTAAATTTTCATTTTTAACAAGTTCATGGTTAAGGAAGCAGGCAACGGAACTTACCTTGCCATCGACCACCATTGTACCTTGGATCAGTGGGATGCGCAGTCATACAGCGCTACTCGGTTGCAGGATGGGTACTATCTCTGCACCCTTGATTCTGACATCTTGCAGATAGGAACGCATCTCTGGCATACACAGGTTATTCAACCCTGCAGTCGTTGCTAGGAGTGTTTGATCGGAGGCTTTCTTTTGGTTCTGAGGACATCCAGACCAGGCACTGGGACTTGGAGAACCAAGTGAACCGGCGTGTACGGCGCTTCAAGGGAAGGGCGCATCAATTGTGGTGCATCCGTTCCTGAATCTGAGCCGCAGCGCTCATGTCCTGTCCAGTATGCATGCGACTTTCCTGTGGGGATCCATTGACAGAGTGAATGGTGGCTTGACAAGGTTGATGGAAGGCATTCCCATATCGTCTGGAGAAGTACCGCAAACATCTTCCAAAAATTTCTATCCCTATTCCGATGTCCAGCGCTCACTAATATGACTGGCACTCGGCTCTCAGAGAAAACCTTGTAGCCACGGAGCTTTGAAGGATAAAAGGTGGCCAAACGCTGTCGCATTTCCCTAGAGCCAACATTCTGTAAAGCCCATAACCATAGTGACGAACTCTTAGCCTCATCTGCGAAATACATCATCCGCACCTTCACTGGTAAGGCTCTGGGCCCTGTCCTCATACATCCCGACATCTTTCCGCCCCCTCCTAGGCCCATTATCGAACTCCCTGATGGCGCCCAACCTGAGGTGGTAGGTGAAGCCTGATGTGTTGCGTCGCGATCTGACTTTGTCAACAAATGGCTTCTAACGGTTCAGCGTCGTGAAAGTAGGGGGGGATGTTTAAGATATCAAGGCTGCAGTCGATATCGGGGGCCGCTTGTTCGAGTTTCCTGAGGTAACTCCTCAGACATGGGTCGTCATCTTCAGGCCAAACCAACGTGCCCATACGTAAGTAGACCTGCATTTGGGTTTTACGAAATGGTTAGATCAGTCCTATAGAATCGAGAAACAGGGAACGGAAGATGTGTGGACGGCTCCGGAAACCGGCAAGAGCCCTCAGGTAAAGGCTGATATTTCCACCAAGTTGGGAGTGTTATCTGAATGCGCCTCATTTATAGATACTCGTCCAGCCTGTCAAAGTTATTGGGCCTTCACACTCACCTCATTTCCTCAATGATGTTTTATTTAGATTTGAGCGAGTGGTAGGATAAGTTGAGGATACCGAGCATGTTGAATAATTGGACGTCAAAAGAATCGAGCGAATTACCTATGAATTGAGGCTGTTGTGCGCTAGGTCGAGGCATTGTATGAAATCAGTAGTACACTTCAATGATACCACTAATTGAAACGGGCAGCAGCACCGAGCATAGCTTACGGTTCTCGAGGAGGAAGTAATATGTCAATTTGGACAAGTGGATCACACTCGGTAATCGGCGTCGGACAATTAATCATCATACTAGCGGTAAGCTTAGTCGAAGATACGCTGGAAAGCGAAAACACACCATCCAAAAGTGTTGAGATCACTGTCAACGTGCACGCCCGATCCCCTCCTCGGTCGAGATACATGGCCTAGCCACGGAAAATCATGATATGGCTGAGAATCAGTCCGCAACGTGAGGGTTTGAATGCCGTCTGGCGTAAATAAGTATTCTGGAGGCACCTCCATTCCTTGCTGAATCCTGGCACATGTAGTAAAACACTGGGGGATATTGTAGGAAGTACTGAATGCAGGCGACGGCATTGAACACCATAGTCCCCGGCGGGTGAGGTTTTCTGCTGGACCAAATCCAATGTGGGCAAGGTTCAGAAGGTCGCCTGAAACCGAATAGTTGGAAATGGCCTTGCACGGGAGGTGGGAAGACGAGCATCTTGCTTACCCTGCGCTGGAGATGAGGAGCATCGTTCTGTGAGGGGGTCTGACTCGGTGGATATCTTTCACGTACTTTTATTTGCGTGATATCGTGCAAAACTAGGTTGATTCACCTCGAGACTTTGCATGAGTCAGGTAGTATGTAGAGGAACGACTATCTTCATCTACGAAGAGAGTCTGGCTTAGGGAGACTAGGTAGTATGTGCCAACAACTCTCCGAAGACACGTGGGAACCTGGAGAGACTTAGTAAGCTGATTATTGGCTGATTATTAACACGCTTGATTTATGTAGTCATCCAGCGCAGCTTGTTTGGGGTGACCTGGCGGGTTGACAGTATATGGTATAAGCTCGTTGGTCGACATTGGTCGACATGAGCGCCCTTGAAGTTCTTATCTTCCTCGTTGTGACAGTATACGATGTCTCATTGCAACGATTGCATCAAGGGTGAGAAACATGTGAAGTTGGAGCTGATCGTCTAATAACTCTAACGACATGTAGGTGTCCACCACGAGGGCGTTCCTGAGGGTACATCTCTATTCGTTCATCCTGGCGACTATCGTTGAGGGTGGTCGTCCTTCTGCTGATGTAGGTGAAGTCGAAGTCATTGGAGGGGTGAAATGCTACGTTGGCACCCCTTCGGGAGAATGCCCCAAGGAGAAAGCCATTCTCTTCCTCACTGACGTCTTTGGTATCGAACTGATCAACTCCCAGGTATGATAATCAGCCTTGGATTGATAAACATGCTGACATGATCACAGCTCCTTGTCGACGATTTTGCTAGGAATGGGTTCAAGGTGCGCTCTTTCCCTCTCTCTTTAGCATTCTTTTGCGAATTAACCCCACCAGACTATCGCGATTGACTACCTTAACGGAGATCCAATTTCCGATGATGTCCTTCCTGTATGTATCGAACTCCAAACCATACACATCTTAGCATCCCTGATCATCATCACAAGCGCCCTAATACTAATTTCGACTTTATCCCCTGGCTCTCCAAACATGGAAACGATGAGACCCGTCCAAACGTCGACAAGGTCATCGCTGCGCTTAGAGAACAGGGCGTGACGGAGTTCGGTGTTACCGGCTACTGCTTTGGTGGTATGTCTCTTTCTCTCGACTGTTTGACTGTCTGAGACAATACCCTGACATGGACGCTGCAGCCCGGTACGCTTTCGACCTCGCATTCCAAAATCTTGTCAAGGTCACTGTCGTTTCGCATCCGGCATTCCTCGAGATCCCGAAGGATTTTATGGTAAACGCTCTCAATATCGATTTTCGTATGCAGCCTTATGACCTCCCTCATCAGAAATACAAGGAGCTTTCCAATGCCCCTCTCCTGATCAACTCCTGCACGATCGACAAGCGATTCCCACACGACGCGCAGGTCAAAGCCGATGAAATTATTGGTGGCGGGAATCAATTCACCGACACATACCGCCGCGAGTACTTTGAAGGATGTAGTCATGGGTTTGCTGTTCGCGGTGATTTGTCCGATCCAAAGGTTAAGGCAGGCAAAGAAGGCTCCTTCGAGGCTTCAGTGAAGTTCTTCAACCGGTTCTTGTAATAGGAACATGACTTGTTACCTTGTTTTGACAAGGTCGCTCCAGGTGGTAATTGTGGTTGAGAGGTCGATTCTATGTCCCTTCCAATTTTGATACTATTACGAGCCTATGTAAAAATGTGATACCATTTTCTACTACTGTGACGATTCAGATATCTTTACTATTCGCTGCCATCATTCTTTTGTTTTTATCTAGATCAACCTAATCTTTCATCTTCAAGATGCAAATATTCAGATGGATATCAGGCTAAATCTCGAAGCAAATGTACTTGGTTCCTGCCTCGAGCGCGTGATAATGCAACGTAGTAGATGTTAAATGGCGTGAGAGTGGCAGAGGGTGGGTTTCCGATGTCAATGAATGAGTATGCTGGAGTAAGAGGTAACTGTCGTCGATGCACAGTTTTCCTTCCATCGCAGGTGTTGATTAATGATTGTGAGCGTTCGTTCCAATGGAAAAAAAGATACATACCTTTTTTTGACAAATTGATTCATATTTTCCCTGTCTGTAAATCGAAAGCATGGACGATATCTGTACAATAGTGACACCTGTGAGCACTGAATGTATTACTGTCAGATGTATTCAAATTCGTAATCATAAACCTATGCAAAACAAGGTTGCTGCCGACGAAGTACGGCCCCAGTCATCTGGGGTGCAACATAGTTGGAAACCTGGAGGGCATGTGATTATCGAGATTTAGTAATCCTAGCCACGCTGGCAGTCACCTTGTTTGGGGTGGCCTGGCGGGTCGATAGTAGTATTTAGTATGATAAGCTTGTTGGTCGACATGAGTGCGCTCGAAGTTCTTATCTTCCTCATTGTGACAGTACACGATGTCTCATTGCAACGATTGCACCAAGGGTGAGAAAAGTGTGAAGCTGGAGCTGATCGTCTAATGACTGTGATTCGATCGATATGTAGGTGTTCGCCACGAGGGCGTTCCTGAGGGTACGTCTCTATTCGTTCATCCTGACGACTATCGTTGAGGTGGTTGTCCTTTTGCTGATGTAGGTAGAGTCGAAGTCATTGGAGGGGTGGAATGCTACGTTGGCACCCCTTCGGAAGAATGCCCCAAGGAGAAAGCCATTCTCTTCCTCCCTGACGTCTTTGGTATCCAACTGATCAACTCACAGGTATGATAATCAGCCTTGGATTGATAAACATGCTGACATGATCACAGCTCCTTGTTGACGGCTTTGCTAGAAATGGGTTCAAGGTGCGCTCTTTCCCTCCCTCCTTGGCATCCTTTTGAGAATTAACCCGACCAGACTATCGCGATCGACTACTTGAACGGGGATCCAATTCCCGGCGATGCCCTTTCTGTATGTATTGAACTCCAAACCATACTCATCGGAGCATTCCTGATGTCATCATCACAAGAGCCCTGATTCTAATTTCGACTTTATGGCCTGGCTCTCCAAACATGGCAACGATGAGACCCGTCCAAACGTCGACAAGGTCATCGCCGCGCTCAGAGAACAGGGCGTGACGGAGTTCGGTGTTACCGGCTACTGCTTTGGTGGTATGTCTCTTTCTCTCGACTGTTCGACTGTCTGAGACAATACCCTGATATGGACTTCGCAGGCCGGTACGCTTTCGACCTCGCATTCCAAAATCTTGTTAAGGTCACCGTCGTCTCGCACCCGTCATTTCTCGAGATCCCGAAGGATCTTGTGGTAAACGCTCTCAATATCGATTTTCGTATGCAGCCTGATGTCCTCCCTCATCAGAAATACAAGGATCTTTCCAATGCTCCTCTCCTGATCAACTCCTGCACGATCGACCGGTTGTTCCCACCCGATGCGCAGGCCAAAGCTGATGAAATTATTGGTGACGGGAATCAATTCACCGACACATACCGCCGCGAGTACTTTGAAGGATGCACCCATGGGTTTGCTGTTCGCGGTGATTTGTCCGATCCAAAGGTCAAGGCAGGCAAGGAAGGCTCCTTCGATGCTTCAGTGAAGTTCTTCAACCGGTTCTTGTAATAGGAAAACGACTTGTAGCATGTGTGGATGGTAATCATGTAATTCATTTGCCAGGAATAGGGGATCTGGGATCTCCTGAACTTATGATATGACCTGCTTGTCAAGAACATGCTCGGGAGCTTCCATTGCTGCCTAGGCGGTGCCGCTGAAGCAAGAGGGTACAAGCTAGATCAAGCCTACAATGGGTACTAACAACGAGTGCACCCGTAATGTCCAAAAATGCTGTAGAAACGCAAAAGAGAATTACAGTAACAAGACCGAGAGCAACGACAAATCAGTTCCATACTTCTGATGGGTCAGTGCCGAATAACTCTCTCACAACGGGATCAATAAGCAATATATTGACGAGGATAACTCGCGTGAGCAGGTATCGACACAGCGCCGCGAACCTTAAACATCTAATAGATGACCGGGGTCCCAGGAGACTAACGTCGCAGTTTCTTGGGTCGAAGCATCACGTACGTACCATTGTAAAACACATTGGTTAAACATGTTGACTTTTTCCCATAGAACCTCAACGGATACAGTCTGCGTCGGTGTGTTGATTCAGAGTCGTGGCGCTGTGCTGGGGTAGCCAACATATTATAATCTGCTAGCCACGTTCTGGAACTCGGCTTCGCCAGGACTTGTTCCTTTAGTGTACTTGACGAAGCCAGGCATTATGATAACGTGCCTACGAAGATCCGGGCCCGAGCAGTTACTGCTCTCGGAGATATTTAGTAATCGGAGGGATATGCTACATCCACCAGATTAGTGAATTTCTTCTGCTTTACCATTCCAGAGAGCCTGCCATTGGACCTATCCGGTCCCTGCCAGTTATCTGGCAGTTGGTGTTACAGCGTGGGAGTCAATGGCGGTAAACCATCATCATGTGGGTTCTGAAACTGACCTGGTGGATGTCATTTAAGTAATATTTTGCGTCGCCATCAGACTTCGCTATGAATCGCTTCCAATAGCGCAGCGCTGAGGAAGTAGGAGAGAGCATTTCTACGGAGTTGGGACTGTAGTCGGTATCAGGGACCGCCTCCTCGGGAAACTCCTCTGAAGTGGGTCATCTTCAGGCCAAAGCAACGAGCATACACGTGAGTAGACCTACATTTATTTATATGGAATGGGTAGACGCAGTGCCATGGAATTGAGAACAGGGAACCGAAGGTATGTGGATGGCTCCGGAAAGCAGGGAGAGTGCTCATGTGTTCTGCTAAGCTGGGGCTGTTGAATGAACGCGCCTCATTAATATGTCCTCGTCAAGCTTGTCAAAGATATCGACTCTTCACACCCACCTCATTTCCCCAGCGATGTTTTATTCAAATTTGAGCGAGTGCAAGAAAACTGAAGCATACCAAGCGTGCCGAGTAGTTGGGCGAAATATTATATGCGAATTTAACGGGGTCGCCGGACGGTAGGTCGAGGAATCGAATGAAATTAGTAGTCCTTGGCTGCACACTTCACACAGATAACACCACTGACTGAAAGCGGGCACCAGCACGGAGTACAACCTATAGTAAGAGTCTTGTTTTCTTTTATATGTACTGGCGTGAAGAATAAGCTAACATGACAAATGGACAAGGATCACATTGGGCGGATAAACACGATTCAGAGATCATCTGCGAACGGTAAGGTTAGTCAAAGATAGTAAACGGGAAAGTGGAAACACACCACGCCAAAAGTGTTCAGGGTCACTATCAACCCACCACCGTGGCGCACGCCCAATTTTCCTCCTCAGTCGGGATATATGGCCTGGCCACGGACATTCATCATCTGGCTGAAAATCGGCCCATAATGCAATGATTTGGATGCTGTCTGGCGTAGATAAGCATTCTGGAGGCACATCCATCCCTGGCGGGATCTTGGCACATGCGGTGAAACACTGAGGGATTCTGAGGGAATCCTGGACGTAGGTGGCAGAATTGAAAAGCATAATTCCCCGGTCGTGAGGTTGTCTACTGGGCCAAATATGTTTAAACGCAATGTGGGACAGTTTCAGAAGATCGTCATTGGAAACCATGAAACCAAATAATTGGAGGTGGCCTTGCACGTAGTCTGCATGCATTGGCAGGCTGTTGAAAGGAGTGCAGCATTTCGGCTAAATTGGGCCCAGCGACAAGGCACAATTGTGATGCCGGGGACGGCTTCGCAGTCGCGGAGTAGGGTAAAGAATAAATA
>Ga0307516_10001004_pt1 | contig 39062 bp, 33 predicted proteins | sample 19_EM_MG_FD_203310 | JGI IMG/M metagenome (GOLD analysis project Ga0307516, IMG submission 203310) | Populus trichocarpa ectomycorrhiza microbial communities from riparian zone in the Pacific Northwest, United States - 19_EM | ecosystem: Host-associated > Plants > Roots > Unclassified | place... | reverse complement strand
TGGCGGCGGCGCGGGCGCCGGCATGCTCATGGGCCGCGCCGCTTTGGGGCTCGGCATGCCGCCGGCACCTAGCGACCTTTTTTTGGCGTCCATTTTACCCGCGACGCCGCTGGCGGACGGCGCGTCGTCGGACGCTTCTTCATCCTTGTCGGCGGCCTGCGCCTCGGCAGAGGGCGGCGCGACCGGCGCGGCCTCGTCGGGCGCGTAGCGATCGACGGCGCCGCCGGGTGCCGCGCTGAGCGTGGTCATGCCTTCGGGAACTTGCGCGATGATTTCGCCAGTATCGGTGATCACCGGGCGGACGGGCGTGACGGCGTCGCCGAGCGTCGACTCGAACGCGATCGGCGCGCCGGCGACGAGCGTGAGCTGGACATTTTTCCAATCCTCGCCCGACAGGTTTTGCACGATGCCCCACACCTGCAGATCGGCGCCGTCTTTGCCGACGACGACGCGGTACGACGGGCGCCACAGCGGCGTCGCCGCCACGTAACCGACCGCCAAGTCATGCTCTTTGCCGTCGAGGCTGAGCTTGACCTTACGTAGCCGTTCGCTCGATGGATCCGGGGCCTTGGGCGGCTCGCCGGGATGATTCCAAGCGTCGAGCATGCGGCCGAAGCGCGGGTCTTGAGCCACCGGATCGTTCTTGTCGACTTCGAGCGGAAAGGACGCCGCCTTCAGTGAGCTGCCGCCACGTTCGACGATGGCCAGCGTGGCCAGAAAGTCGCCCACCATGCGCTGGCGCATCTTGAACGACACCTCCTCACCATCGACTTCGCCGCCGCGCTCGAAGTAGCCGACCCCGTTTCTGTAGACCACGACTCGCCGCAAAGGCAGCTCGGGGCTCGCCAGATCAGGCCCGCGCGCGCAGCCGAAAAGCGCGGTTACCAAAGCCAAAGCAGTGCCAGAGCGTACGAAGTGCCTCATGGTTCCTCCCCTATACTCTAATGGTCGTCACGCGGGGGAGGCACGCGCCTCCCCGCCCCGCTGTCCCGTGGACGCTGGGGCCCCAGCCCCAGCGAGGTGAATTCGAGGTTGGGCCGGGCCCCAACCAACAACGAGACAGCGGCCCCACCCCACTGCGGCTCGTCGCTCGCGCTCCTCGCGTTCAGACGGCGTTGGAGTAAGCTGCTCGGCCGTGACTGAAGCGTCGCCGCCGAAGCCGTCTGTCTCGACCGCGGGCTCGCCCGCGGGGCCACCTGCCGCTCCTCCTCCGCGCAAGCCGCCGCCGGTGCCCGCCCGACAGATGAGCGACGGGCAGAAAGAGGCGCTCGCCATCCAGGCGCTCGGTCTCTTGAACGAACAAGTGCAGGCGCGCATCGTCCACTACAAGGGCGAGATGGAGACGAGCCCGGAGCTCGACGCCATCACGGCGCAGGTCGTGGCGCAGCTCAGGGCCATGCAGGCCGCCGTCGCGGGCGACGCGGGCGTGCAGAAAACGCCCGAAGAGATGGAGGAGCAGCAGACGCGCGCGCTCGGCGGCCTCTTGCAGCGCTTCTTCTCGGGCCACACGCAATTTGCCACGCGCATCTTGAAGCCGATCGGCAAGAAGATCGCCAAGCTGTTCTTCGAGAGCGAGCTGCACGAAAAGTCGAAGGGCGACAAAGACAAGGTCATCCACCACGCCGAGCAAGGCGTGTACTACGTGCTGTCGCGCTACAAGAACCGCCTGCGCGCCGAGCTCGAAGGTTTCGAGTTTCAAAACGCCGACGTACGTGCGTCCACGCTAGAGCTGCTGGCCAAGACCGAGCGCGATTTGCAGGTTGCGTTCCTGTCGCGCCGTTCACCGGAGCTGAACCGCGTGATGACGATCTACACGGCGGTGTTGGGCGATTTCTTGCAAAAGCATCTGCCGCCGCGGCTCGAGCAGATGGCGAAAGTGACGATTCGTGTGTGCAAGGCGGCACGGCGCCCGAACAGCGTCGGCTACAAGGTTCTGTCGGACGCCTTCGGCGATTTCCGGGCCGAGTGGGAGCGGCTGTTCATGCAGCAGATGGTGTTCTTCTGCGGCGACGAGCTCCTCGAACGCCTCACGCAAGAAGGCGAAGCCTTCCAAGAAGAAACCGTCAAGTTCTTCACCGACCCGCACGTGTTCAGCGAGACCTGCGAAGTGGTCTGCGAGCAGCTGTACGACTTCTTGTGTCTCGAAGGCTTCTTGGACCTCCCGGTGGATTGGCGCGTATCGCTCAGCGGCAACGACTAGGACCAACGCTCGCAACGGATGTTGCGGACTGGCTGATCCGCAAGAATCCCGGCCGGGCTGCCAGGTTTGCCGTATTCGCCGCCGCCATCGGGTGCTGGTCCGTCGCCACGTTCGTGACCGAGATCCGCGACATTCCGTGGGAGCTCACCGCCCTGTCACCGCGTATCGTAAGTGTCGCTGCCACTTGCGACGCCGAGCGCGCTCGCTACACAGAGCACGGGCCGAGTGTGCCCTTTGTCATGGACCTAGAGCTTGGAGACCAACGGATCGAGGTGCATCGCCTTGCGCAGCCGCCTGCGGGGTGCAGCTCGGTTGCGACTGAAGGCGGGAGTGGTTTGACGGTCCGCTGCACGACCGGTGACTCCGGCTTCAGCGCAACCGTGAGGAAGCAAGGGCACGGGCTGGGCCTCGAATGGCTCGATATCGACCAAGGTCGAAGCGCGCTGGCACAGCGCCTGGCTTTTCAATTGCCCTGCTTCGCGGCCGCTCGCTTCGTGCCGCTAGACTCTGGCCATTGAGCGGCGCTCAGAACTGCGACGAGGCCGAGCCGAGCTCCGCCGAATACGCCACGACCGCCGCGTTGCCGCCGACGATGCCGAGCGGGCTCCACGGCGGGTTGACCGCGCCCATGCGCGCGCTGTTGTCGAGCACGACGTAGTATTGGCCGGGCGGGAGCGGCACGATCTGCCGCGCCTCTTGGCCGGGTTGCAGCACGAAGGTGCTGAGTGGCGCTTCGGGCGGCGTGCCGAGCTCGGCGCCGAGCTGCAGCCCATCGCGCCACAGATCGCCGGCACCACGCCGGATCACCAGCGCGTCGACCGCAGGCCCCGTCACCTGAAAGCGTAGGAACAGCGCCTGCCCCGACGACGGCACCTCTAGCGGGCCGAACAGATCCATCTGATCGACGCGAATTTCGGTGGTGTCGCGCTCGAGCGTGGTGCGACCGTTGCCGCCGTTGAAGTAGGTCTGTGGGCGCGCCGGCGGCGTGAGCAAGCCGATCGCGAACTGATCACCCGTGTCGGTGTGCACCACCGTGAACCCGCTCGAGAGCTGGCCCTCGACGATCTGCGAGCCGAAGGTCGTGACCATGTAGCCTGCGGGACCTTGAGCCGCCCAATTGGCCAGCTTGTTTTCGATCGCCCCCATGCGAAATTCGGGACCGTAGACGATGCGCGCCGGCTTGGCCCACACGTACGTCGCGTCTTCGCCCAGGAAAAAATCCATGCGGTAGTCAACGGTGGCCGAGACCGCGAAGCCGACGCGACCGGCCAGCGGTGTCCAGGCAAACCCCGTCCCGGAGAACGCCAGCGTGACGGTTTGCGGGCCGTCGTTCACTTGCGTGGTGCAGCGCTCTGGAAAGAAGCGACCGATGACGTTACCGTTTGGAGCAAGCTTCAGCGGCGCGCCACGCTTGAGCATCTCGGGGCACATGCGTTGCGCGCCGAAATTCGAGAACAGAAACCAGCGCAGCTCTGGGCTCGCGTTCACGGAGCCACGAAACAAGCCGCAACCGCTCGCGCCAAGCAGCGACAACAGCGCAATGCAAACCAGCAATGCAGCGCGAGGCGTAGCGACTAGTGGAGTGCGGTGGCGCATTTTGTCGGGAAGCGCAGCCTACCCTGGGGAGTCCGCGGAGATCGAGCGAATAGCCACCGCTGCCAGCGCGCCGATCAGCCCGGGGTGCAGGTTCAATGCGGGCACGCGCACGAACGAAAGCGAAAGCTCGAGGGCTATCGCGCGCGCTTCGACGTCGAGGTCGTACAGCGTCTCGACGTGATCGGCGAGGAAGCCGAACGGCGCCCAGACGACCTCACGCTGACCCTCGGCCGCCAGCGCCGTGAGCGTTTCGCGCACGCTCGGGCCGAGCCATTCGCCACCGTCAGCGCCCTGGCTTTGGTAGCAGAGGCGTATTGGTCGCTCGAGCCGCTCCGAGATGGAGGCCGCAGCGGCTTCGACCAGGCGCGCGTACGGATCCCCGCGTTCGATGGCGACGCGCGGCAGGCTGTGCGCCGAAAGCACCACGGCCGCGGACTTGGACGCGTGCCGTTCGATCAGCTCGACGTGCGCCGCCACGAACTCCGGCTCTTGCGCGTAGGCTGCGCTGGGCACAAGCTCAATGGCGCCCTTGGCCGCGACGGCCACTTTGACGGCGGCGTCCCAGTAGACGTGCTGACTGAACGGCGCCAGCGCGATCACCACCAGACGCGACAAGCCGAGCGCGGACGCGCCGGCCAACGCCTGTTCGACGCCCGGCTCCCACAGGCGCATCGCGACCAGCACCGGCGCTTCGAGTCGCTTGGCGAGCGCTTGGGCTTGCTCGCGCGTAGTTTGCAGCAGCGGCGAGCTGCCGCCGATGGCTTCGTAGCGGCGCCGCAGCTCTTCGACCAAGCCGGGCGGGGCCGGGCGACCGTGACGGATGCGCGCGACGAACGCCGGCAGATCATCGAGGTTTTCGACGGTGCCGTGGGCGACCAGCAGCACACCGGTGTTGGCAGGAAAGTTCATGACTCCGGATCTTGGTAAGGATACTTGAAAGAACGCGGCGGCGCGGCGGTGCGCTTGATCGTGCGCGGGCTGGTCCAGCGTAAAAGATTCCACGGCGAGCCGGCTTTGTCGTTGGTGCCGGAACGGCGCGAGCCGCCGAACGGCTGCTGGCCGACGACGGCGCCGGTGGGCTTGTCGTTGATGTAGAAATTGCCGGCGGCGAAGCGCAGCTTCTGCGAGAGCTCGGCGATGGCGGCTTCGTCTTGGGCGAAGATGGCGCCGGTCAGTGCGTAGACGGAGCCTTGGTCGCAGAGCCGCACGGCGTCGTCGAGGCGCGCGTCGTCGTAAACGAAGGCCGCGACCACGGGCCCGAACAGCTCGCGCTGCAAGAGCTCGTGACGTGCATCGAGCACCTCGATCAGCGAAGGCTCGACGAAAAAGCCTTCGCGGTCATCGGCGCCGCCACCGGTCACGATGCGACACGCCGCGTCGACCGCGGCGCGCCCGAGCGCTTGCGCGAGCCGGTCGAAGGCCGCGCGGCCAATCACCGCGCCCATGAAACAGCCAAAATCAGCCGGATCGCCGACACGAATTTGGCTGATCAAGCCCGCTGTTTCGTCGAACACGCGCGCGGCCAGGCTGCGCGGTAAGAACACGCGCGATGCAGCTGAACACTTTTGCCCCTGGTACTCGAAGCCGCCGCGCACGATCGCGACCGCCAGCGCCGTTACGTCGGCGCTCGGGTGCGCGAAAATGAAGTCCTTGCCGCCGCACTCGCCGACCACGCGCGGGTAAGCACGATAGTCCGGCAAGTGGTGGGCGATGCGCTGCTGCAGCGCATCGAAGATCTGAGACGAGCCGGTGAAATGCAGGCCCGAAAACTCGGGGTGCGCCAAGGCATGCTCGCTGAGCGCTTCAGCGTCGCCTTGAATGAGATTGATCACGCCGGGCGGCAAGCCCGCCTGTTCGAATAGCTCGAGCAAGCGGAACGCCGACAGCGCGGCGAGCGGTGACGGCTTCCAGACCACGACGTTGCCCAAGATGGCCGGAGCTGCCACCAAGTTGCCGGCGATGGCCGTGAAGTTGAAGGGCGTTATCGCCAGCACGAAGCCGTCGAGCGGGCGCAGATCGATGCTGTTTTCGACGCCGGCGGGGCTGCGCAGCGGCAGCGTGCCGAGCTGGCGCGCGTAGTGCGCGTTGAAACGCAGAAAGTCGATCAACTCGCAGGCCGAGTCGATCTCGGCTTGCTGCGGCGTCTTGCTCTGACCCAGCATGGTGGCGGCGTTGATCCGCTGCCGCAGCGGTCCAGCCAAAAGCTCGGCCGCGCGCTCGAAGACGCCGCAGCGCTCCGAAAGCGGTAGGGCCGCCCAGCTCGGCTTGGCGGCCAAGGCCGCAGCGATCGCGCGATCGACGTGGCCTCTATCTCCCTCGACGCGCGTCGCCAGGCGCAGAGCGTGGCGGTGTGGCGCGCTGACCGCTGTGCTCTTGCCGGTCTCGATGCGAGCTCCGCCAATGACCAGCGGCAGCGTCGGATATTCGGACGACTGTCGCTGGAGCTCGTCGCGGAGCAAGGTACGCTCGGGACTACCCGGTGCGTAATCGAGCACGGGCTCGTTCAGCGGAAGCTCGGCCACGCCCTACAGCGTAGCACCGAGCCTGCTCAGGGCGCTGGGTAAACACACGCCGACGCTTGCCCCTCGCTCGGCTCCAGGTCGATGGAGTCGGAATAGTAGCTGCGCATGAAGTCAGCGCCCCAGCACTCCACCGCGCTCACCATACCCGGATCGGCAGGCACGTCGCCGCCCGCGATCACGATATCGGCCCGACCCGCGCCGTCGGCCCGCCAGCGGCTGTCGATGCTGATGTCTTCGAGCTTGGTCAGCTTGGTGTCGTCGACGTCTGCGTGGGCGGCCACGTGTAGCGAGCCTGTGCCGTCTAGATTGGCGTTGGACGTGACGCTGAACGACTCGGGATTCACGGCAGGATCCGGGGTCACTTCGGCCGTGATGCTGCGTGGCAAGGCGCCTCCGCCGCTACCAATGTCGTGCGGCAGGTGGTGAGTCACGTGCACGCTGCCAGAGTCGTTCTGGTGCGCGAACGGATCGAGGGCCTTGGCCGCGCTCAGATCGATGGTGAAGTCGCCTTCGCCGTGCTGCGCGTGGCGCTTGCCGTAGCCGTGACCCTTGAGCACCGTGCGGTAGGCGTCGTCCGACGTCGCGAGCTTCGGGCGGCCTTCGAGCGTGTAGTCGTACTCGGCCTCGGCGACGCGCGTGACGCGGAAGCGGTAGGTCACTGGCTCGAGCGCATCCGTGTAGGGACCCCAAGTGGCTTCGCCGTCTTGAACCGAGCTGGGCTCGGTGTGCACGATAGCCCAGGCGCTGCCGAGCACGGCCGCAGTCACCAGGTTCACGCCGCCGCGTACGACGCGCGTGAAGCCGTACCACTTCGCGTACGGCGTGTGCGAGCTGGGACCAGAAGCTTGCGTGCCGGCACCTGGGGCGCTCGGATCGGCGGCGGGGTCTGACTCGGGGCCGGCGACCACGACCGCTTCGCGCTGCGGGACGGCCTCGCGGTACTCGTCGCCGTCGTCCTGTTTTTGGAGCATGCAGCCTGGGAGCAAAAAGGCGCCCACCAGCGTGGTCGTGAAGATTGTGGCCGTGAACGAGCGTTGTGACATGCCCCCCAGCGCTACAAGACCCGCGCCAACCCAGATTTCCCGCAAATTTCGATGATCGGCGTAGCCGGTCATGAACGCTGGTTCTCGACTGATAACTGCCGGCTGACGACTGACAGCCGAAACCCACATCAACCTCCAACATCACCCACCACCTCACAGCTCGTGATCAGCTCCGATTTGCCACGTGGCTTTCGCCGCCTGCTCGTACAATCCTAACTTCCCCCCGTGCGCGCCCGTCCGAATCCCGTTGAAGCTCTCGCCACGTTGGCTCGACTGTCCGATGAAGCGGAGCGACGCGCCAGCTGGCGTCAAGCGGTGGCAGCGCTCGGCTACAGCACCGCCAATGCAGGTCCGCCGCCACTCGACGGCATCGCGCCCGAGGTGCTGACGCGCGCCGCTCAGGTCGCGCTCGAAACTGGTTTGGTCGACGATCTGGAGTTTTTGGCGCCGGGCCCGGCGGCAGTCGCCCTCTATGAAATGAGCGCCGCTTTGCCACTCGGGCGCGAGCGTCGCGAGCTCGGACGCCGCGTATTTGCCCGGCTTTACGAGGGCACCGCCGCGACCTTCGCCACCGTCGCGGCGCGCATGGCCTTGAGCTCCGGCAGGCCGTTCGAGGCGGCCTCGCTGCGCGCGCGCGTCGGCCTGGTCTTCGATCTGCCGATCGGTTGCGGCGTCAACGCCGACGCCCTGGCGCTCACGCTGGTCACCAGGCGTGAGATGCGCGAACGCTGGCTCGATCGGGCGCGCACCGGCACGATGCCGGTGCGCAGGCTTGCCGCCAAGCTGCTAGAGCACGCCTCGCGCGAGGCCGTTTTTCGCTCGCAACAGGGCGATTTCTATCCCCGCGATCTGATACTGAGCGAGCCGATTCGCTCCATCTACGAGGCGCTGCTCCACGATCGCGAGCCGCTGGTTTGGCGCCACGCCGCGGTGGCCCGCGGCATCTTGTCGGCAATTCAGCCGAGCCTACGCGAAGAGATCGACGTCGCGCTCGACCCGAATTTATCGCCGACCGAGTGGCGCCGCGCTGGCGTCTCGCTAGTCGCGACGCTGGTGAGCGAGCCAGAAAGCTCGCTGCGCGCCCTGAAGCAGCTGCTCGACGGCCCGGTTGCCGGCACCGATCCAGGTTTGGCGGCCACACTGCTGATGGGTCTGCCGCGCGTGATCGAGGCCGAGCCCGACGCCGCGGAGTCGCTGCTCGAGATGCTGTGCGCCAAGCGCCGGCCCGACGTCGCCGAAGGCGCGGCCGCGCTGTTCGCCGATCTGAGCAGCCCGAGCTTCGGGCAGCGCTCGGCCAAGGTCCTGAAGCAGACGCTGCAGCAGCGCGTCGACTCGCAGAGCTCGGTGCTGCGCAGCGTTGCCGAGCGCGCCGTGCGCATCCTCGATCGCGACCAAGACGAGCAAAACGAGGTCGTGGCTGCCGTGCGACGCGCCCTGCTGGCCTACGAATCCAAGGGCGCTCGCGCTGCCACCGATCTGGCAATCCAGGCCGTAGGCACGGCACACCGGGCGATGGACTTCGTCGCTTCGCACGACCCACACGACGAGCAGATGCTGCCCTACGTGCTCGGCGCGCTCAGCGATCTCGACGCAGCGGCGCTCGAGAGCCCGCGCCTGTCCGACCTGATGCTGCTGGGCCGACGCCCCGGCGACACCGACACCAGCGTGCCCGAGGTCGAGCGGCTCCACGATCGCCTGGGCAATTTTCTGCTGGAGGCCGAGACCAGCGCCAACGAAGCGACGCCATCACCTGCCCTGGCGCTCGGCGAGCAGCGCCGTTTGAAGGCGCTCTTGCATCTGATCGACCTGGAGGCCGCGCGCTCGGGCGACGACGAGGGCGGCGTGCGCAAGCGCGTGCGCCGCGCGGTCGGCGTGATGATGCGGCGCGTGGGCCACCAACCGGAGCCGATCGTGCACCGCATTGCCTGCGCCACCTTGGCCCGGGCCTTCGACGCCGCGGTGCGCGAAGGCGTGAGCGACCCGTCGGACCTGCTGCTCGCGCTGGCCTCGCACGTCCATGAATTGCCGAGCCTCGAAACCGTCGCCGAAGCCTCGACCAATCCCGAGGTGAGAAGCGCGGTTTCCGGCTATGTTGACTTCCTGAACCCTGCCAACGCCGAGGCCGGCGACGGCGGCGGCGAATCGCAGCATTTCGAGCCACGCATGGCGACCGGTCTGCGCGACGACACGCGCAAAGTGGCCACCCGACTGTTGCGCTTGTCGCGCAGCCTCGGCGCGGGCGGCTCGTTCCGCGGCGAAGCGCTGCGCCGCGTGGTGCAACGTCTGGCTCGTTCGCTCGAGAGCGTCGCGTCCGCGCGCAGCCAGTCCGATTTGGTCGACCCTTCCGGCGGCTCGGTCGACGTCATGAGCGACATCGAGATGGCCGTCGACGGCCTGCGTCGCCTCACGCAGGGCGCGCTGCGCCGCGTGCTCGACGTCGATCCGATGGCGATCGCCGTGGTGGCGGACGTGGCGTCGGTAGCGGCGCTGGTCGAGCGCACCGTGCGCTCGAGCGTGCCCCCGAACGCCGCCCAGCTGCAGATGGCGGTGAGCGAGCTGACGGCTGATATTCCCGAGCCGATCGGCGCCGCGATCAGCAAGGTGCTGGCGCGGCTCGAGCAGCTGCCGGTGGCGGTCGCCGCCGCGCTGGACAGCGAGCCGATCCCGCTCGAACGACGCCGCTCGGCGCTGCCCGACTGGCTTTTGCCACGCCGCACGATCGGCGCATTTTACGTGGTGCGCTCACTGGGCAGCGGCGGCGCCAGCTCCGTGTTCATGGCCAGACGCGTCGAGGAACGCAACAACCCCAAGGCCGAAGGCTTCGCGCTGAAGGTCCCCGACTACGACCCAACGACTGCCCGCAGCCTCTCGGAGCAGGAGTTCCTCCAGCTGTTTCGCGAAGAGGCCGGCGCGTTGCTCGGCTTGCCCCAGCACGAGAACCTGGCTCGCTTCGTGACCTTCGACCTGGCGGCTCGACCCAAACCCATCTTGGTCATGGAGCTCATCCGCGGTGCGGGACTCGATCGCCTGATCAGGAGCCGCTCGCTCACCGTCGACCGGGCCTTGACCTACCTCGACGGTATTCTGGCCGCGCTCGAGGCGATGCACAGCGCCGGCGTCGGTCACCTGGACATCAAGCCGTCCAACGTGATCTTGCGCGACGGCGCGACGCCGGTGCTCGTGGACTTTGGTTTGAGTGGCCGGCAGCTGCGTCCAGGCTGCGGCACGCTCGAGTACTGCGCGCCGGAAGTGCTGGGCCTGGTGGAGTCCAAGACGCCTCAGCCGGCCGACATGTACGCGTTCGCCTGCACCGCGTTCGAGGCGCTCACCTTCGAGCTGCTGTTCGACGCCGAAGACGAGACCTCGATTCTATCGGCACACATCGGCCACGACGGCTGGCCGGATAAGCTGGCCCGCCTGGCCCATATTCCGGAATCGGCTGAGGTTGCGCGGCTGCTGGCAGCCTGCTTACGGCGCGATCCGAAGAACCGCCCCACGGCGAAGCAAGCGCGCCGCGCCCTGCGCGACTTGACGCCCAAGTTGTCGGGGGTGAGCTTCCCGCTCGGTGCTCCTTCGTCCAAGCCAGGCAGTACGGGCGAAGTGCCGACCGCCGGCGCGCCCGAAGTGGCGCGCGCTGAGAGTGCCTGAGCGCGTGCGCGACGCCGCCCCGATCTTGGCGCTCTGCCTTGCGCTCGGCTGCCGCGACGATGCGGCGGCTCCGATCCGCATCGTCTTGGGACCACTGCCCGCCGACGACGTCACGCTCGTGCCTCGCGCGGCGCTCGCCGAGCTGATCGACGTCAGCCCCACCGAGAGCGCGCTCTTGGTGACCCTCACCTCGGCGCCGCGCACCTGTGAGATGCCGCCCGAGCCCGCGGCTGACGCGGTCGGCCTTTCGCTGCGCTTCGTGCTGCCAGGCGCCACCAAGCTTCTGCCGAGCAGCTACCCGATCCTGCCCAGCGACCCGCCCAGTGACAAGCCGCGCGTCCTGGCCACGGTCAAGCTGCACGGGCGTCGGCAAGAGCTGCTGCCCGGTGGCGAAGTCGAGCTGCGCCAAGCCGATCTGAGCCCACAGGGCTCGCTAGAAGGCCTGCTCAAGCTCGAGTTCACGGGCGACGCCGAGCACCCGGCAACCCGCGTTTCCGGGCGTTTCTTGGCCCATTTTTGTCGAATCAACCGCCTGCGCTAGCTCGGTTTCGTTCGTGGTAGCGTGCGGGCCGTAAAATGCGGATAGCTCGCTACAAGCTGAGTTTGCGCACGAAGATCGTCGCAACCATCATCGGCGTGACGCTGCTGGTCGTGGTCGGCGGGGCCTGGAAGGCAGCGCAGCAAGTGCGCGCAGCCGAAGGCGTGGGAGCGCAGCTGCAGCGCCCGCTCAAGCGTTATTTCGACACGCTGACGCAGGTCGGCACCGGCGAGTTCGCGGTAACCCGCATGATCGCGAGCGATCCGCCCGTCGTGGCAGCGCTCGCAACCGGTGACGCGGTGGCGCTAGCCGATGCCAGCAAACGCATCGCCGACGTCCTCGAAAGCTCGATTGTCCCCGACATCTTCTTGATCTCGGACATCAACGGCAAGGTTACCGCCCTGCCCGGCATCAAGGCTCCGAGCGAGAGCGAATGGCGAGCCTCGCGCTTGTTCCAAGACTTGCGCGACGGGCGGCAGATCCGCGCGCGCCTGGCAGAGATCTCCGGCCAGGGTTACCGCATCTCGGGCGCACAAGTCAGAAGCGCGGACCACCTGGTTGGCACCGTGCTGTTCGGCGCCAGCCTCGACCGCTGGTTCACCGACATCATCAGCAAGACCGGCGGTAACGAGCCGGGTAAAGAGCAACGGCTGGTGCTGGTGACCGGCGACCGGCAGATCGCGGCCGCTTCCGTGCCGCACGTACTCTGGCCGCTGCTCAGCCAGGCCCTACAAAAACCCACGACGCTCGACGAAGACGGCAAGCATTTCGACGTGCTCGAGATGATCGACAAAGACTCGGGCGACGTGCACCGTTACGACTTCGCCAAGCTGGCCGTGAACGGATATTCGGCCGGCACCGATCCGGACTCGATCCCGTTCGGCAGCCTTTACATTTACCGCGATCATGAGCGCGCCACGGCCCAGACGCTCGACGACCGCTTCATGGGCCTGATGCTCGTGCTCGGCGCCGCGCTGGTGCTCTCGATCATCATGGGTTTTACGCTGGCGATTCAGATCACGCGCCCGCTGCGCCGCTACATTCAGGCGACCGAAGAGCTGGGGCGGGGTCAGGGCGATTTGAGCCGGCGGCTGGAAGTCGACGGCAACGACGAGCTCGGCACGCTGGCAACCAACCTGAACCGCGTTTTCGCCAAGATTCACAGCCTGGCGGCGGCGGTGCAGCGCTCGGCGTTTCAGGTCAACGCCTCGAGCGGCGAAATCTCGAGCATGAGTCGAAGGACGCTCGACGGCGCCAAGGAGCAAGCCTCCAAGATCACGAGCTCCACGGCGGCCGTGACCGAGCTGTCGAGCTCGATTCAGCAGGTCGCCGAGAACGCGGCCGAAGCCACGCGCACGGCCAAGCAATCTGGGCTGGCCGTGACGCGCGCCATCGAGCGCCTGCAGCAGATCCGGCGCAGCGTCGAAGAAGCCGCGCAACGCATCGGCGCGCTCGGTGAATCGGGCAAGCGCATCGGCAACATCGTCGAGGTCATTCGGCAGATCAGCGAGCAAACCTCGATGCTGGCCTTGAATGCCGCCATCGAAGCCGCCCACGCCGGCGAGCACGGCCGTGGTTTTGCGGTGGTGGCCGACGAAGTCAGCTCGCTGGCCAAGCGCACCGGCCAGAGCGCCCGCGATATCGAGGACCTGATCGCGGCGATTCGCGACCAAACCGGCGAAGCCGTCCAGAGCATGCAACTTGGCACGCGCGAGGTCGAAGAAGGCACGCAGCTCGTCGAAACGACGCTGGCCGACCTCAAGACCCTGATCAGCGTGATTGACGACACGGCGTCGGCAGTGCAAGAGCAGGCCATCGCATCCGACGAAATCGCCCGCAACATGGACGCCGTGCAGCGCATCGCTGGCTCAGTCGTCAACTCCAGTGAAAGCGCCGTGACCGAAGGGGAACGACTGCAAGCGCTGGCGGAGGCCCTGGAGCAGAGCGTGCGCGGCTTCAAGATCGACCCCGAGCGGGTCGCCCTCGACGAAGCCGAGCTGAAGGCGCTCCCCGAGCACCGCGCATGAATCGCCCCCCACAACGTTTTCTCCGCCGCCCCGCCCAACGCTTGCTGTTCGCCGCCTTGCTCTCGCTGCCCGTGGCAGGTGCGTGCAGCAGCAGCAGCGACGGGCCGGGCACGCCCATCACCTTCGACGTGGAGGTAGCCGCGCTCGATGGCAATCCACCGACGGAAAGCGTGACCTTGCGCTGCGACCACCCGGCCGGTAAGGCGCTCAGCACCCTGGCCGTGTCGCTAACGATCAGCAGCACGCCAGCCGATAGCTTCGTGCTGCGTCCGGCCAACGCCTGCGGCAGCTCGACCCGCTGTGGTTACGTGCGCATCCGCGCCCTCAGCGCAGGCGACCAAGTGCTCGGCACGGTCGACACGGCGACCACTTCCGGCGTGCTCGAGCTCGACGTTACGCGCCTGTCCGACGTAGCCAAGATCCAGGTCAGCCTGATCCGCGGGCTCGACCAGCAGCCGCTGCTCAATCCCGACGGCAGCGAAGTGACGGCGGTCGTTTCGCCCAGCTTCGTCGCGCCGAGCGAGTGTGCCGACGAAGTCACGGGCGCCGGCGGAGCTGGCAACGCTGGCGCGGGCGGCGCGGGCGGCGCGGGCGGCGCGGGCGGCGAAAACTCGCTCGGCGGTGCAGGCGGCATGGGGCCGGTACCCGGCCAAGGTGGCGTCGCGGGCGAAGCTGGTACGCCGGCCGGCGGCGCCGCCGGCGACGGCACGGCTCTCGGCGGCGCAGCCGCGGTCGCCGGCGCTGGCATGGGCGGCGCCTGAGCGGCGCGCTCAAGGATGCACGAACAGCACGGTGCCGGTGAGCTTCTGCATCACCGAGTGCCAGCCTTCAGGCAATGCCGGCTCGGTGAAGAAGAACAGCCGGCGAGCGTCTTCGGGCGTGAGGTTGATGCAGCCGTGGCTCTTCGGCGTGCCGAAGCGGTCGTGCCAGTACGCGCCGTGTAGCGCGTAGCCCTCTTCGAAATACTGCACGTACGGCACGTCGCGCAGCTCGAACTCTTCGCCAACCGCGTCGGAGTCCATCGTCGTCGAGACGTGCTTGGTGTGGATGCGAAAGATGCCGCGTTTCGTGGACTTCGTACGCTCCGGATCCTCGAGACCGGCCTCGCCGGTCGAGATGAGCGTGGCATACACGGCGCGTGTCCCCTCGTAGGCGACCAACGTTTGCTTCGAGATGTTGACGTCGAACCAACGCTCGCCGTTCTTGCCCCAGGCCGGCATCTTCTTGGCTTGGTCGAGACGCGACGCATCTTGGTCGGAAATGTATTTGCCGTCGGTCGTCTCGAAATAGAGCCGGTGCTGAAAAAAACTCTGTTTGCCGGTGAGCTTGAGCACCGACCAATATTCGGCGGGGCCGCTGTCGACCAGCTTGCCGTTGTCGTAGCGCTTGAGCTTGGCCGTTTCGGTGCGTACGAGCGCGAACGGAAACTCGAGGCCTTTGCCGACCTCGACGCCATGATGCTCGGAGCCCTGAATAGGCCTTAGCCGGTCGGTTGGCACCACGTCGAAATCCGTGGTCACACCGTAGCGCCGGCCTTCGAACAGCAGCGTCTCGAGCAGCGACAAGCCTTGGTGCGGCTTCATGTGCGCCGTGAGCAACTCGGCGCTGTGATCCGCTTGTCCCTCGGGGGTCGGCAAGGCGTGCCCACCCGCCAAGAAGGTCGGCAACGGATCGGTTTTCTTGCCGTCCCAGGCGGCGCGCGCGTCGGGCGGCGCAGCGCCGCGCAGCCAGACTTGCTGGGCGTAGCTGGCTCCGACCTCGCCATCGGCTGAAAGCCAGCTTGCCATGCGCTCGTCGAGGTCGCTCTCGGCTTGGGTGGCTTCGGCACGCGTCGGCAGGCGCGAGTAGATGGGCCCGGGACGCCGCACGGTGCCGTAAATGTATGGCAGCTTGCTGGCAAAGTCGGCGGCAAGGCCGCGGTAGGCCGCCACGACGGCGTCGTTTTCGTCGAGCGTCGCGGTGCCCTCCGCGCACACGAAGCCGCGCGGCTGGACCGGGTACCAACCTGCCGCGCAGCCTTCGGTCGCGGCCCGCTCGCCGCGCAGCGCCAAAGAAGCGCCGACCCGAAAATAGCCAAGCCGCTCGGCGCTGCGCGCGGGGCGCTCATAGATCCAGGCCTTCAGCGAGCGCGCGTAGATGCGCTTGCCCGCCCCCGGCGGCACGGCATGCAGCGCGCCGTCCAAGCCCACGCTGGTGGCCGGCACGGCACGCTGGACCAGCGCCGGCGCACTGGCCGCGGCCGTGGCTGCGCTCGCGCCGGCCGGCGCGACGGACGGCAGCGGTGCGGCCGATGCGGGCGATACGCCACTGGGCGCCGGTTGGGGCTCAGCCCTGGCGCAGGCCGAAAGGGCGAGCCCTAACGACAGCCTGAAGACAGGGCGAGCCGGCATGGCGCCCCGGGACATGACACGCCGTCCGGCGAGGCCGCAAGAAATTGGGCATTTGTGCTGAACGGTAATTCCCGGACAGCCTTTAAACCTGCCCTCTAAGTTGCCGGAACGAGTTGCGTCTTGCGCGGCGCGTTCTATCTTGCGGCAGTTGGCAGCTCCTGAGTCCTTCCGTAGCGCCGCGCCGCTCGCCGCAGCCGGTATCGCTTGCCTTGGTCTAGTGCCCGCTTTGGGTGGGCATGAGGGACCAGTGCATTGGGCAATGGCTGGAGGGCTACTCGTGGTTGCTTCGCTCCTCTGGGCACGTCAGCGGGTCAGCGGGCGCGAGGCACGGCTCGAGCGAGTCGAAGTATCCGCCGCCCAGTTGGCCGGGCTCACCACGTTGGGCGTGTGCGCGGTGGTAGGCGCGATCGTAGCGGTGATTTTCGGTGCTCGGCTGCGAAGCGGTGGCAGCGTCGGCCCGCTCTCTCTGGGCATGCCTCTGGTCTCGCTGGCTTGGGTGGCGTCACTCGGGCGTAAGGCCTTGCGGCATCGCGAGCTGGCCGTCGAACCACCCGTGGCAGCGAGCGAGCGCCCCTCGCGTCGACCGCCTAGCTGGGATGCCGGCCCGAGCTCCAAGCCGAGCCAGGGCGGTGGTTCTTCGAATCGGCACGTCAGTGTATGAGGCGGCTCGGCCTGCTCGTGGCGGCAACAGCGCTGGCGCTTGCCCCAGCCCTGCATGCGGACGACCAACGCGCACCCGACAGCCAGCCGCGACCCAGCGCTGAGCCAGCGCACGACCGTCTGCAGCGCCGCCTGGAACGACTTCGCGAGCGCGCTGCCGGAGCCCACGGCACGGCGCGCCCCGCTTCCTCGAGCTTACCCGCAAGCTCCGCCTCCCCCGCGATCAACGACCGCCTGCACGCGGAGCTTTCCAGAAAATGGGCCGCGCTCGCCGCGACACGGCAAGCGCGGCGTGAACGTCACCGCGCCGCGCTCTTGCACGAAGTCGGCGGGCACCTGAGCGAGCCCGAAGTGAAGGCGGAGCTGGCGCTCCACGCAAGCCGCGTGGCTGACCTCGCGCGCATCGAATTCTTGGCGCAGAACGCCCGCGCCGGCGCCGAGCGCCAAAAGCTGCTGGCCCGTGTCGCCAAAGCCTCGGAGCGAGAGACCGCACGGCACGAGCACCGCATGGCACGGCTCCTGGCCCAGGCAGCCCCGGCGGCATCGAACGGCAGCGCCCCAGCGCCGCCAGCCGCGGCCCCCAGCAGCGAGGCGCCGCGTTGAGCCGTAGCAGCGCCGCCCTGCGCGCTCTCGGCCTGGTCTCGTCGCTGCTGCTCTTCGGCTGCTCTAAGCCCGCGAGCAGCGATGCAAGCGTTGCTGGAAGTGCCATGGCTGTCGTCCCACCGACGGCCGCCGCTCCCGCGCCCCCAGCCCCAGCCCCAGCGCCAAGCGCCCCGTCTGAAGCGCCAGCCGTTGACCCGGGGCCGAGCCTGCTCACGCCCGAGGACGCAGAGGACGCGGCCGAGCACCGTATTAGCGAGCAGAATTTGGAAAGTGAGCTCGATCGTTTGGAGCGGGAGATCCAAGCCGAGTAAAAGGGCGGCTCCCCATGCGACCGCTCGTCCCCGCGCTACTCCTGCTAGTCCTCGGCTGCTCCAAAACGGACCCAGCTCCGCCGCCAGCTGCCTCGGCCGGCAGCGCCCAGGTGCCGGCCGCCTCCGCGCAGCAAGCGGCTGCCGAGGCCGCCAGCGCGGCGCCCGCACCGGCGCCGAAACCGCGCAACGTGCTGCTGGTGACGATCGACAGTCTGCGCGCCGACATGCCTTGGAACGGCTACTCGCGCAACATCGCCCCCAACCTCGCGGCGCTGGCGGACAAGTGCACGACCTACGACAACGCGTATTCGGTCTCGAGCTACACCGCCAAGAGCGTCGCGGCTTTTCTGAGCGGGCAATATCCGAGCACGCTCTATCGCAGCGGCGTCTTCTTCGCGAGCTACGCCAAAGCCAATCAGTTCATGGCCGAGACGCTGCACGATAGCGGCATCGCGACGCTCGGTTGGTTCGGGCACATGTATTTCGTGCACTCGAAAGGCCTCGAGCAGGGCTTCGACGAGTGGCGCGCGGCGCCCGGCATCACCTTCGATTCGGAGACCGACAACAACGTTACCAGCGAAAAAATGACGACGCTGGGCATCGAGCTTCTGGGCAAACCCGAGCTAAAAACCAAGCAGTTTTTCGCCTGGGCCCACTACCTCGATCCCCACGATCAGTACAACGCGCACGAAGAAGCGCCCAAGTGGGGCAACAAGGCGCGCGACCGCTACGACCAAGAAGTGTTTTACACGGACCTCTGGGTCAAGAAGCTGCTCGACTTCGTCGATCAACAGTCCTTCGCCAAAGACACGTACTTGATCATCTCGGCCGACCACGGCGAGGCCTTTGGCGAGCACGGCATGTACAAGCACGCCTTCGAGCTGTGGGACGTCCTCACTCGCGTGCCGCTGCTCGTGTGCGGACCGGGCATCAAGGCGCAACACATCAGCGAGCGACGTTCACACATCGACCTGGTGCCGACCATGCTCGAGCTGCTCGGTCAAAAAGCCGACCCGAAGCTGCTCGGCAAGAGCCTGGTTCCGGAGCTGACCGGGCAGGAACCGGCCAAGAGCCGCGAGCCCATCTACCTCGAGCTCACCGAGGACAGTCACAATCCGCCGCGCCGCGCCCTCATCCGCGGGGACTACAAGCTCATCTGGAGCGGCCCCAGCGACAAGTTCCAGCTCTTCAACCTGAAGCAAGATCCCGGCGAAACGAAGGATCTCAGCAAAACCGAGCCTGACTCGCTGAAAGAGATGGTCGCGGCCTACCACGCCTTCTGGGACAAGCTGCCGATGGTGGAGCCGTACGGAAACAACAAGTTGCACGATGGCGGCACGGCGCGGGGGCCCACGGGGCCGTGAGCGCGTTTGGCGGCGGCTGAAGTTTTGGCGCCTGTGGCCGTTCTAACGGTCTGTGAGCTCCGTCCGACTGCTACTCAGCGCTGCGCTGATAACGCTCTGCGCCACGGCGAACGCGAGCGTGCAGTCGTGCAATACGCGCTGCCAAACCGCCCAGACCGACTGCGATCTGCGCTGTGATGGCAACATCCCGTGCATCCAGCAGTGTCAGGTGACGGCCGATGGTTGCGCTGAAGCCTGCCTCAAGGAATAAGCGCACAGCAGCCTACGCCGCCGTACGCTGCTGACCCCAACTCACTTCAAAACGGACGCCAAATCCGTCTCGATCTGCTCGGCGGTGCTGGCGGGCACCTTGACGTACCAGCGGTCCCACTCAGTGCGCACCAGGTAGTCGCTACCCTTGGCGCTCTCGGGCGCTGCACCGGGCGCCGGCGTCGCGGGCAGCTTGTACAGCTCGAAGAAGCCGACCGCTTTGCCGCCGTCGAAGTACTCGACGCGCACGATGGCGTCTTCGGAGCGAAGGGCCTTGGACGGCTTCTCCACGAAATCGCTACCGCGCAGGCGGGTGACCTTGCTCATCCAATTGCCGGCGGTCTCGTCTTGCTTGCCCGGGCTGCTCGGATCGCCCCAGCCTTCGTTCTTTTCTTTGACGCGCAAAAGCTCGCGCGTCTTGGCGCCCTTTTGCACGCGCACCTTGGCGATCTCTTCGTTCTTGAAGCCGTGCAAGTCGTGCTCTGGCAAGCGCGAATCGCCGAACATCAGGCTTTGCGCGATGTCGCCCGAAATCGCGAACACTTCGCCGCTATTTTGATAGCGCGCGTAGCGCTCGCTTCCGCCGGGCGTCGTGCCGCCGATGACCAAGACCTGCTCTTTGCCGTCGATCGTGACTTTGAGCGTGCCGTCGGGCTTGTCGAGACCGAACTCCTCGTTGCGCCCGACCTCTACCTTGCCGACCGCGCGCACGGCCTTGAGCGGCGCGAGTGATTTGACGAGCGTTTCGGCGGCCTTGACCGACACGAAGCGCGTCGTCTCTTTCTTGGTTGCCTTGGCGTCGGGCGCCTTGAGCGGCGCACCCGGAACGCCCGCGTGCGGATCGGCAGGCGGGGCGTCTTCTTTGTCGACCGTCGTGACGTAGTAGTAGCCGAGAGCGTCTTTTTGACTTTCGAGGTGCACCTTGCGCGTCTTGCTCTCGAACGACAGCTTCGAGAACGACGCCTGCGAGCCGCTCCAAACATCGACGGCGGCTTGCTCTTTTTCGGGCACGGGCTCGTCTTTGTTCCAAACCGTGTACGCAAGGCCCGCCGCAACGACGAGCACGGCTCCGTGGAGCATCAGCGGTTTCACTTGGCACCTCCTGCGAGCGCGCGGCGTCGGATCAAAAGCCCGATGCCCAAGACCACTGCCGGCACGCCGAAAATCGTCGAATAGAACCAGGCCAGGTCTTGCTGCTTGGTGTGCTCGATGTGTAAGTCTTCTTCGCTGTTGGTCTGGCCCGAGTAGCTCTCTTCGCCGACCAGCCAGCGCATGGCGTCGACGAACAGCACCTGGTTACCGACCACGTTGGTGAGCACCAAATCGCTGAAGGCGTCGACGTCGGCGCTGACGAACGCGCGCATCTCTTTGGGCTCGGGCTTCTTGTCTTTGTCTTTGTCTTTGCCCTTGTCGTCGGGCTTCGGCGCGGGCTCGGGCGGCGCGCCGACCACGGGCCGGGTGACCGCCGCGGCGATGTTGTAGACCGCCGTTTTTTCCGTATCTTTGTCGAAGCGGAAGTTGTGATTGGCGTCGTTGAACGTGCCGCTGGGCGAGCGAACCGTGAAGTCGACCTTGCCCGACATGGCCTGGGGCTTGTCGAGACTGCCGGAGCCGAACACGACGATCGCCGCCCGGCCGGCGTTTCGGCTCAGCGTCGACACCGAGGCGTGCGACGAAAAGCTCGTCACCTGCAGCCGCGTGCGATCGGAGTCGTTCGAGCGCACGCTGATATGAGTCGTCTCGTTGGTGAGCAGATCCGGCGAGTAAGTGAGGCCGACGATGCCTGCCAAGGCAGCCAAATGCGGCGGCGCCGGGGTCGCCGGCACGGGCGGCGGAGGCGGAGTTTTGGCGGCGGAACCGGCTGGCGCGGCTTTGCCTGCTTTGGGCGCTGCCGACAGCGCGGGCGCGGCGCTGGGCGCTGGCGGTGCCGCGGCTTCGGCCTCCGCGGAATTCACTAGGTTCATGCCGGACTGGCTCTCGGGGTCGAGCGCGAGCAGCATGTGGCCGCCGCGATCGGCGAAGCGCTGCAGCGACGCGATCTCTTGCGCAGAGAAACTATCGCTCGGTCCGAGCACCACCACCGCGTCGGCATCGGCCGGCACGTCGCTGCCGAGACCCTGCCCGAGGCCCAAGTCTTTGACGGTGACGTTCTGCTTTTGCAGCAGCAGCTTGGCGATGTTGGCGGTGCGCCCCTGATCTTCGCCTTTGCTGCCGTCGTTGATTTCGCCGTGGCCGACCGTAAAATACACGGTTTTGTGCGAGCGCACGGCCTTCAAGAGTTGCTCTTGAAAGTCGCGGTCCAGCGTCTTCAGCTTGGCGCGCGCGCCTTCCAAGTCAGCGCCGATATTGAGCGTGTACGTGACCGTGCCCTTGGCCAAGATGATCACGCCGTCTTGCGTCGCGCGCAGCTCTTTAGCGAGCTTGGGCGCGAGCAGGCGATCGCGCACTTCGACCTTCAGCTTCGGGGCCGCGGCGCCCAGCTCTTTCAAGTAGCTCTCGACCTCGCCGCGCACCTCGTTCACATCGGGAAAGAAGGCGACCACGCGGATGGGCTCCGTGAGGCTTTTGGCGATCTTCAGCGTCGATTCGCCAGGGCGCGAGGTCTTGAAGTACGAGTAGTCCCATTTTTTCTGGATGCCGCCCGAGGCGTAAACCAAGAGCGAGCCGTACACGACCACCATGGCCAGCGAGCCGCCGGCCACCGCCGCGGCCTTCACGCGGCGAGCCTCGGGGCGCTCGGCGCGGCGCATCGGGCGCAGCGCCGTCTCGGCAAAGATCTGCGGCACGACGGCCAGCGTGAGCAGCGAAACCCACAGCACGCGCAGTAGCTCGACCGCGTGGTCGCGCTTTTCGGCCGTGAGCTTGCTCAGGCCGAAGCGGTCGGCACCCGAATTCGTCGTGACGTAATAGATGCACAGCGCAAGCACACCCAGCACCGACAGCTGCGCCAGCAGGCGCTCGATGTTGGCGCGCTCACCTTGGCTACGGAACTTGGGCGAAAAGCGCAGCGCTGTCGCCAGCACCACCGAAAGCACGCCGAGCGCCGTGACGACGCCCGCGCCTTTTTCGAGGCCCGAAAGCACCCGCTCGCCCATCAAGACCAGCGCCAGCCCGCCCAGGTACAGCGGTAAGAGCCAGCCCGGTGCACCACTGCCGGTGGCCACAGCGGAAAGCGCGGAGCCCGGCGGTTTGACCGGGGTCTCCGGTGTCGACTGGCTCATTGCCACCTCCGCGCTTCAAGCACTTTGACCGAGGCGAACAGGAATGCGTAGGTGAAGACCACGTAAAAGATGACTCCCGAAGGCTGCAGGATCCCTTGCATGAAGGGCCTGAAATTCTCGTGGTGCACGGCCAGCGCCGACAAATATTGGTTGAGCGGCGGCTCCGAAGCCTTGGCCACCATCCAGAGCAGCACGAACACCACCGCCATCACGGCGCTCAGAATTGCGGCCACGACCTGCGAGGTCGCCAGCGCCGAGCCGAACACGCCAATCGCGGTCAGCGCAGCTCCGAGCAGCAGCAGTCCCAAGTAACCGACCACGATCTGACCGATGGCCACTTTGCCGTGAACGAACAGCCAAGCCGGCATGTACGCCGACAACAGCGTGGCCAGCACGAGCACGCCGTAGGCCGCCAGAAACTTACCGATCACGATGTCGCGATCTTTGACCGGCGACGTGTTGAGCAAGATCAGTGTGCCGGTCTGCCGCTCTTCGGCGAGCAGCCGAATCGTGAGCAAAATGGCCGCGACCATGGTCGGCGCTGACGTGTTGTAGAAAAACTGCTGCAGCACGGCGCCGCTCAGCTGCTTCTGGTCCAAGCCGTTGAACCAGTTGAAGAGCAGGCCGTCCGCCAGCAAAACTCCGGCCACCAGCACCGGGCCCAGCCAGGAGCGAAAGTACGAGTTGAACTCGCGGCGTGCGATCAAAAGCGCGGTGCTCATGCCGCACCTCCTTCGGTCGGAGCCGCGGGCGGCGCTGCCTCGGCGGCGGGCGGCGGCGCCTCGCCGTCTTTGCGACGCTTCTTTTTCCTGCGCACCGGCGCGCCCTCGCCCGTTTCGCCCAAGAGCTCGAGGAACATGCTCTCGAGCTCCTGCTCGCGGCCCAAAGCGATCACGCCCACGTCGGCTTGCACCAGCGCGCGACAGAGTGCATCGCGCAGATCGCCTTCGCCACGCACGCTGATCGAGGCGATGCCCGGCCCAGACTCGTTCGAGTGCGCCGCATCCACGCCCGAAACCCCGGGCACCCTTTGCGCGATCTCGCTGGCGCGAGCCTGAGCGGCCTCTTCCGTGGCGCCCGCGACGCGCACGGTGATCGCGATCCGTGAGCCCTGCCTGAGCGCCACAGACAGCTCGCTCTCGGTGCCGGACCACTCGATCTTGCCGGCGTTGATGACCATGATGCGATCGCAGGTCTCGCTGATTTCCGAGAGGATGTGGCTCGAGAGCACGACGGTGTGCTCGCCCTTCAGGTTTTTGACCAGCTCGCGCATCTCGACGATTTGCACCGGGTCGAGGCCCGAGATCGGCTCGTCGAGCACGACCAGCTCGGGCGCGTGCACGATGGCCTGCGCGATGCCGACGCGCTGCCGATAGCCGTGCGAGAGCGCGCCGATGATCTTCTTGGAGACGTCGCCCAGCTCCGTGAGCTCTACGGCTTCGGCCACCAGCTTTGCGGTCTGCGAGCTCGCTACGCCGCGAATGCGGGCCGCGAACGTCAGGTATTCGCTCACGCTCAGGTCGTCGTAGAGCGGCGGGCGGTCGGGCAGGTAGCCGACTTTGGCCTTCACGTCGTCGGGCCGGTCGACCACGTCGACGCCCGCCACCTTGACCGAGCCGCTGGTCGGCAAGAGATCGCACGCCAAGATGCGCAGGGTCGTGGTCTTGCCGGCGCCGTTGAGGCCCAAAAGACCGATAATTTCGCCACGCTCGATGGTCGTGGTCAGCGGTCCGACGGCCCGCTGATCGCCGTAGTACTTATAGAGCTCTTGGATTTCGATCACGCAGAACCTCGACCTGAGGGAGGGGCCTCATGGGGACCACCGCGCCCGCTTCGCCGTGTCGGCGGTTACCACAAAGTTTCGGCGCGGTGTTACCAAGAACCTCGCGGCCTTATTCCCGGGGACCCGCCCCACGTGCCGTCTAACCAGTACCATCGAAGCTTTCCGAGATGATAGCGAGCCCGGCGACCGACTCCGAAACGCTCGAACAGCGCATCTTGGGCGCCGCGCGCGAGCTCGGCTTCGTGCGGGCCGGTATCGCTCGGCCCGAGCGCTCCGAACAAGCGGCCGAGCGGCTGGCGAGCTGGCTCGCTGCGGGCAATCACGGACAGATGCACTACATGGCGGGCGAGCGCGACCGAGGCTCGCCGGCAGCGCTGTTCGAAGCGGTGCAGAGCGTGCTGGTGGTGGCACTGCCCTACGGCGACGGGCCAACGGTCGCGCTGCGCCGCAGCGCTACGGGGCCGGAGCTCGGACTGCCGCTGACGGGCAAGGTGGCGCGTTACGCGCGCGGCGAAGACTACCACCGCGTGCTGAAGAGCAAGCTCGAGCGTCTGGGGTCCGTGATTGACCAGCTCGTGGGACGCGCGGTCGGGCGACGCGCGTGTGTCGATAGCGCGCCGCTGCTCGAGCGAGACTTCGCGGTGCGGGCGGGCATTGGATTTGCTGCCAAGTCGACGCTCACCATCGTGCCTGGCGCGGGCAGCTTCGTGCTGCTCGGTGAGCTGCTGCTGGATCTAGAGCTGACGCCGACGAGCGCAGCGGCTACGGGCGGCTGCGGCGCGTGCACCCAGTGTCTCACGGCGTGCCCGACGGGAGCGTTCACGGGGCCCTACGTGCTCGATGCGCGGCGCTGCATCTCGTACCTCACCATCGAGCTCACGGGCTCGGTGCCGCGCGAGCTGCGCGCGCTCGTCGGTCAGCACGTGTTCGGCTGCGACATCTGTCAAGACGTGTGTCCCTGGAACCACTCACGCCACGCCCCAGCGGCCGATCCCGAGCTCGGACGCCGCGAACAGTTGCAGGCCCCCGCGTTGGAGGAGCTGCTCTTTCTCACCTCGTCGGGCTACCGCCGGCTGGTGCGCGGCAGCGCGCTTTCGCGAGTCAGCCGTGCCCGGCTTGGGCGCAACGCGGCCATCGCGCTCGGCAACTCCAAAAATCCGACGGCCGAGGCGCCGCTGGCGCGGGCGCTGTCGACCCATTCGAGCGAGCTGGTCCGGGCGCACGCAGCCTGGGCGCTCGGCGCGCTCGGCCTGCCACTCGTAACGGGGCTCGTGGCCTTGCAAAGCGCCGCCGCCGGCGATTCTTCACCGGAAGTGCGCACCGAAGCCGAGCTTGCACTGGCGGCTGTCGCTGGGCGCGCTCGGGAATAGTGGTATGACAGCGCCGAGGAGCGCGAGCGCGCGATGAGCGACAGAGTGCACCCCGAAAAGAACGCCGAGCAATCGACCAGCCTGCCCCAGGTCTCGATGCGGCAGCTCGGCATGCTCGTGCTGTTTTGCTCGCTGACGGTGCTGTTCACGGCAACCATCATCGGCTTTTGGTTCACGCGCATCACCTCCGAGCAGTTTCGGGCTCCGGGACTGCCAGATTTGCCCGAAGGGCTGCTCTTGAGCACCGTGCTCATCGGCCTCACTTCGCTCTGCATTTGGCAGGCGCAGCTCGCGGTTCGAAAAAACCAGCTCGAAGCGTTGAAGCGCTGGTTGCTCGCAGCGGGCGCGCTGGCGCTATTGTTCTTGCTGACCCAAACCGCCAACTGGTTTGCCATGCGCCCGCCGAGCGACGCCAATTCGCTCTACCTGGCGACGTTTTTCATGCTGACGGGCGTGCACGCGGCGCACGTCGTGGGCGGCTTCGTGCCGCTCGGCTTCGTGATCCATCACGCCGCGCGCCGGCACTACTCGAGCTCGAGCCACGAAGGGCTCAGCTTGTGCGCGCAGTATTGGCACTTCTTGGGCGGCGTCTGGCTGGTGCTCGTGACCATGCTCTACCTCGGCAACTGATGAGCAAGGCCGTGCGCACCTACTTTTGGGACTTCTTCGGTCCGCGCTCGCAGCCGACCGCCAGCCATTTCAAGCGCCATTTGCAGGGTTTCCTGAACCAACACGGCATCGGCGAATTGTCACTCCTCGAGTCATCACAAGCGCCCGGACACCACGCCATCGGCGTGACCGCGCCGAGCGCCCACTGGGAGCTGATCGAAAAAGCCCTCCGCCCCAAACGCCACGAAGCGCCGTAGCTCTCGTGGGGCTGCCGCGCCGCCGCCCAGCTTGCAGAAACTTTCGTGGCGGCGCTCGGTACAGCCGGTCGGTGACGATGCTACCGGCGTCACGGGCCATGCGCGTTCCGGCGGCTCGTCCCAAGTCCCCTGAGATCTCACAAGGCGGGGACTCCCCGCCTCCCTGTGAGTCTCGCAGGCCCTCGCCGGGAGCTATCATCACTGAGGCAGCCCGAGACGTGCCGCTCGGCACGACCGGAGGACGACACGTGAGCTTCTGCACGCGAGCTGCGGATGGGCAGCAGAAAGAGGTCTCACGGAGCCAAGCGTTCGATGCTCCACGCTTCCACGCCTGGCTCGCGCGTGTACAAGAACCTGTCGTGCAGCCGATCGGGTTGGCCCAGCCACAGCTCGATGCGCTCCGGGAAAACTAGATAGCCACCCCATGACTCGGGACGCGGCACGTCTTTGTCGGCGAAGCGCGCTTCGACGTCGCTGGCCCGGGCGTCGAGCTCGGCGCGCGAGGTGATCGGCTGGCTCTGCGGCGAAGCCCACGCGCCAAGCTGCGAGCCGCGCGGGCGACTTCGAAAGTAGGCCTCCGATTCCGCCTCGCTCGCTCGCTCGACGCGGCCCTCGAGTCGCAGCTGTCGCTCGCGCTTGGCAAAGTGCATGACCAGTGCGGCGCGCGGGTTTTCGTCCATCTCACGAGCCTTGCGGCTTTCGTAATTGGTCACGAACAGCACGCCCCCGCGCAAGATGCCCTTGAACAGCACGATGCGCGCCGACGGTCGGCCGTCGGCGCTAGCGGTGGCGAGCGTCATGGCGTCCGGCAGCGGATCGCCCGAACTGCGCGCCTCTTCGAACCATGCGTTCAGCACTGAAAGCGGTTCGGCGCCAGGCGCCGCCACGGCGGCGTCGCTGGCGAAGTGCCTCGAATTGGCCATTTTCCGGCGTCCCTTCTAGCGCTGGCGGCCGCACTTATCAAACCCGGCTCTAGCGTGGGGAAGATTGAGGTTAGCGTGGGCGTATGGGTTCTGTATCATTCAGGAGCTTTGCCCATGATGCCGCGCATGACTCGACCCGCTCGAAAATCGCTTGCCGTCGGCACGGGCCTGGCGGCGCTTTTGCTCGCTTCCTTCGCCATGGCGGCCGATGCCACGCCGATCGACAAAGCCAGCGCGCAAGTCAGCGAGGCGCTCAGCGTGCTCAAGGACGTCAAGCTCGGCAATAAGGGCGGCGACGAGCACCTCGAAAAGGCCCGCGCATACTTGGCGCGCGCCCACGCCGAGCTGCTCAAGGCCCAGGGCCAAGAAGCGCCAAAATAAGGCGCTTCGCCGGGCCTCCCGGCTTCGGCTATACAAGGCGCCATGCGCGTGCTCATCAGCGGAGGTGCCGGCTTCATCGGCAGTCATATCGTGGCGCAGGCCGTGGCCGCGGGCTTCGAGGTAGCCGTGCTCGACAACCTCTCGACCGGCAAACGCGAGAACGTGCCCGCCGGCGTCAAGCTGTTCACGGTCGATCTGCGCGATCGCGACGCCACCCTGGCCGCGCTGCGCGATTTCGATCCGGAGCTGGTCAGCCACCAAGCGGCACAGGCCAGCGTGCCCATCAGCATGCGCGACCCACGCCTCGACGCCGAGGTGAACGTGATCGGCGGCATCAATTTGCTCGACGCTTGTACGGCGCCCAAAAGTCGCGTTCAAAAGTGCGTATTCGCCAGCACCGGCGGCGCCATCTACGGCGAAGTCCCGGACGGGCAGAGCGCGAGCGAGAGCTTCGCGCTCGAGCCGAAGAGCCCGTACGGTATTCACAAGCTCACGTTCGAAAAGCTGCTGGCCGTGTACGGGCAATCGCGCGGGCTTTCGCACACGGTGCTGCGCTACGCCAACGTCTACGGCCCGCGCCAAGATCCGCACGGCGAGGCCGGCGTCGTAGCGATCTTCTTCGACGCCGCGCTGGCAGCGAAAAAGCTCACGGTTTTCGCCAAAAAGAGCGAGGGCGACGGTGGCTGCATCCGTGACTACGTGTACGTGGGCGACGCCGCGCGGGCGAACCTGCTGGCGATGCAAGGCAAGCTGCCGCATGCGGTCATGAACGTCGGCTCCGGGCAGGCCACGACGACGCTGGAGCTGGCGCGACAAATCGTGTCGCTCACCGGCTCGAGCTCCAGCATCGAACAAGGTGGCGTGCGCGCCGGCGACATCGAGCGCTCGCTACTCGACGTGAGCCGTTTCGAGCAAACGCTCGGTCCTGTCACGCCGCTCGCGGTGGGGCTAGCCGAGACGGCGCGATGGTACCGTGAGCGAGCGTAGTCGCCACATTTGGCTTGGCGCGTTCGGGTTGCTGGGCTTGCTGCTCGCCTCGGCCTGCGCGGCATCGTCCGCGTCGAGCCACGCGCACAGGCCCGCGACCGAGACTGCCAGCGACGACAGCGCCGGCGCCGCCCCCGAGCCCGGCGGTGCCGGCGCGACGGCGACTAGCGCTGCGGGCGGAGCCGCGAGCGACGACGACTCGGAGCACGGCGAGCCGCTCGACGACTCCGCTGAAAGTGCAGAGCCGAGCGCCGCCGAAACGCTCAGCGTGCGCCCTCACCCGCTCGATGCGTGGAGCGATGCGCAAGTCGCCGCGGCCGTGAACCACGACTTGCACGCGCTCGGTCCGATGTCGCTGGGCTCGCCGAACGGCGGAGCGCTGATCAACGGTGTGCAGGCGGTCGCCACGCCGCTGTACAAACCGGTGAGCCCGAGCGGCGCCTGGGGCACGCAAGAAACCCTCGATTTTCTGGCTAGAGCTCTGAGCAAGGTTCAGGAAGAATTTCCGGGCACGCCGCCGCTTGCGCTGGGCGACATCAGCGGTCGTAACGGTGGGCCCTCGCCACCGCACGTGTCGCACCAATCGGGCCGCGACGTCGACATCGCGTATTTCTACAACGACGGCGAGGGCTGGTACGCGCGTGGCACCGCGCAAAACCTCGACCTGCCCCGCGACTGGGCCTTCGTGCGCGCATTGATCGCCGAGACCGACGTCGACCTGATTCTGATCGACCATTCGATCCAGGTCTTGCTCGAAGACTACGCGCGGCAGCACGGCGAAGATCCGACCTGGCTCAGCGGCATCTTTCGCGGCGTGCCGGGCAAGCTGCGCCCGATCATTCGCCACGCTCCGGGGCACGCCACGCACTTGCACATTCGGTTCTTCAATCCGATCGCACAAGAAACCGCGCGGCGCTGTCACGCGTTTTTGCTCCAAGCCAAGCTGACGAGCGCGCCGCAGAGCTACATCAGCCACAAAGTGAAAAAGAACGAGACGCTCGGGATGATCGCGCGCAAATATGGCGTACCCGTCCCGCGCCTCCGCGCTGCCAACGGCCTGAAGACCTCGCTCATCCGCGATAAAATGGTGCTGCGCGTGCCGGTCGCCAGCCGCGGCCCCACAGCTCCCGGCCCGCGCCTGCGTCTACCGTCGCGCCGCCTGCCGCCGCCGATCAAAGCATCCGGCGGCGGCGCCGACACGGCGCTCGCTCAGCCGCCGCCGACCAAATGAACGATTTCGACCACGTCGCGGTCAGCCAACACCGTTTGGGCGTGGAGGGCCCGCGGCACCACCTCGCGGTTGCGTTCGACCGCGACGGGCCCTTCGGTGAGCGAAAGCGCCTCGACTAGGCCCCGCACCGTGAGGCCTTCTGGGAAGGTCCGAGCCTCGCCGTTGACGGTCAGCTGCATGGCGCTTTCCAGGCTGACCCAAGCAAACTGGCGGTGCAAGGCGCGAGCGAGGTAAAATCACCGGGTGCGGGTTTCAGGCGTCGCGCTCGCTATCGTCCTCGTCTCGGCCTTGGCCGGCGCCGGCGCTGCGCTTTGGCCGCTGCTCGACCAGCGTTTGCCCGAGCCGGCGCAGGTCGCGCTCGGTGGGCGCATCCCGACGCGAGGCGAAGCGCTGTCCAGCTGGCTCGGCCGCCGCGCCGAGCAAGACGGCAAGACCGAGGTCTTGGTGCGACACCCCGACGGCGTGCTGGTCGTGCCGCGGCGCGAGCTCGGCCTGACTCTCGACACCGACGCGGCGCTCGCAGAGCTGAGCCGACCTCGGGCGGCGAGCGGCGTTCTCACGCGACTGGGCGTGGCATTCGGCCGGGTGCCGCCCGAGCCGCTCGAGATTGAGCCTGGCTACCGCTTCGACGCCACCCGGGCGGCAGCCTGGCTCGCGGACATCGCGCCGGGGCTGCGGCGTGAGCCGGTGGACGCGCGGCTCGATCTGCGCGGCCACGAGCGCATCGAGGCCAGCGCCGGTCGGGAGCTCGATCTGGCCGCCTCGTTGTCACGGCTGGCCGCGGTCGGCGCCGCGAGCGAGGTCGAGCTCGCCTTCACTCAGCTCGTGCCGAAGGTGCCGAGCAGCACCCTGGCGAACGTCGACCCGACGCTCATGCTCAGCGAATACGAGACCGATTTTGCCAAACGCGGCGGGCCGCGTGTGAAAAATATCGCGCGCGCTGCCAGCTACCTGGACGGCACGTTGATGGCGCCTGGCGAAGTCTGGAGCTTCAACCGCAGCGTTGGCCCGCGTACCGTCGAGCGCGGCTTCGTCGACGCCCCGGTGATCGTGGCCGACGAAGTGGAACCAGGTGTGGGCGGTGGCGTGTGCCAGGTCGCGACCACGCTGTTCGCGGCCGGCGTGCTCGGTGGCCTCGACGTGGTCAAGCGCCGCAGTCACAGCCGCCCGAGCGGCTACGCACCGCTCGGCCTCGACGCCACGGTGATCGACGGCGAAGTCGATTTACAACTCAGAAATCCCTATCCCGTGCCGATCATCGTGCACGCGTTCCTGCCCGTGCCCACACGCATTCGCATCGAGATGCTCGGTAGCGTTCCGCCCGGCAAAGTCGAGCATACGTACGCCGTCACCAAGAGCGAAGATTTTTTTCGGCGCGTGGCGCGCCACCCGGAGCTCAAGCCCGATCAGGTCAAACGCCAGCAAAAAGGCATTCCCGGCTACGACGTGGTGAGCACGGTGCGCACGCGCTACCTCGACGGTAGCGAGCGCGTCCGCCACTACACCAGCACCTACTACCCGGTGCCGGAGATCTACTGGGTGGGCAGCGACGTGGACCCGGAGAGCCTGCCGGCCTTGCCCGAACGCGCAACGCACACCGAGCTGCAGGGCGACGGCGAAGCCGTCGCACCAGCGTCTTTCACTCCCTAGCCGATGCGCGCCCTCACGGCGCGCCGCCGGCGCCGCCGGCGCCAGTGTCCGCCGCGCCTCCGGCGCCGGGCAGGCAGGCGCTCGCAGCGTTGTTGCAGTCGGCAGCAGTCGTCATCGTCGCCGTCACGTACTTGTTGAAGCAGGTGACGATCTGGCGGGCGCCCATGTAGTCCTGAAAGCAGTTGATGTAGGCGTTCACCAGCTCGGTATTGCTGACGGTGGCGTCGCAGGTGCCAAGGGCCCGGATACCATCGGCGCACTCCATATCGGAAAAGTCCGTGAAGTCGCAGGAGTCGCCAGCGACGGGGTCTTTGGTGCAGCCGGTCGACACGATGCCGAGCGCTTTGGCGTCGTCTATGCAACTGAAGGTTTCGACGACGCCGGTTTCAGGATTGCAGCCGGTGGCCATCGTTGCGTCCACACAAGTGATGGTCATGTCGGTACACGCGCCGCTCGTCGGCGAGCCGGCCGTCGCAGAGTTACCAGCCCTGCCGGTGCCGGCGGTTCCGCCCGTGGTGCCGCTGGTGCCGCTGGTGCCGCCGGTGCCGCCGCTAGCATTGCCCGAGGTATTGTTGCTCGAGCCGCCCACGAGCGCGCCGTGTCCACCCGTGCCGGTGCCCTCGTCCGTCGACTTACTCGAGCAAGCGACCACGCCGCCGAGCGCAAGAACGAACGTGAAGGACCAGCCGAAAGTCGTACGCTGCATCTGGGCACCCGTTACCTTTCACGAGCAAGCCTAGCTCGGGCGACTGGCCCGAGTCAGCTCGACTTTCGAGGCGAAGTTCGAAAGCGCGCAGCACGATGGCTATTTCGTAGCCAGCTTTGCATGCTCAGCGGCCAATTCCACGTAGTGCAGAGCCCCGCGCCGCCCCTCGAGCCGCTCGTGCTCGGACAGCTCGCGCACCACGCGGCCCGGCTGCCCGCGCACCATGCTGTAGGGCGGCACCTGCATGCGCGGCGGCACGACGCTGCCGGCAGCGATCAACGCCTCGGTACCGATCACCGCGTTGTCGAGCAAGATCGAGCCCATACCGACCAGCGCGCCATCGTGGACGGTCGCGCCGTGCACGATGGCGTTGTGACCAACGGTCACCTCATCGCCAATCACAGCGTGCGAAAGATCGCTCGTCATGTGCAAGCAGCTACCGTCTTGGATGTTGCTGCGGGCCCCGATGCGAATGTAGCCGACGTCCGCCCGGAGCACGCAATTGTACCAAATGCTGGCAAGCTCTCCGATCACGACGTCACCGATGATGACGACACCGTCGGCGATGAACGCCGTCGCGGCAATCTGGGGCGACTTGCCCTTGTAGGCTCGGATAATCACGGCACGACGGGCAACGCGCGAGGCACGCCTGGCGCCCGCGGCAGAGGTTGACGCGGCGCGGGGCCCTGCGGCGCCATTCCCGGCACCTCGCCCAGCAGCGAATTCTTGTAGGAGCCGGTGACGATGACTTCTTTGAGCTGGCCGATCAGCGCATCGGGGCCGGCAACGTGGACGATCTCGCTACGCTCGGTGCGACCGCGCAGCGCGCCGGTTTTGCCGCGGCCTTCGAACAACACGCTCTGCTTCGTGCCAACTTGCTCGCGGAGCAGCTGGGTGCGCATGCCGTCGCCCAGCGCGATCAGCTCGGCCAAGCGCGCGATCTTTTCGGCCTCGCTGATGTCGTCACCCAGGTTGACAGCCGCCGTGTAGGGACGCTCCGAGTACTTGAAGCCGTAGATCAGCGAGAAGCCCTCGTGGCGCACGAGCGCCAGCGTTTCGGCGAAGTCTTCGCGCGTTTCGCCGGGAAAGCCGACGATCATGTCGGTGGCCAGCGTGAGACCCGGAACGGCTTGCCGGAGTGCTGCTACGCGCTCTCGGTATTCGGCGGCGGAATAGCGCCGCAGCATGCGCCGCAGCACACGGTCGCTGCCGGACTGCACCGGCAGGTGCACGTGGCGGGCCAGCACGGGCAAATCTTGGTGAGCGCGGATCAGCGAAACCGTCAGGTGCCGCGGGTGCGGGCTGGTGTAGCGGAGCCTCAAAAGCTCGGGAACTTGCGCGGCGATCGCCCGGATCAGCGCTGCAAACTCGCTCTCGTCTTCGCGGGCGCGCAAGCCGCGCGTGTGCAGCCACGGCGCTTCGCCTGCGCCGGGCGCGGGCTCTAGCTCGCTCAGCGGGTCGCGGTAGCTGTTGACGGTTTGGCCGAGCAGCGTGATCTCGCGCGCGCCAGCCGCCACCAAGCGCCGAACTTCGTCGATGATTTCACGCGACGGCCGATAGCGCTCCGGCCCGCGCGTGTGCGGCACGATGCAGTAGGTGCAACGTTCGTTGCAGCCCTTCATGATCGTGACGAACGCGCTGACCGGTGTTCGGCCCGGCTCGGCTGCGGCCGCCAGAAAGTGCGGCGCCGCCAGGTCGAACTCGGTGCGCACGAGCGGAGCCGCGCTGCCGTCGGCCTGCTCGAGTAGGCGCGGCAGCTCGGAAATGTTGTCTGGGCCGATGAGCAGGTCGATGTCCGGCATGCGCCGCAACAGCCCCGCACCCTCTTGTTGGGCCACGCAACCGGCAACGGCGATGGTCAGTCCGGGGCGCTGCTGCTTCAAGAGCGCGATGCGCCCCACCTCGCTGCGCAGCTTTTGCTCGGCCTTCTCGCGAATGCTGCAAGTGTTGAGCAGGACCAGATCGGCGTCGTCGAGCCCTGCGGCTTCGGCGTGCCCGGCCCCGCGCAATACCTCGCCGATCCGCTCGGAATCGTGCGAGTTCATCTGGCAACCGAAGGTGATGATGGTAAAGCGCGCCAAGTTGCGGCGCGAACCCTAGCATTTCCAGGCGTTGACGGAGGGGCCGGAGTCCGTTTTGATTCGCCCCCCTATGCACGAGGATTTTTCGGACCTGGTCTCGATGTGGGAGCGGCTCACGGCGCGCTACGCGGAGCGCCCGCTGTTCGGCGAAAAGCGCTCCGGGAGCTGGGTCTGGAAGACGTACGCCGAGGTCGCAGCCGAGGTGGATGCCTTTCGCGCCGCGCTGGCGACCCTGGGCGTCGGCCCCGCCGACCGGGTGGCGCTAATTTCCGACAACCGCCTGGAGTGGGCCGTCGTCGTCCACGCCACGCTGGGTCTGGGGGCCACCTACGTGCCCATGTACGAGTCGCAGACCAAGGACGACTGGGCGTACATCTTGCGCGACTCCGGCGCCAAGGTCGTGTTCGGCGCCACGCGCGAGATCGTGAGCGCGCTCGAGCAGGCCAAGCCCGGCATCGCCAAGCTCGAGCACGTGTGTGGCTTCGAGCTCGAGCCGAGCGACAAGCGCAGCTTCGCCTCGCTACTGAGCCGCGGCAAGAGCGGCGCCAAGCTGCCCGCCGTCAAGCCGTCGCCGGACGAGCCGGCGGCCTTCGTTTACACGTCAGGCACCACGGGTGAGCCCAAGGGCGTAGTGCTCACGCACAAGAATTTCTGCGCCAACGTCAACGGGCTCACGCCGCTTTTTCCGCTCACTTCCGAAGATCGTTCGCTGTCGTTTTTGCCGTGGGCGCACGCCTTCGGTCAAACCGGCGAGTTTTACACGTTGGCCGCGCTCGGCTGCGCGATGGCCATCAACGACGACGTGTCGAAGCTCGTGAGCAACCTGCCCGAGGTCAAGCCCACGGTGCTGGTCGCGGTGCCGCGCATCTTCAACCGCATCTACGAGGGCGTGAACCAGCAGATGCGAGATCGCCCGAAGCCGATTCGAGCCTTGTTTCACGCCGGCATTCGCGCGGCCACGCGGCGCTCGCGCGGCAACCAGTTGAGTTTCAGCGAAGGACTGACGCTCAAGCTCGCCGACAAGCTGATCTTCAAAAAAGTCCGGCAACGCTTCGGCGGCCGACTGCGGCTGGTGGTGAGTGGCAGCGCGGCGCTCAGCAAAGAAGTCGCTGAATTCATCGACGCGCTCGGCATCGACGTGTTCGAAGGCTATGGCCTGACCGAGACAGCGCCGGTAGCGGCCGTCAATACGCCCGAGCACCGCAAGATTGGCTCGGTGGGCAAGCCCCTGCCCAACGTGCGCGTCGTGATCGACACCCAAGCCACCGGTGACGCCAAAAACGGCGAGATCATCGTGTACGGCGACAACGTGATGCGCGGCTATCACAACCGTCCCGAAGAAGACCAAAAGATCTTCACCCCCGATCACGGGCTTCGCACCGGCGACATGGGTTATCTCGACGAAGACGGCTACCTCTACATCACCGGTCGCATCAAAGAGCAGTACAAGCTCGAGAACGGCAAGTACGTGGTGCCGTCGCCGCTCGAAGAAGATCTCAAGCTCTCGCCTTACATCGGCAACGTCATGCTGTACGGCGCCAACAAGCCGCACAACGTCGTGCTGGTCGTGCTGAACCAAGCGAACCTCGCCAAGTGGGCCGAACGCGAAGGTGTCACGCTAGCCGAGCCCACGACCAATCCGCGCGTGCGCGAGCTGATCAAGGCCGAGCTCGAGCAGCACAGCAAAGACTTCCGCGGCTACGAAAGGCCGAAGGCCTTCGCGCTAATTACGGCCGATTTTACCGCCGAAAACGGCATGCTCACGCCCAAGATGAGCATCCGCAGAAACCGCGTGCTCGCGAACTACCAGAGCCTGCTCGACGCGCTGTACCGCTAACCTCGGCGGCGGCTCACGGCTATTTCTTGGTTGCGGCGGGCGCCGCCAGCTCCCGCGGGGCTGGCAGCTCGAGCCAGGCTTCGAAGGTCGCTTGCAGCGCGCACGACGACGCTTCGCCGCACAACGCCACGTGCCGATTGCTTAGCTCGGCGCGGATCGCATCCGTCGCCCAAGCGTAGGCTCTGGCACACGATGTTCACGTCTCGCTTTTCGTCGCCCGAGTACGGCACCACGATCGTCAACTCGCCTTGCTCGTTCGGTGCGAGCTCGTCGCCGCTGGGCGCGTCCGGCGCGGGCGCATCGCCGCCCGGCTCCTGCCCGCTCGGCGTGGCGGGCGCTTCGCCCGGCCTGTGCACGACGGCTCGAACGGGGTGGCCACCGGTGCCGTTCTTCTTGCGACACAGAAGCTGCAGCCAGCCGTTCGGGCTCGTCGCCTCGCAACCCAAGCCCGCGGCGCCAGCGATCGTCTCTTTGCTCCCCCCCTTGAACGATGCTGGAGCCGAGTCGGCCGTGGCAGGGCCAGGCGCGGCCTGCGCTACCGGCGCCGCCGCGGGCGCGGCGCTGCTCGCAACCTCGGCCGTCGAAGATTTCACTATCGCCGGGCTCGAGCCGGGCGCCGGCTGAAGCGGCGGCTCCGACTTGCTGCAGCCCACCAAGCACCAAACCAAACAAATCCCGAAGTTCCTCATCGTGGACGTGCCCTCTAGCAGGCCCTGTGCCAGTCGAACATCGGCGTAGCTCGTGCACAAACGCCCCACTTCGAAGGCGGCGGGGGGCGCGCGCACGTCCAGAGGCGTGTCGCATCAACCCCTGAGCGTGTCCCCACGCCCACGAAGTCACCTAAAGTGCGGACCCCCATGAAGCGCCCGACGCCGTCCAAGAAAGCGTCCAAGAAGGCGGCATCGAAAACGGCCAAAGCGCGGCAGCCTATCCGCGCCAAAAGCGAGCTCGATCCGCGACTCGAGCGCATCGCCAAGACTTACCTGAGGGAGCCGCGGGTCAGCTTGGGAAAGCTGTTCTCATCGCGCGGCCTCGAAGTCGACGGCAAGATCTTCGCCATGGTGGTGCGAGGCAAGCTCGTGCTCAAGCTGCCCAAGTCGCGCGTCGACGAGCTGGTGGCGAAGAAGGCCGGCTCTTACTTCGACCCCGGGCATGGTCGGCTCATGAAAGAGTGGATCGCGATGCGCGCCAGTAAGCCCGACCCGCTCAGCTTGGCGCGTGAAGCCTTCGTCTTCGTGAGCGGGCAAAAATAGGCAAAAGGGTCGACTGTTTCCGGCAGCGCTTGCGCAAAAACAAAAGAGAATTCATAGTTCTCTTTTAGATGGCGCAGGTACCGAAGCAGCACGTGCGCGACGCCTTCACGACCGCGGCCGCCGAAACCTTTGCGGAGCTCGGCTTCGAAAGAGCCACCATGGCGGACGTGGCAGCGCGAGCCGGCTCTTCCGTCGGCAACCTCTACAAATATTTCTCGAGCAAACAGCAGCTGTTCGACGCCGCGATTCCTACCCGGCTAGTGCACGAGCTAAAAAAACGCACCCGCGCCCGCATGCGCGCGCTCGGCACGGCCAAAGACGTGCGCGAGCTCGGCGCGCACGCCGAATACCACGCGCTGGCCGGCGACTTGCTCGACTATTGTCTGCAGCACCGCGCGGCGGTGGTGGTGGTGCTGGCGCGGGCCGAAGGCACGGCGTTCGCCTCGTTCCGCCACGACTTCGTCGAAAAATTGGTGGAGTGGGCGCTCGACTACGCGCGCATCCCCTACCCCAAGCTCCGGCCCACGCCCGAGCTGCGCTTCATCCTGCGCCACGCCTATACGAGCTTCGTTGCCGGAGTGGCCGAGGCACTGCGCCAATTCTCGGACGAAGCGCGTGCTCGCGCGGTCATCGACCAGCTCACCTCCCAACATCAGGGAGGCCTAAAACGCCTGTTCGAAGTGCAAGGAGAACCCGATGCTCAGTCGCCAGACCCTGCAAAGTCGCCCATCGTCGCAGCAGCTGCTCGCGCGCGTGCTGGAAACGCCCGAGCTTACGACGCAGATTCGCAGCCTGCCGGGCCCGCTGCTGGGCAAGCTCATCGAGCAGGTGGGGCTCGAAGACGCCGCTGAGCTGGTCGCGCTGGCTACGACCGAGCAGCTGGCGCAGATCTTCGACGAAGATCTGTGGCGCGCTGGCGCGCCCGGCGAAGACGAGCGCTTCGACGCCGAGCGCTTCCTGCTCTGGCTCGAAATCATGCTGGAGGCGGGCGAGCGCTTCGTCGCCGAGCGCTTGTCCGAGCTACCGCAAGAGCTGGTCACGCTAGCTCTGCACCGCCACCTGCTCGTGATTTCCTTGAGCGACCTCGAGCGCGAGCTTTCGGCAGGCGACGACGAAGCCGAAGCCGCCGAGAAGGCCTTCGAGAGCTGCCTAGCCGAAGAAATCGACGAATATCAGGTAATTTGGCGCGGCGGCGACGGTTGGGACAACGTGCTCTTGGCACTGCTCGCGCTCGATCGCGACCACCACTCGCAACTCGTCGATTTGCTCGAGCGTTGCGCCTGGCTGAGCCAGGAGTACATCGACGACAACGGTGGCTTGTACGCAGTGCTGAGCGCCGAAGAGACGCTCGAGGCCGACGTGGCGGCCGAACGCGAGACCAGGCGCGCCGAACGCGGCTATGTCGCGCCCAGCGCCGCCCTCGCCTTCCTGCGTCTCGCGAGCAACCCTGAAACGAGCGACCGTTCGCTTCGCGAACGCGATCCGCTGACGCGCGCCTATTTCCGAGACCTCTCGCGCGCGACCGGAGCGCGACGCTCGAATGCCGAGCCGTCGACCAAGCCGCGCTCGCTCAGCCAGCTGCTCGAGGCTTCCGGCATCGTCAGCGAGGCCTGGCCGCGGCT
>Ga0307516_10001003_pt1 | contig 39070 bp, 35 predicted proteins | sample 19_EM_MG_FD_203310 | JGI IMG/M metagenome (GOLD analysis project Ga0307516, IMG submission 203310) | Populus trichocarpa ectomycorrhiza microbial communities from riparian zone in the Pacific Northwest, United States - 19_EM | ecosystem: Host-associated > Plants > Roots > Unclassified | place... | reverse complement strand
CAAACAATGAAAAGATGAGAATATTGGAAAGGGGTTTTAATGCCACTCCCTCTTTAGATAGATGTTATCCCCTCTTCAGATTTGTGTTACTCCCTCTTTAGGTTCTGATTATATAAGAAGATAGTGCCATTCCATAACAGAATGTGTATATAAGCAATGGTTGGTGTTGTGAGAGATAGAGAAAATAGAGAAAACAGAGACAAAAAGGAGACAAAAAGGAAAGTGAAAAAGAAGAGTGCATATGTCAAATGATACACTCACTATAGATACATCTGTTGACATCAAACAAGTCTTTAGCAAGGGACAACTCGTTCTGTTATATGTCCACAACTGAATTTCAGTTGAATCACTGGGTTGTGGGCCACTGCACAGTATGGCAGATCTGAGTTCATTTATTGAGTGGTGAGCCACTAGTAATATCAGTCCAAAATATATCCTTTTCACTCTCTGTATCTACAATTAATGACTGGGTAATTCCACTAGGTGAGATTCATCTGTGTTCAAATACTGTATAATGTATGTCCATTTGCATCCTTGGAATAGCATGGACTTCCATCACTTCTAAATTCCACTATCTCCAGTCTTGGCCAATCCCCCAGAAAACAATTTATAATAGAGATAAGGCCATACATTTGTATGTGTAGGTCTTTCTGTCAGGTTGCTTGAATGGGACTCATGAGATCATAGGAGGGGGATCTGAACAGATGAAATGACAGAGGTTCTAAAGTACTAATCCAGAGTTCTCTGCCATCTGGAAAGCCCCATCCCCTCCAACCAATAGATGTACTGGATTATAAGTTCAGAGAATGTGAGCTCAGTGTGAGAGGACTGATGTTAGTTATTTTTGGAGGTCTAGGAATGCATCTGTCAAAAATTGATAGTAGGAGAATAAAATGAGTATACTCTTCTTGTACCAGGCTCATGCTCGCACTGCGTTGTGTGCTCAAGGGATAACTGGATGTTATGGGAATGCTCAACTGGGTCTCGGCAAATCTCACTCCAATCCTGAGAGGTGGTGAGATGTGCTAATTGAATTTCTTGGATGTAAAGTATAAATAGTGAGGGAGTTTATGGATGGTGAGGTCAAGAGCAAATGAAGTCATTGAGGAGAACACATATAATTATATTGTGTAAAAAAAAATTGAGACTGAGAGAAGGGCAATAGATGAATATCAGTTGATAGAGTCTTATCAGGATTACTGATGATAGCATGAAGATTGTGCCATTGTGGAGCACCTTGTGCTTGGTAAGCAGCAGAAGGTTGCATTGAACCAGTGAACCCAATGAGGGAGAAAGACCCAAAGAAGTGACTCACAGAATTGGTTCTGTCAAAGAACCATGAGATTGGCATCTGGCTTCACATCCATCCTGCATGCTTTCTATAATCAAGAACAATCACTATAGGCCCATATATGTGCATGGTTCAAGTAGTGGAATGCACCTGCACAAGTATCCAAAGTATGATTAACTTAGGTCATAATTATGTATGCAGAGTCAAAACCAGTATTAATTCAAATCAAAAGCACAATACATAGTGGGGACAATAAGAGAGTTTATGGGAATCAATGGAAAAGTGTCAGAAAATGACAATGTTGGAAAAAGAGGCGATGTACTGTAACAGCCTCTACCACACAGTCCTATCTCCACTCTCAAGTACTTAGCTTAGCCATATTTTGTGTTGACATCAATATCCAGGAGAACCTGTGATAACTGGCCACAGTGAACAAGAAATTGTCGGTGTAAAAGCACACATGGCTGCTTACTGTCAAGCATTAGCAACAGCAAGAAGAAGCCTGGAAAGAAATGTCAGCAAGTGGATGGTGAGGCGAGGTAACAGGGGGCTCACCAAGAGTAACAGCAGACACAGCATTGGTGCCATCTGTATGAATGATAGGCATCATTAGTAAGAGAAGACAGCTTGAGAACTTGATGGTGTAGGAAGTGAGAAAATTGATTGAGCAAGAGAAGGACAAACTATACCTTAGGCCATTTCTATACCATCTGAACATTTCCACAGTGACACTGGATGTCAATCAATCATTAGTTCTGAGTTCAAAGTGTAATATAGAACTCGGTCTTTCCAGGGCACTCTGCACTATTTTTTTTGTCAAAATCTATCATGCATGGTGATCACCAGGCTGAGTCTCAAATACTGTTACATGTTTATCCCTCGGCTGCCATGTTTCTTGCTAGTGCTATTATCGTCCACAATTCCAAGTTCAAAGTGTAACATAGTCTTGTTTCCAGCCGTTTGTCCCACCCCTCCCACCCCTCCCCCTTTTGCCCACTGTTCCAGATAGAACCTGCTGAGGCATCAATGAGGGCATGTAACAGCCAGGTAAGACTTGCAGTCATCACATCATTCTACTTCAGCAGTGGAATCCAACTTCTGGAAGCATGCTGGTTGCACTGTTGCCTCACTCACTCCTCGAGGCATCACTGTAGAAGGATTTTGATATGTCTGAGGTTGTGAAGGGTGTTGTGGCATTGGAGCAGACTCTCAACTTGGGAACAACCTGGTACATGTCTTTCCACCAATGCTCTTTATCTCCTTCATCTCTCCCTTTATAGTCAGAGTAAAGCCATTGTCTAATTACCAGGGACCAGCCTTGGTGTGAATCATAGGAGCGAGCAGAGCGCAGACAATGGCAGTAATGAGGTGGCCATACCTCAAGTCTTATGCCTCTCTTTGCCAATAAGCAAATTCTGGTCCATCTGCACGCACTCCATCCACCTCTATCTCCAGACACCCATATCTGCCATGTCACCCACAATGCAGCCTCACCCTTCAATGACCAATTATGGTGAACAACTGCCACATCACCATGCAGTGAGCAGCTTGAACTACAGGGGCAGGAAGGGAAGCAACAGCACAGATCATTCAGCCACCACAGTGCCAACAAGCAGTGGCAGCTGTAACATCATTGTCCCATGCCCATGCCATCAACACCCACATGCCAACACATACATATGCGGACACAGGCACCCACATCTGCACTCCACTCCATTGTGGCTAGCTGCATCCCTGGGCTGAAAAAAAAAAGTTTGACACCATGTTTTGTGAGTTATCTGTAGCTAGAAATAGAAGTTCACCATCCTTGCATCAAATGAAGTGTCTTTGTGACGCATCACTGATCTGTCAAGTGGGTTAGGCAGTGGAGTTTTAACCCTTGACTGTCACCATTCAGTGCTGGCAATGCCAATGTCATTGATGCATCACTGCTCCACCCCTTAACAAACCATGCCCAGTGTACCACCAACAGTTGCCCATGTCACTCTATCTTTCCTCCCTACATGGTACATGCTACTCCATGGTTTCCCAATATTTCCATCACATCACTACACCTTGCTCACTTCTCTTGAATGATGATGACTGGCTTCTTCTCCTGAGTTGTGACCCACCCACTCTATTGCTATTCCTCCATCTTTTATCAATCATGTGGTAGGGTGCAGTCATTGCATACATAGTTTTTGCATTGAACCATCCATTTTTTGGATACCTTGTGTTTTGATATTACTTATTAATAAATAAAAATATTATGTACGTGAGTATTATATACCAAATTAGGAAGGAGGGGTAAGGGGGAGGGGTCCTGAGGTGCCGAAATTTTACAAACCGACCCACAGTGCGAAAATCCCATCCCGACACCCCCTTGATCACACGTTTATTTTTTCCTCACCACAACAACAGCCACACTGAGCATCATCATTGTTGTGATGACTGTCACCAGTAGTATCCATAGCCATGCACATGGATATGGATTTTGGTGGGTACATATACAGGTGAATACCTGGAAGTTATCCATGCCATTCCCTGTATAGTGGCGTCAGCAGAGGAAGGTGACCAACTTGTTGTTCTTGCAGAGTATGGAGGGAAGACAGATACTACAACCAACAAGACGTTAAAACAAGGTGTGCACATATATATAGGAATTCAGTGTATTTTCTTCCCAGAAAAGCATTATTGTGTAAATACTGTATTCTTACGACCAAGTCTTCAGACCTAGTCAAGCATAACCAATTTTGATCAACTCTTCATCAGTTCAGTCCGAGGTGTGATGCGTGACAGCATCAAACATCTCTTTGTTTCATGGAGAAAAGTTGGGTGGCAATCAGCATAAGGAAAATTTAAGACACAATAGGACATGACCATCTAATCCTATCAAATAACATGTTTTAGCATTAAAAACATGCTGCTGGCTGCTCTGAAAGCCTTGAAAAAAATCATTGGAAAAAGTCTTGGAAAAACTTTGTGACTGTGACATTCTAAACAATCTCTTCTATTTGTCACCCTTCGTGATGAGTGACCAAAGACTTGGTCAGAAGAGTACAGTATACTAAATTATTAGTGGTGCATTTGACTGGAAAAAAAGTTCAGTTGAACCTATAATCTCTCATTTCTGTTCCACCACCCCCCTTGCATCAATCAGTTTGAGGCTATTTTTCTGTAAAAACATGCTCAAACTCAGATATTGCCATGCTCTGCAGTGGCCCACTCACCAGTGTATCAGTGCAAAAGTTTTGGCCTTGAAGCATTTATGGATTATGCAATGCAAGGAGATCCATGCAAGGGTGCTCTGCATGCCATTCTACACTGATCTGCCCCTACTGATGATGATGATGAGTCAAGGGTGCAGATGGTAAGAGAAAACCTCCATCAATATATACCATCTGGTCTTTGGACACCTGTTCATGCATGGACAATGATAGCACCTGAGACGTCTCCTCTGCAGACCTTGGCAGCAGTAATGGAGGCTTGAGTCACCGCTGAGATAGTGTGGATATGTTTGACAATATAAAGAATCTTGTCACTGGCAGCAGACATTGTCAACTTTTTGTCTATGCATTGTTGACACATTGTACAAAACTCTTTGTGCTCTCCAAACATGTGTGGACTCCACCTGACAAGCTGTGAGAAGGACAGATCAAGGTTGGGTGGTGAAAGAGAAGGGTGAGACAGAATTGGTTAGATGTAAGGAGGGTGGGTTGAGAGGACGGGATGGGGTCAGGTGGTATAAGAGGACAGAACAGGATCAGATAGGCTGTGAGGTCAATTTGGTATGTCTGGAGGTTTCAACTGGTGTTTGCTGGCTGACAAGGGTGACGGAGGATGCTCAGGGATGTCTGCTTGTTATTGGTTGCCAGCCAAAGGGAAACCATGGGTGGCAAAGAGGGTGTGGCTGCCCTGCTCATCATTGTGATGTGACAAATGTGGCAGATAGTGAGTGTCCTGCCCATCACCATGATATGGCGAAAAGGGTGAAGTTGTCATCCTGCAGAATCACGAAAAAAGATAACATGTGTCACACTATAATATCAATAATGGGGGCTCACAAATAGAGTTATCTGTTGAGTGTGATAGATGGGCCACAAAAAAACAAGGATGAAGCGAGTTGGATCAGAATGGATGGAACAATTGGAGCACAATAGATGGGATGAGAAAAAGGATGAGGCCAGGGCCTTGGATGTTGGATTGATAGGCATGTGATTAGAAACAGATGCAAATATCCATGGCCATTATGGAAAAGCAGACACTTATTGCATTGATCAACACTGAACATCTTGATCTGTTCAGAGGAACTCTCAACTGCAAGGCGCTGGTTCGATGAATCATATGCCTGGGCTTTGACTGCATCATTAAGTTCAAAGAAGAAGGCTATAACTGCATTCTTGGGCACGAATAGCTGAAGGAATCACTGGTGAATGAAAGGCCTCTATGAGAGGCATCTAGACACGTACTAGCATTGTTTTATAGGACATCAGACACAAAGCAACTGCACCTCGTCCAGTTCCAATACAGATAGAGACATAGGGCCTGTCAATCAGAGGATCCACCATAGCCCAAGTCAGAGTGGTAATTTGACCCCACCTATCATTTTGGAGATTTTGTTTGCATTTCAAAGTCTTGAGGTTCCAGATCCGAACATGCTGGTCATTGCCTATCCAACATCATGAGAAAGAACCTGGTTCAAAGCTCAATTAACTTACCTCCGCTGAGTAGATACCAACCATCCCTTGAGAAGGTAAGGGCATTTACAGCACCGGTTGATCTCTTGAGTTTAGTGTATATGGTGTACTGGTTATCCTAGACAGGCTTAGTAATCAAGGAAAAACTCTCAGTAAAGGGAGTGGAGCCGAACTTTGAAAAGCTTCAAACCAGACATCTTTTATATCAAGAGGACAGAAGAGATGATGAGGATGAGATAGGTAACTTGAAGTGGTATGGTCGATACACTAACAGTGTCAGGGAACTTATATATATATTCAAAGTGGTTCTTCTTTCAAAGCTCAGAGTTAACTAATAATTAATGTGACCATCACAGTACTTGTGCCACAGTGAGGAGGATTCCTTTGTCGATTTTACAAGGGTAAAAGAGATCTATAAAGGAGCTTTGTTTTTCTGATTGTTTCTGTAAAAATGGGGGTATCAAAGAGAATGGCATGACACGGAAAATGTGACAGCAGGTGCGTATGTATATATACTGCACTTCTGTCAACATTGCCCTCTACATCAATCAACCATGGCCCCATACATTCACTGATCTCTTCCTCTGATCACCACTCAGATTGAATTTGACCTCAAATCTTCTCCTGCCTTGCTGACTATTACTCCCTGCATGGAATTTATGCCCGACTGCCTTTCACTGAAAAGAGAAAGAGAAAGAGCCCCAATTACTGACCAGCACCTTCGATTAGACAATCAGCTTCCTGCTCAATGTTGTCATAAACAAGAGAGCCCCTCGATGGTTCACAGCCTTGAAAAGAGGCCAGCTCAACCTGCCGAGGAATTTGACAGTGATTTATCTGACTTATCTGAATCCAACGCCGATTTATCTGATCTGGAAGACCCTCTGCTTCCCCAGTTGCAACAACTTGAGGCATCAAACAAGATCCCAAAACCACCCAGTGAGCCAGATCAGCCTGCCTTGAGAGGGTTTAGCCTAGAGGACACCCTTATGAAATCATATGGTTGATCAAAGGAGAATCTTGAGAAACTTACAGTAGGCACCTACATGAAGCCTCAATATTGGCTAACTTTTCTTGGACTTCTCAGGAGGCTGTGCATGCAGAAGCACAGAAGAGTCTGGACATGACCACAAGCTTCTGAAACCAAGACAAAGCAAAGATGCAGCAGATATGTGATAAGGTAACCCTGCCAGTTGCTCTTGATGCATGTTGCACTCATGCTGTACAGTAGTTGATGCGCGATGGCTTCTGGCCCAAATTGAAGGGTTACAAGGATTGTCGGCCTGTCCACAGTGTCTTGAAGCTTGCACTGAAGTATGGCACTGAGGCCTCACACTGCGCAGCAATGAAAGACATGAGTGATAAATTGCGGTGGGCCCTAATAAGGAACACGAGCCTGGAGGGATAACTAGTATAAACTGGTGTCAGGGGTTAAGAGAAGTTACTTACAGAAGGGGGTGAAGTTTTAGTCTGACAATATATTGATATTCTGTACTATATTTTCTAATGTAAGTTTGGCCTGAATGATGGTCAAATGTTGAATCCAAGGCATCTGAAATATTTGGTTTTTGCTTGAACTTGGGTTCTTTGTGAGCTGTGGGTGATGTAATATACATGTTGCAGAGCAAGCATGGGCAGGGTTGATAGTAAGGATTTAAGTAGAAGAAGTGTAGAACTGAAAAGGATCATATGCAAGGAGATCAAGCATCGACCCCTCCACTATAAGGGACATCCATCTATTTATTCTGGGCCTGGAGAAGCACAACAGGCATAAGAGGCAGTCACAATGAGTGCATAAAGCCTGGGGCTGGGATGAGACTAGAACAAAATAAATGCAGAGATAAATCAACCTATGCATGAGCATCAGCAAGTCACCAGGTTGCTACAGGGGCTACATAGGGCTATGTAGTGCTGTGTAGCACTATGTAGCTCCTGGAGTGAATTAGTGATTTGCTGATGGAAGCAATGGGGCTGTGGTTGTTCTGAAGATATCTTCAGGAAGCTATGTTATTGAACAGTGAATCGAAGCAAGTCTGGAGTATGTTTTAGGCCTGGAAATATTGCCACCTTAGTTTTGGCAGCCATTCATTCCACAAGACAAACATGCACTGCAAATCTGGTAACCTCCCAACATTGAAACAAGGAAAATGTTTCTGAAGAGAGAGAAATATGACCTGACAGGATCTTGGTCAGGAATGCTGGGAAGCAGGTGAAGTTCAGGAGGTCTCTGTGATGAGGACTATCCTTTAACAGCTCCGCTATTGTATTGTCAGGAAGGGATCTCATTCAATAGCACTCCTGGCACTGGCCAGTATTTCTAGAGAAAATACCCTTGAGTAAAGAGGAATCCTCTATCTTATAGGGTATATCCATCAGTAGTATCTAAACTATTTCCTGAAGAAAAACTTTGAAAATACATTATGTATTTCTTTTGTTTTTTCAGAGAAAATACTTTATGCATATCTAAGAGTATTTTCTGATGAAAATACAAAAAGTATATCCTAAGAAAATACTCTTGGAAATTTTCTAATATAGTAATTTTGAAAGGGTATTCCCTTAGGATATACTTTTTGCATTTCCATCAGGAAATACTCTTGGATATGCATAAAGTATTTCCTCTGAAAAACCAAAGAAATGCATAATATATTTTCAAAGTTTTTCTCTAGAAAATACTTTAAATATTACTAATGAATATATCATATAAGAAAGAGGATTCCTCTTTTTTCAAGAGTATTTCTTCTAGAAATACTGGCCAGTGCCAGGAGTGTAGTAGAGTGAATCTACCATCCTATCTCCTCTCAAGTTCTTCCAACCATCTTCATCAAATTCACCTCTGCCACCCATTTCCCACTCGAGCATGATGGAGCATCAACTATCACTGCAGGCACAGCATGGTGTAACTCCAGAAAACACCAAAAAAGATATATGTTTTGTTTTTCTTTACTAGTGTTTCTATAGAAAATAAAAAAAGTATATCTTTTAATATACTCAAAGATATACTTTGAGTGTATCTTTCTGTGGCTTTTTTTGAAATACAAAAAGTTTTCCTGCAAGTTTTTCTTGGAGATACACTGAAAGAAACACATGTTGTATGACTTTTGGTGTTTCTGTTTATAGTATATCTCACAGAAACACCTTTTGTGTTTCTAATTAGTGTATCTTACAGAAATACTCAAATATTTCTTCAGGATACACTGGATAAAAAGTACTTAAAGTGTCTCCTCAGAAAACACCAAAAGATACACTAATCTCACATCCAATCAGAAGGCTATCTTGTAGTGTTTTCTGAGGAAATACTTTAACTATTTCTTTGATTGGTGTTTTGTTTGAAAACATTTTAAGGATTTCTGTAAGATACACTAATTAGAAATACAAAAGATATTTCTGTGAGATATACTGTAAACAAAAACACCAAAAGCTACACAATATGTGTTTCTTTGAAGGCATCATGTCGAGGGCCAAGATGGCGTCTTGGACCATCTTGTTGAGGTGGCTGAGGTAATGACTCACCAATAGTAGGGTGTCGATGTATCCTGCCTCATCTACTTTTGCCAGCCAGTCATTGTTGAACTGAATGACTGTCCTCTGTCCTTGGAATGTTGTGTCAATCCAGTGTTGAGCACTGACAGCAGCGTTCCTGTCACCAAACTCTTGAATGAAGTCTTCAAGTAATCTGGCAATAGTGGGGGGTAGTCGGGATGGGTTGTTTGTGAGCCAGTTCTGATGCGTGTTGGTCCAGGATTGCGACTTGGCGTGGGTCATGGGGCTGAGTATGAACACAATCTGTTTCGAGAACGCCATGCCTGAGAATGACCCCAGGTAATTGAGGACTCTGTTCCAGAAGGGTTTGGCATTATGATCAGTGCTGTTCCACATGTCGGGTTTGACTGGTTTAAGGTTGGGTTCAGCGGTGCTCAAGACAACTGGGTTGGAGATGGTGGTGACTTGGAGATGAGGACTAGTTGGAATGGAGGGTGGTTGGTTGGGGTCTGCTGTTGCAAAGATGGAAAGGTTGGGAGTTGGAAGGCATTCATCTCATATGAAGTCGAGTTGGAAATGTAGAGTGGCTATTTCCTCATCTACCTCTTGATCGTTAAGCCGGACCATATCTTGGAGGAGTTGGTGATTCCGTTGTAAGCCAGTGAAGGCCTGCAGGATTTTGTTTAGTTGGGTGCTGAGGGCATGGATATGACAGTCATGGTCTTCCATGGCTCGTTGGGTATGTTCTGTTCGCGTCCAAAGGGCTTGGATATTGTCGGGGATTGAGAGTGGATGCGATGGGGCATGAAGTGGAGGCAAGGGCTGTGGAGGTGTGGAGAGGGGTTGACCTCCACTCTGTGGAGAATGTAGGATGGTTGGTGCAGGGTCTGGTTCGATGTTCAGGGGGAGTGAAGGTCCAGCAGGGTTGATCGGTGATTCAACTATCACAGATCTGCGCTCGGATGGACGAGATGGGCAGGTAGGGGAATGAGCTTAAATATTATATCAGGGGTGATTAGGACGATGACCGTGGAGCCCAAGGGGGGAATCTCGATGGGTTCATAGACAACTATTCACCAGTGAAAAGGAATATTTAAGCTGGAGAATAGATGGGGGCCATGCCAGACTATATAGTATGTGCGGAATGATAAACAGAGGTAAACGGGAATATGAAATATGACATTCCACAGAATGTGTATATAAGCAACAGTCGGCATCATGAAGAAAAGAGAAAAGAGAGATGAAAAGGAAAAAGAAAAGGATGAGTGCGTACATCCCATGATAGTGGCCTGCTGCAAGGGTGACCCCAAACAGAACCCCCCCTGTTCTCCCCACTGCCAATAGAGAACCCTGCCCCCACTCGGCTACCTGTAAGAATTGCGGCAAACCTCATGCTGCTAATTCCCCTCGCTGCCAGTTCTGGCAACACTATTTCAACTGTTTCTGGATTGTGGAACGATATGCAAAGATGGATGACCTCCAATCTCATGTGCATCCTCTTACTGGGGAAACCAGTACCTGCTGCAAAGCCATGGCCCCTAGAGGTCATAGTGGAGATGGTGGGAAGGCATAATCTAATAAGAGGTGACTTAAATCTGTTTTCGGTTCAAGACTACCCCTGCAGATATGGCCTGTGCCTTATAGCACACAACATTATCAAGCTTGGTGTGTGCTCATATATGTTCAATTTCTTATTTGCACCTATCCTGTCCAGCAGTTTCAATTTTTCCTGCTATTATTCTGTGTATGATATGTCATGTTAAACTACTTTTTAGTTACTGCATTCTTGTAGTATGCTGGACTGTTTTAAGTACACTGGGATATAAATTGGTGATATTAAAAAAAAAAAAATGGAGCATCAATCTGGACACACAAATTGGATGGCACCAAATCATCTAAGCAATACAACTCTTGCTCAGCAGCATGAAAAAAGCACGAGATATGGAAAAACCAACATGAATATCAATGATCAGATTCCCTCTCTTCACAATAGCATTATAGTTCCTTTAGCTGAACAAATCTCAATACTCCGCATTTTGGATAACCCAAAAATCCCAAAATGTGTGCATGTCACTCATTGAAACCATCCGACCGACCTTTTTAATCCCCAGCCACCGATCTGACATCAGCATCTGGAACCAGATGCCCTTTAAGCTTGTGATGGGCTCATTCAAAAATACTGGTTGGCAGAGTTGCTGCTGCATTTTCAAACAAGATATCTGCAGCATCATGAACATGCAAGAGGAATGGGTGTAAGGGCATGGGTTTTGGATTGAAGACAGGGCAGAAAGGTGTTGATGTAAAGTGACAACATGGCAGTAGTAGAGCAGGATCAACATCAATTTGAGGATGAGTGCTGGTGACTGTGCATCCTTCAGAATATCAAGGCAGATGGCCCCAGATGTGGTGAAAGCATTGGGATGTTGGACATTCATTTGGAAATTCATCTTGACTATTTGAAAGGAGTAAGGAGCTCTGCAAAATAGCCTCAAGAAGGTGCATACAGTCACTTAAATCATATAACGCACTTTCTGCCCAGCTCTCTCCTAACCAAAAATTCAGGTTGAGAGCCAGTGTTCTGGCCCATCCTGATGGCATCCTTCTCAAGCAAAGGTGCTTCAATTCCAGAGAAGAGCTTGATGGATATGGTATAACTCAAACAAGGTATAATAGCTTACCAGATTTGGAAACAGGATGCCAAATGTGTGAGTGGAAGCGAGACAGTGTGTCACTGCTTGAAGACGCAAGATCATACTTTTCAAACATGACATTGCAGTTGGATTAAAATAGATAGTTGTAGAGAAAAATCAACTGATACCTTGTAGCAACAGGGCAGTAGTGATGCTTGATATATCCTCAGGAAGCTAAGGCATCCGATAGTGAATTAAGAGTGAGCATGGGGCACATTTTATGCCTGGAACTATCACCAGCTCAGTCTGGGGATCATCTTCACAATAAAATGAATAGACACTACAGATGCTGTCATCTCCCAAGGTTGTATAGGTCCCAAAAGAGACATATAAATACAGCCTTCTAGAAACTGCATCAGTGAATGAATAATTCAGTGAAAGATGAGTAGGAATATTGCTCACATATATTCATGGAGTTACCAAGGCAGTTGAAAAGGAACAAGACAGCAGGAGAATCAGAATACCATGGAGTTGAAGGCCTTTCTGCAGTTGACAATGTTGGAACTTGAGGATTGTGGAAATGGTGAAGAGATATTCCTGTTGCACCGACCTAAAGTATGGCCGGCCGCTCCTGAAGGACAGAGAATAGTTACAGCCAGGGATAGAATATATCATTCAATAAGAATGACCTTGCCAAAAGCTCCATGCATTTCCAAGAGGAGAGAAATTTAAAACCAAGAATGAATAAACAAGCTGGGGAAAACAGTGAGAGTACTCAAGACATCAACTGACAGCAAGTGTGGGCCATCACCAACAATGCCCTGAATCTCATCTAGACCACATCAAGATCTGTTGTGGTAAACATCCTTGAACTCTTCTGAATGTCTTCAGGGCACCCTGGGTGAGACAATGTCAATACTCTGATAGATTAAAGAAGAAAAGAGATCCAACTTCAGAACATCTCCTTCAAATTGATGATTGTTTTGGTGCATTTTCTTGAATCCTCACAAAGGCCATATATCTCAAATACTGGATTTCTGTGGAAGCGATGAGGGCTGAGACAGATGGAAGCTGACTGCCAGGCCCTGGGTGGCTGACATTGGCACCTGGAGATGTTGGCTGTTAAGTGGTGCACATCATGATCGGACTTGATTTCTACCCAAGACCATTGTCGCAATTTTGCTCATCTGTATGAGATCATCAGTGAATGAGACATTGTTCATTCCGCCCAGTCTGGCATTAATTCTAGTGAGTATATATTATCAGCAAGAACCCCTGCTCCATCAAAAGACTCACCATACACTGTGTTATTACACCCTGCATAATATCACCCCATTGTTTTACATCAGAATACAAACCTGTAGCAGATTCTGGTAAAATTACAAGGATCATTTTTGCGCTGCCCCTGACAGCCTCCTCGAGGTTCTACAAAGAGCCACATCAGCATGAAGGTAAAAGTGTTCCACCATTCAATTAGCTGTTTTGCTTTTTTCGTGATAAGACACTCACCCTGATTTCTCATGGTTTCTGGAAACTATCAACAAACCTGCCAATGACAGACAGAGAGGAGTTCACAACAGCCCAATAGTTGGGAGGCTGAGCTGGTCACAGGAGCCGTTTATTTATGATATTCCAAAACCCAGGCCTCTGAATGAAAAGGAAATCAGATCAAGAGAACTCAGAATAAAGGTGGCTCTCTCACATCCAATGTGATTCTTTGACTGCTGCCAAACCCAATGTTGGAGGCCAGAAAAAACGGCCCTCCAGGGTAAACTTGAGAATCTCTCTGATAAGATCAGGGGATAAGCCTGCTTTATTCTTGGGTGTATTTATCTCGTGGAAAGGCAGTCAGATAATCATTAAACCCAACCTCATAGAGTTTTTGAACAGTTTGGCAAACAGTGATGGGGAAATAACCATCACTTTCAAACTTGAGCCCAGGGCAGCCTTGAGGGATTTCATGGTTGTGCGTTTTGTGAAAGTAGTCCTGCAGTCATTGAGAGGCATAATATTCTTGAAAGAGTAGTACCAACCTTGGCAGTAGTGGTCTGAATATCCTTCTTGAAAGTCATAGCATCAACATTACTCACGATATCCTTGAGTTTCTTTGGTCCCTCCCTCCGCATGAGCAGGAAGTGCTATCTCGTTTGATATGTCTCACAGGAACAGTCACAACTTTCCAATCTGCATCCTGTCTAGTTGAGAGAGATTCTGCAGATGTTGCATTTGAGCAAATGTCTTCCAGTCTCATCGCAGGCATGCTGTCACACAAAGATGAGAAATGAGCTCTGTCTCCCATGGATGCAGTGAAATGTACATGATACCAGAAGTACAATCAATATTCACAATGATCTTCTTGATCCCAGACCTCACGCTCTTGAAAGGGGAATGAAAAACATGAGACTTGCACAACAGCTAGACACAAAAAATGTGCTGGAAATATCCACGACATAGCTCGAAAGGCCGGACTCTGTCAAGTGTGCCTGGAGGGAATGGTCATTGACAGACAAATCATAGCAAGAATATCTTCTTACACCTCTTCTGATTCAAAAAAAAAGCTTCCAGCATTATGTAGGGTATCCTGCCTAAAAGTGAGATAATATCAGACAAAGAATGATGAGGTGGGAAGCACTGGAAGGCTAACATTTGTGGGGCTGATTGGAGGAACAAGTTGAGCATGTTTAACATGATGCCCCCAACGTCTAAGGCTCTGGCATTCCCTCTTGTTAATTCTTTCAAGATGCTATAACAATAAGAGGCATATATGGTCTTTGTTTCGGAGAGACAGTCATGGAGGGGATGAACCTAACATCAATCTCTCTTACTAGGATGACGACAACAGATGATGTTCAAGTTGCCCTTCATTTGGAACAAGCAATTGATCACTAGAGTTAAATCAGCAGTGCCCCCAATCCAATAGCCAGCAAGATTCACAGATCAACTGAACAAAATCCGAGACATGATGAAACTGATGAACTTGTCAAGTCCTCCCAGTCAGCACAATTTCCTCCATAAAATGGAGTAGAAGGTGTAGTACCCAAGAGGAAAAGCCTACAGTCATTGAACTCATTACTAAACTCTCCAGCATAAGTTATTCCAAACTGTGAGTGACTGATGGGAGGAGTGTATATCTAAGAGAGATCAAAAGATACCATCGTAGTGATAAACCTTCTTGGTTGGATTCGACTTGAGCTCAAAAGCTTGTTTGGTTGATATCCATCCAAGCCTGTTGTGCACCTGACATCTGAACCCCAGAAGAAAGAGTTGAAAGAGTGAGTGTGACATTCACAAAGCTTGGATCCAACTTATGTTTCCATCAAGTAAGAAGTTGAAAACGCGATGACATGAGTATTAAGCGCAATGGGTCGCCAGAAAGAGATTTTTTTCTAGAGAAAATATATGCAAAGGTAGAAATGTCAGCATGCTGCATACTCGAATGACAACAAGGTAGACAGCACTCTGCATTGAAGTGCTAGGCTAAATGACATGTGCAGGAGGTTGGCCCAGTGGTCATGTGATCAAAATGTGCATTACACAGCCTCTGGCAGCAGGTGAAAAAATGCTCTTGATTGTCAAGAGTACTAATGTAGTGCGGGTTTGGGGTTCTCCATAGAATTGGAGAGTCCCCAGAAATTGAAGGAGTAATAGAAGAGGAGAAGTGACTCGTGGTGTCAGCCTTTAGCTTCCCATAGTTCACACATATCCTCTCTAGAATCAATTTCACTTTCGCAATAAAATCTGGAGAGGGGCAGAAAAACAGTTTAAATTATGTGACAATAGGGAGATGCATCAGATACGCACCTCAATGAAAAACTGGCTTTACCAGCTCAATGTACTCAAAATTACCAGGACATTCCACCCTTCAATACACGTCAGACACTTGAAGTTGCTGTTGATAGTGCCCCATGAGTCCACTCATTTTTGGTTTGTATGCAGCTTCATCCAGGATGTTCAAATTTTGCAGCTGAGTAGGTTTCTAGCAAAATGAGAAATAGCTGAGTCAAGCAGAGTCATGGAACCAAAAGATGATCCAACACATGATTCCTCCAGAGAGAGAATACCTCCTTTACTTTCTGAGCAGAAGAGCAGTACATAGTATGTGAATTGATCACTAAACATCGTGAGTCAGGATGGCTTGAGTAGCATAAATATATTTCCCAATAGTGTTGACACTGAGTGTGAGACACTCTTCAAACCTGATATTGCAGTCAAATTAAAATGAGTAGCTCCTGAGAAAGATCGACCCATACCTTGCAACGGTGGGGCTCCAGCAATGCATCATCTACCCTCTGGAAGCTAATACATCCAATAGTGAATCAAAGGTGAGTGTGGGGTATGTTTTATGCTTGGAACTATCCTCACATTAGTTTTGGGACTGTCTTTATTATGATATAAATATGCACCATAGATTTGACCATCTCTCAGATCTGGGGAGCAAATGTAGGTTCCAAGAGAGATAAATGTGATTTGCTAAGAACTTGGTCAGTAAATGAATGATGCTGAGTAAGATGAAGAGGATGGCAGAATCATGTTCTTGTCACACTGACCTAGAACATGGACCACTCCTATATGACAGATAGTCGTTACAATAAGGAATAAAATAGATATTTCAATTAAGAAAGACTTTACCAAAATTCACCACACTTCCATGGGAGAGAGAGAAAAGTACAAATCCTGTCCAGCATTGACAAGGAGAATCGATCAGAGTCTGTCACAGTACAGTGACAACTGTGACTGGACACTGAAAGCACCCACATTCGGATGAAACCTCAACACCTCAATTGAGATGTATTCCTTCAACCACGCAGTTAGAGATAGGATATAAAATTGGTCAGATTCAGGAAACTCATAACACTGAGAGTACTATTATTACAAAGGCCACATATACTATGCTAGAAAGCCCACAGCTTGAACACCATGAGCAGCTGGAAATACCAGATAATTCTTTAGTGCATCCTGGACAACAGAATCAAAGACTCAAGAAGATTAAACAATGAAAGTTAGGACAAAAGCAGAGTTGCCATTCATAAGTGCTGAAGAAGATGTCCATAGATAGAAGCATCAACTGGAGGGAAAGTCAGGATGGATGAAATGCAGCAGGAGAATAATAGATGTACAACAAGCACCATGATACTGGCCTTGGATTTGAATCCTGGATTTTTTTCCTTGTGCATTCTTTGTTCCTCCTTAATCTTCCCCTCCAGAGCGCCAAACCATGTTTCCGACAATTTCACTGCATTCATTATTGTGACATATCAAAGGTAAAGTTCAACCTGTAAATCAAGAAGGGAACATCAATCATTGCACTTCAAGTAGAATAGAATGAGTGCCAAACCTGATCTAGTGGTCCAATCATCATGATACAGTCCCATAGCAGAGGGCCCTCACAGGTGGTAGGCACAAGGCTGAGGGTTGAATGGTGAGTGGACATGATGAGTGGACTGAATAGAGATGGAAAATGAAATGCCTTGAAAGCTTTTGGCTTTATATAAGTAGAGGCAACAAAAGAGTGACCACCACTGATCAGTGAATGCATGCACAGCAGGTAAACATGCCTGGGTTACCTCACGTGATGGTCAAGTTGTGTATGTTAGTAATTACTGTGACTATAACTTTAAGTTTTACATAAAAGTATGATTGACGAGAACTTGTGATATTTGAAAGATAGAAGAGGATTTCATGATATCTGCCATCTTGCAGACAAGAATCATGTCAATGAAAAAAGAAATTGCAATAACTGTAAAGCTTAATTTATCATTCAATGCTCTTGGCCCTCAAGCCCAAACTTTTCAGATGATCACCTATAGAGGGATCAATTTCCAGTACAAAATGGTGACCAGAAAGGAACCATACTAAAAAGAGCCAGCCCGACAAGTTGGAATTGGCAAATTGCACAACAACTCTTCACTTTCCATACCTATTCTCAAAGAACACATGGAGACATAAGACTATCAGCTGGATTCACTCTAAGCTTCAGTCTACATGGTTTGAAAATCCCAAGAGCCACGCACCATAATGAAAGTAAAGATAACCTTCTGTGTGAAAGATCCTTGTTCCAGTCTTGACAGGGTAGCCCTTGGGCTGCCAACATATGGTCATAATCATTGCATCTCATTTATCATCCTTGATTGGATCTCATCTAACATGATTCAAAAATTGAACTGGCCAGCCTAAGACATCAATCAAACTTGAAATAAAACCAGCATGTATAGACAATGACAACCCAGTCACCAAAGGCATTTGAATTGGCAGTCAGCCTAGAGTGGCACAAGCCAGAGTTATTGGGTGTACCCAGGCTAGCAGGACAAGATGACATTGTGAGGGTGCAACTCAAGGAAGGATAGAAAATAGCCAAGAGGTGGTAATGATACACGAAATAAACAGAGAAAACTTGTGAATCCTCATCATCATTGTCATCAAAGATCTAGACTCTGCACTATAATATATGCTCAGCTCTCGGATGGCAGCACAGCATGATTTGTGCAAGGTCCATAATCATAAGTGGCTATCTCACACAAGCAGCTGCAGGTGGATGAGACTGAAATGTCATCCAATCTGACAGTGTGACAAAGTCCTGATGTAAAAAATGTTTATTACAGTACTATTACAACCAGATGTTCATCGATTTGGAAATTTTTGATCAAAAAAAATTCAAAAGAAATCTGAAAATCCAAAAGAAAAACATTTCAAGTGAGGGATTTTTTTGGCTGTGATGCATGACCAAACATCTGGTCGTAATAGTACAGTACCTTGTAAGTAATACTTTTTTAATGATCATGATCACATGCATGGCTTTGGCAATAAACACATGCTAGGATCAATTATTGTGTGCCTACCTCCACCCAAACAGCATAATTCCACTGTACGCACCTGTAATTTCTTAGTCTGGAAGTGTGGCCATGGCCCATATGAAGCAAAAAAAAACTCCTGGCCATGATGAGACACCCCCAACAATCTGATTTCCAAATGGTATCAACCCTAAGCACAGGATACGTTTCAGGCCTTCAGATTGAAATGGGCGCCTGTAGAGAAAAATCAAACCATTCCTTGCAATAATGGGGCTGGAGTGATGCTTGATATATCCTCAGAGAGCTAACAACCAACAGCGAATCAAAAGCAAGCATGAAATGCCTTTTATGCCTGGGAGCTTGGTTTTGCAATTATCTTTGCAATAATATGAATATGCACCTCAGATTCTACCATCTTCTAAAACTCAAGAAGTGATGTAGGTACCACAAGAGATGATTGGCTAGAAACCATGTCAGTAAATGAATATTCTGTGGAAGACAAGTAGGTATATCACACATATACATTCACAGAGTTCCCAAAGTGGTTAAAATGGTACAAGACAGCAGCACATTCAGCCTATCATTGAGTGGAAGACCTTTCCACTATTGATGATATTGGAACTTGAGGATTGCAGAACCCTCATGAGGGTGTTCTTGACCTAAAATGCGGACCACTCGTGTAGGCAGATAGTCATTACACTCAGGGATGGAGTACATTATTTAATGAGAACAACTTTACCAAAATCTTTGCACATTCCTGTGAGGAAGAGAAGACCAAGGCACACAATATTCTCCCGTGAGGCTTTGCCATGTTGTGCATGACATGGTGGCAGTCAGTCTAGTGACAGCTGTGTCATGATGCCAAAGTTGTACATCTTAAACTCAAGCATCCACAAATGCTGTCAATTCTCTGTGGCCATAAAAATCCATGATGGGCCACTCAACAATCTATACGTTCACAAGAGTTCAAGATTACATCAATCCATGCCAAATCAAATTGAAATAAATGGCATTTTACCAGCTGCAGCACCAGGACCAATTCGCTGAACAAACTTGGTGATGAATGAGCCTGAGGAGGTGACAGTGAGAGTACTCAAGATGTCACATGATGAGACAACATCAGCAGAACACCCGCTGCAGTGATTGTGAGTTGCACTCTGAAAACAGGCACACTTGAAGTTCCAAAGAAAAATGGGTGTGAGGCTTTCTTCAAGGGGACGATTCACAATGCAATACCCTCTTCAGAACACCAGTCAAAAATAGGCTAGGATGGAGAAGCTCGCCATGAATCACCAGTGATATTCTGAATCCTATATGCACCACGGTTCAATTGTCACCATCTAGACAAAAGAAAACAAGATGAGAATATGATATGAAAACATCAGGAGACAAATGTCATGCGATCACTAGAGATTGACCTGCTTCAGCGCAAACAGCCCCCAATCTGCTTGTCCTTTCCATCCAGTGATCACGCAGGCCAGAAACATGAACCAGATGAACACATTGAGACACAAACAGGGTCCAAATGGAGGTTTGAATGAAAGAGGATGGGCTATAGTCATTTCAGGATTGATGAGAAAGCGGAGGAAAAATGACGAGATATATACGCGGATCAAAATGAAGCAGCCATGTCACTTTTAGGAAAAGAGAGATTAGCCCGGCATTGTGAAAGCAGATGATGGACTGAACTGACCTGATCCATATGGCTGGAGGGCCTATGGACATGTCTTGGATGCAGTTCTACCAATTTTGTCCCTCCTCTCACTGTGAGTCGACTGGGGAGATCGCTCATGATCAGGTTCAGTTCAATTTGAAATAGGGGCAGTGACATGCCTTGGCTGGTATTGTTTGCTGCAATGCCTGGATGACATCAAGCTGAGCCAGGATCTGTGTCAAGATCATGTCAGTCTCATTAAAGAGTGGTGGAGAAATGCAATAGGTTGTGTGAAAAGTTTGGAAGAAGTGTCAGTAGAAGAAAAAAGGCATGGAAGATGACAGAGGTGTGTTTGAGGGTGACATGGTCAATGATGGTTGGTGGGGAAGATCTGGTGCGGTTGCTGTAGTCCAGACTGATGAGTAGAAATGATATCAGTATGTTGTCTAGAGTGAATTGATGAGAAGGGGCGGTAATTGGGTTAATTAGCTAAAGGAGAATAGAAGAAGTGGCGCAGGTCAGCATTAATGTTGACAGCACCAGTGGGCACTCCCCATAACAGCTGAATGCTGCCTCAATTGGAGCAGGGTGTGGTGGTGGCAGCTATTGGTCCTATACCTGCTGTGTTTGTACTGAAAGGCCCGAGAGGTGGACATGTAGAGAGTCAAGACTACATGCTCTCCGCTGAGGGTAACAAGTGTCATCACTTTGACCTATACAGTGGGTAGATAGTCAGTGCAATTGGTTATACACAATATATATAGATGTCATTGTGTCATTAGAGTCATTATAGACAGCTAATTCAATCCTCATTGATCAGAGGAAGGTGCATAGTGGAGGTCATGGCCAACAGCCTCTGCTGGCCATCTATCAAAGCCACAAGCCAGGCATTGTCATAAAAGTTTTTCAGCAGTGTTGCAATTGCCTCACAGAAGGTAAGAGAAGGATCTCAAGTTCTATGAATTTGAACATGAGGTCGAGCACCAGGAAGGTGGGTTCCAATAGAACTTGTGGCCTTGCGGTTCTTGTCAATGAGTATTAATAGCTTCTTAACCTCTGAGCTCAGCCAAGGCCTGTGTCTGACATAGCAGACCCCATTGTCATCGGACTCATCGGAGCTCATTCTGCTGGGCCACCATTGATCCCAACACCCCCCAGGCTTGCTTCTTCTCTCTATTAACCCCAGCTTCACATATATTTACATGAGAGTTGTACAACTAGCAGAGGTCAGCTAGAAGAAATGGCTGTAAGGACATGTGACATACCATTTCTTGCCATGCTCTAATTCATTTCTGATGAAGGGCACCCATAGAGTTGAGGTCAGTACCGTTGTTCGGTCTGCTGTCACCTCCGTGGCTCCTATCCTCTTCTCTTCACTTTCACACAGGATGCCTCAGCATTTCATGAGTCCCCTGCAACCTGGACACACCACGACATCCGACATCACAAACATCAAGCACAATAGTGATTACTGTCGACCCGCCCAGCAACCCCCAACAAAGATCACTAAAAATCACAATCCATCAGAAATGCTACTATGGTGATGACTTTTCAAGCAACATGTCAATGGCAACAGAGGTGGTGACGAAGTGGTACGAGAAGCATGCCCAGGTGCACCAGCTAGTCACCTTTATTCTGTAATTGTCCACGTTCATCCCTGGCATCACAGGGCTCAACGCCCATCTACCAGTGGGCATTATCATTCACAATCACTGTTGATTGCCCATCATCACCCCCCTACATTGGTGCAGCATCCTGCCCCACCCACAATGATATGGTCTATCTTCACTGGCATTACATCACCATGTTATTCCGTTTAACTTGTAGCACCACCCCTTGGCCTCGATGGGCTTTGCCACATCACCCATTCACTGTTGAACGTGTCAATGTAAACATCTGTCAAGCCTTATCAATGACAATCGACATTGTAAGCTTCTGCCCTTTTGCGTTTCTCTGCCCCAGCTCTAACTACAATGCAACAACACTAGTCTATATCAAACAATCAACAGCATCAGGCTTCTCTCACCCTGCTCACATCGAATAGGTTGTAAGGGCCTCGTTAGCCATGCTGGCCATGTGCCAAGATGTCGTTAATTCTATATTGACTCTCTTGATCCTTGACAAATTGCCATCCTTATCTCAGGCTCTCTTTCGTCTTCATAAACACTTCCTTTACTTCTCCTTACTTACTTTTAGCTTATATAAATTTGTTTGTATATATTTTGAATATACCATGATGAATCGTCATCGTGTGATGTAGCGGGTGCCCCAACTCAAAGTTCACATGAATTTGCAGTTGACCTCCTTACTACCACCATGGAATCAGAGTCTCAAATTCTCTCTTGTCCTCACTGCCATAAGACATTTCGGAGAGCGAATGCACTATCTAATCACCTCTGCACCTGCCAAAAAGCCAGAAGTCCATTAAGCCAAGCACTATCTACCTTGAAGGCCAGCAAACAAAACGACCAACCAACAGAGCCTTCACAGCCATTGATATTGCAGCCTTCAATGTCATCTCAGCACTTCTCTGAAAGTAACCTAGTGGTGAGTAGTTGAAACAGTCAAAAAATGGTCAACCATACTGAATCTGCAATATAAAATACCACCGATTACACTTGAGCCCAGTGCTAGCCTCTTGCCTGCCAATTTGGATATTGACACATTCTCTCTATCAATTGCCCAGTGCCAGACATGCCAGAAGATGACTTTGTCAAAACACTATTCAGACATGCTCTCCGATCGTCTCACAGCCCTTCCTCCCTCACAAGCTTGCTGATCAGACTGTGGACCTGGGTGCCTTATCTTTACTGGAGCCTAGTCATAGAGATACTGATGAGAAAGACACTGAGGAGCCTGAGATTATATCACATTGTGAAGAAGGAGAAGATGACAGCCTTGAAAGGGAGTTGGATCTGAAGGATAGAGAGACAGAGCTTTTACTTGATGAAGGCCTTGATGATGAGCAAGATGAAGAAAGTAATGATGAAACCTGCTTGGAACTGCATGATATGTACAGTTAGAATCAGCAGCCTCTCCTTTCAAACAATAGATTTTGAACTGCCAGGAGACTCATCTTTTTTATAAGTTAAAGTTTTGGCATGTTCAGCACCTGTATGTACTACTATATGATTACCTTGCAAAGCAAGGTCCTGGACCAGTGATATGCTCCTCTTTAGGAAATAAGTTCTGCCAGCTCAGTTTTTAATATATACAAATATCTTTCCACAGCACTTGTTGCAACTATTTTTGCAATGGATATATCACTCATATCCTGTAATGCTAATTCTTTGAAGATTGTAATCAAGACACAATTCTGAAGAAAAACAATGAGTTTGCAAGATAATGGTTATCCAGAGATTAGAAGGTGCCATATGAAACAAGTCTTAGATGCACCACATGCACTGAGCCATTATTTTGTATTTACTCTCTATAAGCACTGATGCCTTGACGTAAAATTGAAGATCTACTTATGGTGGATGCTCATATTCTGTGTAACACAATATTGATGAATGCTTATAGTAACATCCCTCCTTGACTTCTTATCATGACATGGCACAGTCACTGAGTTCGAGCCTGAAATACTGATGACGTCCTGCTGTGTCCTCAAGCCCTCTAACCTTCATCAGTGAAGAGAATCGCTTTGGTACCTTCTGGTCCAATGGTCCATAAACAACGAAACACCCCAAAACCTGACCAATCTTCCCAGATCACCTCTCCCAACAATGAGACCGCCCAAGGAACCCTGCTCTTTGTGGAGCATGGATGCATTCCCAAGCCCTCTCAAGACTATGAGGCCACCCCAGCCCCTTCCTCACTGCTCACAATGAGCAGCCATTCACCTCCCTCTGGTGGTTTTAACCCCAGAACTGCTTATTACTCATGGTGCCTGTCTTCAGACTATGTGTATGATGTATCCTCGGGCACATGGAAGGAGAGGTTCTCTCTCCTTCCAACCCAACCCATGCCATTGATTAGAGAGTGTAGCTCACCAATCCTTGACAATATACCAACTGATCTTGGAGATCTACCTGATAGTACCTCCTCAAACGCTCCCGTTGCCCCTGAAGCCCCAACCACTGAGACCTTTGATGGCTCGGATGGATGACAGCTCGGATCTCTCATCTGATGATGAATATCCCTCCAACTGCCTGTTTGATGATGCATGAGACAAGTCATGTGCATCGTCAAACTGGCAAACCTATAAGTGCCCACAAGACAATCCCTTATTGGATTCTCTTGTGGACGATATCAACGGAATCATATTCAGTCTCGAGGAAGACGAGGATATAATCCACCTCAGACAATCTCTCTTGAATAGCATGAGTAATGCTTCAGACAGCATCCAAGTATTTCAACATGTGATTATTCGCATGTTGAGCACTCTATTAAATGAAAACTTATTCATTCCAAGTGCACCTAGCATGATAGCTCTTCATGAGCTTCAGGCTACTCAACTTACTCATACCTACATTGGTAACTCAATACGCTATGTTGCATCTGGTGAGTACTCTAACTACCTGCTAAACACCACCCACTTTCCCTCATCTAAGAGCCCGAGTGACCCCATTGCTGACCCATCAGGTCCGATGCAGCAGCCTCCTCATGTGAGCGGGACAGTGGCAGACGACCCAGGGGTTGGCACATCCACTCCGAGTCATGTGACCAATCATGTGACTCAAAAAACTCGGAAACACTCTCGATGGCAACATTGATGAGCAAGCGCCAAAACCAAGAAAGAGACCCAGTCTGAGTCTCTATCACCTTTACATGGAGCAGACACTATTGAGAAACACATTGCCCGACCCCAGTAGTGCCAGCAGGAGTGCACCCTCATGTGAGTGGTGCTATCCCCACAGCATGAGGCTGAAGGTTTGCTTGTATTCTGGTGTCCCTAGAACAACTTGTCTTTCTAGCCCATCCACTATTCCTGAATAGACATGACACCAAGACAGCTGCTAATAATGGCTATTAACTCCCCTTCTCTGTGAGTCGGGTGCTAACAAGGGTATCTAGTATACCTGTATTAACTTGCCAGGGTGACAACATGGACTTCCATCTCTTCTCCCTCCGCTAAATATGTAGGCATAATGTACAGTATGGGTTAGGCCGAGAACATATTTTGGACCAGAAACATTTTATAGGGCCCCAACATCAACAAATCTTGTGAACTTCAGGTGTCTTCAGTAGCTGCACAGGTCTGCACAGTCAGTATACTCTTTCTTCAGTCCCCTCCACAGGTCTTTACAGACCTCCTTGCAGACCTGTGCAGCAATAAATAAGGTTTATTGATGAAGGGAACTAAGATTCATCCTACAACACATTGGCAGCAGTGAGATTTCAGTTCACTCTTAATTGTCCTGACAATATTGACTTTGGACCCGATTTCAGCTCAGCTCTAAAGAATATTGAAACCATCCAAAACATGGTGTTGAAAGGAGTTAAGTCACAGCACTTCATAGTCAGTGAAATGAATGAGTGTGGACTATAGTTTTTGGCTCCAGTGTTTGAACTTTGGATATGCAAACAAATTCCAAGTTTGAAGTTTACAAGAATTTGGTTATCAGGCAACTACAAAGTTTGTATATCTGATAAAGATAATCAGAAAATTCTTACCCAAACTTTTTACCATTATTTTATATTTCAAATGTTTCAATACCAGCAGCCATCTGCTATAATTGATAAAGTGCTGTCTTCAACCACCATCATTTATCATGGCTTATCAGAGATTGCCATGACTTGATCAAGTTATCAATTCTGCCTAAAAAAAACAGCCCATCACTGTTTTTCTGCTAAACTACCAGAATTTCTTCAGTGACATCCAGAAAAAATCTAATGAGGCAGAAAACTATTTCTCAGCTGACAGACTTTGCCATATCTAGCATGCTTTTATCTGAGATATATCCATACCATAGAGTCATATTATTCCTATTACTATCATCCTCTATCATCAACTGTCAGAATTCCTTTGGTGATATTCAGAAAAATTCTGGTGAGACAGAAAACTATTTTTCAGCTGACAGACTTCTCCACATTTAGCATGCTTTTATCTGAGATATATCCATACCATAGAGTTGTATTATTTCTATTACTATCGTCTCCTAGCATCAACTGTCAGAATTTCTTTAGTAACATTCAGAAAAATTCTGGTGAGGCAGAAAACTATTCTTAAGTTGACAGACTTCACCAGATCTAGCACACTTTCATCTGAGATAAACCTATAGCACAGAGTCATATTCTGCCTGCACATCATCTTTCTCTAACACCAACTGCCAGAATTCTTTTTATGACATTCAAAACAATATTGCAGAAGTGGCAAGTTATTGTTCAGCTGAAGGACTTTACAACATCTAGCACCTTTCAAACCAGGATATGCAATCTCCACACAATCTCATTCTGCAATTGGTTTATCTTTGATTACAATTTATTACAAAGACTCCCAATATATTTATTGACTTTTCAACTCCACCTGGGAAAATCAGCCACCCCTCAATTTCCTGATGTTCTCATCATCCTTCATAATATCAATAAAACACCTTATAACATGGGAACCATGGGGTAAAGGCCTATCATAAGTATATGCATTGAATCTATGTGTGTATCAGATGCCTCTCGCTGAGGGAATAGGCAGTTGAATGGTTTAATCATATGGAGCAGATATGTTCTCCTCATACCACATCTGTGGGATGGATCCCTCTTGTCTTTTTTTAGCCTTAGTCTGTCTATTCTATAGTATACTTTTGCTGAAGGAATACCCGGGGGGATGAGAATTGCATGTGCCATGATGATGTTCTCCTCCTCCTCCCCATATTACAAAAACCCATCCTCTTACCCTCGAAAACCCTTACCCCTGGCCAAGGGTAAGGGTTTTCGAGGGTAGGGGTAAGAGTAGGAGCTTCTACCCATGGAAAACCCCTGCCATTCACTATTATAACATATCACAAGTGCCTTTGCCCCAAATCAAAGAAATGGCTTTCCTTGGCTCTAGCAAAGGCTCCTTTAAGGAGGCTTGGAAGGTAAACAAGCATCATAAAATGAAAGAAACAAGGTCTCCCTATTCTGTAGCTGCTGAATTGCCTTTGGATGAAGCATTACCTGGTGTCTATGAATAGGTTAGCTTTTTGCCTAGCCACCACCATCACCTACTGAAAGATTGAATTTTTCAGGTCACTGAGACTCCTGCTGACTATGATGATCTCTATTGTTCCATAGCAGAGAGGAGGACACACTGGAAACATCACCAATTGCCAAAGCACTATCAAGATGTAGCACCTGAACTTCCAGCTGCACTTCCTCCTGCACCTGTGTAAACAGAGCCAGATGCTCCTCGACCCCCATTCCAGCAATGCCCTGCATCTGCAACTCTGGTCAGAAAAATCCTCAAATCTGCACACAATGTATTTGGACTTTTCTGACAATACCACACAACTCAGTTTCCAGACCATGATATGACAGCCAATGATTTGATAAATGCATCTCCAGACATGTCTTTTTCTCTGGCCCAGAACTACTACCTGTATCCAAACCAATCGTCGTTTCTGCTAGAAGAATGGTATTGGAATGACATGAAAAGAAATCGCAGTCTAGCTTCCAAAATCTTCTCAAAATAGTTGGACATCCAGACTTTTGCCCAGAGGATGTTGCAGGCAATGATTGGCAACTTATAAATGCCCGGCTGAGTGGTGAGCATTGTGAGGGCTTGAATGAGGAGGATGGCTGGCAGAAAAAACAAGATAGGCCTTGGGGCTGGATTAAAATCTCAATCAAAATCAATGTTCCTTTTCATAAACGAGCAGTGCACCCGGGTCAAAAAGAGTTCGATACAGGGGTTCTTTATCATTGCAAGTTGACATCTGTTATTAGAGAGAAAATCACCCGACCCTCTGCCCACCCCCACCTGCATTTCAAGCCTTAAAAATTATTCTGACAACCAAACGATGCTGCTCAACCAGTGCAGGTTTATGGTGAGCTGTACACATCAGAGGCATTCGTCAAAGCTCATTGTGACCTCCAGGATTCTCCTCATGAACCGGGCTGCAACCTTCCGAGGGTTGTGATTGGTCTTATATTTGCCTCAGATAGCACTCAGCTGACATCTTTCAGCAATGCTAAGTTGTGGCCAGTTTATCTTGTGATAGGAAATGAGTCAAAAGATAGAAGATTGAAACCCTCCTGTCATGCATTCAAACATGTTGCTTATCTGGAAACAGTGTGTAAAGTCCCAATGTCAATTTTGTATGAATTTAATTCTGTTGAATAGAGTGGAATGTTAGAAGAATGGCATGGCATGGATGGGATCTTAGGAGGAGCTGAAAACCTGATAAGTTGAACTGGTTCTGCAAAGGCACAGGGCACTTCTGAAAGAGGCGAGAGTGACTGACCTTGCATACAAGTAAGTTTTTCTCTTTTCCTATCAGTTTTTGTGGCTCAGATGTACATCCCACCTCATAAGTACAGTTATCCAACATGAGTTAGACATTAGGCAACTGGAATGCTTGCATGTCTGACAAGGTCTCCATACATTCAGTTATTACTTTGTCATAATGTTAAGCAAAACAAACTACTTTACTACCATACCCAGTTCTGAGTCATATGATATGATCCCTACATCCGACTTCTGAGCCGCAATTTCTGTCTTGCCATGTATCATGGGTGCTGCGGTCACCTGCTTGGTCAGCAGCTGAGTCAGTGGTCCTGGCACAGTGGAAAAGTCCATTGACAGGCTCACCTCAGGCTGTAACATGGCTTGGCTGGACCGCTGGTAACTATGATAATTTTGGCAGATGGTGACCATTTATGGCATTCTTACATCAGCTTTTCCTTCATCAGTTTGCAGGGATTTGTCACGTCTCATCAAAACCTTTGAGAGCCACAGGCATGCCATCTCTTCATGGTTTTTTGTTGATTGCCTTGTTGGGCTTTTTGGTTTTTTAATGACAATATATCTTCTTTTTGGCTGCTCATTGCCTGCAAAATGAGCTCTTCAGGCTGTCTGTTCAGAGTTCTTGAGCATTGTTTGACTGGATCTGGCCTGATGTTGAGTTGGTTGTGTAAGATGTCCACCTATGACACTTCTGAAGGATAGAATAGATTGGAGGCAATGGCCCCTTCAAAAAAAACAGCCAAAAAAGCACACTCTTTTATGGTCAAAGATACTTCCTCTACATATGCACATTGAAACTTTTATTTTTGGCTGCTCTCCTGGCTCATGGCATGGGTTTTACTCATAGAAGATATCTGATTCTATGTAAGGTACATGAGAGGCAAAAAAAGTAACAAAACAGATGGAGGGGACAATGATGAATTGAGTTCATTGTGGGGGATGGCAAGCATAAGAACACCAAACGTGTGGGTGTGGTAATGAACCGGAGATATCTGAACAGTGATGGGACTTACTGGATTTGGCAGGTGCTGGACCAAACTGTGTTATCCAACTGGATAACAGTGTAATAGAGTGGTGATGCTTCTGAGTAGTGTTTGAAGGTCTAGTTACATGACCACAAATTAACTGTAATCTAACCTAACCTTAACCAGTCTTTAACTGGACCGTGGTTAAGGTTAATAAAGCAAATTTGGGGCAGAAGCAGTTATGGTTAAATGATTTCACAGAACCGGTCAATTGATATTTCAACAATATCCAGGGGTTACACCCAAAAGAACCTTCAAAACCAATGAAAAATGGCCAAAAACATTGAAATTTGTACATTTTTGGGGGTTTTCTTTATATTTCTTATATATAATAACCTATAAAATGTTGCACACATGGACTAATGACTGTATTCTATCAAAATACATCAATTAAAAATGGGTTTAACCAGTTAAGACCGGTTAAAACTGGTTAAAAATCCTTAACTGGTACTACAGTTAGGTTAATGTAAATTGAGATTTTCAATTAATTTTAACTGGTTAAGACCAGTTATAGTTAGGTTATAGGATATTTTGGAGTCCCCTCTAACCAGTTAAGATCTGGTTAATTCAAAAAAGGCAATTTAACTGGATCTACCTGGACCTTCAAACACTAGATAGATCACTGGGATAGCATCTCAAAAGATGGGAATTTCATGTACATGCAACTGTAAGTTATTAGCTATGTGATTTACTGTTAAAAGACATGACCAGACTGGGGATTGAACCCAGGACCTCCTGGTTATATACCAAGTGCTCTAACCAACTGAGCCACCGGGTCTTACTGGGTACAACTTGGATTGTACTCCACATACTACACAAGCATCCAATACTAATTGCAGTATCAACTCTCCCTGGGACTAACACCCAGAAGACAAGCAACTTGCAAACATGGCATGCAACCAATGTGAGTCATGTGACAGATTACAATCCAACACGCTTTCCATCAGGTCTCTTGATGAAACATTTGCCACCCAAAAAGGTAATTTTGAAACCTTTCTCATCGAGCTGACCGACTGATATGAGTGTATAGCTGACTTCTGGGGAATAGAGGACTTTGGTAAGCCTCAGCTGCGAGATATCAGCACCATTAGGTATATCGATCATCATCTCACCCATTCCAACAGCTGATATGGTTTGTTTGTTTGCTGCTTGGAATGTTTTGGGGGGGATCTTGACAAAATTCTTGAGAGCATCATGGTATGGCATGAGGTGCTTGGAGCAGCCAGAGTCATATATCTTGGCATGAGGTAAGCTAACTTTGCCTACACCTACTAGTGCGGCAAGCTCATCAGGCTCAGTGGCAACAACTGAGTCCAGATCAATATCGACAAGTGAGCCATGCTCACTACCATCGACCCCAGATAGCTCCTCGGTTTCCCAGTCACTCCCAGCCCTGTCACTTCTCCTTTCTGTTAGGGCAACCACTTAACTATCTTCTCAAAGCATAATCCAAAGACTATACTGAGAATCAAGCATTGTGGGCTCACACATAGATAAGCTTAGAGAGAGAGAGGATGGTGGAGGAAAGCGCCAGTTTATATTGACTTTAAATATCACCATAGTCAAGTGGGAATCCTAAGTATATTTGAAAGTAAAGACATAATAATGCTAGTACTTTATTCATAGGGGAAATCCCCTGGGAGTCCTCAAGCCCAACCATCGAGACCTCCCCAAGGAGAGGAAACTTCAGAAGAGTCAGAGGAGAGAGAGGAATTGGATGGGTCATTATATGCAGAGTCCAGTGTCACATCTCAGAAGAGGAAGAAGATACCCCAAATCCCGAGAGCAAATGGCCACCCCCCACTGACATCACTTTCATGGGGGCAATCCACTGGGAATTCTCGAGCTCAACCATCGAGACCTCTCCAAGAAGAGGAAACTTCAGAAGAGTCAGATGTAGAGGAAGAGGACTCAGATGGGTCGCTATATGCACCCGGCAACAGGAAGGAAAATTCAGAAGAGTTAGAGGGAGAGAGAGAGGAATCAGATGGATCTCTATCTGCATGGGGCCATGTGGAGTCCAGTGCCACATCTGAGAACAATGACAGATACCAAAACCTGAAGGCAAGCAGCTGCAGGCCACTGATATTGTGTTCATGGGGGACATCTGCTGGGAGTGCTAGAGCTGGACCTTCGAGACCTCCCACCAAACCAGAAGAACCTGCAGAGCTGAAGCTGAAGCCCACATTCTCTGTCATGCTCTCAACCAATCTTGGTGAAACACATATAGTGGGCCCATGGAGGAGCTTTGAGAAAGCCCGGGATGCAAGGATGAATTCCTGGTCAATGTTGATCTATTTTGAGTCTGATGTTTCAAATCAAGTCTTGGCATTCATTCACCACTGGCTCGAACACAAGTTGGCAACTACTCCTCAAGGTATGGTTTGGACAATTCTGATAAACATTAGATGATTTTGATATGGACTTTAGGTTAGGTGGATATCAAAGACTATAATAGAGAGAGGATGATATAAATGGTGTACGCAGATTTTTATATCTTTCTTTGAAAATAAACCACTTTTTCAGTGAAACTCTTTTCTGGAATTGTATTAGTCCCACGATCAAGTAGTCAACCCCATGAATCTATCCACACATCCACTGTCATGTTGGCCCAAAGATTGCATGAGTTTACCTGTGCTTGTACACACAATACACACAATATACAAAGCTGAATTGGTATGTATCATGCCATGCTGCCGCTGCTTGCCAACTTGTGCCACATTCTTACTGTTCTGACTTTGTCCATCTCTCGCCATGCACATCTTCCAGCACTGATGTCTGAAAAATTATTACTTGTCACAACATTCACTGTGATGTCACATCTGTGTTCTAAGATCATGCAACATTATGTCACAATAGTGTGATCATTGTGACATGAAAAATATTTTTCTGACATTGCTTGGCTTCAATCAGTCTCATCAAGTGGTGGTTTTTTATCAGAACAAATCCGAAAATTTGAATTATTTAGTGGATACTCGCTTAAATCTGTTAGTGAGGGACACTTGTCCTTTTGGGACTTGGAATACTCACATAGATCTTGTTGGCACATCCACGACATCACACCTGAATTGCTATTGATTATTGGCCCTGATCAATGGTCATGCATCATAACCGGTTCTCGACTCAAAAAGATTGGTTATAAACAGCTTGATGGATTTTTGATTGGTAGTAAAGTAACAATTTATATACTATTTAGCTCTATTGAAGTATCTAAGTATAATGAATTGGATTTGTCATAGGCCAGATTAACAGATGTCAGAAGGAGGAAATGTTGGAGGAATGATACTGGAAATAGATACTGTTGTCATGAGTGGCTCCAGATGTTGAACATTGAATGCCGCTGAGAGCTGCTGATGGCACCATGGGGAGACCACATTGGTGGCATCAATCATGCAGCAGTGGAGATGGTTGGAAGAGGAAATATCGGCTTCATGAGACATGTGGCAGAGACAGCCCAGTGCAGTGCCCACATAGTCAGCATAAATTGGGGTATGACTGAACAGTGGCAAGACATGGACCATAGTAGTGACATGGCCCATAGTAGCCAGCTAGGGGGAGGCGGTGTCAGCAGTGCATTTTGCTGTGTTCAGGCATTACCATCATCGAGAGTGGCTCTGAGTATTGAATACTGGTGAAGGCTGCTGATGGCACCATAGGATGACCATGTTGGTGCCATCAACTGCATGGTAGTGGGTGGAGATGGTTGAAAGAGAGGAATGTCAATTGTGCAGCAGTAATGGCCCAGGGCAGTGCAGGCACTGGGGTGAATTTGGGGGTGACTGGATAGTGGCAAGGTGTGGACCATGGTTGTGACATGACATGTACATCCCAAGCAGCCAGATAGAGGGAGGGGATTGTAGGGGGTGCATGCCTGCCACTGTCTCATCTCAAATCATCTAGTGCTATGAGTGTTCTGCATGCTGGTGTCAGCCAGGTGGCAAGTGCTAGATGTTGCACTTACCTCTGCCAGTCATGGTCGCATGAGACACAACTGCTTCTTGTTCTCATACCACCACATGCACAGCCATCTGCTGCCAGCACATCGCCTTCAACGACACCCAGCCCTCTGAAACTCCTATCTGATCCCCCCTGATCTGCAACAGGCATGTCCTACTGTATAGAAGGACATGCCCCCAAGGCTTGTAAAGCCCTCCTGGCCCCTCTCGCATGCCTGATCCCCTAAAGGATTATAGCATGTTCTCTGCCTCCAGCCCCAAACTGGCATGGAAGGCACCCCCTTTGACTAGTGGTTGGGCTCCTCGCCCCATCCACTCACCACCTTCATTGCCCAAGGCTGTTCAGGCCCCCCCAAAGAAGGCCAGAATGTGAGGGGACTCAGGTTCATCTGCCCCCTTATCCCCATCTAGACTTGGCAACACTTCTGCCACCACCCCCTTCATTGGTGATCTGATTGAATTACTTCACCTCCTCTTTGAATCCAGCACTATCAACCCCCAGGTGGATCCCAGGAGGGTTGACTCATCAGTGGTCCGGAAAATGCTTATCTACATTAATCAGTGGACTAAAAACCTGAATAATGTCAAGTTTCTCAATACCCACCCAGTTGAGAAGGACTCAATTCTTGGCTCATATGGCATCATCTCTGAAGTGTTCAGCAACATCGGAATATACTCAAAGGCACCCACCCTGCCCCTCCCCCACCCCCCCCACTCCAAACCTGTCCTCCCCCCCCTCATCCTCATTCCACTGTCCCTGCAGCAGCACCAGTTACTTCAGCTGCTGGCCCTACTGTGGGTAACAGACAGTGCACGGAAGAAGAAGAAGGCAGTAGAACATCCTGGAACATTATGCAATACAACACGTGCTCGTGCCAATCCTCCCTCCCCCTTCCCACCTGTTCCGCATGACATGTGCCCATCAGGAGACAAAAATCACATGCACAACTTGCCAGCAAGTTTTGCATGTGGACCTGTCATTCAAAGGCCTGGTACTTGTTGCCGCCCTTTCAACATGTCCAACAGTCCCTTCTGCTGATCCATTGTGGTTGTGGTTGAGTCAAAGGCTGCTCTGGTAGCCCTCCCCCCCCTTGCCTCACAAATCTCCTGTCTCATCGACTCTCTTCCAAGCTCAATAATAGTAGAATCCTTTTGCCTATTGTACAGAGGCCTGTGCCTCTCTACCATCAGTATTTTCACTCCCTCTGACCTCTCCAGAGTGGAGACCTTCATGCGTACCCTCGTTCCTGAAGATTCCTCAGTGCGATACAAGGTTCCATCCTCATGCTCATTCTGTAAACTCATTGGTGGTTCTTACATGGTGGCAACCCCATCAATTTGAAGGATGCCTCCCTCATCCTCACCTCTTCTGTCTACAAGAACAGCATTCACCTTGCTGCCCCACCTAGGATTGTTTGCAATTCTAGGTGGGCCAACACATGCTCAATCTACTTTGACATCTGGGACTTGCAGACAGGCTCCCAGATAAAATTCTTCGTTGACCATTCTCTTAATGTTGGGAACATGGTCCACTTCTTCTGCAAGGTGTCCATAAAAATTGGCACCCCTCTATATACCTGCTACTATTTGTAGAGTCACAACACAAACTACTGCAACTCCTCCCATGTGGTCTGCCCCATCTGTGATGGTCCACACCACAAAAATAACCATCGTGCTCTTGCAGCTTGCTGCAAGGGCCACTCCAAGCAGGTCTCCCCTCTTCTCCCTACCGCCAATGGAGAACCCTGTCCCCACTCAGCACTTTGCAAGAATTGTGGCAAAGCTCATGCTGCTAACTCTCCTCGCTGCCAGTTCTGGCAACATTATTTTAACCATTTCTGGATCATGGAATGATATGCGAAGATGGATGTCCTCTGATCTTGTGTGCATCCTCATACTTGGGAAACTGGTATCTGCCACAAAGCCATGGCTCCAAGGAGTTGTAGTGGAGATGGTGGGGAGGCGTAAACCAATACAAGATGACTTAGATTTGTTTTTGGTTCAAGATTACCCCTGCAGATATGGCCCATGCCCTGTAGCACGCAATGTTATCAAGTTTGGTGTGTGCTCATATATGTCCAATTCCCTATTTGAACCTATCCTGTTCAGCGGATTCAATTTTTCTTGCTGTTATTCTGTGTATCCTCTGTTATGTTAAACTACTTCTTAGTTACTACACTTTTGTAGTATGCTGGACTGTTTTAAGTACACCAGGATATAAATTGTTGACATTTAAAAAATAAAATAAAATGGTCACATGAGACACTAGTCTTGAAGCATAAAGAGTGGGGTAGAGGTAGCGAAAAGAAATAGGTGGGCACATGTTTAATTATCTAATATGTTTTCAAACTCAGTATCCGCTATCCAGTATTCACCACATGAATAATGGGCCTGAAATGGCTGGATGAAATCCAAATCCATCCCACTGATCAATGAAAATCCCACTTGATATATATATCCTCAGATTGCATCTGTGTCAGGCATGACATTACTTAAGCACTGTCTTGCCAGTACTCTCAGGCCACTTTGTCAAACATGTGCATCACTGTTTATTTCAATGAGTAAGCTTCAATTCATTGATTTATTGTATGAGCATAAACTTTGTTGTTTACTAGTACTGGAAAGATTAAGTATATGTAGTCACCAAAAATTCAAATCTAGAAGATTATCAAGCTTGGTATCGTTCAGGCAGTGACCATTGTGATTTTCCTAGTTGAATGCTTCAATGACTGCAAGTTTACTTGGAGTTGGGTTAAATAGTATCAGATGAGGTTCCAGCCTCCCTTTATTCTTCTGTGGTGTGTTTGATGATGCTGCAGTAGCCCCAACATTGACAGCATAATCATAGTCATTGTCATTGTGTTCAAAGTCGGCCCCCAAATCATCACTGCCAAAAATTCAAGTGGGAGGGACCAGAGGATGGGTCGACAGTGTTGAAAGGTGCCTTCAAGGTAAAATGGCAGTGGGAAACACTGGCATTTGCAAACCTGGAAGGGGTTGCACAGAGGTGAAGTGACTTGCTGAAGGTTGATACATGATGCATTGGTGTTTGTGGAGAGTTCGGAAACTTGTGATGGTGTTGGGATGATCTCACTTTGTCTTTCCATTGAGTGGTTGGCAGTCAAGAGTCTCAGGTGCATGCCCCTGTTAATACCTTCATCTCAGTACTGATTGCTTGCCTGATTTCTGCTACTTTTTCATCCCATACTTTTTGCCAGTCAACACCCTGCTTTTGCTCCTTGTTTAGTGCTGTTTTTTCCATGCCCAAGGAAGATAAAGGCTACACACACATCCAGAAGAGATATTCCTGCAATAATGTGAAGGTTGATGATTCTAACATGGTGCTTGAACTCCCATCTCCAAAAGACGCCTCCAGACTGCCATAAACATGCAAGAAACCCATAATTGCTTTATTGTAATCCACTTCAGTGCATCATCAAGCTTGAAGCACAGATCATGGCTTCTTTTGGCAAGTGCAGGAAAAAATACCTAGATTTCAAGATAAGCATTTAGCCTCAAAGGCAGTAAGAAATGCACAAATAGGTGATACTCTCACAGCTTTGATATTTTGAGAGAGTCTGGCATGAACGTTGCACTTGATGGTGCTATAGAATATGAGCAGTGGGGCGGAGGAAAAAAATATATGGTTCATTCTGCTATATACAACATAGAGGATAATGAACCATAATGGCGGGCCACCATCATTGATCTGGCCCATGGGAAATGTTGTGGCAGGCATGTGTGTGGCTATGGCAGGTGATATGTACCAGCATTACTATGATGTGATATAGCAGAAATCCCACCAACTTGACAAAAATCCCACTTGACAACATTTCGGCCCCAAAAATATCCCACTGATAAACAAATCCCACTTGCCACCGATTTGGTATATACTCTATGACAGATATGAGATGCACATCGGCCCCAAAGATCAATAGACATTCTTCATGCAGGAGCTATGTGCAACAAGAAAGAGAGAGTAACTACACTATGAGATGTGCAGCTGAGCACTGGGTGGATTATCAATGAGGTTGTGCAGCTGAGAATTCAACTAATCAAAGTGAGTATTATATATGTAATGTAGCTCGAAACAGGGGAATAGCACCCTGAATTGTTACTGGATACAGAATGAATATAATCCTGGGGGAGGGGGGCTGAAGCCACAAGCACTAACATTATTAATATTGGATCATATTGATGCATTCAACAAAGGAATTGATTACATATAGTCCAGATCATTATCAGCCTATTGTATCATCCTCTCCAATTCTTCCCCCATCTCTTTTAACAACTCAATATGGGCCAAATAGATATTGACAACATCTTCGAGAGAGTCCTGATAGTTTTGAGACTCCATTCTTGCCTGGTGCACAATTTGCAGGCAGACCTAGAGCATGTTGTCCTGCAAGGAAGTGAGAAAGGAAATAGTGGGTCCAATGCAAATCACAAACTGGGATATTTGTCATGTTGAACCCCAAGATGGGTCTGGATTTGGCTGCAGGGTCAAGGACCTCAGATCCTATACTATGCCCCAGCAACAGTTGAGAGCCTGGCAGAGCAAATACAGCAGACCTGATGCTACTTGACCATTCCATTGAAGAAGGTGGTTTGGAGCCAATCAGACCAAAGGTGGGCATCGGTGGTTGTGAGCCCATGGGACCAAAGGTGGGGGTTGGTGGTTGTGAGCCCACAGAATCAAAGGTGGGGATCAGATGTCATGAGCCCATGGGACCAAAGGTGGGGATCGGTGGTCATGAGCCCATAGGACCAAAGGTGGGGGTCGGTGGTCATGAGCCTATAGGACCAAAGGTGGGGGATGGTGGCCTTGAGCCCATGGGACTAAAGGTGGGGGATGGTGGTCGTGAGCCAATTGGACCAAATATGGAGGATAGTATTATGGAATGGCACTAGCTTCTTATATAATCAGAACCTAAAGAGGGAGTAACACAAACCTGAAGAGGGGATAACATCTATCTAAAAAGAGAGTGGCATTAAAACCCCTTTCCAATATTCTCATCTTTTCATTGTTTGGCCTTGTGGACATTATTATAAGGTTTGACAGGTGCTTGGCATTACTCCACACTGCTGACTCAATGCCAAGCCATTACTTCATACTGCTTACACTCAAACCTTATTCTGATTCAGCCAAACTCTATTCTTACTCAGCCATTTTCTTATATGTTCTTT
>Ga0307516_10001002_pt1 | contig 39096 bp, 35 predicted proteins | sample 19_EM_MG_FD_203310 | JGI IMG/M metagenome (GOLD analysis project Ga0307516, IMG submission 203310) | Populus trichocarpa ectomycorrhiza microbial communities from riparian zone in the Pacific Northwest, United States - 19_EM | ecosystem: Host-associated > Plants > Roots > Unclassified | place... | reverse complement strand
TGCTGGACGCCCTGATCGTCTGCCTGGCCGGCGGGCTGGCCAGCGCGCTGCTGCTCGCCGCCCCGGCCGCCGCGATCGCCGACCGGCCGCCGATCGAGTCGGTGCTGGCCGGGCTCTACCCGCTCTTCGACGTCGTGCTGCTCGCCCTCGTCATCAACCTCACCTTCACCGTGCGCAGCTGGCCGGTGAGCCTGGCGACGCTGGTGGCCGGGATGGCGCTGATCGTCGTCGGCGACCTGGCGTACGCGATCATCGGCGTGGACGGCAAGACGTACACCTCCCCGCTGCTCGACGTGCCGTTCCTGCTCGCGTACGTGCTGCTCGGGGTCACCGCCCTGCACCCGTCGGTGGTCGACCTCGGCCGGGCGAACCGGCACCCGGTGCAGGCCTGGTCGTGGCGCCGGATGACGCTGCTGGTGCCGGCGGTGTCGACCCCGTTCGTGCTGCTGGTGATCGTCGGCGGCGACTCGCCGGAGTACCGCGCGCTGATCGGCGCCTGCGGCCTGGCCATCGTCGCCCTGCTGCTGCTGCGGGCGGTCACGGCCGTGCAGGCGCAGGTCGCGGCGCAGCTGCACTCCGAGCACCAGGCGATGCACGACCCGCTCACCGGCCTGCCGAACCGCCGGATGATCTCCAGCGAGATCGAGCGGCTGCTCGGCACGGTGCCGCCGCCGGACCCCCGGCGGATCTGGGTCTCCTTCCTCGACCTGGACGGCTTCAAGTGGGTCAACGACTCCTGGGGCCACGACACCGGCGACCAGCTCGTCATCGAGGTGGCGACCCGGCTGCGCGCGGCGATCCCGGCCGGCACGATGCTCGCCCGGGTCGGCGGGGACGAGTTCCTGGTGGCCTACCTCGGCGACGAGCAGGGTGCACTGCGGCTGGTCGACGTCATTCAGGGGTGCTTCGCGCGCCCGCTGGCGGTCCGCGACACCGAGATGGTGATCAGCGCGTCGATCGGCATCGCGCACGCGCCCGGCGACGCCGCGCCCGCCATGACCACCCAGGCCCTGCTGCGCGACGCCGACACGGCGATGTACCGCTCCAAGGCCGAGGGCCCGGGCCGCGCCACGATCTTCGACACCTCGATGCACGACCGGGTCCGCGAGCGCATCGAGCTGGAGGGCGCCCTGCGCACGGCCCTGGCCGACGGCCAGCTCAGCGTGGTCTACCAGCCGATCGTGCGGCTGGGTACGGGCCAGCCGATCGGCGCCGAGGCCCTGGTGCGGTGGAACCACCCGCAGCGCGGCCCGATCCCGCCGATGACCTTCATCCCGGTGGCCGAGGACGCCGGGCTGATCGGCACGCTCGGAACCTGGGTGCGCAACGAGGCGCTGGGCCAGCTGGCCCGATGGCGCACGGAGGGCACGGTCAGCCCGGAGTTCTACCTGTCGATCAACGTCTCGCCCCGCCAGCTCAGCAACGCCGAACTGCCGCTGATCGTGGCCGGCGAGCTGCTCCGGCACGGGGTGCCCGCCGCGGCCGTGGCCCTGGAGATGACCGAGTCGGTGATGGCCGACGGCGGCAGCGTCACCGCCCGGGTGCTCTACGAGCTGCGTGAACTCGGCCTCAAGCTGCTCGTCGACGACTTCGGCACCGGCTTCTCGGCGCTGGGCTACCTGCGCCGCTTCCCGGTCACCGGCGTCAAGATCGACCGGTCCTTCGTCTCCGGCCTCGGCGAGAGCGCCGAGGACGAGGAGATCGTCCGGGCCGTGGTGGCGATGAGCCGGGCGCTGGGCCTGAGCATCGTGGCCGAGGGCGTCGAGACCCGGGTCCAGCGCGACGCGCTCGGCGCCGTCGGCGTCACCCAGGGGCAGGGCTGGCTGTGGGGCCCGGGGGTGGCTGCGGGAGACTTCGCGACCCACTGGGGCGCGCGCCGGTACGCCCCCGTACCGCCCGGTTGAGCACCCATCAGGGGTACCGTCTTCCCCATGGGGTGACAAACGTCTCCTCAGCCACTGGTGCACCGGCGACAAGTCCGGCATTATTCCCACCGGCTCGGGTCCTTTGCCATCGGCAACGTCCGGCCGATGTCAGGGAAGACCGGAGGAGGCGACTTGATGACGACGTTGATCGGATCCGGCGGGTCCGTGCTCTGGCTCGTGGCCGTGCTGTTCCTGCTCGCCTCGGGCCTGGCCGGCGCCCTGCTCGCGGCCACCCGGAGCAGTTCCCCGGCGATCCGCACCAAGCAGCGCACCCCGGAGCACTGACCCTCGTCCGACCGCCCCGCCACCACCCTTAACCGGACTGAAGCCCGTCCAACCACCCCGCCACCACCCTTAACCGGACTGAAGACCTGGCTGATGGCAGGCTGGGGTGATGCGCTTCGCCACCTGGAACGTCAACTCGGTCAAGGCCCGGCTGCCCCGGCTGCTGGAATGGCTTGAGCAGACCCGGCCCGACGTGCTCTGCCTGCAGGAGACCAAGGTCGCCGCGGACGGCTTCCCGGAGCGGGAGGTCGCAGCGCTCGGCTACGAGACCGCCGCGTACGGCCAGGGCCGCTGGAACGGGGTCGCCCTGCTCTCCCGGATCGGCCTCGCCGACGTGCGGCACGGCTTCGACGGCGAGCCCGGCTTCCCCGACCCGGAGGCGCGCGCGATCGGCGCCACCTGCGCCGGCATCCGCTTCACCTCGGTGTACGTCCCCAACGGCCGGACGCCGGAGGACCCGCACTACGCGTACAAGCTGGCCTGGTTCGCCGCGCTGCGCGACGCCCTCGCCGCCCAGCCGGGCCCGGCCGTGCTGGCCGGGGACTTCAACGTCGCGCCGACCGACGACGACGTCTGGGACATCACCGTCTTCGCCGGCGCCACCCACGTGACCCCGCCGGAGCGCGCGGCCCTGGCCGCGCTGCGCGAGCTCGGCCTCACCGACGTGGTGCCCCGGCCGATGAAGGGCGACCGGCCCTTCACCTACTGGGACTACCGGGCCGGAATGTTCCACCAGAACAAGGGCATGCGGATCGACCTGGTCTACGCCACCGCCGACGTGGCGGCCACCGTGCGCGACGCGGTGATCGACCGGGAGGCCCGCAAGGGCAAGGGCCCGTCCGACCACGCGCCCGTGGTCGTCGACATCGACACTCCCGGGTCCACCGGCTGAGCACCGCGTAGGCTGACCAGAATCACCTGATTCCGGCGGGAACGGAAGGGGACACGGAATGGACGCCCGGGCAGCGGCCGCCCCGGTTCCCGCGCCCGCTCCGGCCCTGCTGCGCGCCGCCCTGGACGCCGCTACGGAGGCGGTGCTGCTGTGCGCCGCCGACCACTCGATCGTGCTGGTCAACGCCGCCGCGACCGCGTTGCTGCCCGACCTCGCGCCGGGCGGCACGGCCACGCGGAGCCCGCTGGCCGGGCTGGCCCGCGCCACCGCCGATGGCGCCGCCACGTTCACCACCGAGCACCGGGGCCGCCGGCTGCTCGGCCACCGCCGGCCGCTCGGCGACGATCACTACGGGTGGTATCTGCGGGACACCACCGAAGAGGCCGCGATCTCCGCTGCCGCGCTCTACCGTGAGCAGGTCGACACCACCGCGGTCCTGCGGGCCGAGCTGGTGCCGCCGGAGTTGCCGCGGCCCGAGGGCATCGAGCTGATCGGCTCCCACCCGGCGGCCGGTGCCCCGCCGCGGATCGGCGACGGCTTCTACGACGCCTTCGGCCCGGCCAGGGACGGCCTTCACGACGTCTTCGGCCGGTACGGCGACGGCTCGGCGACGGTTGTGGCGCTGGGCGACGTCTGCGGCAAAGGGCCCGAGGCCACCGTGCTGACCGGCAAGGTGCGCCAGACGCTGCGCGCGCTGAGCCTGGTCGGCTCCGACCCGGCGCAGATGCTGACGGTGCTCAACCGGGCCCTGCTCGACTCGAGCCGGCAGCACCGCTTCGTGACCCTGGTCGTCGCCGCGATCAGCCGGTCCGACCACGGCCGGGTGCGGATGAGCCTGGCCACCGGCGGCCATCCGGCGCCGCTGGTCCTGTGCGCCGACGGCACGGTCGAGGCGGTGCCGGTGTCCGGCACCCTGATCGGCGCGGTGCCGCGGATCGCCGTGCACCCCGCCACGATCGAGCTGGCGCCGGGCGAGCTGTGCCTGCTGCACAGCGGCCGGCTGACCGAGGCCCGCGGCGGCACGGAGCAATACGGCCAGGACCGGCTCAGCGACGCCCTCGCGAGCTGCCACGGCATGCCCGGCGAGGCGGCGGTGGAACGGATCCGCCGGCTCGTCTCGGACTGGGTGCCCGGCGGCGACATCACGATGCTCGCGATCCGTGCGCCGGCGCGTACCAAGCTGAGCCTGATGGGCGCGCCCACCCCCGCCACGTCACCGTTCGCCATCGACGCGCGGCGGTGTGACCGCCGCGGGCGGAGCCGGTGACGATAAAACGCTCGCCTGCCGTCCGGCCTCGGCGGTACGGTATGCGCATGATCTCCTGACGCTGCCACGCGATGATCCCGGCCTGGGCATGCCCCGGGCCCGCCGTGCCGCACCGGCGCGTGCCCGCCACGGTCCCCCGCTGCCAGCGGCCACCGTGCGCCATCTCGCTGTTTCGCACCACTCGCCTCGCGCATCGAGGAGGTAGCTCCATGCCTGACCAGCCCTTTTCCGTACACGTCGACCCTGACGACCTGGCCCGCCGGCACCTGACCGCGGCAGTGTCCCTGCCGTCCGCCACCACCGGCGGGCCGGGCCAGCAGCCCGCCACCGACGACACCGCGGCGCACCACGGTGCCCGCGACGCCCGGCTGGCGGCCCGCCGGCGCTCCGACCGCGACCACGCGGGCCGGGCGACCGGCGGATCGGCCCGCTCGTACGCCTTCCGCCGCAGCTGAGGGGCCCACAGCGGGCCGGGATCCGTCCCGGCCCGCTGCCCCACCGGTTGGCCGCCCGCGGGGGCGGCTGCCGGCCTGGAGAAGGCCCTCGCCGGCTTGGGCCTGCCCGATGACGCACTCGCACTCGATCTCCGCAAGCCGCAGGACTACCTCCACCGGGTTTGGGCCACGGTCTTTCGCGCCAACGACCTGGCCGCCGCCGGCAGCGGGCAAGCCGACGACACCTCCGACGGACAGGCGGCCGAGTGAGCGCCGCAGCCTCGTCAGGTACCCGCACAGCTGCGGCCATCGCCGCACGGCGAATACGCAGCCAAGCCGCCAGCAGGCGGGTCCAGGACACCCTCACGGCTCCGCGCCGCGAGAACGCCCGAGTCACTGTCGCCGCCGTTGCGCGAAGCGCCAACGTCTCTCGCACCTTCATCTACGACAACCCGCAGGCCCGTGCCGCGGTCGCTGACGCGCTTGCCAACCTCGACCAGCGGCGCACGCTCACCAAGGCCTACACCGAGATCAGCGACACCCAGTGCCCGGGCGTGCTGACGGCAGGACCTCACAGCGTCGGCCTGGCTACGAGCAGGAGGTACGGCGAAAGTGTCACCTGATGACCACCGGTTGGCTGCTGTCGTTCGGCGATTCATTGGAGTCCAGGGGAATGCTTGGCGAACGTCGCGCGAGCGATCAGCCGCCGACACGCCGCGCGAAACACCCGGACCTCATCGGAAGGAATCTCACGCCATGACCGCGACCGCGCCCAAGGCTCCGACTGCGCCAGGGGTGCGGTCCTGGTGGGGAATCCCGTTCGCCACCGCCGGGCGATACCGCCGCCCCGTGGTCGCGGATTTCGATCCGGAGCGCCGCTATGACCGCAAGGGCGTCGTCGCTGTCCAGCCCGACAGCGGCGACTGGCTCGAAGCGGACAGCGGGATGGGCGAGGACTGCCTGAACCTGAACGTGTGGGCTCCCGAGCAGCCGACCGGGATGGCGCTTCCGGTGGCCGTGTACATCCATGGCGGCGGATTCGAGTACGGCGCGAACACGCAGATTACCTCGAACGCCGCCAGTCTCGCCGCGTCGGGGCACGTGGTGAGCGTGTCGGTCAACTACCGGCTCGGCCCGTTCGGCTGGCTCTCGCTGTCGCAGTACGGCGAGCGGCTCGCCGAGGCCAGCAACCTCGGCCTGCAGGACATCATCGCCGCGCTCGCCTGGGTCAGGCAGAACATCGCCTCCTTCGGTGGCGACCCCGACAACGTCACCGTCCTCGGCCACAGCGCCGGCGCCTACACCACCCTCGGGCTGCTCGGGGCCGCCTCCGCGGACGGCCTGTACCGGCGACTGGCCGGGTTCTCCGGCGCGCCCTCGCGTCTCGTCCCGGCCTGGTGGGCCGAGGAACTCGCGCACAGGTTCGTCACCGAACTCGGCGTCGCGCGCAACCCCGACAAGCTGATCGACCTCGACCCGGCCGCCCTGGTCGCCGCCCTGCGCAAGGTCTGCCCGACGGATCTCGGAGCCCGCGGCGGGAGGCACAACCAGAGCCTCGGCGTCGTCCTGGACACCGAACAACCCGGCGGGGTGCTGCACGCCCACCCCCTGGACGTCCTGACCTCGGGCTCACACCGGTACATCGACGTACTCCTGAGCACGGCCAGCGACGAGATGGGCTGGTGGGTGGCGAACGACCTCGACCGGTTCGACCCGCACACCGTCGACCGCGTCACCGACGAACTCGCGGGGTGGCGCATCCCCCGCTCCCGCGCCAAGACGATCGTCGACAGCTACGACCAGGGCGGCCGCACCCCTGCCGAGGTCCGCGCCGCGCTCCTGACGGACTACATTTTCACGCTCCCCGCGGCCCGCGGCGCTCTGGCCCACGCCGCCGCAGGCGGCAACGCCCATCTCCTCGCGATCGGGCCCGCCGAGGGCATGCCCGCCGTGCACGGCACCGAGATGTACGCCCTGGTCGGCCAGGAACAACCGGGCCGCAGCCCCGACCAGGCCGGCCGTGACACCCGTATCCGCGACATCGTGCTCGACTTCGTCACCGGCGAGCAGACCCGCCTGTGGCCAGCCGTCGCGGACCGGCCCACCTCGGGAAGTGTCGGCAACCCTCCCTACGAGCCCGGCGCCCACTACCAGGCGGTCCTCGACCTGTTCGAGAACATCGCCCGCCCCTGACATCGGACGACACGGAAACAACGCAGGACCACCACAGGACCTTCCACGGGGCGGGCACAGTGAGGAGCACAGCATGAGCCAGCCGACGGCAGGCGGTGACGCCGCAACGGCGACGATGCGGGCCGTCGTCGTCACCCGGCCCGGCGGCCTCGACGCACTCGAGATCCAGGAGGTGCCGGTGCCCGTACGCAAGCCCGGCTGGGTGCGGATCAGGGTGAAGGCGTTCGGCGTCAACGAGTCCGAGGTCACCACCCGCAAGGGCGAGTCGGACGCGGTGGTCACCTACCCGCGGGTGCCCGGCATCGAGGGCGTCGGCGTGGTCGATGACGTCGACGAGAACAGCGCGCTGAGGCCGGGACAGCAGGTGGCCACGATGATGGGCGGCATGGGCCGCTCGTACGACGGCGCGTACGCCCAGTACGTGACCGTCCCCGCGGCGCAGGTCATCCCGTTCGAGACCGGCCTGCCGTGGGAGGTCGTCGGCGCGCTTCCGGAGATGTTTCAGACCGCCTACGGATCGCTGACCACCGGCCTGGACCTCAAGGCCGGGCAGACGCTGCTGATCCGCGGCGGCACCTCCACGGTCGGGCTGAGCGCGGCCACGATCGCGAAGGACCTCGGAGCCACCGTGCTGTCCACCACCCGCAGCCCGGACCGGGCCGGGGAACTGCGGGCCGCGGGCGTCGACCATCCCCTCGTCGACAGCGGCACGATCGCCGACCAGGTGAGCGTGCTGATGCCCGAGGGTGTCGACGCAGTACTGGAACTGGTGGGCTGCTCGGTCCTCGCCGACACCCTGCGCGCTGTCCGCCGGCACGGCACGGTCTGCTTCACCGGAGCCCTGGCGGGCCAGTGGACGATCCCCGATTTCACCCCGTTCATGATCCCCAACGGGGTACGGCTGACGTCCTACGGCGGTCAGGCCGCCGACCTCCCGGCCGAGGTCTTCGCCCGCCAGCTCCAGGCCATCGCCACAGGGCGCCTCAAAGTCCCGGTCGCGAAGGTCTACCACGGCCTGGAACGGGTCCGTGACGCCCAGGCCGACGTCGAGTCCGGCACCACGCCGGGCAAGCACGTCGTCGTCCTGGACGACTGAGACCCGGCGGAACCACCGAGATCGTCAACCAGGCAGAGGAGGGGTGGCGGTCGTGGCCTCGCCGGCCGCGAAGGCGGCCGGGGTGAGACCCGTGCGGTCGCGGAAGAAGCGGCCGAAGTTCGCGGGATCGGTGAATCCAAGGTGGACGGCCACAGCCCGGGCATCCCACCGGGCACCTCCCAACAGGCGCCGGGCTTCCAGCAGGCGCCGCTCGTCGATGAGCTCACGTACTCCCTTGCCGGTGGCGTCCTGGGCGGCGCGGCTGAGGGTGCGGACCGAGCAGCCGAGCAACGCGGCGTAATCCGCGGCTTGGTGCAGCTCGCGAAAGCGCAGCTCCAAGGCGTCCAGGAAGCGTCCGTACCGGTCGGCGCGGCCCGTGCCAGCCGTGGCCGTGCCGATGGGGGCGATGCCCGGGGAGTTGGCCAGGCGCAGCAGCAGCGATTCCAGCAGGCTGCACCGCAGGGCGTGGTGGAGGCCGAGGGGGCGGCGCCCCAGGGCGCGGTGTTCGTCCAGAAGCTGCAGTGCCGTCTGCTGGAGCCAGGCGGTGTCCTCGGGGTGCGGGCTGAGCACCGCAGGGGCCTCGTGCGCGGTGAGCGGGGCCAGCAGACGGGCCAGCTCCGGCCGCAGCACGTCCGGTTCGAACAAGATGAACGGGCCGCGGGCCGCGCCGGGCGGATGCCAGCGTTGCGCGTGCCCGGGACGCACCCACAGCCACTGGCCGGGGGCGACCGTCCGCGTGACGTAATCGACGTCGTGCCGCAGCTCACCCTCGGTGACCGCGATGAGGTAGTGGAAGGTGGCACGGCCCGGATGGGGCGGGTTCCACGGCCAGTCGTCGTGCTGGACGAAGAAGTCCTCGACGGTATTCACCTCAAGGTTGTAGGGAGTACCGACCGGGGGCTGGAATCCGTACAGCGTGACCGCAGCTGGTCCGGCCTGCCTGCTCGCCCCGGAGTGTCGCTTGCCGACCATCATGTGTCCGCAGCCTACCGCCTTTCGAGTCGGCTTCTGAGGAGGCTCACCACCTATGAACGGATCGGCCCGTCGACCCGCACACCTACGGCACCGGCACGCGGGCGGCCCGGTGAGCGCGGCTGGTGACCGGCTGCAGGACACCGCCCGCCGGGCGGCCCTGGCCCTCCCCGACGGTGGCGCGAACGATCGATGACGTACGCACGGGGTCGGACGGAGATCTCTGGGCCGGATGGCTGCGCTCAGCCGCCGTTGGCCTGGATGGAAACGGCCTTCCAGGCTTCCCAGGTGGCGAGTCTGGGAACCATCGTCGGTGCCCACTTCGAGGCGCTGTATCAGCCGAGGTTGGGCAGGCCAGCGATGCCGCCGATGGTGGAGATCTGGATGACGTCGAGTTCGAGGGGCAGCAGCGCGTCGCCGCGGGAAAGCTCGGCTGTTGCGAATTGTCTGCCGAAGCCGCGGCCGGCTCCGGTGATGAACCAGATCTTGGGCATGGTTGTCTCCTACTTTGACCGGTTCCCGGTGTTATGCGGCGGACGTCATGTCGCGCCGTGAAGTCGAATCGTTTCGGGGTGGAGTCCACTTCGGTCAGAATTGCTAGAAGCGCAGAATTGCTAGAAGCGCAAGTAGGTGTGGAAGTGATGGATGGTGGGTGCTCCGGCCGCTATCTCGTTGAGGCGGGTAGCGCCTTCGGGTGATTGCCGCCACGCGGCGTACGCTGCGTAGGCTTCCGGCGTCGACCAGCGAGTGAGCAGGAACAGCTTGTCGGGTCGGGTGTTGTCGGAGAGCACTTCCGTGCCTTCGTTGCCGGGGTAGGCGGCAGTGGCGGGGAGGTCGAAGTTGAGGACCTCATCGACGTTCTCAGCGTGCGGGCGAACCGGAAATTCGAGCAGGATCGTGACAGCCACGGTGGGCATCCTTTCGTGGGATTTTCAGGTGTCGGTGTGAACTCGGCACCGAGGATCGTCGTCGTCCGCGATTGAACCGATCGGCGCCGGAGCACCGGGACCTCAGTGGGCGGTCTGGCCTATCCGGCGGTGCTGCTGGGCGAGTTGTGCTGTTGATCATGCCGGCCGCTCGGCGTCGACCGGGCGGGAGCGGCCGGAGAGTGCTGGTCCGCGGTCACTGTGCCCGGCCCGGCGGCCGTTTCCCGGCGGGATGCTGTCAGCGGTCGAGGAAGGTGTGTAGATGCTCAGCTGGGCGTTGGGAGGGCTCTTGGCCAGTTGTGCCGCGGCCTTTATGAACCGGTGCCTGCGGGGCTATGCCTGCTGGTTGGCGAGGCCGGCGTAGTGGGCCAGGTTCCGTTCGACCTCGTCGGGACCGAACTCGGCGATGAGCTTGCCGATGATCGGGACGCGGGTTTGGAAGCCCGGCCGGGTCACCGATTCGGCGAACTGCGCCCAGGAGGCGCGCAGGTCGGCCGCCGGGGGCAGGGTGGAGCGGCTGATCTGTGCCTTGGCGGCCAGGACGGCCGCTTTGTCGAACGAGGCGATGCGGGCTGCCACGCCGCCCACGAAGTCGTCGAGGTCGGCGTCGGCGACGGCCCGGGTCACCCAGCCGTACTGCTCGGCCCGCACGGCGTCGTAGTCCTGGCTGGTGAGGATCGCTTCCAGGGCGCGGTCGCGGCCGAGCAGGCGGGCAAGGCGGTCGCTGCCGCCACCGCCGGGCACGAGTCCGATCGAGACCTCGGGCTGGCAGAAGACGGCCTGCTCACGGCTGGCGTAGCGCAGGTCGAAAGCGAGGGTGATCTCGTCGCCGCCGCCACGGGTACGGCCGCGGATGGAGGCGATACTGACGAACGGGGCCCGGCTCAGGCGGATGGACAGGTCGACGAACAACGGGGTCGCGTCGGGGCCGGTCTGTGCCAGCAGGTCGGCCACCTGGGCGAGGTCGGCGTGGTTGAAGAAGTATTCGGGCGTACCGCTGTCGAAGATGACGACCTGGACCTGCTCGTCGCGGCTCAGCTCGTCGACGACATCGGACAACCGGGCGACGGTGTCCGCGCCGACGACGTTCACGGGCGGATTCGTGAAGGTGACCTTGCGGATCTTGGGGGCGACGGTCTCGATGCTGAACTGGCCGGGCTGCGTCATGGTGCGCTCCTGTGCTGATGAGGTTGGCTGCATGCTGGGAGATCGGTGGGCGTTCGGTCGTGGGGTTTCAGCCGGCCAGCTGGTTCATCTTGCGGATCTGCCGGTCGAAGGCCCGGGACGGAACGACGCGCCGCATGGTGCTGACCAGTCCGGCCCGCGAGCCGGCGGGGTAACGCAGCTTCGGCTTGGTATTGGTCGCCGCCGCGACGACCGCCTGGGCGACGGCGGCCGGGTCATCGCCGGCCTTGACCGCCTCGACGATCAGCTTGTCGGCGATGCCGCGCTGCTTGGCGTAGACATCGAGGGGGCTGTCGGCACGCACGCTGTTCGATTCGAACCCGGTGTTGGTCCAGCCGGGCTCGACGAGCAGCACGCGGACGCCGTACTCGCGAACCTCGTGGTCGATCGACTCCGAATAGCCCTCGACAGCGTGCTTGGAGGCGGCATAGGGGGCCATGAACGGCGCCGGGATGAACCCGACGACGGACGAGATGTTGACGATCCGGCCGCGCCGCTGGGCGCGCATGTGCGGCAGGACGGCGTTGGTCATCCGGATGACGCCGAAGACGTTGATGTCGAACAACGCCTGCACCTGCGCGACGGAGCTTTCCTCTGCCGCCCCGGCCGAGCCGACACCGGCGTTGTTGACCAGCACGTCGATCCGGCCGTACCGGTCGATCACCTGCGCGACCGCAGCGGTGACCGACTCGTCGCTGGTCACGTCGAGGTCGAGATAGGTCACCCCGCTGCCGCGGGCGACGCGGGACGTGTTCCGGCCGGTGCCGATCACCTCGAAACCCGCCTTCACCAGCCCGAGGGAGACGGCTCTACCGATACCCGCGGACGCACCCGTGACGAGCGCGATCGGCTTGTTCGACCTCATGATGAACTCCTTGATCGTGAGAGAATTGCGGCTTTTGTCAGCTTGGTGAAGACACTTCACCCAGGCAGCGGCATGGGCGAGCGAGCGATGTGCGTGCCGGCTACCGTCCGGCGGCAACCTGGGGGCAGAGGATCGCCGGGTCGGCGGCAAGCCCGGCCTTGACCTGGCGGGTCAGGTCATCGGCATTGATGCCGGTCATGCCCTACATCCCTTCCGAGGAAACCGTTCTGTTTCCACACCATAAACCGATCTGTTTCCAGTGCGCAAGGGGCGGTCGGGGGCGGAACTATGGGGAATCCGACAGCGGCGCCGTCGGGTGCGGATCCTCGGCCCGCTGATGATTCTCGAAGGCGGCCAGGGCGATGACGATCGCGGCGACGGCCGCCGCCAGGCACGCCGGGGCGCTCCGTGTGACTGCACCCGCGATGACCAGCGCGGCCAGTGCTACCAGCCGTGGCCGGCGCAGACCCTCGAACAGGATGGCCGCATGCCAGGTCTGCGCGCCGAGGAAGAGGCGACCTGCCGGGAGTCCAGCCTGCCGCCCGGCAGCGGATGCGCCGCCCAGGTCCCGACCAACTCGACCAGGGTCGCCCCGGCCCACGACGCCAACCGGGCACCGCCCTCGGCCGCCGCGCCGATCAGCCACAACGGTGCGGCGGCGACGAACCAGACCAGCACCCGGATGAAATGCTCCTGATTGACCCGGTCCAGGCCGACGGTGAGCAGCCATACCGCCCGGCCGATGTGGATCAGCAGGAAGGTGGCGACGAAGACCCACCCGGCGTCGTCGAAGGCACGCGGGATCGCGGCGTTCATGAACAGCCCGAGGAGCATGACCGTCAGCAGCATCCGCCTGCTGCGCGGATCCTCGGCCGGGACCAGGGTCACCGCCCAGGTCGTGTACGCCCACGCCGCGAAGACCGCGAGGTAGAGCACGAGCACCTGGGCCGCGCCGGTCCATGTCGGGTGCTCCAGCAGTCGATGCGACAGTTGGCCGATGGCGAAGACGTAGACCAGGTCGAAGAACAGTTCCAGCGGCGCGACGTCCCGGCGTGCTTGATCGCGGGTCGGTTGCATGATCGCTCTTCTCGGCCGACGGCGATGTTCTGACCCCGGCTCCCGAGAAACCGATCTGTTTCACCATAAACTGATCGGTTTTCAAAACGCAAGAACAGTAGGTACCCTGGGGCTCATGGGGAACCAGACAACGTCCGCGGCGCCGGCCGGCACCGCCTCCACGCGCGAGCGGCTGCTCGACGCCGCGGCGCAGCTCTTCTACGAGCAGGGCATCAACGTCGGCGTCGATGCGGTGTGTCGCGCGGCAGGCGTGTCCAAGCGCTCCATGTACCAGCTGTTCGCCAGCAAGGAGGACCTGGTGGCCGCCAGCCTGGAACGCTCGGCGCCCGGATACGCCGCCGCCCTGCTGCCGGCGCCCGATGATGGCCGGCCGCCGCGCGAGCGGATGCTGCACGTCTTCGAACGCCTGGAATACCTCGAATCGGTGCAGGACTTCCTCGGCTGCCCGTTCGTCGCGACAGCGGTCCAGGCCAAGTCACCCACGCACCCGGCCAGTGTGATCGCCCGCCGGCAGAAGGACGGACTGACCTCGTTCTTTCACCACGAGGCCCAACGCGGCGGCGCCCGCGATCCCGAACTGCTGGCCCGACAGCTGACCCTCGTCTTCGACGGAGCCAGCGCCCGGTCAGTCGTGCAAGCACAAGTGTTGGACGGCCTCGCCGTCACGACCGCCAACTCCCTGATGGACGTCGCCGGCATCGGCCCATCCCTGCCCGGCAATGACGTCACCACGCCCGCCAAAACAACCGCGTAGATCAGCACAGTTTCTCTGCCGTCCGTGGCTGACCGGCGCTCGCACGGGCGATGACCGCGGGGCTGGGCCTGGAGCGTGCCGAGGAGCTGGTGACACTCGTCCCGGCCGGGATCGACGTCGTCGTGTCCGGCCTACCGTGGATCGTCATGCCAGACGAGCGGCCAGCTCGTGCCGATCGAGGACGACCTCGAGTGGACGCGCAGAGACACCTCGTCGGGCATCTCATTGAACCTCGTTGTCTCCGGGCTCGCCGCAGCGTGCGCCGCGGCGCGCACGGCATCAACGTCTCCGAGTTCCCGATGGCGCTGCGCGCCAGCGGCGAACACAACGATGACGAGTGATGGGTCGATACGTGCCTCTGGCCGACGACGGGGCGACGCTGCTTCACAGCATGCGAGGCGGCTCAGTCGAAGTCGATTCGCATCAGCCTGCTGGCGGCCCAGTTGTCCAGATGGGTCGGCCTGACGGTGCCAGGGTCGTGAGGCTGGTTGAGGTCGTCGACGATGGCCGCGATCACCGCGGCCCGTTCCGTGGGATCGGTGACGGTAGTCGCGTGCGCCGGCAGGTCCGCTCTGATGCCGTTCTTGAGGTGGAAGGTGAAAGCGGGCTTCGCTCGTAAGTTCGCGTACCAGCCGGTCGCGCCTCCGCCGGCTCCGCTGCAAAGATAGGTTGCGCCGTTGGCGCGATAGAAGAAGATCTCAATGCGGCGGGGTCGTCCGGTACGCCGGCCAGTGGTGGTGATGTCCACGATTCGTTCGCGGGTTCCGGCCGCGGGCGTGATCTTGATGGCACGCCTGATCTCGTGCGGCAGGTGCGCCAGCGGGTCAGGCGCGCTGCGCTCACCGTGCTGGGCTGCGGGGTTCACGCGGCTTCCTTCTGCAATGCGGGGCCGAGGAGCAGTCCCCCGTCAATGACATATTCGGCGCCGGTGATGAAGGCCGCGTGCGGCGATGTGAGGAACAACAGCAGCGCAGTGATGTCGGCGGGCTGCCCGAGTCGCGGGACGGCGAACGGCTCGGGCGAGTAGAAGTCGGCGATCGGGGCGGCGCTGCCGGCCGCCGGCTCGGTGATGAACGGAGTGGCGACAACGCCGGGGTGGATGGCATTGACGCGGATGTTGTCGCGGCCCAACTCAAGGGCAGCGGTCTGAGTGAGCCCTCGAACCGCCCACTTGCTGGCGACATAGGGCGCGTAGAAGGCGGTACCGCCGATGCCCATGGTGGAGGCGATGTTGATGATCGCTCCTCCCCCCGCGCGCCGCAGCGCCGGGGCGGCCGCCTTGATGCCGAGGAAGGTGCCGGTGAGATTGATGTCGAGGATGCGAGCCCAGGTAGCCCGGTCGGTGGACTCGATGAGGGCCGGCGGGTTCTGCACCCCGGCGTTGTTGACCAGGATCGTGAGCGCACCGAAGGCCTTCTCGGTCTCCGCGACGGCGGCGGCCCACGACTCCTCCTGGGACACGTCGAGGCGGACGAAACGCGCCCCATCTCCCAGCTCGGCGGCGAGGCCGGCACCACGCTCGGCATTGATGTCACCGATGACGACGTTGGCGCCCTCGGCATGCAAGGCGCGAACGTGGCTGGCCCCCTGCCCACCGGTGCCGCCGGTCACGAGAACGGTCTGATTGGCGAAGCGGGACATCTGATCCTCCGAGCACGTACGAGGGACGACAACCCGATACCGGGTGGTGAGTCGAGCGACTCACCACGCCGAAACTACGCCCCGGCGGGTGGTGAGTCAACCCACTCACCTCGCTATGATGAGCGCATGACCCCAGCGCCGTCGGCCTATCACCAGCGCGTGGCGGAGGAGAAGCGCGCGCTCATCGTGCGGGCCGCCACCGAGCTTTTCCTTGAGTTGGGCTACGACCGGGCATCACTGGCGCGTGTTGCCGACAGTGCTGGCGTGTCGAAGGCAACGCTGTTCAAGCAGTTTCCGACAAAGGCAGCATTGTTCGATGCCATCGTCATCGACTCGTGGGCCGACAACGACGTCGCCGACGTGCCGCCCGCCGGTGACCTGACGGCCGGCCTGACGGTTCTGGGACGGCGCTACGCGACACTGTTGAGCCAGCCGGAGATGACCGACCTGTTTCGCATCGTCATCGCCGAACTGCCACGCTTTCCCGAACTGGCCAAAGCACATTTCTCACAGGGCAAACTGCCGTACTTCGAGTCCGTCCGGATCTACCTCCTGGCCGAGCGCGACGCGGGAGCCGCGGAGATCGCCGACCCGGAGATGGCCGCTACGCAGTTCCTCGGGATGATCTCGAACTACCTGTTCTGGCCGAGCCTTCTACTCCCGGATTGGACGGTGGCCCCTGCCCGCACGACCGCGGTTGTGGAAGAAGCCGTCCGAACCATGGTTGCGCGGTATGGCACCGACGTTCACCACCGGCCCGGCGGGACGTAGCCGCGAACGGATCGGCGGCCGGCCGATGGGCGGGTGCCCTGGCCGGCCGCCGGGTCGACGCGGGTGGCGAAACCCGCTCCCTTCGGCATGCGGTATCGGTCAGTGGATGTTGTTGTACCTGCGTGGCTGGTACTTGTTGTTCTTGAGCCAGGCCACGGTCACCGTCTTGTGGTTCATGTCGGTGGCGGTCGCGCCTTCCTCGACGATCCACATCGTGGTGTGCTTCTTGTTCGCCCACTTCTCGAAGAGCTTGACGTGCTGTGCCGGCCACGGGCCGGTGCCCTTGAGCACCATGTCGCCGGCCGTGAGCTTGCCCCAGGCCACCGGCTTGGACACGGTCTTGAGCGTCGAGGTGTTCAGCGAACGCGTCAGCCCCCAGGCCATGGAGATGAAGCCGGAGCAGTCGGTACGGAATCGCTTGCCCTTGTTGATGTCGTAGGCGTATCCCTCCTTGTTGTAAGGAACGTTCAACCGCAGCCAATGACGGGCACGGGTCATCACCGTGCCCCGGCTGACGGCGCCGCCGTAGCCGGAGTAGATGGTCCAGTTCTTGCCGCACGCGGACCTGACGCACTCGCGAACCTGCACCTTGGCCGCATTGGACAGCCAGTAGGTGCCGACCTTGGTGGCCGTGCCGGTGGTCGTCGCCGTGGTGGTAAGGGTCTGCTTGCGCCCGTTGAAGTACGTCACGTTGAACACGACCCTGGCCGCCTTGCCGTCCCGTGGGGCGGTGTCCTTGACGTACCCCCAGATGACGTCCCGGCCCCGGGAGTCGATCGTCTGCCAGCCCCATGCGTCGGTGCCGGCGACGCCGCCGGAGTTGGTGTTCCAGTACTTGTTGATCTGCTCCACGTCGGCGGCCGCGAAGCCGGGCGCGGCCGGCGCCGTCACCGGCGCGGCGGCCGCGGCCGGCGGGTTCACCAGGTTCACCATCGCCATCCCCGCGACGGTGACGGCCAAAGCCAGGACAGGGGTACGGGTGATTCTGCGCGACATGATGCGGCGTTCCCTCCGATCAGTGCACCGGTCCGGACCCGGCCGGCGCCTGCCCTCATTCGTAGGAGTCGCGACGTTGTCCAGCAGCAGTTCACGCAGCTTGACAACAAGGACGGACAACTGGGAGAAAGAACCCCGTGGCAGGCAGACCGGAACGAAGACTGAATCCGGCTGACGGCTCAGTCGCGCGGTTCGCCCTCGAACTGCGCGCCCTGCGGGAGAAGGCCGCCCTGCCGAGTTATCGCCGGATGGCGGCGAAGGCCCATTTCTCGCACACCGCGCTCTCCGAGGCGGCCGGAGGGCATCGACTTCCGTCGCTGGAAGTGACCCTCGGCTACGTCCAAGCGTGTGACGGCGACGTGGCGCAGTGGGAGCAACGCTGGCGGGCCGCCTCCGTCGAGCTCGCCGCCGAGGAGGCTGAGGCCGCGCCGCCGGAGCCCTATGTCGGGCTGGTCGCCTTCGAAGCCGAGGACGCCGACCGGTTCTGCGGCCGGCAGGAGCTGGTCGACGACCTGGCCGCACGCGTCCGGCGTACGCCCATGGTGCTGGTCATCGGGCCGTCGGGCAGCGGGAAGTCGTCCCTGCTGCGTGCCGGGCTGGTGGCCGCGGCAGCCGGTGGGCGGATGCCGGGTGACGACGAGTGGGAAACGGTCCTGGTGACGCCCGGCGGGCAACCCTTGCGGGCGTTGGCCGACGCGGTCGCGGAGGTCTTCGGGGCGCCGGCCGAGGCGCTGCACGCCGAGCTGCGTGACAGCCGTCCCGCGGCGTTGGACGTCGCGATACGGCAGGGCCTGGCGGCCGGGCCGGGTAGCCGGGCGCTGCTGGTGGTGGACCAGTTCGAGGAGCTGTTCACCCTGTGCCCGGATGCCGGCACCAGGGACCAGTTCGTCGCGGCACTACTGGACGCCGCGTTCGGCGCCGGCCGCAGCACTCACCTCGTGCTGGGGATCCGAGCCGACTTCTATGGACACTGTCTCGAGCATCCCGCGCTGCTGGCCGCCCTCAGCGGACAGTTGTCGGAGCCGGCCGAGGAGGGGGTACGCCAGCTTCCGGTCGGCGCGCTGACCGAGGCACAGCTGAGGCAGGCGATCCTGGAGCCGGCCGCGCGGGCCGGCCTCGCGGTGGAACCCGAGCTGGTCGCGACGCTCGTGGCCCAGATGACCGGGAAGCCGGGCGCCCTGCCGCTGGTCTCGCACACCCTGCGCGAGACCTGGCGGCGGCGCAGCGGCGCGTGCCTGACCATGGCGGACTACCGGGCGACGGGCGGGGTGAGCGGGGCGCTCGCGCAGACCGCCGAGCGGCTCTACGCCGAGTTCGACCCGCCGGAACAGGAGATCTGTCGCCGGGTCCTGCTGCGGCTGACCGCGCTCGGCGACGGCACCGACGACACCCGGCGCCGGGCCGAGCGGGCCGAGCTCGACGCCCTGGGCGCGCCCGAGCAGACCATCCGGGTGCTGCACCAGCTCGCCTCGGCCCGGCTGGTCGTGCTCAACGACGACACCGCCGAGCTCGCCCACGAGGCGCTGATCAAAGCCTGGCCACGGCTGCACCGCTGGCTCACCGACGACCGCGAGGCACTGCTGATCCACCGGGAGCTGACCAACGCCGCCGCGGCCTGGCAGACGTTGGGACGCGACCCGGGCACGCTCTATCGCGGGATACGACTCACCCGGGGCCAGGAGTGGGCCGCCGACCACGACGCGGAGATGACCGCCACCGAACGCGCCTTCCTGGCGGAGGGGATCGCCCTGGCCGGCCGCGAACAGCTGGCGACCCTGCGCCGCAACCAGCAGCTGCGGGTACTGGCAGCGGCGCTGTCCGTACTGCTTCTGCTCGCCACCGGCACCGGCACCCTGGCCTGGCGGCAGCGCCAGCAGGCGCGCGAACAGCAGCGCGAGTCGGCGTCCCGCCAGCTCGCCACGCAGGCGCTGGCGAGCGCCGGCACCCGGGTCGACACCGCCGCCACGCTGGCGGCGCAGGCCTACCGGACGGCGCCCACTGTGGAGGCCCGCAGCGCCGTCCTCAGCCTGGCCGGGCACCAGGCCTACCAGCTGCGGCTGACCGGGCACGCCGGCACGGTGGCGTCGGTGGCGTTCAGCCCCGACGGACGGTCGCTGGCCGGCGGCGGCTGGGACCGGACGGTCATCATCTGGGACGCCGGGACCGGAGCCCGACGGGCCACCCTCACCGGGCACGGCAAGCCAGTGCACACCGTGACATTCAGTCCGGACGGCAAGTTGCTGGCCTCAGGAGACGCCGGCGGCACCGTCCTGATCTGGGATCTGGCCCGCAACAAACGGCTCCGGGCAGTGGCCGGCCTGCGGAACGGCGTCAACGCCCTGGGATTCAGCGACGACAGCCGGCAGTTGCTCGGCAGCGACACCGGCGACGACCTCGCGGTCTGGAATGTGGCCTCCGGCAAGCGAACCAGGTCCTGGGAAGGCCTGGAGGGGGAATCGGAGGTGGGATTGGATCCGTTGCGCGGGTTCGGCGCTCTGCGGGCCAAGGTGGTGCCGCTCAACGAGCAGACCGAACGCGTGGGCTTGTCGGCCCAGGAATCGTTCGTCGACGAGGGGGATTCCGACGAGGGGGAGTTCGAGGTGCCGGAGGCGATCGACGAGGGTGGTCTTGAGCCCGGGTTCGCCTTCGCCCGCACTCCGGACGGCGCCTACACGGCGTCCTCGCACGACTTCGACGCTGCGCTCAGCCTCGGCCACAGGTACGGCAACCGGACCGACACGTTCAGCCTCGGTGACCACGCCTCGCCGGTACGCGCGGTGGCGTTCGCCCCGGACGGCACCGGGTTCATCTCGGCGGACGCGGCCGGCACGGTGTACCTGTGGGACCTCGGCAAGCTGGCCCGGACGGTCACCCTGACGGGTCATCTCGGCAGCGTCACCGATGTGGCGGTCAGTGCGGACAGCCGTCGCTACGCGGCATCCGGCGAGGACGGCGTCGTCCTGGTCTGGGACCGGGGCGGCACGAGCCTGGTCGGCCACACCGCGACGGTCGACTGCGTGACGTTCAGCGGTGACGGCCGCACCATCGTCACGGGCTCCGCCGACACCGAGGTGCGCGTCTGGGACCCCTCGACCGGCCGGGCACGGCGGGCGTTCAGTCCCGATGGCGTCTCGCCGGTCAACAGCACCACGGTGAGCGCGGACGGCACGCTGCTGGCAGTGGCCGCGGGCCACGCCGTTCATCTCTGGAATCCCGCGACCGGCATCGCCGTCGCGGTCCTGAAGGGACCGGCGGACACCGTCAACAGCGTGGCCTTCAGCCCGGATGCACGACTGCTGGTCAGCGGTGCCGCCGACGGCACGGTCGCCCTCTGGGACACCGTCCTGCGAAAGCAGGTCGCGACGTTCAGCGTCGGCGGCGCGGTGCACAGCGTGGCGTTCAGCCCGGACGGAAGCCTCGTCGCCGCGGCCGGTGACGACCAGCGGGTCACCCTCATCGCGCCGGCCGGCGGGAGAACCGTCGCCGTCCTCGACGATCACCCGGCCAACCTCGACGAGGTGGCCTTCAGCCCGGACGGCCGGTTGCTGGCCGCGGCCGGCGGTGACGGCCGGGTGACCCTGTGGGACGTACGAAGCCACAAGCGTGTCGACGTCATCGACGGGCCCGGTTCGGCCGTGCTCGCCGTGGCGTTCAGTCCCTCGGGACGCCATCTGGCCATGGCAGGGCTGGACCGCACCGTGCAGATCTGGGACGTGGCGGAGTACAAGCGCTGGGCCACGCTCACCGGTCATGCCGACGGAGTCACCAGCCTCGCCTTCAGCCCGGACGGCGCGACCCTGGCCTCCAGCAGCCTGGACCACACCGCGATCCGCTGGCCGATGGACATCTCCGCGGCGAACGAGACAGTGTTCGCCCTGGGTCGATAGGTGTCGCTGAGCGCGGTGACACCACCCGTCCGAATGCCATGTCAGGCGGGGCCGCGGTCAGGTGATCTAGGATCACGCGATGTCTGCGAATCACCTCACGACCGGGTCCCAGCGGCCACGTATCGGTGTCATGTTCGACCGCGACCGGGCGCCCGAGGAACTGGCCGCGTTCGCCGCGGGCGCGGAGGAGGCTGGCGCCGACGATCTGTGGGTGGTGGAGGACCTCGGCTGGGCCGGCTCGATCAGCTCGGCCACCATCGCCCTGGCCGCGACCGAACGCCTGCGGGTGGGCATCGGCATCGCGCCGGCGGCGTTGCGCAATCCGGCCCTGCTCGCCATGGAGCTGGCGACGCTCGCGCGGGCGTACCCGGGCCGCCTGGTTCCCGGGCTCGGCCACGGGGTGGCGGAATGGATGCGCCAGGTCGGCGCGGAACGCACCAGCAAGCTGGCGCTCCTGGAGGAGACAATCGTCGGGGTACGCGCGCTGCTGAGCGGCGAGACCGTGTCGACGCGCGGCCGGGAGGTCACCATCGACGGGGTACGGCTGGTGCACCCGCCGGCCGAGGTGCCGCCGCTGGTGACCGGGGTGGTCCGGCCGAAGTCGCTGGAGCTGTCCGGGCGGGTCGCGGACGGCACGATCATCGCCGAGGGCATCGGCCCCGACCGGATCGCCGCCTCCCTGGTCCACATCGACCGCGGCCGCGCCGCCGGTGACCGCCCGGGCCACGAGCTGATCGTCTTCGCCTACCTGCACATCGACGAGGACGCCGAGCGGGCCGCGGCGGCGACCCGGGACATCCTCGCCTCGCAGGCGGCCTGGCTCGGCGCCGAGCCCGGCGACCTGTTCACCCTGATCGGGCCGGCCGCGATCGTGCCGGACCGGATCGAGGCGCTGCGGGCCGCCGGCGCCGGCACGGTGGTGCTGCGCCCGCTGGGTGCGGCGCCGCTCGATCAGATCCGCCGGGCGCTGGCCGCGTACCGGGGCTGAGCCCGCGGGTGCGCCGCCAAGACTGATCGATATCGTCTCGGCATGACGCGCATCCTGCTGATCACGGGCGGCACCAGCGAGGGTTCGCTGCACACCGCCGCCCTGCGCACAGCGGTGCGGTTCGCTCCGGCGGACCTCACCGCCAAGCTCTACGACGGCCTGCGCGGCCTGCCGGCCTTCGTGCCCGGGGAACAGCCGGTGCCCGAGCCGGTGGCCCGGCTGCGGGACGAGGTCGACGCCGCTCAGGCCGTGCTGTTCAGCACCCCGGAGTACGCCGGTTCCCTGCCGGGCAGCCTGAAGAACCTGCTCGACTGGCTGGTGGACGGCGGCGACCTCAGCGGCAAGCCGGCGGCCTGGCTCTCGGTGGCCGCTCCCGGTGAGGACGAGAGCGCGCTCACCGCGCTGCAGACCGCCCTCAGCTTCGGCAACGCCCGGCTGCTGCGGCCGGCCTGCATCCGGGTGCCGCTCGACCCGGCGGCGGTCGACGCGCAGGGCACCGTCACCGATCCGCAGCTGCACCGGGCGCTGCAGGACATCCTGCAGGCCCTGGTGCGGTCGGCGGCCGCTCCCCGGCCACGGTCACAGCCGTCCTGGCAGGCCTACTCCAGCGTCTTCCCGGTGGTCATGCGGCGCGACGCGTCCACCCCGCGCGGCTGGCGCCCACCGACGTAACGCGGCCGCCCCTGAGCGCAGACGACTCCCCCCGACCGCGGACGACTCCCCCCTGACCACGGACGACTCACCCCCTGAGCACGGCGGACTCACCCCCTGACCACGGACGACTCACTCCCTGACCACGGCGGACTCACCCCCTGAGCACGGCAGACTCACCCCCTGACTGCGGACGGCTCACCCCCTGACCGCAGACAGGTCACCTCTGATCGCGGGCGGTGAGCCCCTGATCGCGGACGGCGAGCCGGACCGCGACGGTGACCCCCTCGTCGAGCTGCTCGGCCTTGCGGACGTGGGCCTTCACCGGCACGACGTAGCGGCCGTCCTTGGGCCAGAGCGAGGTCTCCCACTCGGTCTGGCCGATCCGTGCGACGACCGGGATCATCCCCCAGCCATAGCTCGCATAAGACCACGAGCGCAGCGTGACGCATTCCGGCTCCGGCACCGTCACGAAATACCACGGCGCGGGCCCGCGCCAATGCCAGATGTCTCCGCTGAACTGCAGGTCCATGACAGGCATGATGGCAGACCGGTACGACACTCCAAGCCGGCCGGAAACGGGCCGGCTCCCCCGGTGCTGCTGGTGAGAATCTCCTCGGGCGGCTCGTAGCGGGTCGCCGCCGTAACGCACCCCGTGCACGCTCGTGCGTCGCACGCGATCCAGGTGGCAGCCATCGGTGAGGGTCACATTCGGAGAGCCTGCGTGGCTCGGCCGGGCAGGTGCCTGACGACGGCGTGCCGTCCGCGGTGGGTTCGGCAAGTGACCGAATGAGAACGCTTCAGGCTGCTGCGCCTTGGCGTCGAGCGCGCAGCACGTGCGAGCACGCTGATCAGGTTCTGACACAGGTCGGCGATGAATCGAGCGGGGGGACTGAGAATGACCGGCGACGCGGACGGATGGCAGGCCATCCGGCGGCGAGTCCATAACCTGCTTCGCGCCCGCCCGGCATCGGCGGACGGTCCCGGGTCGAGGCGCCCGAGAAGAAACTCGTTCGCGAGCACTGAAGGTTGTCCGTCCCGTCGAGGCACCGAATTCATGATGTAACGCTACTTTCCGGGCGAGTGGCGGCACCCAGTGCGGGAGCCGCCCGCCGACTGCACCTGACCTCGGGCAGCTGTTCGCAGACCTTGGAGATCTGCGGCATGCCCCGTACCCGAACCTCTCAAGGTCGCGACCACCGACGGCAAAATGCGGGTTTTGCGCCGTTCGGACCCAGGACGTGGGACCGGACGCCCAGAGCGTGGTCACCGTGCCTGGTATGCGGGAAGCGGGGCTCATCAACTGGACTGGCACCCCCACGCGGGTACTTGTCACGGGACGCGGGCCCGACGGGCTTCCGTCACGGGGACGGGCCGGCGACGGAACACACCGGACACTCACCAAACAATGCCCGAGAAACCAGGTCACGGCGTTGACCTCAGGGCCGTCAAAGACAGCGATCTTGATGTGCTTTTCGACCACCAGGGCGGATCCCGTGGCAGCCGAGATGCCGGCATTCCCCTCGCGCGACCGGGATCGGTTCGATGCGCACTGGGCGAAGGTCCGTCTCGATGATGCGGTGGTCCTGCGGGCCTTCGTGGCCGACGGCGTCGTCGCCGGCATCAGTAGCTGGACGGAGCCGAGGGCCGGTCCAGGTCAGCCCAGGCGGGCGTACACGTCGTCGAGCTGGCCGTGGTGCATTTCGCTCTTGGCGTTCAGGTTCGGCCCGCCGATGCGCAGTGGCCGGCTGTTCGCGATCGACAGGGTCGCCGGGACGCTGACCCGGCCACGCTCCTGGCCGTCGACGTACACGGCCAGGACGGAGCCGGAGCGCTGGCACATGATGTCGTGCCACTTGGCGTCGGCGACGCCGACGCTGCTGCGGGCCAGATAGACCTTGGCCGAGCCCTGGCCGACGACGACGCAGTGTGCCTTGCCCTGCCGCGCGCCGATCTGCATCTTCCACTGGCTGTCGGTGTCCACGACGCCCTTCTGCACGACGTTGGCGGAGCCGGTCACCTGGGCCTTGGTGAGGTGGACCGACGCGCCCCAGCGGAACAGCCGGACGCCGGGGTCCAGGTCGGGGTCGTCGGTGCCTTCGAGGAGCGCACGGGGGCAGGACGTCGCCTTGGCGGGGCAGGCGGCGGGGAAGGAGGCGTATTTGTCGGCGGTGGTGCCGGCGAAGGTCACCTGGCCCCGGTCGGCGGCGCGGACCGTCAGCGCGGTGCCGCGGCCGGAATTCTCGGCGACCCGGCCGGTGGCACCAACGCCGCCGTCGAACGTGTACCGGGCGACGGTGACCGGCGCGGGAGCCGGGACAAGCGCGGGGGCACCGGCGAAAGCAGGCGCTGGGGCGAGCACGTGGGCTGCGGAAGGCGAGGAAGCGACGGCGAGCACGGGCACAGGGGCAACAGCAGGAGCCGCGGAAGGCGAGGGAGTGACGGCAAGCGCGGGCACCGGAGCAACAGCTGAAGGCGAGGAAGCGACGGCGAGCACGGGCACCGAGGCAACAGCAGAAGCTGCGGAAGGCGAGGAAGCGACGGCAAGCGCGGGCACAGGGGCAACAGCAGAAGGCGAGGAAGCGACGGCGAGCACGGGCACCGAGGCAACAGCAGAAGCTGCGGAAAGCGACGAAGCGGCGGCGAGCACGGGCGGAGAAGCGGCAACGCCCGGCAGAACGGTCATCGCGAGAGCGAGTGAGACGATGAAGCGCATGGAACAAAAGGTACGGAACACTTTTTACGCCGCTACAACCATCAAATCGGCGTTTCGGGTGATCCCTACAACAACCCGGCCGATTCGGCGATCATGCAGACGGCCACCAGGCGCATCAGGTGCCACTCCGCCGCCAGCCACGCGACCCCGGACACGTATGCGTGACCCGGCTGCGGCACCGGCCGGCCCATTCGGTCGGCGGCTGCGGCGATCGACTTGGCGTAGGCGGCCAGGCCCTCGGCGTCGACCGTGCGGCCGGCGTCGCGCAGCGCGTCCCGGACGGCGGCCGCGTGCTGGTCGACCTGGGCGAGCAGGCCGGCGTCGCCGAGTGCGGCAGCCAGCCCGTCGACGCCCACCCGCGCCATCATCTCGTCCAGCAGTGCGCGGGCCGGGTCGACGGCGGCAGCGGTGGAAATCGGGGCGAAGGCGAGGAATTCGTTCGTCATGGCAAGGACGCTAGGGCCTCACGCCACCGGTTGACAGCCGGGTAACCGAACGGCACCCGACCGCTGCCCGCGACGCACCCCGCAGGCGGAGAAACCACCCCGAAAGGTACAGCAGACCTTAGCGCCAGTGTGGTGAGGGGGCCGGGCTGCGGCGGGCCCAGGCGCCGCCTCGCTGTCGACCCCCTCATGACACAGACACTTAACCGGGAAGCTGATCCATGGCCCGGTAGATGCGCTTGTCCGACACCGGGTACGCCGTACCCAGGGCCTGGGCGAAGAAGTTGATCCGCAGCTCCTCGATCATCCAGCGGATCTCCCGCAGGCCCTCGTCCGCCGGGCCGCCCACGGGCAGTTCGCCGCGCAGTTCGCGGTATTCGCGCTCGATCTCGTGCAGCTGGTTCATGAGCTGCCTGTCCCGGGGCAGGGTGCCGGGCAGGCGATCCAGCCGATGCAGGATGCCGCGCAGGTAGCGAGGCAGGTGATGCAGCTGCTTCCAGCCGGTCTCCGTGACGAAACCGGGATGCACGAGGCCCTTGAGCTGCTGCCGGATGTCGGCCAGCGCCGGGACCAGCGCCGGATCGCGGGTGCCGCCGAGCCGCTGCTCGACCTCGTACGCGGTCGCGAGCACGGCCCGGACCGGGGTCACCACGTTGGCGACCGCGTCCACCAGGTCGGCGCGGACCTCGTCGCGCAGCTTGGCGAAGGAGTCCTTGTCCCAGGCCGGACCGCCGGCGTCGGCGACCAGCTTGTCGATGGCCGCGCCGGCACAGTCGTCGAGCAGGTCGGCGATCGAGCGGTACGGGTTGCCGCGGGACAGCTCCAGCTTGGCCCGGTTGTCCAACCGCCCCTGCAGGAAGCGGGCGGCCGGCGGCAGGGTGAGCAGCAGCAGCCTGCGGGTGCCCGCCCGCATCGACTCCCGCTGCTCGGCCTCGGTCTCGAAGACCCGCACCGCCACGCTGGCACCCTCGTCGGCCAGCGCCGGATAGACCGTGACCTCGTAGCCGCCGCGGACCTGGGCGATCGAGCGGGGCAGCTTGCCGAAGTCGTTGGTGGTGATGCCGCGGCGCTCGATGTCGCCGGCCGCCGCGGAGATGGTCGCCTGCACCTTGGGCGCCAGGCCGGCGCGCAGCACGTCGAGGTCGCGGCCCTGGCCCAGCACGGAGCCGTCCTCGTTGACCACCCGGAAGTTAATCTTGAGGTGGTCGGGGACCTGGTCGGGCCGCCAGGCGTCGCGGGGCACGGCGGTGCCGGTCAGCCGGCGCAGCTCGTCGCCGACCGCGTCGGGCAGCGAGCCCCGGCGGGCCGGGATGCGGCTGAGCACGGCGTCGGCCCAGTCGGGCACCGGCACGAAGCTGGTCCGCAGGTGCTTGGGCAGGGCCCGGATCAGCGCGATCACGACCTCCCGGCGCAGGCCCGGCACCGACCAGCCGAAGTCGCCCGCGTCGAGCTTGTTGAGCAGCGGCAGCGGCACCCGCACGGTCACCCCGTCGGCGGCAGCGCCCGGCTCGAACTGGTAGGTCAGCGGCAGCCGGACGTCGCCGACCAGCCAGGCGTCCGGATAGGCGCCCGGGTCGACGCCGTCGCGCCCCGCATTGACCAACAGGGACCTGGTGAAGGTCAATAGGTCTGGTTCGTTTCGGGATACTTTCTTCCACCACGCGTCGAAGTGCCGGGCGGAGACCACGTCGGCGGGGATGCGGGCGTCGTAGAGGGCGTACACGGTCTCGTCGTCGACCGCGATGTCCCGGCGGCGGGCCCTGTTCTCGATCTCCGCGATCCGCGAAAGCAGCAGGTTGTTCTCCTCGAAGAACTTGTGGTGGGTCTCCCAGTCGCCCTCGACCAGCGCGTGCCGGATGAACAGCTCGCGGCACATCGCCGGGTCGACCCTCGCGTACCCGACCTTGCGGCGCGGCACGATCGGCAGCCCGTACAGGGTCACCTTCTCGTAGGCCATCACCGCGCCCAGCTTCTTTTCCCAGTGCGGCTCGCTGTAGCTGCGCTTGACCAGGTGCGGCGCGAGCTTCTCGGCCCACTCCGGCTCGATCCGCGCGTTCACCCGGCCCCACAGCCGCGACGTCTCGACCAGCTCGGCCGACATCACCCAGCGGGGCTGCTTCTTGAACAGCGCCGACCCGGGGAAGATCGCGAACTTGGCGCCGCGGGCGCCGAGATACTCGCGCTTGTCGGTCTCCTTGAGGCCGATGTGCGAGAGCAGACCGGCGAGCATCGCCGTGTGCACGGCCTCGGCCGCGGCGAGCTCGTCGCGCTCGGTGAGAGTGAGCCCGAGGGTACGGGCGACCTGTCGCAGCTGCGAGTAGATGTCCTGCCACTCGCGGACCCGCAGGTAGTTGAGGAACTCGCCGCGGCACAGCCGGCGGAACTGGTTGCCGGACAGCTCGCGCTGTTGCTCCCGCAGGTATCGCCAGAGGTTGAGGTAGCTGAAGAAGTCGGAATCCTTGTCGGCGAACCGGGCGTGCTTCTCGTCCGCCTGCTGCTGTTTGTCGGTCGGTCGCTCGCGAGGGTCCTGGATGGACAGCGCCGCGGTGATGACCATGACCTCGGCCAGGCAGTCCTGCTTGTCCGCCTCGATGACCATGCGGGCCAGCCGCGGGTCGACCGGGAGCTGGGCGAGCTGACGGCCCATCGCGGTGAGCTTGCGCTGCTCCAGCGCGCCGAGCTCCTCCAGCAGCTTGACCCCGTCGGTGACGTTGCGCTTGTCCGGCGGGTCGATGAAGGGGAACGCGGCCAGGTCACCGAGCCCGAGCGCGGTCATCTGCAGGATGACCGAGGCGAGGTTGGTACGCAGGATCTCCGGCTCGGTGAACGCGGGCCGGGTCTCGAAGTCCTCTTCGGAATACAGCCGGATGCAGATGCCGTCCGAGGTGCGCCCGCAGCGGCCCTTGCGCTGGTTGGCGCTGGCCTGCGAGACGGCCTCGATGGGCAGCCGCTGCACCTTGAGCCGGCTGCTGTAGCGGGAGACGCGCGCGGTGCCGGGGTCGACGACGTAGCGGATGCCGGGCACGGTCAGCGAGGTCTCGGCGACGTTGGTGGCCAGCACGACCCGGCGGCCGGTGTGCCGCTGGAAGACCTTGTGCTGCTCGGCGGCGGAGAGCCGGCCGTACAGCGGGACGATCTCGGTGTTCCTCAGGTCGCGTTTGTTGAGCGCGTCGGCGGTGTCGCGGATCTCGCGCTCGCCGCTGAGGAAGACCAGGATGTCGCCGCTGCTCTCCCGGCCCAGCTCGTCGACGGCGGCGGCGATGCCGTCCACCTGGTCGATCGGCTCCTCGCGCCGGTCCCCGGGCTCTTCATCCTCCCCCGTTGGCTCGACCAGCGGGCGGTAGCGGACCTCGACCGGATAGGTGCGGCCGGAGACCTCGATGACCGGCGCGGGGCCGGCCGGGCCGGCGAAGTGCTCGGCGAAGCGCGCGGTCTCGATGGTCGCGGACGTGATGATCAGCTTGAGGTCGGGGCGCTTGGGCAGCAACTGGGCCAGGTAGCCGAGGATGAAGTCGATGTTGAGGCTGCGCTCGTGGGCCTCGTCGATGATCAGCGTGTCGTAGCGGCGCAGCATCCGGTCGGTCTGGATCTCGGCGAGCAGGATGCCGTCGGTCATGACCTTGACCATGGTCTCGTCGGTGACCTGGTCGGTGAAGCGGACCTTGTAACCGACCGTCGAGCCCAGCGGGGTGCCCAGCTCCTCGGCGATCCGCTCGGCCACCGTGCGCGCGGCGATCCGCCGCGGCTGGGTGTGCCCGATCTGGCCGCGGAGCCCCCGGCCCAGCTCCAGGCAGATCTTCGGCAGCTGGGTGGTCTTGCCCGAGCCGGTCTCGCCGGCGATGACCACGACCTGGTGGTCGCGGATCGCGGCCGCGATGTCCTCGCGGCGCTGGCTGACCGGCAGCTCGTCCGGGTAGGTGATGGGCGGGACCGCGGCCAGGCGGGAGGCACGCCGCTGCTCGGCCTCGGTCACCTCGGCGGCGATCTCGGTGAGCACGGCGGCGCGGGCGACCTCGTCGCGGATCCGGCGGGTGCCCTCGATGCGGCGCTGGAGCCGGCGCTCGTCGCGCGGCAACAGCTCGGACAGGCGGCGGCGGAGCTCGGCGAGGTCCGGGCTGATGGGTGTGACAGACATGGCGGCTCAACAATAGGCAGATGCGGCCCGGAACGCTCGGTGATTATCGCCGCGTTCCGATCACATCGGCCCGGTCACACCCGCGACAGGCCGTCGATCAGCGCCATCTCCTCATCGGTGAGCACGAAGCCGTCGAGCTGGGCGTTGCGGATGATCCGCTCGGGGGTGACGCTCTTGGGGATCACCACGATCCCGTGCTGCACGTGCCAGCGCAGCACCACCCGGGCCGGGTCGACGCCGTGCGCGGTGGCGATCCTGCTCAGCACCGGGTCGCGCAGGTCGGTGGTCTTGAACGGCGAATAGCCCTCGACCACGACGCCGCGCTCGCGGTGCCCGGCGACCAGCTTGGCGTCGTACAGTTTCGGGCCCCAGCGGATCTGGTTGACCGCCGGCCGCTGCCCGGTCGCGGCGATCAGCTCGTCGATCTCCTCGGTGCCGTAGTTGCTGACCCCGACGGCCCGGGCCCGGCCCTCGTCGCGGGCGGCCAGGAACTCGCGCCAGACCGGCACCGACTTGCCGCGCCGCGGCGGCCAGTGGATCAGCCACAGGTCGACGGCGTCGACGCCGAGTGCCGCGAGGCTGGCGTCCAGCGTGGCCCGCTCCTTGCCGGCCCGGTCGGGCGGCAGCTTGGTGGTCACGAAGACGTCGTCGCGGGGCACCCCGCTGTCGCGCAGGGCCCGGCCGACCTCGGCCTCGTTGCCGTACATGGTGGCGGTGTCGAGGTGGCGGTAGCCGGCCGCCAGCGCCTCACGCACCGCGTCGTACGCGGCGTCGCCGCGGATCTGCCAGGTCCCGAAGCCGAGCAGCGGCATGTCGAGCGGGCCACCCAGCGCTACGGAGGGAATCGTCATGTCCCCCATCTTGCCCACCCCGCGCGGAAACCGGCCACGATGCTTGCCGTACGGCAACAGGGCCGGGCCAGCCCGTTTCCCCCGGGCGTCTCGCTCGGTATCTCTCCGACAGCTTCCGGCCGGGTGACCGGCACAGAGAGACCCGAGGTGCCATGATCGTCGTCGCTGAGGACCACGAGGACATCCGCTTCGTGCTGCAGCGTGCACTCGAGCGCGCCGGGCACGAGGTGATCGTCGCGAACGACGGCGCCACGGCCCTGGAGGTGATCCGCAAGCATCGCCCCGACATGGTGGTGACCGACGTGGACATGCCCCGGATGACCGGGCTCGACCTGTGCCGGGCGATCCGCGCCGACGCCGGGCTCAAGCACATCCCGGTGGTGCTGGCCAGCGGTTCCATGCTGCCCGGCGACGAGCGGGCGGCGGAGGTCGGCGCGAACGCGACCCTGCTCAAGCCGTTCCTTCCCGCTCAGCTTCTGGCCTGCGTGGCGGAGTTGTTGCCGCCGGATCAAGCCTGATCCGGGCAAGCTCAGCGGGTGTCGATCCCTCGACCGCCGCGCGTGCGGCGAGGGCCCGGTCGAGGGCGGTGCGGTCGAGATCGGAACGGTCCCCGGCGGCGGCGAGCGGCAGGGTGAAGTGGAACCGCGTACCCCCGCCGGGGTTGTCGGCGACGCCGATCGTGCCGCCGTGGCGCTCCACGATCCGGCGGCAGATGGCCAGCCCCAGCCCGGTGCCGGCGTAGCCGGCGGCGGTGCGGGCCCGGTGGAACGACTCGAAGATGTTCGGCTTGTCCTCGTCGGGGATGCCGATGCCGCGGTCGGCGATCTCGATCCGGGTCCAGCCGGGCGCCGCGGCCTGGGCGGTGACGTCGATCCGGGCGGGCAGGCCCGCCTGCACGTACTTGAGGGCGTTGCCGATCAGGTTGTCCAGCACGTGGCGCAGCATCGCCGCGTCGGCCCGCACGTCGGGCAGCGGACCGAGGTAGCAGTCGGGTGGCGGTGCGCCGGCGGGCCGCGGGCCCTCGACGCGGTGCTCGATCACGTCCGCGGCCAGCGGCCCGAGCGGCACGGTGCCGAGCTTGAGCGGCGCGTCCCGCGAGGTCGTGTACGCGAGCAGGGTGTCGATCAGCGCGGCCATCCGGTCGGCGTTGCCGGCGATCCGGTCCAGGTCGGCGCGGGCCTGGAGCACCTCCGGGCCGGCGGGCGCGGCGGCCAGTTCGTCCGCCGCCATCTCGCAGCGGCCGCGGATGACCGCCAGGGGCGCCTTCAGGTCGTGGGCGACGACCCCGGCGAAGACCGCGAGATCGGTCTCGTACCGGCGCAGTTCGGTGATGTCGCGGAAGACGGCGACGGCGCCGTGCCGCCCGGCGGCCTCGGCGTCCAGCGGCCGGCCGTCCACGCTGACCAGGATGCCGTCGGGCCGGCGCTCGTTGCGGATGACCACCTCGACGCCGTCGGACGCCTCCCCGTGCAGGGCCCGGACCAGGGGCATCTCCTCGACCGGGAACGGGGTGTGCCCGTCGGCCCGGAACAGCCCGTAGTGCTGCTGCCACGCCCCCGGGCCGGCGACGGGGTCGCCGTCGACGCCGAGCAGCGCCCTGGCCGCCGGGTTGAGCAACAGGAAGGCACCGGACTCGTCGACCACGGCGACCCCGTCGCCGAGGCTGGCCATGATCGCGCCGAGCAGCCCGGCCTGGCGGCGGCTCTCGGCCTCGGCGATCCGCAGCTCGGCCGTGGCCACCAGCACCTGATCGCGGGCGCGGGACCGGCCGGTGGCCAGGATCCAGACCAGGCAGGCCAGCATGACGGTGATCGACAGGCCACCGGCGAGCATGATCGTGGGCAGGCCGCGGTGCGTGCCGGGCAGGTTCGCCGAGTCGGCGGCGGTCACCAGCGTCCACTGCCGGTCGGCTACCGGGAAGGTCGCCTGCCGGGTCAGGTTCCGGCCGCCCGGGACGTCGTACGCGGCCACCCGCACCCGGTGCCGGTCGCCGTCGGTGGCGTACAACTCGGCGTCCAGCAGGCCCTGGCTGGCGGCGCCCAGCACGCCGCCGAGGAAGTCCTGGCCGCGCAGGCCCATCGCGACCCAGCCCAGGAACCGGGGAAACCGACCGGGCGGGGCGGCGCGGGCGTAGACAGGGGCGGCGAACAGGAACGACAGCTGCTGGCGGTCGGCCGGGATACCGCGGTCGCGCAACAACACGTACGTGTCGGACACTGCCGGGCGGCCGGTGCGCCGTGACTCGGTGAGCGCGGCGGAGCCCTCCCGGGACAGCGCGACGTCCATCCCGGTCCTGGCCGGGCCGCCGGTCAGGCCGCGCTGGAAGATCGAGAAGTAGTGCTCGACGTGGCCGGCGCTGGGGGCGAGTTCGAGTCCGGCGGCACCCCGCTCCCGCCAGAACGCCTGCGTCTCGGCGACGGCCTCGGTGCGCGCCGGCACCACGTACGCGATGGAGGTGGCCCCGAGCAGGCCGGCGCCGGCGAGCGGGACCGTCGCGGCGGCGAAGTCGGCGGCGGTGAGCCGGGCGTTGGTGCCCAGCCCGGCCGCGACCGCCTGCAGCAGGTTGCGATAGCGACCGGCCTCGCCCGCGACCGCGGCCCGGGCGACCGCGGTGCGCTGGTCCATCACCCGGTCCGCGCTCTCGCGCTCACCGGTGCGCAGGGCACCGACGGTGGGCAGGGTGGCGGCGAGCCCGACGGCGACGACAGTGGCGGCGAGCAGCGGGCCGACGAAGCGCCTCGGCCACGCTCCCGTCGCGCCGTCCCGCATCCCGGCACCGCGACCTCTCACCAATAGGAGCATAAGGCGCAAAACACCCCCACCGGCGAGGTTCCGCCGACGGGGGTGGCCGATTCACTTCCAGGTGTCGTACTGGTACAGATCGTGGGAGGCCATGATCCCGGTGACCTTGGTGTAATAGTTCGGGTCCGTGGCGTAGCCGGCCTTCCACACCGCCCAGATGAACTTGTTGGCGTCCTTGCTGTGCGCGAAGGCGCCGGCGTAGCGGCTGTTGACCCGCAGGAAGCTGCCGTGGTCACGGAACGAGTGCGACTGGCTCGGGTACGTCCGGAAGGTCGCCGAGGTGGCGAAGCACTTGCCGGCCTTGGTGCACTCGGTGGTCCGGTAGACGTGGCAACCGTCGGCGAGCTTGCCGTGGCTGCCGTTCTGGCACTTGATGCCGAAGTAGTTGCGGTCGACCGAGGCCAGGCCGCTGCGGCCCCAGCCGGACTCGAGGATGGCCTGGGCGATGGTGACCGACGGCGGGACGCCGTACTCGCGCCAGCCGCGCTGCGCGCCGGAGACCGAGGCCGCGATGAACTCGGCCGGGGTCAGGGTCACCGACGGCACCGGGGTGGTCGCGCCCGCGCACAACGGCAGCGTGCCGGAGTAGACGTAGGCGTGCGAGATGAAGGAGCCGGTCGGCGTGCGGTCCCACTGGGTCGTGGAGCGGACCGTGCCGGCCACGAGCTGGCCGGTGACCGCGCAGGTCAGGTCGATCTTCGCGCCGCTGGCGACCGTGCCGGTCACCGACTCGGTGGTGGCCGCGCCGGAGCGCAGGTTCACGTTGCCCTCGGCGCTGTTGACGGTGCCGATGACGTACCGGGCGGTGCCCGAGGTCTTGGTCTTGGTGGGCACGGCGGTCGGCGAGCTCACGGCGCAGCGCGACAGCGCGCGCGCCGTCTTCACGTAGCCGTGCGCGACGTAGCGACCCGTACCCAGCCGGTCCCAGGCCGTGCTGGTGCGCAGCGAGCCCTTGACCTTCTGGCCGGGCACGTAGCAGGCCACCGTGACCTTCTGCTTGTTGCGGACCGTGCCGACGACCTTGGCGCTCAGCGCGGGCCCGGAGCGGACCTTGAGCGTGCCGCCGACATGGATCGTGGCGGACACCCCCGCCGCGTCGGCGGCTGCGGGCGCCACGAGCAGCCCGGCACCGAGCGCGGCGAGCAGCAGAGGCGCGGTGAGCAGTCGGCGGGCGGTGTGCAGCATTTAGTCCCCTTCATCGCGGCCGGCGGTCATATCTCGGCGTCTGTTCGAAGATCGGGGGACGGCGTTGCGGGCCTGGGCTGCGTGCGGGTGCATCCGCGTTGCCGAGGCCGGAGGGGACTATGCTCCGCGCGCTTCCTTCGCCGAGACGCGCTTGAGATGAGTCCCGGCTGGGCAATGCGGAACCGCCCACTCGTGACGTACTGGAGGACACCGCCGATGACGGCCCTGGCATCCCGCCCCGCGGAAAGCGCGGACCCCGACCCGGGCGACCGGGCCCGCCGCGGCTTCTGGCACGTGGTCGCGCACGCGTTCATCGCGCTGCTCGCCGCCGCCGGCGTGGCCGGGGTCTACCTCGCCTGCGTGCGCACCTCGCTCGGGCAGAGCGTGGACACCCTGATGATGCGGGGCGCCGACGTGCATCACGAGCGCGTGGTGCAGGTGCTGGACCGCGCGCTCAACGGCACGACGCTGGCCAGCCTGGTGCTGGTCTGCGTGAGCGCGGCGGCGATCGGCTTCATCCGCCGCCGGGCCGATCTGGCGTTGGCCGCGGGCCTGCTGGTGATCGGCGCCAACCTGAGCACCCGGCTGTTCAAGAACCGGCTGCCCCGGCCCGACCTGGACGGCTTCCCCGCCCCGAACTCGTTCCCCAGCGGCCACACGACCGCCGCCGCCTCGGTGGCGTTCGCGCTGATCCTGGTCCTGCCGTTCGCGATCCGCGGCACTGTGGCCCTGATCGGCGCCGTCTACGTGACGATCATCGCGATCGCCACCGTCTGGGCCGAATGGCACCGCCCGAGCGACACCATCGCCGCCCTGCTGGTGGTGCTGGCCTGGGGCGCGGGCGCGTCCGCCCTGGTCCGGGCCGGGCGGGCGCGGATCACCGGGGTCAAGGCCCGGCCCAACCGGCTGGCCCTGCTGCTCGCCGGCGGGGTGGGCGTGCTCAGCGGGCTGGCCGCCCTGGCCGGCATCGGTGCCGTCGTGCTCTCCGAGCGGGTGCTGCCGGACCTGGTCTCCGGCCGGTTCGCGTTCTTCGCCGGCGCCGCGGCCATCATGGCGGCGGTCGCCGGGGTCTTTGCGATCTGGGTGCGGCTCGCTGCCGGTGACCGGCCGGTGGGATCCGGATCCACGCTCGCGTCCGCGCAGCCCGCGCCGGCCGCCGACTGAGGAGGAACTCCACCATGACCACTCCCGCCGAAAACCCCCCGCCTGTCACCACGCCCGGCCCGGACGGCACAGTCCCGCCGGGCCCCGCCGGAGTGCCGTCGCTGCCCGCCGCGGACCCGGTCGCCGGGGCCTCGGCCGTGCCGACCGTGTCGGTGGCGACCTACCCGGACTACGCGCTGGCCCAGCAGGCCGTCGACTACCTGTCCGACAACCACTTCCCGGTCGAGAAGACCAGCATCGTCGGCACCGACCTGCGCCTGGTCGAGAACGTGCTGGGCCGGATGACCACCGCGCGGGCCGCGCTCGCGGGCACGGCCAGCGGTGCCTGGTTCGGCCTGTTCATCGGCCTGTTCCTCGGCATCTTCAGCGACGCGAACTGGTTCGGGCTGATCTTCGCCGGCCTGCTGATCGGCGCGGCCTGGGGCGCGATCTTCGGCGCCATCGCCCAGGCGATGACCGGCGGCCGCCGCGACTTCACCTCGCGCAGCTCGCTGCGGGCGAGCCAGTACGCGGTGATCGTGGAGGCCGACGCCGCCGACGACGCGCGCCAGCTGCTGACCCGGCTGAACTGGCAGAACAGCGGCGCCAGCTGATCTTCATTTTCCGGTACGCGCGCCGCCGGGCTCCGTGGCACACAGCCCGGGCCGTGCCGTCCCGGCCTGATCACGCCACCATCCGGGCTGGGAGCGGTGATCCGGGTTTGGTGGCGGTCGGCGGTCGGCTATTCGCGGCCGACCCAGGTGGCGATGCACGCCTCGTTGCCCTCGGCGTCGGCCAGGACCCACCACTTCGGCGCGTGCGCATCGGAGACCAGCTGGCCGCCCGCGGCCAGGGCGGCCGCGACGCGGGCCTCGGCTTGATCGTGCGGCACCGCGACGTCGAGGTGCAGGCGGTTGCGTTGGGGGCGCGCGGCGTTCATCTGCTGCAGCCCGAAGCCCGGGCCGCGGCGCGCCGGGTCGGCCAGGTAGTCGTTGCCGATCTGGCGGTAGCCGAGCAGCGCCCGCCAGAACGGCAGCACCTCCGCGCCGACGAGTGCGTCGAGCGTGACGTTGATGAGCTGCACGGCGGTCGGGTCGGCGGGGATGCCCAGCGCCTTGGCGGCGGCCGAGATGCGCCGGGCCAGCGCGACGTCGCGCAGACCCAGGGACACTGTGACGCCGGCACGGCGCAGGTCGATAGTGAGATACCGCTGCTCGGCCTCGCCGGCGAGCCGGCCGATCTCGTCGACGAGCGCGATGCCCTCGGCCAGCGAGCCGGTCCGGAAATGGGCCGAGACCAGGTGGTAGAGGGAACGCCAGTCCTCGACCCCGTCGGCCGCGTGGAACTGCCCGGCCGTGATCTGCACAGTCATGCCGAAGAACCTATTCGCACCCGCGCCGATGAGGCTGGCCTCCATAGGCTGACCGGGTGACCAACCCGTCCGGCACCGATAGGCAGCGCCGCGACCCCATCCACATCGTTTCCTATGACCCGGGCTGGCCGGCCGCGTTCGAACAGCAACGGTCGAGGGTGGAGTCGGCGCTGCGCCCCTGGCTGGTTGGCCCGGTCGAGCACATCGGAAGCACGTCGGTGCCGGGACTGGCCGCCAAGCCGATCATCGACATGCTCGCCAGAGTTCCCGACTACGGCACCGGTGACATCGTCGGCGCCATGTCCAGCATCGCATGGACGCACGCTCCCGAAGCAGGCGACGAGCAATCGAGGAAGTGGTCGTTCTGCTTCCCCGACATCGGCCGGCGGACCCATCACCTGCACATATTCGAGGCCGCCGCGGAGAACTGGCAGTCTCTGCTGACCTTTCGGGACTACCTGCGGCGACACCCCGACGCCGCCGTCGAGTACGGCCGGATCAAGGAAGCCCTCGCCGCGGCGGACGCCCACGATCGTCCGCGCTATCGAGCGGGCAAGGCGCCGTTCATCGAGGAACTGCTGGGCCAGCTGAACCCGTCAGGCGAATAGCGAAGCCGCAACCGGCGCGGTTCGTTCGCCTGACCCACCACCCAGCCCGCCCGGGCAACCGGGGCTCGCGGGACCCATCGCCTGGCGCAGGCTGCTCGCATGCATCAGGTCGGGGCCGGGAGCAATACCACGGAGCCTAGTTTGATCTTGGATGCGGACGACATGTCCATGACCTGCTTCGCGCCCGCCCGGCCCAGGGGGACGGTCTCGGGCAGCGGCGCCCGAGAAGAAGCTTGTTCGCGAGTACCGAAGGATGCCCGTCCAGCCAAGAAGCCGAATTCATGACGTAACGTCACGTTCCGGGTGGGCGGGTGCCCAGTGCGCGTGCCGTCTACCCGCTGCGCCCGACCTCGGGCAGCTGTTAACAGACCTTGAGGACTCACGGCAGAGTCGGCACCCGAACCTCTCAAGGTCGCGATCGTCCGCGACAATATGCGGGGTTTGTGAGTTTTGATCCCGAGCTGTGGGCGTGGTCACCGGCGGAGAACCTAGCTCTGCTTCCCTATGGGAAACACCGGACGGGACGCACGGCAACTGCCAGAGCGCTGACGCTCGTGCGGGGTCAGCTGCCGCGCGGGACCGACGGCCAACGCCGGATCGAGGGATCGCAGCCGGGACAGGTCGATCGCGGCGGCCGGCGGCCAGCGCGGCAGCCAGACCGGATTCAGAAGGTGATCACCCGGCCCGCCCAAGCCCCCGGGCGCGCGGGATCCATCACCTGGCGCAGGAGGCCCCCAGGCCAGGCCAGGGGCGGGGGTGACCACGCACTGCATAGCAACGGTCCACCCGTAGCGCGTGGTTACCCCCGGCCCCGGTCGCCCACCCTAGGTAAGCCCAGCCCACAACCCCGAAAGCCGGCGCTACAGCGTGGCCTGGAGCTCGCCGCGCAGCTTGGTCAGGGCCCGGGCCAGCAGGCGGCTGACGTGCATCTGGGAGATGCCGACCTGGTCGGCGATCTGCGACTGGGTGAGGTTGCCGTAGAAGCGCAGGGTGAGGATTTTCTGTTCGCGGTCGTCGAGCATGGCCAGGGCGGGGC
>Ga0307516_10001001_pt1 | contig 39099 bp, 30 predicted proteins | sample 19_EM_MG_FD_203310 | JGI IMG/M metagenome (GOLD analysis project Ga0307516, IMG submission 203310) | Populus trichocarpa ectomycorrhiza microbial communities from riparian zone in the Pacific Northwest, United States - 19_EM | ecosystem: Host-associated > Plants > Roots > Unclassified | place... | reverse complement strand
GGATAAAATGACCGATCGTGATCCTGTGAAGGTTCGTTATTAATTCTTCCGCGGGAGATCTCGAGACGATCTTCAACAGTCCAAACCAAAAATAAATGATAAAGAGCGAGGCACGGTTGATCCATGAGATCACAAGGGTGCGAACCCAGTAGTTGTTCACGATGATAGTCATAATAAGAGATTTAATATGACATATAGCAGGACACAGTTAGCAGGAAATGGCCGGAATAAAGAAGGGGGTTGTTGAAATGATGAACCTGAGGACCAGGCAAACAATCGGATAATTAAAAATACTTTAATTTCCGGATAGGGCCTTATTAAATTTGAAGGGTCTAAATAAATACCTTTACTCGATCGCCTGATTTACACCATAGCCCGGAAAATAAATAAAGGGGGGCGTCGCAAAAATAACTGCGACGCCCCTTTTTATTCGAAACGCTCTTTTCTTTTATATATTTTTACTTCAGCAAATCATCGAACAACAGCGACACATAATAGATCGCGCCGATCTTCGGATTCCCGAACGAGGTCTGGTAGTAATGATTCAGGATATTGGAGCCGCCCAATTTGATCATCGTCTTCACGCGGGGCAGCTTATAATTCACCTGCGCGTCGATCGTACTGAAAGCAGCTACATTGCCGGTGGAGAAGCTGGAATTCCAGAGGAAGGAATCCTGCCAGCGCCACATGATATTAAACCCGACGTTCTTCCCGATGTTCCTGTTCGCCAGTCCGATATTGAGACGGTATTTCGGTGAATTGAAATCGTTCTGCAAACCTGCGCTGTCTCCTCCCTTGATCGTGTTAAAGGAAACATTCCCGGAAAGCGTCCACCTCTGCACCAGGTAATCCAACCCCAGGGCCCATCCCTGGACCTTCACGGCAGCAGGATTGTTCACATAAGTGGCGAAGATATTGGCCTTGCTTAAGGATGGGTCCTGCGCCAGCGGCAGGCTGGGCTGCAATAAGACGATGTAAGATTCGAAATCCTTGTACTTATCGTAATAATAATAAGCATCGATCAGCAGCCTGTTATCGATCAGCCCCTTATAGCCGATCTCATAAGCCTGCACGCTTTCCGGCTTGAATTTGCCGAAGGTATAGGGCTGCAAGAGGGCCGGATTGCCCGTAGCCGCATAATTCTGTACGCTCGCCTGGGTATAGCCCTTATTGTTGTAGAGATCATATTTGCTGATCAGGCCCGGGAGACCGCCGATCAGGTGGGTATTGCTCCGGATAGGCAGATCGATGTACTGGTCCTGGTTCGTGGGATTGCGATAACCCGTCTGGTAAGAGACCCGGATATTGTTCTGCGGCGCTACGGTGAAGACGGCGGCGACACGGGGAGTGAAGCGGCCATCGAAATTCACGTTCTTGTCATAACGCACCGAGCCCGTCACTTTTACGAAATCGGCCAGTTTCTTACCTACCTGCACAAATCCGCCATATTCATTGGTGCCGATGCGGCCGGCCGCATCGTCGAAGATCGTCCCATCGGAATTCAGCGAGTAACGACGCAGCGAAGCGCCCACCTGTACCTCCAATACCTTGATATGATCCGTAAAATCATACAGACCTTCGTAATGATAGAGATTGGTCTTATCATTGAATTTAGCCCCGTTCCTGCCGGGACCGAATCCTATATAACTGCTGGTAATGGCTTCCTTGGCCGTATTGAAGGCGGCGGAGCCGGGCTGCAGCCGATTGCGGTCCGCATAACCCCGGGCGATGGCATGGGCTTCCGCAGCGCCGTGGACACCCGGAGCACCGGCGAATATGCCCAGCCGGGACTGGTTGTAAATGGTGGCATATTCGGCAAACCATCCACCGATCGTATTCCCATTGGCATCCGTGATCTGGCTGGGGTTATAAGCCTCATTCAGGATACTGCCCAGGGCGGTGGCGTTATAAGCCTTGCCGGAACGCTCCTGCGTCGTATATGCCCGTAGAAAGAAGCGTTTGCCCCGTAGTTCCAGCTTGTATTGCCCGATATTGAAATTGCGCAATGAATAACGATCGCTGCCGGTGTACACTGAAGTACCCGTACCCCAATTACCCTGGACGATCGCTTCGAGATCGCTGGTAAACCGGTAGTGCAGGGCCAATCCCGTCTTTATGCTCTTTGTATTGTAATCCACCAGGTCGGACTCTTTATACCCCGTACGGGAGACGGATACCCCGTTGAGGAACCCGCCGGTGGCGCCGAACCGGGTATTGATCTCATCGCCATAAACATTCACCCCGTCATAATTGGGGTCGTCGGTATGGGACAGTCCTGGCTTTACTTTGAGATTGAGCCGGTCGAAATTGCTGGAATCCTGGGCCCTCCAGTCATCGGCCTTCATATAGCTGATCGTGGCCTTGAAAGCGAATTTGCCGAACACTTTGGCATAGCGCGCCGAGATGTCCGGTACGAATCCCACATTGGGTTGCTGTACCGTTCCCAGGTGATTGACGCCCGCCTGCAATTTCACGCTGAGCCCCTGGTAATCGAAAGGGCTTTTGCTGGTCATCAGCAGGGTTCCGTTCATCCCGCCTGCGCCATACAGGGCCGAAGAGGCGCCGGGCAGCAATTCCACATTTGCCACATCGAGGTCCGACATGCCGACGATATTACCGACGGAAAAATTCAGACCGGGCGCCTGGTTGTCCATCCCATCCACGAACTGGTTGAAACGGGTATTGCCATTGGCATTGAAGCCCCGCGTCGTGATCCCGCGAAAGGTAAGGCTCTGCATGCTGGACTCCACCCCTTTAAGGGAAGGCAGCGCATCGTAGAAGCTAGGGGCAGGGATCTCCCGGATGGTCGCCGCATTCATTTTTTCAATGGACACGGGGGATTCGAGGATACGCTCGGCCACACGGCTGGCGGAAACCACTACTTCCGTACCCAGGGAACTACCCGGCTTTAAGTCGATCCCGACAGGTGCTGACACGTTGTTTACGGTGAGCTCCTGTGATTCGAAGCCGATAGAGGTGATCACGAGTACAAAAGGCGGCGCCTTCGTGGTGGTGAGTTTAAAAGAGCCTTTATCATCGGTGAAAGCCCCTGTCCGGGTACCTTTGATCGTTACGGAGACAGCAGGCACAGGCTCCTTACTGTTCGAATTATGTACATTACCTGAGATCGTTACGGATGTTTGAGCAAGAGCAGAGACAGAAATAAAAGCAGCCACGAATATGCTGGCAAGCTTCGTAAGAGAGTTTCCCATAGCGCATGTTTTCGTTAGATAATACTAGAGCAATACATAAGCAAAATACATTATTGTAATGTAGTAATGAAAATTTAATTTTGACCCATGAACAAAACATTACAGTTTCCCGGGCAAACAAAATTCTATCGGGGCAAGGTCAGGGACGTCTATACCATATCGGATAAATGGCTGATAATGATAGCATCCGATAGGATCTCCGCCTTTGATGTGGTATTGCCGCGGCCCATCCCTTTTAAAGGACAAGTATTAAATCAAATAGCTGCATATATGCTGAAGGCTACCAGCGATATCTGTCCGAACTGGCTACTGGAAGCCCCGGCGCCCAATGTAGCGATCGGCCGTAAATGTGAGCCTTTTCGGGTAGAGATGGTGGTAAGAGGCAATCTCACAGGCCATGCCTGGAGAACGTATAATGCAGGCAAACGGGAATTATGCGGCGTAGCCTTGCCCGAAGGCATGAAGGAGAACGATTATTTTCCCACGCCCATCATTACTCCTTCGACAAAGGCGGAAGTAGGACATGATGAAGATATCTCCCGCGGCGAGATCATTCGCAACGGCCTTGTAAATGAAAACGATTATGCTCAACTGGAAAAATATACCCTCGCCCTTTTTCAGCGTGGCAAAGAGATCGCCGCAAAAAGAGGATTGATCCTTGTGGATACGAAATATGAATTCGGAAAAATAGGGGACACCATTTACCTGATGGACGAGATCCACACCCCGGATTCATCCCGTTATTTTTTCACGGAGGGCTTCGAAGCAAGACAGGAAAAAGGGGAACGTCAGCAACAACTGAGTAAGGAATTTGTACGGGAATGGCTGATCGCAAATAATTTTATGGGCAAGGAAGGGCAGACGGTGCCGCAGATGACGGATGAATGGGTGGAGACGATCAGCAACCGCTATATCGAACTGTACGAAAAAGTGATCGGCGAACCTTTCCGCAGACAACCTCTCAGCGATGAAGAGACCTATCAGCGTATCCTGTATTTTTTTAGCAACCAGGAAAAGGAATAATTATATTTCTTCCGCGAACTGCGCCGAGTCGGGCACCGGGAGTTTGAAAGAAAAGATGCTGCCCCTGCCGGGTTCGCTATGCACCTGCATACTGCCGCCATTCTTGGTCAGGAACTCCTTGCATAACATGAGGCCGAGACCGGTGCCGGATTCCCCTTCCGTGCCCAGGGTGGTATAATAAATATCTCCCATCAGCCTTTTCAGATTTTCCGCACTGATGCCCGTTCCCGTGTCTTCCACAAAAACTTCGATATGCGAACGGTTTTCCCGGGCACAGATAGAGACGGTGCCATCTTCAGGCGTGAACTTGATCGCATTGGACAGGAGGTTGCGCAACACGAGATTGATCATATCCCGGTCGGCATATACATAGACGGCCTTCTCGATCTTACTGTTGATATAGATACGTTTGGCCTCCGCCTGCAATCGCAGCAATTGCAAAACTTCCGTCGTGATCTTACCGATATCCAGCACCTGGGGATTGACAGCTTCCGCCTGCATCTGGATCTTCGCCCATTGCAGCAGGTTTTCCATCAGTCCCGTGGTATAACTGAGATCTTTGACCACTTCCGGCACCATGGCCTTTATTTCTTCGCCGGGCAGATCATAACGCTGCACATTCGTAAAAAGATTGCTGAGCGCATACAGCGGCGCTTTCAGGTCATGCGCGATCACGGAAAATAATTTGTTCTTCAGCGAATTCAGTTCCGTTAACTGGAAGGTCTGTTGTTCCAGCAAACTGGTCTTTTCCTCGATGTCCGCCTTATGCTGCAGGATCTTCAGCGTGCTTCGGCGTAATTGCCAGTTCTTATCCCGTGTCTGTAACTGGTAGCGGGCATTTTCATTCTTGATCAGGTACAGGCCGTAGAAAATAAAAAAGATCGCCAGCAGGTGATTGAACAGGAAAAAATAATAATTGGTCTCCTCCAGGTGATAGGCATAATCCTTCCACACCGTGCAAACGAGAAAATAACAGGCCATCGATAAGGAGAAGGAAAAGATCGTATTGTAAATATTCTGCAGGAAGAAGACGGACAGCACGCCGTAGAGTACAAAGAAAAACTCGATACCCAGGTCTATCTTCGAAGCATAGACCAGGCTGGTCATGACAGGATATAAAATGAAATATACCGTTCGACCGGCTTCGTATTTTTGATAATAGTTGGCCGTCAGCACGAGGAAGCTGATCAGGGCGGGCGAACAGGCAATGATCCAGGCGAAAAGAGGAAGTTTACCGATATTGAACAAACAGGCGATGGGGACTAAAACGCCCGCTATCAGCCCAAAAAAATTCATAAGATTAAAAATGCCAAGCTTCCTCTTCTCATAGCTGCCGAGGGATGGCTTATATCCAATATTTTTGATATAAGTCCGCAGCCGGTAAAAACTTTTGAAGGCCTGGTTCATAATAGGAGGTTGGGGTCAGGAAATTAAACGTAAGAACTACAATTTTATTTCTTCCTCTCTTTCCCGTTGGTACAAAGCCCCGACCTATTCAGGATCCCCCACTCAACTTCGGCCGCAGGCTTTTGGATTTATTGAATACCTGCCTACCCTTGTCGATACCCTTCCGGAGTTCTTTTTGTTCCTCTTCGGGCAGTTGGATCACGGCATGACATTCGGGGCTGCAGCAGCCCTGGTACTTCCCGGCGCAGGCCGCACATTGGATAAAAAGCAGGTGGCAGCCTTCGTTCACGCAATTGGTATGGGTATCGGCGGGCTCGCCGCATTGGTGGCAGCGGGCGATGATGTCCCCGGTGATGCGCTCTCCCAGCCGGTCGTCGAAAACGAAGTTCTTTCCCTTGAACTTATTTTCCAGCCCGCTTTCCTTCACCGTATTCGCATAGTGGATGATGCCCCCTTCGAGATGATAGACGTTCTTAAACCCCTTGTGCAGCAGGTAAGCGCTTGCTTTTTCGCAGCGGATGCCGCCCGTACAATACATGATGATATTTCTTTCTTTGTTGTCTTCCAGCATGCCTGCCGCCATCGGCAATTGCTCTCTGAAAGTATCGGAAGGAACTTCGATAGCTCCTTCAAAATGTCCTACTTCGTATTCGTAATGATTACGCATATCGACTACTACGGTATCTGGCAACTCCGTCAACTGGTTGAATGCTTTCGCATCTACATATTTACCCTTAGTATCCATATGGAAGCCGGGGTCATCGATCCCATCCGCCACGATCTTATCCCGGATCTTGACTTTCAATACCCAGAAAGATCTGCCGTCATTGTCTACGGCAATATTCAGACGCAGGTCCTTCAGGCCCTCCACCGTATCCAAACATCCCCTCAACTCGTCCAGGTGGGATTGCGGGACGCTGACCTGTGCATTGATGCCTTCGGTGGCAATATAGATCCGGCCAAACACCTTTATTTGGAAAAGCGCGCTATAAAGCTCATCGCGGAACTTTTGCGGATCGGAAATGGGGAAATACCGGTAGAATGATAAGGTAGCGCGAGGCTCCGTCTCCTGATATAAACGTTCTTTCAGCTCCTTTTGGGAGACGCGGTTGTGTAGTACTGCCATTTTCTTGAAATTTTACGGACACATTCAGGGTGAACAAAATTTCTGAACAGGGCAAAATTACAAAAATCCGGGCATTTGGCCCCCTGTCCTCCGTCCCCGATCTCCAAATCCCTCGGCCGTCGAAGCTTTACGCGAAGGAGGTCCAAAATCTCAAAATCCCGCAATCCCAAAATCTCCAAATCCCTTTATCTCCTCCTCCGGATCGAACCGCCCAGCAATCCCCCAAAACCCACCCGCACACCGGTCTGTCCATAATGACCATCCAGGTAGGAACTCACCACATCCACGCGGAGCAGCTTAAAGATATTTTCCAGTCCGGCAAAGACCTCCACATAATTATTATCCCGGTTCACATAAAAAGCATTCGACCCTCCCACCAGGTTCCAGTTGAGCCGCCGGAACAAGGGGATCTTATTCGTAAGCAACCCGTTAAAATGATGTTCGATATGACCGGTGGCATAAAAAGCCTCCGTCGTACTATTGGCATAATAAGGCGCCAATTGAAAACTGTTGAGATACTCGCTGGCCAGCAGGGTCTGGTTGCCATTGAAATGCTGGTAATCCTGGATGGATACGGCCTTTGTATTCAGGAATCCGCCCACGCTGAAGCGATAGTTGAACACCCCCTTCAATTTCAGATTGACCTTATCCCAAACGGAGAACTGCCATTTATCGAAATCCACATCGCTGCCCAGGACATCCTTCCATCCCCGCTGGTAGTTCAGGGCCAGGGTCGGATAGCGGCTGCCGATGGACATCTTACCATTGGGGAATTCGATATAGCGCTGCCCCGGCTGGAATTGCAGATCGACGCCCGTGAGAAAGGCCTGGTGCCGGACAAAGTTCGAGTTTAGTTGTTCGAAGGGATAGTTCGGGGTAAACACTTTATTCTTACGGAACAAAGAATAATCGCTGGTATTCTCGAGTGGCATCCGATCCTCGTACAATGCCTTCAAGGAGATCCTGAATCCGTTATCCAGCCTCCGCGCCGAGCCCAGCTCCAGGAAGCTATTCTCATAGATCTTCATATAATTCCGGTGCTGCAGCAGCGTATAAAGGCTATTCACCGTTTCGGAGATCGGGTTATCGGGATTGAACTGGCTGATACGCCGGCCTCCCGATAAGGTCCAGGACTGCCGGGTGCTGATGAGATCCTCCCCATCCCTCGCTACCGAACGTTTGCTATACAAGAGGGTGCCCCAGGCATTGAGATGATGGTTGTTCAACCCGTAGCGGACATGCGAACTCAGGGAAAGCTGACCGCCGGTACGCCCGAGACGCTTCGACAAGGTGAAGAGAAGATTGGGCGCCAACCCTTCCACCGTATTATACTGCAACTCCGCCAGCAGCGGTTCCATCGACCAGGTAAAAGCGCCGGCAGGATCAAAGTCCGAACGATGGACTCCCGTAAGCAATACCTGCTTCACCGTCACGTGGCCCTGCCTTTTCAGGAGCGAATCCCTGTTCCGTCTCAACCCGGCCGAATCATGATCATTCTCATAGATACTATCCTTGATCCGGTAGTTATTATTTTCCTCCGGCTCTAACGGTACGGGGCGTATGCTATCCCAATACGCCTTCGTCTTTTTATTGACGGCCGTATCATACCGCATGAATACATTATTGAAATATTTTTTCCGGAATTGAGGGGCCGCCTCATACTTGCTGTAGACATTGAGGAAATTACCCACGCCGTCGATCCCGAAGATATTGAACGTAAAATACACCACCTGGTCCTTAGCCATCCATACTCCATTCCCAACAGGCACCTGGATCTGCCGGATCTGCAAGGTATCCAGGATCTCCAACTGGGATTCTTTCAGCAGCAGCAGGTCGAGACTATGGATACGCCACTCCCCCTCCATGATATTAATGGTACCGGAGAATAAAGGTTCGTACTTCCTGCGCGGAATGACCTGGATCTTATTGATCTCCTTTCCGTCCTCGAAGAAGCTGCCGAGATATTTATACTTATAATAATGCAGGGCCCCTTCGGCGATGGGTGAGATAAAACCCCGGGGATTCAGGCTATTGCCCAGCACCGCGACATTGTTATTATAGAAATTGATAAAGGTGGGGAAGCTGAAGCCATAGCCGTTGGAGCCGCTCTCCCGCCCGGACAGCACTTCCAGCTTGATCTTGTTGGGTTTTTTAAAAGCTACGCGGGTGAGGGATTCCGACAGGTAAATGATCCCCTTCCCGGCCGAATCGACGCCCATTTCTTTCTTATCATGGTTCTCGATCTTTTGTCCAAATATTTTGGTAGGCAGCTTGCGGGTCTTTGCAAGCGTCTTGATGTAGGCTTCGCAGGTAAAAGAATCCAGGGGAGCTTCGTAATCTTTTCTTTTCTTGATGGCATGCCGGATGATCTCGTAGGCAGGATCTTCGCCGCCGGGCCGTACGACGACTTCCGATAGGGATAGTTGCTGGAGCGCAAGCCGAAAATCCACCCCGAGGCTCTCTCTTCCGACGGTGATCGTTCTTTCCTGTCTTGCATAACCCACGTACTGACAGACCAGGGTATATTTCCCCGGCTCCAGGTCCAGGGAATACCTTCCTTCGTTATTGGCCGTTACTCCCCTGGTCGTGCCCTTGATAAAAACAGAAGAATAAGGCAGGTTGTTCCCCTTTTCATCGGTCACTTTTCCCGTTACACCAGTAGCGCGGACGTCGGCAAAAGCCAACCAAAGCAGAACGGAACACAACAGAAATCGTTTCATGGGAGAGGGTCTACAGCAGCTTCTTTAAATAACTCCCGGTCAGGGCGGCAGAACCTCCCACCAGGGCTCCCACCAGGGCGGTGACCAGGATCAGTAAAAGGGAATTACCGCCCAGCGGCAGGATCAGGGCGATCTTTTTCGACAAAATACTGTTGTTGGCGCCATCGATCCCCCAGGCCATCGCCCCCCATAAAAGGAGCAGCGCTAAAAAACCTGAAAGAAAGGCCATACCCGGCCTTTGTTGGATCAGGACGCTAATCAGCGCCGCCGCCAGCGCGATCCCCCACCAGGGCAAATAGAGTCCCGACAGGAAACTGAGCAAGGCAATGAGCAGGATAGATACTATAAATTTCATGTTCGCGCTTTATATGAATATTCGCTCTTCCGATTGATTTTCGTTCTTCCGAATGTTTTTCACTGTTCCGATCATTTATTAAAGATCATCGTCCATTTCACCCGCTTGTCTTTTAACTCATCCTGTTCCATCACCCAAAGGGGATAATATTTGCCCTCCACCCAGTGATCGATAAAAGTATCATAATACGGGCTGCCAGGGTTACCGCTCTCTCCACCCGGGAAGACGCCATAAGCCTCCGTCTTATTCGTGAGATGAACGATCATCCGCCAACTGGGGCCATGGAACTGTTTGGCGGCGTTGATGGAATGCGTACCGCCGCCGATCGGCAGGTGCATACGGCTAAAGGCGGGCAGCCGCAGCAGATGCCGGGCCCAGGTATCTTTGTACTTAGCCCATTCCAGCCGATCTTCTTTTTCGGCCTGTGCTATCTCGGGAACGGCATTCTTAAACGCTTCGGTCACCACCTGTGCCAGCGTTTCTTTTCCGGGCGTATGGATATTATCGACGAACTTATAAGCGCTGTCTTTCAGCAGGGCTTCCACCAGCGTACTCTCATAGGGCCGCATCATCGGCAGGGTGGTAACGGAGAATTCGTCGTCAAAGATCCCCTTTTCCAGTTTGGACCACCATAGCTTGAAGATCGTGGGGCCTCTTTCTTCCGGGTCATTACGAAGCCTCCAGGCCCGGATCATCCCCAGGTATTTTTGTTCATCAGGGCTAAGCTGCGAGACATCGATGTATTTTAATAAAATCGGACGGGCCATTTCCGCGAACAGATCATAATTATCCGTCTGCATATTGATCATGTCCTTTACCGTGATGGAATTATATTTTTCCAGTTTCCGGTTGATGATCTTGCCCCGGTAAATGGGGTAACTGCTGCCGAGGAAATAAGGGTAACTGGTATCGCTGGCCAATTGATTGGCGCTGCTGACAAAGTTCCGGTCGGGATTGAGCATATAGGGGTTCTCGTCGGCGGGAATGTTCCCCTGCCACATATACGAGCTGTCCGTGCCCGGCATGACGAAAGCGCCCTGCTCCTTCCATTTTGCGGGGAATTGTCCCTGCTGCCAGATCGCGATATCCCCGCTCTTGGCGGCAAATACGATATTTTGTCCCGGCGTGCTGAGATAGCGGATCGCATGTTTATAATCGTCATAATTCTTCGCGGAGCGGAGATGGCTGAACACCGCGAGCTCGTTGGAGGGATCGTTGGCGCTCCAATGTACGGCATACGCCTGTTCGGTGGGGGTTGTCGAAAGCCCGGTAAAGGTCCGGTCATACATGACAGGTCCAAAGACGGTGTAGGACACGATGTCTATAAAATCGGCCTCTCCTCTTATCTTGATGGTCTCGATGCGCTGATCGGCCGCTTTCCAATCCCCTTTGAAGCGATACTCTCTCCGGGTGGTATCTTTAAAATGAATAGAATAATAGTCACGTACATCCCTACCTGCATTCGTGATCCCCCAGGCGCAGCTATCGTTAAACCCGATGACGATATAGGGAGCGCCCGGGAAGGAAACCCCATAGGTATTGAATTCGGGCGTGCGGATCTGCATTTCGTACCAGATGGAAGGCAGATTGGTGCCCAGGTGAGGATCGTTGCAGAGGATGGGGCGGCCGCTCTGGGTCTTTTTACCGCTGACGGCCCAGTTATTACTGCCGTTATTCTTTTCAGGTTTCACTTCCCGCACCGTCACCGAATCCGTATTATTAAAATAAAGACTGTCCGCCGTAGCGGGAGCTTTGACGGGCAGGCCGGGAGACAGGTAGGCCATGCTTCGGGGGAATACGGGATCCGCGCTGTCCTGCCGGGTAGGATAGAGTTTTGCAAAATCTTCCTTGCTAAAAAGGGCTTTTGCATTGGTCAGTTCAAAATCCTCATCCGACCCTGCCAGGTCATAGGCCATATTCTTCATGAACAGGGCGATCTTAAGATTGCTCCAGGGCTCGGGCCGATAGTTGAGTAATTTATATTCGATGGGAAGGTCGCTTTCTTTCAGATTAGAGATCCAGGCGTTTACGCCGGCCGTATAGGCATCGCAATCTTTTTTGGTAGTGCTGTCCTTTTCTATTTCCAGCAGCGTTTTTTCCGCACCGTAGACCATGCCGAGACGGCGCATCTCGCGGTCGTATTTCAGGTAGCCATTACCGGGGCCGGCGCCCAGGATCTCGCTCAATCTTCCTGCAGCGGCATGAGTTTGAAATTCCATTTGCCACAACCGGAATTTGGCATGCAGGTATCCCTGGATATAACAGGCATCCTCTTCATTACTGGCAAATATATGCGGGATCAGGTGCTCGTCAAAACAAACCCTTGCCTTCTCTTTCAGATCCGGGAAGGATAGCGTGGCGCTAAAGTCTTTGTCGACGGATTCCGCGTTCTGCCAGCAGCCATGCTGGGGGCTTAGGAATTTACCTACAGGAGGAACAGCCCCCCATTGGGTATTCAGAACAAAGATCAGCCCGACAGTAAGAAGGAAGGAAAGAAAGAAAGGAACTATTCTCATACCTGTTTCGATTGATTTGATATGGCAACGCCCTAAAAGTAGTCTATTTTTTCAAATAACCCGAAGTGGTAATACCACAAAATGGTATTGTTCATATGCGTGTTTCTCACAACATTTGCATTCAGGATCGCAGGTCAGCAAACAGATAATCAGAAGAAATTATATATACAATCACGTCGTATTCTTAAATGCCGTTCAGGTGGTTCAGGTTGATAATAGGCCGGTCTCAATTTATTGAGCCGGCTTATTTTTTGCCCCGTCCTCCCGGAGACAACCCACCAGCCGATCCACCTCTTCCTCCGTATTGAAACTATGCAGGACGATCCGCAGCCGCTCCCCTCCTTTCGGCACGGTGGGATAAAGGATCGGGCGGACATCGAGACGCTGTTCCTGCAAGCGGGCTGCGAGTTGCTTCACCGCATCATTCCCCGGAACGATCACCACCTGTATCGGGGTCAGGGAATCCAACCGCTGAAAAGGGAGGCTGGCCTCCCGGAAGCGGGTGATCAGTTGTTGCAGGCGCCATCGCTCCCCGTCCATTCCGGGAAATAGCCGATAGGCATTCCGGATCGCCAGCACGCTGGTCTCCGGCAGGGCCGTCGTATAAATAAAAGCTCTTGAAAAATTGATGAGGGTATCACGGAGCAGCTCACTGCCCAATACGACGGCGCCATGACAGCCGACGGCCTTCCCGAAAGTATGTACCCGCGCAAAACAACGATCCTGTAAGTCCGCCGCCTGTACCCCTCCTTCCCCTCTCTCGCCAAGGACGCCCGTAGCATGCGCCTCATCGACGATCAGCTGCGCCCCGTATTTTTCGCATAACCCCGCGATCTCCCGCAAAGGGGCCTGGTCCCCATCCATAGAAAAGACGGATTCCGTCACGACAAAAATGTTGGGGGTGGCGGCCGCCCGCAATTTTTTTTCCAGGTCCGGGGTATCATTGTGCAGAAAGGAATGCGACTGCGCAAAAGAAAGCCGTATGCCATCCCGGATAGATGCATGGCTCAGGTAGTCGTACAGGACGGTATCTCCCCGTTGCGGCACACAGCTCAGCAATCCCAGGTTGGCGTCATACCCGGAATTAAAGATCAATCCCGCCGGGGCCTCGTGAAAAAGGGCCAGTTGCCGTTCCGTCTCTTCGATCAGCGGGTAATTGCCGGCCAGCAACCGGGACCCGCCGCTGCCATGATGATAGACCTCCCCGCCATCCCGGAGATCCTTCTCACCGCCCCCACCCCGAAGATCGCCCGCCCCACCTCGAAGGTCATTCGACGGCATCCCCTCCAACAGCCCGTTCCTGACCACTCCCAGATAATCGTTCGAACAAAGATCCGTCTTGTCCTCGGGCAAACGAAGGGTTCGAAAAGCGTTCTGCTCGCGGCGCTGCTGCAATTTGCTGTTTAAAAATTCATCTTTCACCTTCCTGATTTTCGACAAACCTACATCAAAATGACTAATTGGACTACCACCCAAATACCTAAATTTGCAGGATGGAAAGCCTCACCGAACAAAAGAACATCCTGGGCCTGCAACTGCCTACCGACCCGCGCTGGGTAGACCTGGCCAGTATTTCACTGGAGGAGATACTCACCGACCATGCCTGGTGCGAACAGAAAGCCGCCACCAGTTGCATCTCCCTTATCCAACGGTACTCCGATAAAGATAAACTCGTACAGGAACTCTCCCCCATCGTCACCGAAGAATGGGGCCATTTCCGGCTGGTCCTGGCAGAACTGAATAAAAGAGGATTGAAATTGGGCAAGCAACGCAAGGACGAATATGTCAACAAGCTGATGGAGTTCCAGCAAAAAGGAGGCAATGAAGAAGAAAGGCTCCTGGACAGACTCCTCATTTTCGCCCTGATAGAAGCCCGGAGCTGCGAACGGTTCAAGCGATTGAGCGAAGGGCTCAACGACGAATACCTCTGCCAGTTCTACCGCCGGTTTATGGAAAGCGAGGCAGGGCATTACCATCTCTTTATCGATCTCTCCGAGACCTATATCGATAAGACCAAAGTGAGACAACGCTGGAAACAATGGCTGGAATACGAGGCAGGGATCATGCAGTCGATGGAAGTGCGCGGCGACCGGATCCATTAGCGATCCTTCCCACCCGACCATCCCCCCGAATTGACATCCCTGTACACCGTCCGTTCCGTTCCCCCCCGACGACGACGTCTACCCAACGACAGCTACCCAACAACGTCTACCCACGAAAGCTCAGGCCCCTCTCAATCTCTTCACATACAGTTCCACAAATTCGCCCACCCTTTTCCGCCGGTATTGCATCACCCAACGGGGATGCGGCAAAGGAATGATCTCTTTAAAGAAGCCATGCTGGTCGTTGATGCGCTTGAATTGTTTATAATTCTCCCCCTCTCCCAAACAGAAACAGGTAGCCGAAGTACGGATCGTCGCCAGTTGCTGACGGATACAATCCAGCATAAAAGGCTCGCAGGATCGTAACAACTCCTTATCGTCATAATAATTCAGGTTCTTCCCTCCCTTTACAAAACCCAGCGGAGACAGTGCCGTGATATAAAACCTGCCATAGAATTCTTTCACCCCTCCATAGCCATCGATCATCTGATAGATGAATTGCGAAGACAACTCGGGCAATTTTTTCCAATCATTGGGAATACCGCATTCCTCCGCCAGTTTCTGCGGGTCCGTAAAAGGCACCCCTGTGACGCCCCCGCCAAATCGCCCGGGATTGATCCCGAATATAAAGGTCCGGGGCTCCATATCCCCATAAAACTTTTCGTAAAAGGCCGTCGCCAATTTCCGCGTTTCGGGATCGAGGTAAGGATTCATGATCGAGATACCCCCCGTCATCTCAAAGTCGGGTTGCAATCCCTTGTAAAAATCGAGGATCGCTTTCGCGCAGGTGCCGGTGAATTTATGCATGGGCAGGCCCTCCATCGGCGACCCCTTGCTGTCCTCCCTCTGAAAAATAGCGGATCTCTTCTTCCAGGTCGAGGAAAGGGACTTTCTCCTGTAGCGCCTTCGCCTTCTGCCAGTGGTCGTGCAGGAATTTTTTATGAGCCAGGGTAGCCGGCTGAAAAGCCTTGTGCTTCCGGGCGATGACGATCTTTCGTACCTCTTCCATCAGGGGTTGCGCAGCCTCTTCGATACAGTATTTCGTAAACTTCTCCAATACAAAGCTCGTACCCTGGTAATTGGGATGCACCATATCGACATCGTAGAACCGATAATCCCTCAACACATCGATCACCAGTTCATAGGCGGGGAAATAATGGAGCCGGTCGAATTTATTCACCAGGTGATGAACAGATTCTATCAGCCGGGCCTTGCTGCGATTGTTTTCGATCACCCCATCCCGGACATGACGCACGGGACTGATCGTAAACAGGATATTGATCTCCGGATTGAAGCGGAATAACTGGTGCATACAATTGTCCAGCGCCGTATTGATCTCTTCCACCGTGAGCAGGTGCTTGCGAAAGACGGACGCCGGCGCGCGATGGCAATTAGCCACGGGGTAAACAGCGGCGGCGGCTCCCGATCCTCCCGGCCGGAAAACAGGCCCTGCATCCTCTGCCAGTCGATAAGAAAAAGAACTGCCCAGGGTAATGATCAGCCATTTCGCTTGTTTCAGGAAAGCATGCGCCCGGGATTGGGAAGCATTGATGACCTTCAACCCTTCCGCCTGATCGATATGAGAATAGCTGCTATGATGCTGCCAGCTTTGCCAGAGCTCGTTAAAATACACCAGGTCCTCTGGCAGGTATTGTTTGTTTTGGATATAGCTGACGATGCCGGAAGCTACGCTCAGGGGGTCGAATAAAATACCGTTCGGGTTCTGCAGGGTATTGAACTTCAGGTCCTGCAGGTTGCCTCCGATATGTTCCGTGAAACAGGACCCTACCAGCAGGATCTTATCCTCATAGGCAATGGGCCGGGGCAGCGGATGGATCTGGATGGGTAGTTGAAACTCCATGCTTATATAAAGATTTCTGCGGCCAGGCGGCTACATTCCTGCAAAGCCGCTGCGTCAAGCCCGGATAATAAATGCAATTTTTCGAAATGAGGGATCATTAATTCCGTATCCATATTCCCCACCAGGGCATTCCCCGCCATGGGACATCCGCCGATCCCTTTCAGGGCCCCGTCAAATCTCCGGCATCCTGCCTGCAATGCAGCGTCCGTCTTGGCCTTCCAGTTCTGATGCGTGGAATGCAGGTGTACCCCGATGGTACAACCGGGTAATTGTCTGACCAGGTAATCCGTCACGGAAAAGACCTGCTCCGGGCTTGCCAGCCCTACCGTATCGGCCAGCGAGATTGTCTTCACCCCAAGCTTTGCGATCACCTGCGCCCACTCATAAACGATCTCCTCCGACCAGGGGTCCCCGTAAGGATTGCCAAAGCCCATGGAGAGATAGATCACCAATTCCTTTTCCTCTTTGATGCAAAGTTCCTGGATCTCTTCCACCGTTGCCAGCGACCCGTCGATGGTCTTGTTGGCATTCCGTAACTGGAAGGTCTCCGACACGGAAAAAGGGAAACCCAGGTACCGGATCTCCCGGAAGGCGGCCGCTTCCTGCGCACCCCGGAAATTCGCGACGATGGCCAATAATTTAGTAGGGGTATCGCGAAGGTCGAGTTGGCCGACGACCTGGCTCGTATCCGCCATCTGCGGGATCGCTTTCGGAGAGACAAAGCTCCCGAAGTCCAATGTATCAAAACCACATTTCAACAAGGCATTCAGGTAGACGATCTTTTTAGCGGTAGGGATGAGATGCGGCCAGCCCTGCATGGCATCGCGCGGACATTCGACAAGGGAAAGCCCCCTGTCCCCCGGCCCCCTGTCCCCCTGAAAGGGGAACTTAGATCGATCTTCGTGTCTGGATCTTTCGGTCATATGCGTTGTTTCATCGCTTCATATAAAATGATCCCCGTGGCGACGCTGACATTGAACGAGTCGAAATCGCCGGCCATCGGGATCTTAAAATGCTCATCGGCGGCCTTCCGGATATAGGGCTGTACCCCCTTGTCCTCGCTGCCCATCACTATACAACAAGGGCCGGTGAGATCCAGTTCAAATATTTTTTTATCCGCATTCATTTCACTGGTGAATACCCGGATACCATTCAGGTGAAGGCTATCCACGGCCTTCAACAAACTGTTCACCCGGCATACGTTCAGCCGTTCCAGGGCGCCGGCGGATGATTTCATGGCTTCCTCATTCAAAGCTCCCACCCCCTTGTCGGGAATGATCAGGGCCTGTGCCCCGCAGCAAACGGCGGACCGGGCGATGGCCCCTATATTACGGACATCCGTAACGCCATCCAGCATGACCAGCAAAGGAGTGGCCCCCGAGGAAACGATATGATCGATCACCTCCTGCAGGTCGAGGTATTGTACCAGCGCCGCAAAAGCGATCACCCCCTGGTGGTTGGCCCGGGTCACCGAATCCAATTTCTCTCCCGGGACCACCTGTATCGGGATATTGTATTCCCGGGCCAGGGCGCGGATCTCTTCGATCGGCTCGCCGGACGTATTCCGCTGCAATAAAATTTTATCCAGGGGCCTGCCCGACCGGATCGCTTCGATCAATGGCTGCCGCCCGATTATAAGAGATGATTTCTTCATGGTTGTTGTTTTGTCGCTGAGGTCGGATGAGAGGTGGTCAGCAATAACTTCATTTTTAAAATAGCGGCAACGGACATAGAATCCGTGATCTCTCCTCTTTCTACCATCTGGTAGACCTCTTCAAAAGGCAGCTTTCGTACGACGAGCTGCTCCGTCTCCTCCGGCATGGCCTCCTGCTGTTCCAGTTGCCGGGCCAGGAAGATAATAGCCTGTTCATCGGAAACGGAATTGGACAGGTGCATTTCCTGGAGCAGGCTCCATTCCTTTGCCACCAGCCCCGTCTCTTCTTTCAGTTCCCGTTGGGCGGCTTCCAGGGGCGTCGACCCCGGCTCCCCACCCCCTTCAGGGATCTCCCAGCTATAGGCATTCAGGGGGAAGCGGTACTGTCCCACCAGCCAGGTATTCCCCTCATCGTCCATAGGCAGGATCCCGATAGCCAGGTTCTTAAAATGTACCTTGCCATAAATACCCTTCCCCCCGGATGGGTTCAGGACATCGTATTCCGTGATCCCGATCCATCTGTTCTCGTACACCTGCCGCTCCGACAGGATGGTCCATGGATTCTTCGTTTCATTCATACGTTTACTTTTGCCGGGGTGTCCGGGCGGGTCACCAAAAATAAAAAATCCCGCCCTAAGGCAGGATTTAATATTTGACGAGGTCCATTATTTAATGCCGAATGCCTTCTTAACTTTAGGCACATAGTCCAGTTTTTCCCAGGTGAACAGTTCCACCTTCTTCTTCACGGTCTTGCCATCGGGGGAAACAAAGGTCTTTTCCACGATCTCCGGCTTGCGGCCCATGTGTCCGTAAGCAGCGGTCTCGCTATAGATAGGATTGCGCAATTTCAAACGGGTCTCGATGAAGTAAGGGCGCATATCGAATAATTCAGCCACTTTCTTGGCGATCTGTGCATCCGTCAGTTTCACCTTGGCCGTACCATAGGTGTTCACGTTGATGCTGGTAGGCTGGGCCACGCCGATGGCGTAGGACACCTGCACCAGGACCTCTTCGCAAAGACCGGCTGCTACCAGGTTCTTGGCGATATGACGGGTAGCATACGCTGCGGAACGGTCTACCTTGGAAGGGTCTTTTCCGCTGAACGCACCACCGCCGTGAGCGCCTTTACCACCGTAGGTATCCACGATGATCTTACGACCGGTCAGCCCGGTGTCACCATGGGGTCCGCCGATGACGAACTTGCCGGTGGGGTTGATATGATACTTGATCTTATCGTTGAAAAGCTTGGCGTATTTCTTATACTTGGATTTTACGCGGGGGATGAGGATCTCGATGATATCGCTCTTGATCTTGGCAAGCATTTTAGCTTCCGAATCGAAATCATCATGCTGGGTAGAGACGACGATGGCGTCGATCCTTACGGGCTTGTTGTTATCGTCGTATTCGAGGGTCACCTGGCTCTTTGCATCGGGGCGGAGCCATTGGATGGCCTTGTTCTCCCTTCTCAGGGCCGCCAGTTCGATGAGGATCTTATGGGCCAGGTCCAATGCCAGGGGCATATAATCATCCGTTTCATTGCTGGCGTAACCGAACATCATACCCTGGTCGCCTGCACCCTGCTCTTCCTTCTTCTTCTTGTCCACACCCTGATTGATGTCGGAGGATTGCTCATGGATAGCGGAAAAAATACCGCAGGAATTAGCTTCGAACATATATTCGCTCTTGGTATACCCGATCTTGCGGATAACCCCACGGGCGATCTCCTGGACGTCCAGGTAAGCCTTAGATTTTACTTCTCCGGCCAATACGACCTGACCGGTCGTTACTAAAGTTTCACAAGCCACTTTTGACTGCGCGTCAAAAGCAAGAAAATTATCGATCAGTGCATCGGAAATCTGGTCGGCTACCTTGTCCGGATGGCCTTCAGAAACGCTTTCGGAAGTAAATAAATAAGGCATGAATAATTAAATAAATAGATTAATAAAATGTAATGGGTTTCCAATCGACCGCAAAGATAATCGCAGAAACGAATTTTTTCAATAAATTCAGGATTATTTGCTGAGATCGGCATAAAGCTGCAGATAATCGGACAGGTCCGACTCGGCATTGAAGGCCAACACTTTTTTACCCCGCACCTTGCCAAATTCATCCATCAGCTTCTTATCGACTTTCTCGGCTCCGAAGGTAATGGCATCGGCATAGGTGGCCCCACCCTTGTACAGGGCGGTATTGGTGGCATCCTTATAAGGTTCCAGGTCCTTTTCCTTGATATTGGCGTGGATATTGGCCACTTTCAGGAAATCGGCGCCCAGCTTCTCCTTAAAGGTATTTTGTCCGATCGTGTAGACGACCTTGCTATGGGCGAAAACGGGTTCTTTCTTATAAACGGTCTTGAGGTACAGGGGGATCAGGCCGGTCATCCAGCCGCTGCAATGGATGACGTCAGGAGGCCAACCGAATTTCTTCACCGTCTCCAGGGCGCCCTTCGAATAGAAGACCGTCCTTAACCCGTTGTCTTCAAACCACTTTTCCTGCTCATCGTGGAAGATAGATTTACGTTTGAACAGGTCTTCATTGTCCAGGAAATATACCTGCAGACGGGCATTGGGGAGGGAAGCTACTTTGATCTGTAAGGGATAATCGTCATTGTCCACCGATACATTAATGCCCGAAAGCCTTACGACCTCATGGAGGCGATGCCTTCTTTCATTGATCACTCCAAAACGCGGCATGATGCAGCGTACTTCAAACCCACCTTCATTCGATTTGATTGCCAGTTTATTCACCGTCTCTGCAAACTCTGTCAGCTCTAAATAAGGCGACATTTCATTAGCAATAAATAAAATTCTTTTCTTTGTTAACATTATGTAGATGTAATTAGTGAGGGGAACCCTAACAAAATAGTCCGCAAAGGTACGCTTTTTATTAGAGAATCAGCACTGTAGGCGTGTTTCACGGGCATAAAAACTAAAAAAGAATGATTTTATTCAAAAAGGCGACCGACCTGGACAGGTGGCTCCGGCAGCAACGGTCCATAGGGAAGTCCGTCGGCTTCGTACCCACCCTGGGAGCCCTTCACGAGGGTCATATATCACTTATTGATATATCAAAAGCGGCTACGGGGGTAACGGTTTGCAGCATTTTTGTAAACCCGACCCAGTTCAACGATCCGAAGGATTTTCAGAAATACCCCATAACGATCGAGAAGGATATTCTCCTGCTGGAAACTGCGGGAACCGACGCTCTCTTTCTACCCGATGTGGCGGAACTCTACCCCGGCGGGACAAAAGAACTGGAAAAATATGAGCTGGGCTACCTGGAAACGATCCTGGAAGGCAAATACCGGCCCGGCCATTTCCAGGGGGTCTGCCAGGTCATGTTCCGATTGCTGGACAAAGTGCGACCGGACCATTTGTTCATGGGTCAGAAAGACTATCAGCAGTGCATGGTCGTTCGTCGCCTGATAGACCTTATGGGCTGGACCAGGGCCATGGTGTTCCATGCCTGCCCGATCGTCCGGGAAGCGGACGGACTGGCCATGAGCAGCCGCAATCTGAGGCTGTCGGAAGAAGACCGGAAAAAAGCCCTTTCGATCTACCAGGCCCTTTCCGGGATGAAGGAAGGATGGATGAGCGGAACGGCCGATAGCAAGACCCTCACCGACCGGGCCCGGCAATTTTTGACGGAGCAAGGCTTCCGGGTAGATTATGTGGAGATCGCCGATGCGGCAACGTTGAATCCTTTACAGAAAGATAATCAACCATCAAACGCAGTGGCACTCGTGGCTGCGTTCATGGGAGAAGTACGCCTGATCGACAATATGCTGTTCGGGTGAACTTTAAGTGAAAATAGATTGTTAATTTTCAGTTCACTAATTTTGTGCCCATCTTTTAATTTAAAATCCCCTTTGGGCGTTTCATGGATATCGAAGTTTTGAAGTCGAAAGTGCACCGCGCAGTGATCACAGAGGCCAACCTGAACTATGTAGGCAGCCTGACCCTGGATGAGGACCTGATGGATGCTGCCAATATGATCGAGAACGAAAAGATACAAGTCGTCAATGTGAACAATGGCTCCCGGATAGAAACCTACCTGATCAAAGGGAAAAGAGGATCGGGCGTATGTTGCCTGAATGGCCCGGCGGCCCGGCAAGGCGCTGTCGGAGATGTCGTGATCGTTATTTCCTATGCGAGAATGGACTTCACGGTGGCAAAGGGTTTTAAACCCTGGATCGTTTTTCCGAAAGAAGGAAATAAACTGTAACTTGGCAACGGTATGAGCAAAAAAATCCGGACGATACTTCAATATTTTTTCTTCGCTGCATTGGCAGCGTTTTTTGTATGGCTTAGCCTGAAGGATCTGGACGCAAAGAAATGGGCCCAGTTGAAAAATGCATTGGACCGGGCTAACTACTGGCTGCTCGTTCCCGTGCTGCTCCTGCTGCTGGCCAGCCATTGGCTAAGGGCCCTTCGATGGAGGCAGTTGATCGAACCACTGGGTTATAAAGTCTCCCGGATGAACGCTTTTTTAGGGGTCATGATCGGTTACTTTGTCAACCTGGGCGCCCCGCGACTGGGAGAGGTCATAAAATGCACGATCCTGGCCCGCTATGAAAAAGTCCCTGCGGACAAACTGGTAGGAACGATCGTAGCAGAAAGGGCTTTTGACGTGATCTGCCTGGTGACCGTCTTTAGCCTGACCCTGCTCTTCCAATACGATGTTATTCATTCGATGGCCGCCACTTCGATCTACCCGCTATTCCAAAATGCCAATGGCGAAACGTCCTACCGGAAGATCCTTTACGTACTGGCCGGGGGACTTCTCTTCTTCATCATCCTCCGCGTGGTCTTCAGCAAGCTGGGACATATCAATATCATTCAAAAGATCAAAGCGATCTTTATCAATATCTGGCACGGGCTCACCAGCGTACGATCCCTGAAGAACAAACCTCTTTTCTTTGTTTACAGCGCGGGCATCTGGACGTTATACCTGCTGAGTACCTGGTTTGGCTTTTTCGCGATCCGGGAGACCAGCGGCCTGGGCCTCCGGGATGCCCTAAGCGTACTCGCCATGGGAAGTATCGGCATGATCGTATCGCCGGGAGGCATCGGCGCTTATGCCTTAATGGTACAGGAGACCGTTTCGTTCTACGGCGTGGCGAAGGAGCCTTACGGGCAGGCATTGGGCTGGCTCTTATGGTTTGGCCAGTTCCTGAGCTTTGTCCTTTTTGGCGTGATCAGTTTTATCTTATTGCCAAGAATAAATAAGCAACCCAATGAGGCAGGTACAAATCATCCCGCATAAAATATTCACTCTACCCGACCTGCTGCGGCAAGTCGCCCAATGGCGGGTATTGGATAAGAAGATCTCCTTCACCAATGGTTGTTTCGACATTCTTCACAGGGGACATATCGCTTCCTTATCCGATGCGGCCAGGGAAGCCGACTTCCTGGTGGTGGGCGTCAACTCGGATGCCTCTACCCGGCGTCTGAAAGGCGACAGCCGCCCCGTGAACGACCAGGATGCAAGGGCCACCCTGCTGGCTTCCTTGCTGATGGTGGATGCCGTGATCGTTTTTGATGAGGACACGCCTTTTGAGCTCATCAGTGCCGTGCGGCCGGATGTGCTGGTGAAGGGAGGCGATTACAGCGTCGAACAGATCGTCGGCGCGAAGGAAGTGATAGCCGCCGGAGGCCGTGTAGTGATTAATCCGATCGTGGAAGGTTTCTCCACGACCGGACTTATTGATAAGATCTGCAAATTATAAGGGCTATTATTTCTTTTCAGCATTCTCCGGCATCAGGACCAGCCGGATATAATTTTTGCCGTTGAGATATTCATTCGCCGCCGCCTGCACCGATGCAGTTGTCACTTTTTCTATTATTTTGTCATAGCTGAGGATCTGGAATATGTCATCCTTATATTGCAGGTGCCGTGATAAATAGCCCAGCCAATATTCATTGCTTTTCAGCTCGCCCTTCAATACCTCCTTGTCCTGCGCCTTGAACTTATCGATATTTACCTGGGAGGGGCCGGATGCCTTTATCTTATTTATCTCCTCCTGCGCCGCCGCAATCAGCTTTTCGACATTTTGAGGTCCGCATTCAAAAGAGATCGTCATGGAACAGGTTTCGGGATATTTAGTCATGGAAGCGTTCACGTGGGGAGAGTACACACCACTCTCGCTTTCGCGCAGCCGCTGGATCATCCTGATCTGCAGCACTTCTTTGAGTGCGCCCATGTTGAGGTTGTTTTCCAGTCCAATCCTGTAAGGTCCGCTGAAGACCAGTTCCACCGAAGCCCTGGGCTCCACTCCCCTGTACATCGTCTTTTCTATATGTCCTTCCGGCATGTGGATATTCAGATCCACGGCCGCCTCATTTTTATGCGTAGCGGGCAGCGAACCAAGATATTTCTCGAGCAAGGGCCTGATACTGTCAATATTGATATTGCCGACAAAAACGAAGGTAAGGCCGGAGGCATCGCTAAATCTTTCCCTTGCAATGGCGACAGCCCTGTCAAAATTGATCTGGTCCAGCTTTTCCGGGGTCACAGTCATACGCCGGACATTATAATTGGAGAGTACTGCAGCCATGGTGTCCTGGAATACAGTGCCGGGGTCGTTGGCGCGATTGACCAGGTTTGACCGTACAATATCCAGGCTGGTTTTAAACAATCCGGCATTCACCCTGGGCTGGGTAGAGTACGCATATACCAACTGCAAGGCTGTAGCCAGGTCTTTGGGTTCAGCCGATCCGCGGAAGCCCTGATAACGCTCGTTTATGAAAGGAAATGCAGATGCCTGTTTGCCCGTGAGATATTTCCCCAACTGGATGTTATCCAGGTTGCCGACACCACCTGACGTCATCGCATGAACGGAATTAGCCGCCGACTGATAGTCCGCATCGGAATATAAAGACGTGCCACCATCCGAAAAACCGGTAAAGTCTATCTCATTGTTCCTGAAATCAGTTGCCTTGAGCACAACCTTCACACCATTGCTTAACGTCAGGGTGGTGGTATTCAGTACCGTGTCCTTCTGCTCATCGATGATCCTGCCTGCAACAGGCTGCGTCGAAAAGAGCGACTTTCCATCCATGCCATCCTGGTAGGATTGCAGATCTTCCTGCTGTATGGAGGCCAGCCAGCCCAGGACCCTTGCCTCATCAGGCAGATCAGCCTTTTCTTTTTCCGGCGCCGTGATGAGTATGTTCCGGTTGGTTGCAGGCATATACTCTTTTACCAGGGTGATAAAATCGGCCAATGTTATTTCTTTCAGAAAGGCCCTGGTCAACTCATACTCTTTATCGATACCGGGGGATGCATCACCCTTTAAGAAATACTGAACATATTCGGATACAAATGATTGTGATTGGGTCTTGTCTTTTTCGCTTAAACCGGATTCCATTTGAGACAGCATCTGCTGTTCAGCGCGCTGTAGTTCGGATGCCGTAAAGCCATAACGCCTGACCCTCTCGACTTCGCGCAATACGGGCAGCACTCCTGCCTCCAGCGCGCCTTGTTTTGCACCTACTTCGACCGAAAAATAATCCAGGCCGCCCATAAAACCGGAGATACTTACGCCTGCATCCCGGAAGGGACGGTCCGTTCTTATGCTCAGCTCCCGTATGCGAAAGCCCATCATTTGGTTGAATAAATTCCTGATGAGCATATTGCGATAGTCGGCAGCCGTATGCAGGGAGGGAGCCTTATGCAAATAGAATAATTGCATGCCCGTCGATGTTGCCTCCTTATCGGTGACCACCATAAAATGGTTCTTACCGTTGATGGGGATGGTATACATGGTACGCGGTTTTTCGTTTACAGGGTTCTTAAGATCTCCAAATTTTACTTTAACCGTTTGCTCCATCTGATTGACGTCAATATCACCGACTATGATGAGCGCCTGCAGGTCCGGACGATACCAGTCATGGTAAAAACGCCTGATGGTTTCCGGCCTGAAATTATTCAGCACGCTGTCAATGCCGATGGGCAAGCGTTTGGAATAGCGCGCTTCGTTTAACATCACGGGGAAATACTGCTCTCTCATTCTTTCACCGGCACCCTTCCCCAATCGTTTTTCTTCCAGCACCACACCCCGCTCCGCATCGATCTCCCGGGGATCCAACGTCGCCTCATGCGCCCAATCCCGCATGATCTGTATGCCATTGTCCACCACCCCCGGTTTATCGGTGGGCAAGGGCAGCTGGTACACGGTCTCATCATAGCTCGTATAAGCATTCAGATCGGCGCCAAAGCGTACGCCTGATCTCTCCAGATAGTCCACCAACCGGCCCTTGGGAAAATGTTTGGTCCCATTGAAGCTCATATGCTCCATAAAATGGGCCAGCCCCTGCTGATCGTCCGTTTCCAGGATCGAGCCGGCCTTCGTGACCAGGTACATGACCACTTTATTCTTTGGTTCTTCATTATGCCGTATGTAATAAGTAAATCCATTGGAAAGTTTTCCGGTCCGGACAGCCTTGTCCAGAGGCAGGAGATCGGTGTCCGATTTTTTTATCTGGGCACTGACGGACGATAAAAGCAGCCAGCTCATCGATAGGGCCACACATCTTGCTAGGATCATTTGCATATACTTTTTGGTTATTTATTGGTTTGGAGGCGAGACAATGCCTCCGCCTTGGAAATGGTGAATTGTCTGTCTACCAGCAACTGCAGGATCTCTTCATTCAGTAAAGTGGGATAGGTCTGCCATACCAGTTTGCCGGCCTGGATCACGAACGTGCGGGGGATGCCTGATACCTGTGCGGGTAAACACCAGCGTTTGTCAAAATCGCTGCCCCTGGGTCCGCTGTAGGCCACCCAATAGTCCAGGGCCCTGCCTTTATTTTTTATAAATTCTTCGACCTTAGATTTGTCATTTTCCCAGATCTGCTGCGCAATGATCACAACATTCTTGTCCCTGAACTTTTGCTGCAGATCGCTTAAATGCGGCATGGCTGCCACACAAGGCACACACCAGGTGGCCCATAACTCTACGATATAGATCTTGTCTTTATCAAAATGGGTAAGCGGCCCGCCTTTCAGCCATTGTACTTTTGGATATTCCGTTATCTCCTCTCCTACAAATACATTCAGCGGCGCATCCTCGCCGGCAGCATGCGGGGCTTTTGCAAGACGGTCCGCGGCACCGGGCAGGTTACCCATGATCTGGGCGGAGATATCACTATCGAACGTAATATCCGTACGGATCAATTTCCCATCGGGTCCTATCAATACTCCTCCCTGACTGTCCTGGCCGTATGTCCTTGCGAGGTCCTTGCCGGGTTCGGGGTTATTGCGTACATGCACCCAATCCAGGCCATTTGCCCTGATCAGTTCCAACGCTGGGTCTGTCTGCGGGTCGCTTAGCGCGGTGAGCATGACCAGATCTTCCGTGTCTAGCCTCTTATGGGCATTTTTCAGGTTGAACAAAAATTTATCCGCATCCAGTTGTCCATAGTTGGTAAAGGTCAGCAGCACGTATTTCCCCCTGTAAGCCGACAGGGAAACCGGTGTGCCTGAAAGATCGTTGACGGTGAAATCCGGTGCGGGTTTGCCAGGCTGGATCTGTTGGGCGATGGCCAGTCTTTGTGCAAGCAGCCGGGCCGGGGGCCATTGTCTTACATTCTCCGAAAAATGATCCAATACGTTCCGGGCTTTTGTCATATCCAGCTTGTGCCCCGCCATCTTCCTCAGGCACAGATCCAGGGCCGCTTCGCAGTCCGGGTGGGTAGCAATAAAAATGCTATCGAGCAACTCCTGTTGTCTGTAAAAAGGTGCGGCCGATCTCCTGAGTTTCTCAATACCCTCCGTATCCATATTAGCGGCCAGTTGATGACCGGGGGCGAGTATCCTTTCAAGCGAATCGTGCAGGGGAGCCTGGTGTTTCTGCAGATCGTCAAATGCCTGTTGGTCGATGCCTCCGGCGATAAGTACCTTCTTCTCATCTTCGGCATACCCGATCGTCGTAACCCCTGCGTTCAGGTAGAAATTACACCTGAGGCCCCTATCCCGATCCTGCCCGTTGACGGGATCCAGGCTGATATATGCGTGCACGGGATAGGCGACCTGTCCTTTGAAAGTGAATCCGCCATCTTTTACGACTGCGCTGTCATTCACATAGTGTTCTACACCATCCGGGGTAAAGTACCTGTAGTCGATCCTGGCAACTGTCTGCCGGTGATCGGTGAATTTTCCATTAATGGTGAACGGTCCCTGGGCGTTTGCGTTTACGGCAGACAAAAGGAGGGCTGACTTGACCAGCAAGGTCAAATAACTGGCAGTTCTCATACACGATGATGATTTATGAAAGGAAGTCTTATTTATTAAAGATCTCGGATAGCTTTTCTTCCAGCTTTTCACCTCTCAGGTTTTTGGCAATAATGATACCGTTGGGATCGAGCAGGAAATTCTGCGGAATGGATTCAATGGCATATTGTCTTGCTACTTCATTGTTCCATCCTTTAAGATCGGACACCTGTGTCCAGGGAAGGTTGTCCTTCCTGATGGCTTCCAGCCATTTGTCTTTATCATTCTCCTTGTCCAGCGAAACACCCAATACAGTAAACCCTTTCTCTTTGAATTTATTAAAGGCCGCCTGTACATTGGGATTCTCCCTCCTGCAGGGGCCGCACCAACTGGCCCAGAAATCGACCAGCACATATTTTCCACGGAAAGACGACAGGCTAATGACATTCCCTGATGTGTCCGGCTGTGAAAAAGGAAAAGCGACTTTCCCGATGACCAGGGCAGACTCTGCCTTTAACCGCTGGGCCAGCGCCTTGCCATCAGGAGATGCTTTTAGCGTATCCGAAAGGGAGTTGAGTAAGGACGCTATTTCCGCAGGGTCTTTGATGATGCGGCCCGCGTATTCATACAGCGCATAGAGCGCCACCGGGGAAGACGGGTTTTTTTTAACAACCCGTTTGTACACCTCCCTGAAGCACTCGTAGTTCTTATTTATTACATTGTTCAAAGAATCTTCGCTTTCTTTACGACCATCCTTCCTGCGTTGGTCCAGGGCCCCTGCCGTCTTTTCTATCAAGGCATAACAAGGCGCCATTTGCTTCATCATGTCAGCGTATATCAAATGCGCCGCATCACCCCTAATGGTAATATTGGCAAACGTATCGACACTATGGATAAAAATATTACCCTTGTCCAAAAAGAGCAGGAATGTTCCATCACTGCCAAAAAAGCCTGGGTCCTTACCGAACTTAAGATTCAGCTGAGCGATATGCGGCTGCAGGATCTTTCCTTTAAAATGGTATTTTCCATTGATGACATTACAGGTCTCCGTGGTCCTTTCTCCGAGGGAATCATACATCAAGGTGACAGATGCAACCTTTTCCTTCATATTCTCCAGGGTACCGCTGATGGTGAAATTCGGCTGGGCTGCCAGTGCCGTGGAAAAAAGAAGCGCTGCTAAAAATAAATAAGCCTTACTCATTACTATTATTTTTTAATTGAACCTTATTAAAGCATATGCAAATCATGGATTCTGGACAAAGCCCGGATCTGTGTCTACGATATAGGGCGGAAGGCGTAATACCAGGCGGTCCGGCGCCCTGAGCGTGTAAACCGTACCCGTACCCGCCCCGCTGTAATCGAACATGGTGTGAGTAAAGGTGATGCCGCTGTACAAGGGGTCAAGAGAAAGCCTGCGCATATCGTTCCAGCGATAGCCCTCGCCGGCGAATTCCCGGGTGCGCTCGTCGATGATAAACCTGATCAGGGCAGTCTGGTCGTTGGCGATAGCAGGAGGCACCGTCGCATCCGCAGCAGGCATCCTTTTGAGACGCAGGCTCTCAACATCTGTTTTTGCCCCGGTGAGGTCCCCTAAGCGCGCCTTGCATTCGGCGCTTAATAAATAGAGTTCCGGCAATTGCAGTCCCCATCTTGAATATTGAACGCCATATTTTCTTAGCCGGCCGGCGGTATTGGGTGATCCATTGGGTTTGTTGGATGTATAAAACAGGAGCCGGAAATCATTGGGTCCATATAGGGCCGCCGTGTTGGCCGTCAGCACCAGTCCGTTATTGCCCGTGATATTTCCGGAATAACTGCCACTGCCAAATACTTTCGATAGCACGGCTTCCTTCGTGTTATTGAAATCCTGACCGGGTGACTGGGGGCCGGAAAAGCCATTGATCGGCAGGAACGAGCCGCCGGGTCCGAATGTTTGGTTATAGTCATATAAAGTGGCCGCGCCGGTGGAAGTCACGACGGATAGCGCATCGTTCAGCAGGGGCAACGCATCCTGCGGACGCCCCATGAAGAGGTATACTTTTCCCAGCAACCCTTCCGCCGCAGGTTTGGACATCCGGGTCTGGCTGGGCTGTCTCAAAGGTAAGGTGGGTATGGCATCCGAAAAATCCCTGATAATGCTGTCGTAAGTCTGTTGCACGGTGCCTCTTGCGAAGGCAGCTATGTTGACATCTGCCGTCGTAATAATGGGGAAGCCGGGATCCCTGGCCGCCGTGCCGGCATTGTACGGCTTGCAGTAATAACTTGCCAGTTGGAAGTTGGACCAGGCGCGGGTGGCCAGCGCCTCTCCCCGGAGAGCGCTTTTTTGTGCAGTTGCTCCTTCCGTGGAGCTCATGACCTCGTTGATGATCTTATTCAACTCATACCGTTGTCCCAGTTCGCCTCTTAACATCGTTGGCAATTGTGTAATATGCTGGTAAACCGTGTCGGACCATGTAAAATACAGCGGTCTTGTAACTCCGTTGGTTTTAAACAGATCCGCTTCTGCGTCGACCTCATCCCCCATCAGCTGCGCTTCCGCCAGTCCCCCGCCACCATAGCTGAAATAGAAGGCAGGGTCGTTCATCAATTTGTCATAATCACGGGTTGTGGTGGCCACCAGGCTGCCCTGCGGTACGACCTCCAGGAATTTTTTGCCGCAGGAGACAGTACCCACAGCTATTGCAAAGTATATGATATATCTGGTCATCTTGTTTGAATAAATGGTGAATTATAAGGAGACATTAAGGCCCATGCTATAACTATGTTTGAAAGGCGGTATAAAGCTGCTGCCAGACGACACTTCGACGTACTCCGGATCAATGCCAACCTTATTTGCTTTCCAAAGCAGGAAATTGGTGGCCTGAAGATAGACGTTAATACCCTGGACCCTGAGGGTGCGGAGTAGCCTGGGCTGCAGTTCGTAGCTCAGCGTAATATCCCTGATCTTCAGGTAGGACTGGCTGACCACGTTGATATCAGCCAGGGTATAATACTCCGTCTCTCTGCGCATATAGCTGGTGTAATTGTCGGACACATAGGAAGGGATATTGGTGTGCGCCTCATCACCAGGGTTCTTCCAACGGTCCAGGAAGGAAACATCCACATTGCCCGATCTGAAGTTTGCACTTTGCGCCAATGGGCCGGTATATTTTTGATTGACAGGTCTGCGCATGATGCCTCCCAGCCGGTAGATCATATTCACCCCCAGGGAAACTCCTTTAAACCGGAAGTTATTGGAGAGGCCGCCGGAAAAAGGAGGTACGGAAGTCCCCATATAAATCGCGTCCTCCGACTTAGCTACATCACGCGCCTTGGTAACGGTCTTATCATGCAGCTCGATCCGGGGATCTCCCATATTGTCCAGGCCGGCAAACTTAAAGGCGTACATCGACTGGAGGGGTTTACCTTCCAGCAACGTGCTGCCGACATTGTAGTTCCGGATATTCTGGTAAAGGTTAGGTTTGGAGAGCGTCACCAATTTGTTCCTGTTATAGCTGATGTTGAAATTAGTAGTCCACTTAAACCCTCCCGGGTTATCCATATTATTTGACAGGAGGCTTAGCTCAACGCCTTTATTATTGATCTCTCCAAAGTTGCCGGGCACGGAAGCATAGCCGGTCAATGGATTTAGGGGTAGTGTGTTCAACAGGTTGGTTGTAGTCCGGTTGTAAAAGTCGATACTTCCGCTGATGACCCTGTTCAGCACCGTATAGTCTATCGCTATATTCAGCGTGTGGGTGCTTTCCCATGACAGTTTCCTATTTGCCACGGAATTAATGGTAAATGCATCCCCGGCAATGGCCCCATAGCTTTGGCTCGCATTAATGGCATAAAGCACGTCGGTCGAGGTAGCCGCGCCGACATAAGGAGAGTTACCCGTAATGCCATAGGTTGCCCGTAAGGCAAGGTCATTGACCCATTTAACAGGCTTCATGAAATTTTCCCTGCCTATCTGCCATTTTGTACCGATGCTCCAGGCCGGCTTATTTTGCGCGGAGACATCGCTGCCGAAAAGGTTGCTGTGATCCTCCCGGATGCTGGCATCCAGGCTATATTTTCCGTTATAGGTATAGCTGCCCAGGCCAAAATAGGACCGGAACCTGCTCAGGGAGGTCGAGACGCTGAAGGGTGAATTATATAGGGCGCCATAGCCCGTAACCGTGTTGAAAACGCCCTGCCGCAACCTATTATAGTCAATCAGGGCGTAGGTGCCCAGCGCCGGGTCATAACCCATCACGGTCGAGCTCGTATTCTCCCCATATTGCTGCAATATTTCCTGGCCGGCCTGGAGGGACAGATAGTCCCGGCCATTGGCAGGTCTTGCTTCGAAGGCCAATTGGTTGCGCACCGTATAATTACGCTGGTCATTGTTCCTGGTTTGGTAATCCCCTCCGGTAGTGGGCAGATAATTGGTGGGCGTTCCTCCTGGGGTGGAGGCCGCTACCGCGAAGCCCAGCAGGGTTTGGCGTTGGGTAAACCCCCTGTTGTCCGAAAAGGTATGGGCGGTGCCTGGCATCTTTATATAACCGTAGGTGCCCACAAAGCTCAGGCCTTTATAGAGTTTTACCGTCAGGTTGCCCGTAAGGTTGATATTGATCAGGTTGGCGCTATTGGTGGTATAGTTCATATCTGTCAGCGGGGAGTAATCCAGGCTGATGCCGCTGCGGGTCTGTAAAATCTGCCGGAGACTATCGGAATAGTACTGCATATAAGGCATATTGATCGGATTTCCCGACGCGTCTTTGAACAACTGGTAAGGCAGGGACCTATTCGTGATAGCGATAGGCTTCTTACTGCTGGTCACCGTGTTGATCAGCGAAGCATTCAATCCGAACCTGATAGATTTGCCGGCATTGAAATTTTGAGAAAGGTTGATCTTATATACGTTATTATGGTCGCCCGGTGAATTACTTTGGTTTTCGGTATAGCCCAGGGAGGCATAGAAGGAATAGACGGACCCGCCGCCTGAAGCGGAGATCGTATGGTTATTGGTGAAGGCGGGGCGATACCACAGCGATCTTATCTGCGACATATTATTGATGGCTGCCAGGCTGTCGAGCTTTCTGTCCGCCTCGGCCCGGGTGATCACACCATTGTAAGCATCATACAGGATCCGCTGGTGCGGCGGGGTGTAATTATAGGTCTGACCAGCGTAGGGATAAGCCACGGGATCAAAGATCTCCCTGGCCGTCTGGATATATTGCCGGCTATTCAGCACGGGCACCATATTGAAATCGGGCTTGCCCTGATAATTGAAATAACCGGAATAATTGATGGCAATGCGCTGCATTCTTGCACCGGATTTGGTATTTGCTACGATGACACCATTGGTGGCCCTGGCTCCATAGATTGCCGCTGCTGCGGCATCTTTCAATACAGTGATGTCCGCAATATCATCCGCGTTCAGGGAACCGAAGTCCGGAACGATGACGCCATTCAATACATATAGCGGAGCAGCAGTCATGCCCGGGGTTACTGTTGCAACGCCACGAATTGTGCTTTTTTGCGTAACGACGCCGTTGCCATTGATATTTGCAGAAGTAGCATTGTTTCCCGTCGTAATGACCATGCCCGGGATCTGCCCTTCCAGGCGGGTGATGATGTCCTGGGAACCCGTACGTTTTTTGAATACTTCCATGTCCGGCTTGCTAAAAGAACCTGTAGCGCGTTCTTTCGACAGGACCTGGTAGCCTGTGTTATAGACGGTGACCTCCTGCAGCTTCGTTACTTTGGATTTGAGACGCACCTGCATCAATGTCCCTGCTATGGCGACGACTGTCTTGCTTTCATAATTGATGGAGGTGAACACCAGCGTATCGCCGGGTTCCACCTTGATAAAGGCAAACACGCCCTTCTCGTCGCTGACTTCCAGTAAACGCGCCTTTCTGGCATAGATCGTAACGCCGGGAACAGGCTGACCGGATTCATCGAACACGATGCCTCTGACTTCCCCGGGTTCAACCGTCCCCAGCGTGTCGATCATAGGCGGGGAGTCGTCTGGCTTTTCAGGAGATTTTTTTTTATAGATAAAAATAGTGTGGCCCTGTACCTCGAATTCCAGCGGTTGACCCGCTGTCACGATTTGAAGGGTGGTCAGTAGCGGCGTCTTTTTAAAAGCCACCGACACGGGCCTTGTATCGTTGAGATCGGCACTTTCGTAAAAAAAGACATAGCCCGTCTGTTTCTCGATGATAGAAAACATTTTTTGCAATGGGATGGCCTGACCTGCATAGGTCACCGTTTGCGCCGAGCTGGAAGCGGCGACGTGAAAAGTGGCCACCAGCATGAAAAGTGTTGTTAGCTTCATGACTAACAAAGTTTTGGTTTGACAGTTCTGGCTTGTGCTACGGACGACATAGCGCCCGAACTTGCCGGTAGAGAAAAAAAGCATAACTTTACCGTGTTTAGATTGTTTAAATAAGCAGTGTTTCGAAGCTGTAAACGAATGATCTGAATAAACCGGGAAGGACGCCAATCTCAGCCCGGTTTTTTATTTTTGGAAAGGTTTAGTGCAGGAAAGGTTTTAAGTTTAGCGATATATAGTGATCTTGTCCGGACCTTCTATTTTATATTTTACCCTTTTTTTGGTCAGCCCGTTCAACACCTGTACCAGGGTAAGTGATTTATCGATCTTCCCGTCAAACCTCATATCGGGTATACCTATCTGGTAGTCCACTTTCACATTGTACCATCGCGCCAGCTGCCTCATCACGGTTTGCAGATCTGCATCCGTAAAAGAGAATAAACCATCCTTCCAGGCGATGTCCCGCTCCACCTCTACACGCCTCTTTTTTACCGGCATTGTAAACGTGCTGTCGACGATGGCCTGATCTCCCGGCGTCAACAGGGCTCCTTCATTCTTTTTGAGATTGTATAAACGGATGCTCCCGGCTATCAGCGTGGTTTTAATAACAGGTTCATTGGAATATGCATTGATATTGAAGTTTGTGCCCAGGACCTGTACCTCCGTAGCATTGTTGATGGTAACCCTGAAAGGTTTTTTCTCATTTTTCGCCACTTCAAAATAGGCTTCGCCCGTAACGGACACCTTTCTTTCACCTTCGTTGAAGGCGACGGGATAGCGCAGCGATGACGCCGCATTCAGCCAGACCCTCGTACCATCGGGCAATATCAGCCGGAATTGTCTGCCGGCCGGGGTGGACACTGTATTCAGGACCGTTTGCCCGTCCGTAGGTCCGGGGACCGTATAGTCCAATTGCCCGTTATGCAGCGTTATGTCCGTACCGTGCTGCCGGGCTATCACGCCATTGCCCAGGCTGTCAAGCTTCATAGTAGAGCCGTCCGCCAGCGTCAATATGGCGCCATTGGTTCCCGGCTGGATATCGTCCTCATGGATGGTCTGCTGTATGGCCACTTTTGCGTGGGACGCTCGTTGCGCGTTATAGAGGTAAGAACCGATGCCGAAGAGCAGGATAATGGCCGCCGCATACCTGACCCATTTTATTTTCACCACCCGCGGCTGCGGTGCGGGGAGATCCGTCTGTACGACCTTCCGGATGACGGGCATCCAAACCTCTTCACGGAAAGGTATCTCCTCCGTCGATGCATCCGTAAGTTCATCGACTATTTCTACAAATTCGCGACGATGGACTTCGTCTGTGACGAATGCTTTTAACCGTGCCTGGCCGTCTGCCGACAGTTCGCCGGCCAGGAGCTGACGGATCAATATGGTGAGCGCTGTTTTATCCATTTGGGGTGCTATATAGAATAAATGATGAAAGAGAAAAAAGTCACCATGGCGGGTTAACTTTTTTTTATTTTTTTTAAATAAACAGGAAAAGCATCATTTTTCCGGCGTCTTTCAAGCGTTGACGAAGGAAATCCAGGGCCGCCGTCAGGGCATTTTTGACATAACCACTGGAGAGGTTCAATTGACGGGCAATCTCCTCCGCCCGGAGGCCCTCGCTTCTGCTCATCAGGTAGATCCGTCGGCGTTGAGGGGGTAGTTGGTCTATGGCCTGCTGTAAGATCTTTTGCGTTTCGTAAAGAGAGAGATTATCGATGCCTGTGCTTTCGGAGACGCCTGCATCAGCGGATAGCCCGGAAAAGATCCTGGCCCGGTAAGCATTTTTGTTCAACCAGGTAAATGTTTCGTTCAGGGTCACTCTTTTTAGCCAGGCTTCCGGTTTTTCCAGATCAGGGAGTTTGTCCCGGTGCATCCAGATTCGGATAAAAGCTTCCTGTAGTATTTCACGGACAGCGTCCTCCTGTCTTACGAGCCGGAATATGACGGCCTGCAGGGAAGGGATGATTTCCTTCAGCAGGGATGTGAAAGCTTGCGCGTCCCCCTCACTGATACGGCGCAGTAAATCCTTTTCCAGTTCATTCATCCATTATGCAGTTTGATCCCGCCAGGGCGGGTTACCGCAAAATTACTTAAATTATCCATTGGGCATCGAAAAGCCACCCCCGGGGTACAGGGGCGGCTTTTCGATGCCGGGAAGCGCCTTTTACCCCCTAATATATTTTATCAACTCCCTGGGCCTGTCCGTCTGAATAATCCCGGCCCCATGCGAGATCAGCCAATCCCAGCTACCTTTTGTATTACCCTCCTCCACCGCCTTATTGTCGTCATGCCCTGCATTCAACCACGGCCACAACGCATTGATCCAGATCTTCACCCCCCTATCGCGTATGAAGCGGTTATCCGATAAAATAACAGACGTATCCTGCTGAAAGATCAGCTCAAGGGCAAATGGTTTCATATTGTTCAAAAACGCATTGATCTTCTCCCGCGCCAAAGGTTTATCCAGGTAGATCACCGGCATATAGACAATGCTGTCGAGCAAGGCCCCATACCGGGCTTTCAAATCCCCATAGTCAACGGCCGACTTGAAGATGGCTTGCGAGAGTGTGTGCGTCTCCTTCAAGATCTCAAAAGCCTCCACATAGTATTCATAACTCTTGTCCAGGTTGACCATTACCCTCCCTCTCAAGGCCGTCATGACCTCACGCAAGGTAGGAATAGGATTGTTAGTGAGGACTCCCAGTCCGTCTTTTAAGCGGAATTTCTTCAATTCCGCCAGGGTATAATCGGACGGCCTCCCCTTCCCGTTGCTGGTTCGGTCAAGAGTCTCGTCATGCAGGATGACGATCTCTCCGTCCCTGGTCCTGTTCAGGTCCAGTTCGACGATGTCTACACCCATGTTGGCCGCGGCAATAAACGCCCGTAATGAATTCTCCGGTTCGTCCCGCCAGTCACCGCGGTGGGCAGTGACCAGGACCTTTTGTCCCATCGCGCCACCGGCAAACAATAAAAAAGCAAACAATAGTTTCATATCAGTACCCTTTATTCTGTGGGAAAGTGGACGGGTTATTCATAATATCGATCTCCGACTGCGGCACAGGGTATAAGTATTGATAGGTCTGGAAACTTATCGGCGTCAGCCCCGAATTTATAAACGCAGCAGCAGCCGTATTCGCCCTCACCAGGTCAAACCACCGATGTAATTCCAGCGGCAGCTCCAGCCGGCGTTCGTTCAGCACCGCCGTCCGAAAGCTGGCCTGGTCCGGCAACCCCGCCGCCGTATACACGCTTGCACCCGCCCTTGTACGCACCGCATTCAGATAGGTAAGGGCGTCGGGTGAATAACCCGTTTCATTCAGCGCCTCCGCATACATCAATAAGACATCGGCATAACGCAATAAGATAAAGTCACTACCCATAGCCTTTGTATTGGGGTCGAAAGTGTCGTAGTATTTTTTGACGGGTTTGTTATTTGCGTCCAAGGTCACCGTCGTCAGAAGGTCTTTCCGGGTATCGGCCGGCTCATAACTGCTGATGAGTTTCGGATCCAGGCCGGGTTGGTTGAAGTATACCGGAAGACCATGCCCCTCACCGGTAGCTGTCTTGTTGTACCGGACGGCAAAGACGATCTCCGCATTCATTTTATTGTTGACACTAAAAACATCGGCTATGGCCGGCAGTAAAGAATATCCATAGGTATTACCGGCCGCAACCAGGTCCTTCAACATGCCGACCGCCTGCGTATATTTCAATTCGGTCAGGTATACTTTCCCCAGCAGGGTCTTCGCTGCGCCCTGGGTAGCCCGGCCCAGGTCTGCGTTGCCATAACTCACCGGCAGCACGCTGATCGCCCGTGTAAGATCGTTTTCGATAGCAGTGTATAAGTCCTGGACGGAATTGCGGGACTGCCTTTGGGCATCGGCCGCCGTTATCGGTGCCAGCTCAAGCGGGGCGGCACCCCACATCCGGACGAGATTGAAATAATGCAAAGCCCGCAGGAATTTCAATTCGCCCTCGAACCGGGGTTTTAATGTCGCATCGGTTACCACGTCCAGATGGGCAAGCGCAATATTACACCGGGCAATGCCGCTATAGATACTCTGCCAGGCAGTGGTGATATCCGCATTATCGGATTTCGCGAGAAACCGGTCGATATTAAATTCCGTCCCGGCATTTCCTCCCGGGTTAAGATCTTCCACGTTGTCGCTGCGGGTTTCCATCATGGTGACAAAGACGGGCGTCGTGCTGGGAAAATGACCCATATACAGCGTTTGTAAAGGCTCATAGGCCGCCGTCACCGCATTAGTGATATCCGCCATCGTTTTATAGAAAGACACATCCGTCGCCTGGGACTGTGGCGTCAGGGTTAAAAAACTTTTCTTACACGAGAAAAGACCAACACAGGCAAGGGATAGAATTATTATCGGGTTTTTCATTTTCTTACAATTAAAATTTTACATTTAAGCCAACCAGGTAGGTTTTTGAAACGGGATAACTTCCATAGTCTACCCCCTGCTGCAGCGGATTGGGATCGACACTCACTTCCGGGTTATAACCGTTGTATCTTGTGAGGGTCCAGGGATTCTGCGCCGTAAAATAAAGTCTCAGCCCGTCTAATTTTGACGCCTTCAGCAACTTTTCCG